>Ga0315336_1000285_pt1 | contig 174367 bp, 175 predicted proteins | sample ASW5metaG_FD_204512 | JGI IMG/M metagenome (GOLD analysis project Ga0315336, IMG submission 204512) | Ammonia-oxidizing marine archaeal communities from Monterey Bay, California, United States - ASW #5 | ecosystem: Environmental > Aquatic > Marine > Intertidal zone | place: USA: California... | reverse complement strand
CGCATGGCTTGGGCTCTCCGAGCTTCATTCAACCGCGTTCGTCGCAAAACACAGTTGAATCCAAGCCATGCAACCCGTCCACCCATTCCTTAACCGGACAGCAGTGGGCTTGACCCGGGCATCCAGGAGCCGCTCGTTCCGAACCCTGTCGCACGGGATTGCCGGCCTCCTTGAAGTTCAAAGGAGGGCCCGGCAATGACGTCGGTTAGGTTGTTGCCAGCCCGCCGCCCCGCCTGTATCCCAGATGGCAACGCAACATCTCGATCCCGGAAAAGCTCTCGCCCATGCCCTCCCCCACACCCCACATGATCGCGAAGAAGGACGGCGCGATCGGCTGGATGATCTTCAACAATCCCGAACGCCTGAACGCCGTCAGCCTCGAAATGTGGCAGGCCGTACCGGAAATCCTGCGCAGCTTCGAAGCAGACGACGAAATCCGCGTCATCGTGCTGACCGGCGCGGGCGATCGCGCCTTCGTCGCCGGCGCCGACATCTCGCAATTCGGCGAAAGCCGCTCGACGGCCGAAGGCATCCTCGCCTACGAAACGGCAACCGAAATCGCCTTCAACGGCATCGCCGACGCCTCGAAGCCCACCATCGCCATGATCGACGGCTATTGCATCGGCGGCGGTCTCGGCATCGCGCTCTCCTGCGACATGCGCATCGCCGCCGAAGGCTCGACCTTCGGCATCCCCGCGGCAAAACTCGGCCTCGCCTATGGCGCGGGCGGCACCGGCCGCCTGGTGCACATCGTCGGCCCCTCCTTCGCCAAGGAAATCTTCTTCACCGCGCGCCGCTTCACGCATGACGAAGCGCTCGCCATGGGCCTCGTCAACCGCGTGACGACGAAGGACGCGCTGGAAAATTTCGTGCGCGACTATTGTTCGCTCATCGCCGAAAACGCGCCGCTCACCGTCAACACCGCCAAGCAGGTCGTCGACGAATTCACGAAAGCCCCCGGCAATTTCGATGACGAAAAATGCGAGGCGCTCATCGCCCGCTGCTTCGCCAGCGACGACTACAGGGAAGGCCGCGCCGCCTTCATGGAAAAGAGAAAGCCCGTCTTCAAGGGCAAATAAAAATCAAGAACCGGAAACAGGGAGAAAACAAATGGGACGTCTCGACGGAAAGGTCGCCATCATCACCGGCGGCACCAGCGGCATCGGCCGCGGCACGGTCGACCTGTTCCTGAAGGAAGGCGCGAAAGTCGTCGCCGCCGACCTGCAGGACCACAAGGGCGAAGCGATGGAGCGCGAACTGGGCGCGGACTTCTCCTACTGCCGCGCCAATGTCGCGCATGAAGACGAGGTGAAGAACCTCGTCGATCACACCGTGAAGAAGTTCGGCAGGCTCGACGTCCTCTTCAACAATGCCGGCTATGGCGGCGTCGGCGGCGAACTCGCCGAAATCGACATGAACGGTTTCGACGAAACCGTCGGCGTGCTGCTGAAGGGCGTCGTGCTCGGCTACAAATACGCCGTCCCTCACATGAAGGCGCAGAAGTCCGGCTCGATCATCTCGACCGCTTCCGTCGCCGGTCTCCAGGCGGGCTATGGCCCCCTCGTCTATTCGGCCTGCAAGGCCGCCGTGCATCACTTCTCGCGCTGCGCGGCGATGGAGCTCGCGCCGCATTTCGTGCGCTCCAACGCGATCTGCCCCGGCGGCATCGCCACCTCGATCTTCGGCTCGGGCCTCGGCCTCGGCACACAGGTCGCCGACCAGTTCGCGGAAGTGATGAAGCAGCATCTCGCGAAGATCCAGCCGACGCCGCGCTCCGGCCTCCCCGAAGACATCGCCAACGCGGCGCTCTTCCTCGCCAGCGACGAGTCGACCTTCGTCAACGGCCAGACCATCGCCGTCGACGGCGCCCTCACCGCCGGCCCGATGAACACGCTCGGCAAGCGCATCGATTTCGAAAAGGTGATTTCGGACTTCCTGTCGAGCCTGCCGGAAGATCAGAAGAAACCGGCCTGATACCCGCGCGGCAATGCGTCATGGCCCGCTTCCCGCGGGCCGTGACGACTGGCGGAACGATGAACGGGCTCAGTCCGCCTCGATCGTCACCTTGTTCGGATAGAAGGACATATAGTCCTTGATCTCGGCCATCTCGACGAACGGGTCCTCATAGGACCAGACCGCATCCTGAATGTCGCCGCTCTCCGCGTCGATCTTCCAGTAGCTCGCCTCGCCCTTGTAGGGGCACCAGGTATGGCTCGCCGTCGGCGTGAGCTTGCCCATCATCACGTCCTTGCGGGGCAGGTAGAAGACGGGTGCATACTCGCCCTCGAACAGCTCCAGCGCCTCTGAGCTCTCCGCGATCGTCTCGCCCCCGGCGCTGACCTTGACGCGCCGCCCGGCAGGCAACACGCGCAGCAGATGCTTCGGATTGGTCTCGTAGCCCGACTTGTGTTCCCTGCCCGATACCAGCCGTCCCATGACGAACCTCTCCGTTTGTCCCGAAATCCGTGTCTTCTGTTGAGATGGGGCCTTGCAAGGATTTGGCAACCTCCCGGCTCTAACCTCGGCGCCGGAGACATCTGTCATGGCCGAACCCTCTGAAATCGCCGGAACGCCTCAAACGGACGCGGAACGCCGCCGGTTCCGCCGCATCGCCACGCGCATCGAGGGCCGCATCGTCTTCGCCGGGGTCGATGCCGAATGCCTCGTCCACGAAATGTCGGCCACGGGCGCCATCGTCGAGGTCATGCCGCTCCCCGCCATCGGAACGGAGGTGGCGCTGGACGTGCCGGGCGTCGGCTTCTCGCGCGGCACCGCAAAACGCCACCATGCCGGCAGCCGCGTCTCGATCGACCTCGAAACCTCGCCCGCCCGCCGCGACCGCCTGAACGACCGGCTGATCCTCGCCGCCTTCCGCTTTCCGCCCGAGCCGCCCTTGTCTGACGAATAGTCGGAACCGGACAATCGCCGCGATATCCGGTTGGGCCTCGCGCCCGCCCTCGCTACACTCCCCGCAAAATCAATCAGGGGAGAAGTCTCATGTCGCAGCTCAAGAACAAGGTCGCCATCGTCACCGGTTCCGCCACCGGCCTCGGCGCCGCCGTCGCGCTCCAGCTCGCGGACAAGGGCTGCAACGTCGTCATCAACTACACCAAGAGCGAAACCGAGGCGAAGGAGACGCTCGCCGCCTGCGAGGCGAAGGGCGTGGAAGCCCTGCTCGCGCAAGGCGATGTCGGCGAGGATGCCGATTGCCGCCGCATCGTCGACGAGACCGTGAAGAAATGGGGCCGCCTCGACGTCCTGGTCAACAATGCGGGCGGCACCAAATTCGCGAACCATGCCGAGCTCGACGAGTTGAACGCCGAGGACTTTCTCTGGATCTACAAGGTGAATGTCGTCGGCGCCTACCAGATGATCCGCGCCTGCGCCCCCCACATGAAGGAAGCGGGCAAGGGCTCGGTCGTCAACGTCTCGTCGATTGCCGGCGTCACCGGCATCGGCTCGTCGGTGGCCTATGCGGCCTCGAAGGGCGCGCTCAACACCATGACGCTCTCGCTCGCCCGCTCGCTCGCGCCGAAGATCCGCGTCAACGCCGTCTGCCCCGGCTTCATCGGCACGCGCTGGTTCTCCGACCGCTTCGGCAGCCAGACCTTCGAAGGCATCAAGCGCCAGCAGGAAGAATCGACGCCGCTCCAGCGCGCCGGAACGCCCGAAGACATCGCCACCGCCGTCGTCTTCTTCTGCGGCGAAGGCTCCGACCACATCACCGGCGAAACCCTCATCACCGACGCCGGCATGCATCTGGGATTTGCCCCGCTGACAGCGCGGTAGAAGACACCCCGCCTTTTCTTCCCACCCTCCCCCAGGGGAGGGTGGGAAGATTTGGTCAACCTCACTCCCCCAGAAACCCCAGCACCGCCTCCTTGTAAACCCGGTCCCCCACCGTCTTCATGTGATCGCGCTTCGGCACCGTGAACGCACGCCCGTCCGGTATCCGTTCCGCAAGCGGCCCCGGCGCGCCCGCCTGCACATCCGCCTCCCCCGCGACGACCAGCACCGGCCGCGAAATACGCCCGAGCCCCTCCACCGGAAAAGGCGACCGCACCGCCTCGAAGCAGGCGGCGAGCGCCTTCCTGTCCTGCCCGTTCTGGTCTGCGAAAGTCCGGAAGAGAGCCGCGCCCTTGTCTTCGATAGTCGACGGATCGTCCGCGGTGAGCGCCTCGATCACCGGCCCGGGATCCCTCTTCGGGTCGAGCAGCGTCGCGCCGACACCCCCGGCGACGATCCGGTCGAACCGCTCCGGCGCTTCCATCGCCGCGACGAGCGCCGCCATCGCCCCCATCGAATAACCCATCAGGTCCGCCCCCGGCTCGCCCAGATGATCGAGCAGCGCGACGAGATCGCCCGCCATCGCCGAAAGCGTGTAGTCGGCCTTGTCGTGGCTCTTCCCGCTCGCCCCATGCCCGCGCATGTCCGGCATGATGACGCGGTGCCCCGCCTCCACAAGCGCGCGCACCCATCCCGTCGGGATCCAGTTCACCGCATGCGTGGACGCGAACCCGTGCGCCAGCAGTACCGGGCTCCCCTCGCCCTCCACCGCATAAGCGATCCGCATTCCGTCAGACTCGAAGAATTCCACATCGCATCCTTTCACACTTGCTCAACATCCCACCCTCCCCTCGGGGAGGGTCGAAATTTGTGAAGCACCAGCGAAACAAATTTCGGGGCGGGGGTCATACCCACGCGATTGGCAAAAAGCTCCACCACAGTCTAGTCTCAAGAAAACACGGGGAGAACAGGATGACCGAAGCCGCCGCTCTCAAGCGCGAAGTCTGCGATGCGATCGACGCCATGTCGCCGAGCCTGCTCGGCGTCAGCCACGCGATCCACGCCAGGCCCGAACTCGCCTTCCACGAACATGAAGCGGCGCGCATCCTCACCGCCGCGCTCGACGCGGCGGAGCTTCCCGTAACCCGTGGCGCCTTCGGCCTCCCGACCGCCTATGCCTCGAGCTTCGGCGAACGCGGCCCCGAAGTCGCGATCCTCTCCGAATACGATGCGCTCCCCGGCATCGGCCATGCCTGCGGCCACAACATCATCGCCACCACCGGCCTCGGCGCGTCTCTCGCGCTCGCGAAGCTGGGCGCGAAACTTCCCGGACGCGTCCGCTATCTCGGCACGCCCGCCGAAGAGATGGGCGGCGGCAAGGAACTGATGGCGCAGCAAGGCGCCTTCAATGGCGTCGATGCCGCCATGATGGTGCATCCGGCGGGCGTCGACCTCGTCACCATGCCCTGCATCTGCGTCTCCGAAGTTTCCGTCACCTATCACGGCCGCTCGGCGCACGCCTCCGCCATGCCGCATATGGGATTGAACGCGCTCGACGCGCTCATTTCCGCATACCAGTCGATCGCGCAGCTCCGCCAGCACATCAAGCCGACCGAGCGCATCCACGGCATCATCAGGAAGGGCGGCGACGCGCCCAACATCGTGCCGGACGAAACCTCCGGCCTCTTCTATGTCCGCGCCGCGAACGCCGAAGATCTCGCGCCGCTGAAGAAGCGCGTCCAGGCCTGCTTCGAGGCGGGCGCGCTCGCCACCGGCTGCACCGCGGACATCAAATGGGCGAAGGCCGACTATCTCGACCTGAAGACGAGCATGCCGATTGCGGACGCCTATGAAGCGAACGCGCGGTCGCTCGGCCGCGACTTCTTCCCGCTGTCGAAAATGCCCTCGGGCTCGTCCGGCAGCACCGACATGGGCAATGTCAGCCACCGCGTCCCCTCGATCCATCCGATGATCGCCTGCGCCCCGCCCCATGTCGTGATCCACAATCCGGAATTCGCGAAATGGGCCGCCTCCGACCTCGGCGACAAGGCCTGCATCGATGGCGCCAAGTCGCTCGCCATGACCGCCATCGACTACATGACGGACGGCGCCATGCGCGAACAGGCGAAGGCCGATTTCGCGGCAACGGCGGAAAGCTCCGCCCGCTCCGTCGGCGCCGCCTACGATCCGTCGGGCTCGACCAACATCGGCGGCTGCGGCTGCATGTAAGGCGGAACTTCCTTTCTTCCCACCCTCCCCAAGGGGAGGGTGGAAGAATGAACTCAAGACTGGCCGCCTCGCGGCAGCTTTGGCGGCTGCATGCCGGCGTTATTTCGTTCCCCGCACTCTGGCACCGCGTCTTTCTCCACCTATATGGAAGAAGGAAGCGCGCCCGCTTTTGGGCGCCGGAGCGGAAAAGGACGAAACGCCCTCATGAAATGCCCTGTCGACAGCGAAACGCTCGTTATGACCGACCGCAACGGCGTCGAGATCGACTATTGCCCGAAATGCCGCGGCGTCTGGCTCGACCGCGGCGAACTCGACAAGATCATCGAGCGCGCGGGCCCGGCAGAGCGTCCCGCTTCCGCGCCGCAGCGCGAAGAGCGCCGCGACGATGACAGGCAGCCGCAATACCGCAAGAAGAAGCGCGACTCCTTCCTCGGCGAACTCTTCGACTTCTGATCCTCACGGCAGATCCGGCAGCGGCTTGCAAACGGCGTTTCTCTTCTTCCCACCCTCCCCTTGAGGGGTGAGGGACGGTTTGCGTAAGCAAACGAAAAGGTCCGGGGGACCTTTTCGAGGCCCGAACGCCCGGAGCGAAAGCGGAGGGCAGTCGCGGCGCCACCTCAATTGGCCAGCTACCGGCAAAACCTAAGCCCGTCGGCGACCCCGCCCCGAAAAATTCTTCGCTGCGCTCGAATTTTATCGACCCTCCCTCAAGGGGAGGGTGGAAGACAGAGCGCGAAGACGAGGCCGCCTCACGGCAGGTTCGGCGGCCGCTCCGTCTGCTCGAACTCCTCGACGAAGCGTTCGTCGAGCTTGCGGCGCAGGTCTTCCTGCTCCTCGAGGCCGATGGGGAACTTCCACATGATCGTGGCGACGATCGCGTTGCAGATCATGGGCGTCGCCACGAAGACGAGGGAAAGCCCGGTCAGCGTCGAAGGCGTGTTCGCCCCCTGCTCCGGCACGAAGCCGATCAGCGCCAGCGTCCAGAACACGACGCCCACCGCCACCGCCCCGCCGAGCTTCTGCGTCAGCGTCAGCAGCGCATAGAACAGCCCCGTCCGCCGCTGCCCGGTTTCCAGTTCGTCGATATCGGCCACATCCGCCATCATCGAGCGGTAGAGTGTCGTCGTCGTGCCGACATTGACGCCGAGGAACAGCAGCACCAGCGCCGCCACATAATAGTTTCCCTCCGGGATCAGGAAGATCACCGGCGGAAAGAGAACGTTGAAGAGGCCCGCCGCGACGACGGTGCGGTGCTTGCCGAGCCGGTAGCTGAGCTTCAGCACGACCGGAATGAAGATGATCCCGCCGAAGAAATAGATCAGCAGCAGGAAACTCGCGACCGAGCCGATGCCCCAGACATAGGTCGCCTCGTAGATATACATGGAAGCGAGCGCCGCGCCGGCGAAGCCGCTCAGGAAATCGGCCGCCAGCAGCCGGCGGAGCGGCAGGTTGCGGAAGATCGCCCTGACCGCCGCCTTGATGTCGAGCGGCGGCTGCGGCGTCGATTTCCGCTCCGGCACGAACAGGATATTGATGCCGACCGCGATCGGCAGCACCGCCACGATGAACCAGCCGATGGCGGCGACGCGCGCGGCTTCCATGTTCTCCGCGCCGGTCTGCTCGATGATCGCCGGAATGAGCAGCACCAGCGGCACGCCGAGAAGCTGGAACGCCTCGCGGTAGCCCTGGATGCGCGAGCGCTCGTTGTAGTTGTCCGACAGCTCCGCCGCCCAGGCCATGTGCGAGATGGTGAGCATGGTCCAGCCGATATAGAGGAAGAACATCCAGCCGATGAGATAGACGCTCGTCACCGGCGCCGTCGGCACGAACACCATGTAGGCGCAGACGAGAAGCAGCGGCACCGACAGCACGATCCAGTGCCGCCGCCGTCCCCAGCGCGAGGGAAACCGGTCGGAGATGATCCCCATCATCGGATCGGTGACGACGTCCCAGAGCCGCGCCAGCATGAACACCGTGCCGACCGCGGCAAGCCCGAGCCCCATCGGCCCGGCATAGAATTGCGGCAGGTAGACGCCGATCGGAAGCCCGAGCGCGGAAATCGGAATGGCGGGGCCGGAAAAGGCCGCGAGGCGCCATCCGGACAGGCGGGGAGATGTCATGATCCTGTTGTGCCTCACCAGGGTTCGAAAAACGATTCGGAAAATTCAGTTCCAGCCGGTCAGGAAGTCCATCACCGCGCCCTTGAACATCGGGTTCGGCAGCGCGAACATGTGATCCGTACCGGGAATGATTTCGGCGCGCGCATTCATCATCAGCTCCGCCAGCCCCTGCGGGTCGCCCGCAAGGTCGTCCCGCGCGCCCGCGATCACCAGCGTCTCGTTGCGCACCGCGCGCGCGGCCTCTTCCGCGCCGCCGCGCCGCGGCTCGCGCGCGCAGGCGGCGATCGCCTTCAGGTCCTGTCCGAGATTTTCCGCGTAAAGCCGGAAGGCGCGCGCCGAGCGGTCGGACACCGCCGAGGCATCCGCCGCCTCCATCGCGTCGGCAACCGGATTGCCGGGCTTGGCGGGCTCGAGCGCCTTGGCGCCCATGCCGGCCAGCACGACCTTGCCGAAGCGTGTCCCATGCCGCGCGGCAAGCCGCATCGCGATCCCTGCCCCCATCGAAAATCCCATCAGGTCGGCCTTTTCGATGCCGAGATGGTCCATCAGCGCCAGCGCATCCCCCGCCATCTTCTCGATGTCGTAATCGTCGGCCTCGTAGAGCTTCTGGCTCGCGCCATGCCCGCGCAGGTCGAAGGTCACGACCTTGTAGCGCGCGCGGGTCAGCGCCTGCACCCAGCCCGTGCGCACCCAGTTGTCCGCCGCCGTCGCGGAAAAGCCGTGCACCAGCAGGATCGGTTTCCCCTCGCCCTCGACCTCATAGGCGATCTCGACGCCTGCGGAAGAAAAATGCGGCATGATGCTCAGTCCGCCGCGACGCCGGAGGATTGCGCGTCTGAGGGTGCGCCCGTGCGCATCGCAATCGCCGCCGCCGCCGTTTCGAGCCCGCGCTGTTCGAGGATGCGCCGGTTCTCGACCTGGCGGTCCTCGTCGATCGGGTAGAACCAGAGAATGCCGGCCACCGCCGCACTGATGATGCAGGCCGGCCAGACATAGACCGCGCGCAGGCTGTCGAGCACCGCCGTGCTGTTCTCGCCACCCGCCTGGAAGCCAATCGAGTCGAGCAGCGAATAGGCGATGAAGATCGCGAAGGCCGCGCCGACTTTGCTGGTCGACGTCAGCAGCGAATAGAACAGTCCCGTGCGCTGCTGCCGCGTGACGACCGCGTCGTGGTCGGCGACGTCCGCCATCAGCGAGCGGAACAGGAACGGCCCCGCCGCCATGTTGACGCCCAGCAGCGCCCAGACGGCAAGCGCGACCACCGGTTCGCCCGGTGGCACGATCAGGATGAGCGGAACGGTCACCGCATTGAAGATCGCCGAGACCGCCGCCGTCTTGTGCTTGCCGAAGCGGCGCGCCACGAAAAGAATGAGCGGAATGAAACAGACGCCGGAAATGAAATAGCCGAGCAGCATCAGGCTCGAATAGCTGCCGAGCTTCAGCGCGTCTTCCGCGAGGAAGAGGAACATCGACGCGACGAGCCCGCCCGACACGCCGCCGAGCAGGTCGGCGGCCAGCACCACCTGCAGCGGCCGGCTCTCGATGAGCGCCTGCACCGCCTGTTTGAGCGGCACATGCTCGGGCCGCTGCGTCGGCCGTTCCGGCACGCGCCACACCGCGAGCGCGACGGCGATCGGCAGCAGGATCAGCACGAACCAGCCCATGGAAGCGACGCGCGCCTGCGCGAGATTTTCCGGATTCATCTGCTCGATCAGCACCGGCAGCGTCAGCACGAACACCATGCCGAGGATCAGCGCCACTTCGCGCGCGCCCTGCACGCGCGAGCGCTCGTGATAGTCGGGCGTGAGTTCCGCCCCCCACGACATGTGCGAGATCGTCAGCAGCGTCCAGCCGACATAGAGCACGAACAGCCAGAACACGAGATAGGCCGCCGTCACCGCGACGGGCGGCATGAAGATCATGTAGACGGACAGCAGCATGATCGGCACGGACAGCACGATCCAGTGCCGCCGCCGTCCCCAGCGCGTTTCGTATCTGTCGGACAGAATGCCGAGCACCGGATCCGTGAACACGTCCCAGAACCGCGCCAGCATGAAGATCGCGCCGACCGTCACCAGCCCGAGGCCGAGCGTGCCCGCATAGAAGGGCGGCAGGTGAACGACGAGCGGAAGCCCCATGGCGGAAATGGGTGCGGCGGGCAGCGCGAAGGCGAAAAGCGTCCATCGCGACAAGGGCCGGCTGGCATCATGGCTTGCCTGGCCCGAAGCGGCCGCATTCGGCATAGGGGGTCCTCCTCCCGAGGGTCATGTGGACGGGCTCTTCACGGCCCGTTCCTGACATTAAGTCATTTGCGGCGATTATGCCGGTCTCCCGCCGCGCCACCAAGCGCTTCCGGAACCCCGTTCCTCACATTTTCGTAAGTGAGAGGCGGTTCACGCCAGCGAACGAAAACACCCGGTGGCCTGTCCCGGTGCAGGCCGGGAACCTTTTCGAGCCTCGAACGCCCTGAGCCCCGCGAAGGGCGGAGAAATTCGCCCTTGCGAATTTTGGGGGTGAGACGCGGTTCGCGCCAGCGAACGAAAACACCCGGTGGCCTGTCCCGGCGCAGGCCGGGAACCTTTTCGAGCCTCGAACGCCCTGAGCCCCGCGAAGGGCAGGGAAGCCACACCGCCGCCCCAAACACCGCCCTTGACGCAGTCCCCGCGAGCGGCATGCTCTCTCCTTTATCTGCATCAATGCGGGGCAAGCGTGACGGGGGAGCCGGGCAACATGGAAGCGTTCATCGAACGCTGGCGCACCTGTCCGTAAAATTAATCCGTCTACTGATTTACTCGAAACCTCGCCTCCCTTTCCTACCCTCCCCCTGTGGGAGGGTCGAAAAACTCGAACGAAGTGCGGAGTTTTTCGGGGAGGGGTAGGCGAGGAAAACGGGAGGCGAGCCATTTTACGATAGCGGAGTCCCCCTCCCCAAACGTGCTGCGCCCGTTTGACCCTCCCACAGGGGGAGGGTTCTCCGGACGGCAGCCGCCGAAACCGGGAACAAGTTTTCTCTATGCCTTCGCGTCGGAGCCTGCCCTCGGGATCGCCGAAGGCGATACCCGTGGGCGTGCCAATCCCCTCGCCTTATCCCCGCCCGGGGATAACCACCCCGATTGTGACGTTTTCATTGCGTTACGATGACAGTGCCTCCGCGCGGCCTTTTTTTGCCTCCGCCGCCGTGCACTTGTCCCCGCTTTCGGCCCCGGTTGCGCGCGGGGGCCCGTCCGGGGATAACCCGTTTCGCCTCGCTCCGCCCGGCGCCCCGCTGCCCCGGGGATAAATCGCGCGCGGGCTAATTGTGACAGTGCCGGTTCGGGCTTATCCCCGGCCCCGGGCGCATGCGACGCGGAATGGAATTTTTCATCCGTAGACGGACAGAAGAGAAAAACTTGTCCCCGCCCCCTGGCGTCCATGCGAGCCTTGCCTCCGCGGCGAGCCTCCACCGGCACCCGGGCCCTCCGGGGCCCCAGCCCCGGGGATAAACCGCCGCCGGGCCTCTCTCAACCGCTCCGGAACGACCCGGAAAAGCCGTTCATGACGTTTTTATGACAGTTCGGTGACGGTCAATCGGGGATAAATGAAACCTGAGCGATTCCAGTGACTTGGCGCTCCCCTTGATTGTAACGGATACGTAACGGTTCCTGCGCGCGAAGCGTCTTGCGGATGCCCCCCGCCCCCACTAGTTTCGCGTCATCGGACATCACGGAGAGCGGGACATGAGCGGCGGCACGACACCGAAATTCTGCAACGAGGCGGGCGCCCGCGAGATCCGCATCGGCGTGCGCGAGTTCGAATGCATCGGCGCGCTGCCGCCCTTCGATCATCCGCATGTCTTTCTCGACATGGGCCGCGAGAACGAGATCGTCTGCGGCTATTGCTCGACGCTCTACAAGCACGACGCCGCGTTGAAGGAAGACGAAAGCGTACCGTCGGACGCGCTCTACCACGAAGATCCGCATGCTGTCGCCGGTCACGGCTGAGACGGCAAGTCCTTATTTTTCAGGCAGTTAGACGATGAGCGTGACGATTGCGCCGGCCGCGCTTGCGGCGCTGTTCGGGGCCATGGCGCTGCTCGCGGCGGTGCCGGGGGTGAGCGTCATGACGGTCGTCGCGCGCGCGGCCGCCGGCGGTTTCCGGCATGGCGTCTCGGCGGCGGCGGGCATCGCGGCGGCGGATGCGGTCTTCATACTGGTGGCGATTTTCGGGCTCTCGCTCATCGCCGGCGCGATGGGCGAGCTCTTCGTCATCGTGAAATATCTGGGCGCCGCCTTCCTCGTCTGGCTGGGCCTCATCCTCTGGCAGTCCGGCGCGGAGACCGCGGAAGGAGCCTCAACCGCCCGTCCCGTCTCGCTTTTCTCGAGTTTCCTCGCGGGCTTCCTGCTCACCTTCGGCGACCAGAAGGCGATCCTGTTCTATCTCGGCTTCCTGCCCGCCTTCCTCGACATGGCCACCCTGACGCCCGCCGACGCGGCCCTCGTGATCCTCGCCGCCACCGTCGCCATCGGCGCCGTGAAGCTCGCCTGGGCGGCGCTCGCGGCCGGTGCGGCGTCGAAGGCACCGCCCGAGACGCTCCGCCTCGTCAACCGCGCCGCCGCCATTCTGCTTGTGATGACAGGGATTTACCTGGCCGCCACCGCCGCCGGCTGGCTCCCCGGCCCGTAGCTGCATGAAGCCGGCGAAGGCTGGCTAGCCGAGCCGTAGCTCGCGAAGCGAGCGAAGGCTGGCCCGCCGAGCCGTAGCTCGCACCAGCGAGCGAAGGCTGGCCCGCCGAGCCGTAGCTCGCACCAGCGAGCGAAGGCTGGTGGCCCCTGCGGGACTCGAACCCGCACTCCCTTTCGAGAAGCAGATTTTAAGTCTGCTGCGTATACCAGTTTCGCCAAGGGGCCCCGGCGGGCGGCGGCGCGCCCGCATGCCCTAGCTATGCCCGCTCGCGCGCGCCCGTGCAAAAGGAAAACGGCGGCCCGAGGGACCGCCGTTTCCGCAGAATTCCGTTTGGCCGGTAAAGGCTTAGCCTTCGAGGCCGACCCACTTCGGATGGCAGGTGCCGGCAACGGTCGCCTGGACAGCGGCCTGCGCTTCGGTGGCGTTGGCGCCTTCCTGCGAAGCTTCCTTGTCCGGTGCGCTCGTGCACACCACGATGAACTTGTGCGTGCCGGCCTTCGACATCGCGCCGAAGCTCGAGTCGAGGGCAAAGGCAGCGCCCGACAGCATCATCGCAGCGCCTGCAGCCATACCCAGAATGCCGATGGTCTTCTTCATGTCGTTTCTCCCTCCGGGTCACCGTGACCCTAAATTTTGTTGTCAGGCCTGTTAGCTCGAAGCCTGTTCCCCCTCTGCCGGGCTACCCGATGTCGCATCCGGGTGGCAGCCGCCAGACCTTCATGCCGCAAACTTTAGTCGGTCCGGAAATGATTGTATCGCCCGGAAACCGCAGAAATGCTGAAACTTTCGTAATGTTGCTCAATTCTGTTGCAGATATACGACAAAAACCCCGCATTTCCGGGCAATTGGTTCACGCGGGGTCCCCCATCGCCGGTTCCACGCCGAACTCCCGCATCAGCGCCGCAACCTCGTCCGCGACTGCGTCGAGCTCGGTCGAATCGGTCGCCCGCACGACGATGCTGGTGCCGAAAACCTTGCCCCGGTAATAGGGATAGCTGCCGATCCCGACCTCCGGATGGCGGGCCTGCAGATCGCCGAGCTTTTCGGCAATGGTGCCCTCGCCGATCTGGCCGGTGACCGTGCGGCTCTGCATCGTGGCGCCGCCTTCGAGGCGGTCCGTCAGGCTGTCCAGCATCACCTGCATCACCATCGGCACGCCCGCCATCACGAAGACATTGCCGATCTGGAAGCCCGGCGCCTTGCTGAGCGGGTTCGCGATCATCGTCGCCCCTTCCGGCATCCGCGCCATGCGCATGCGGGCCTTGGTGAATTCGCCGCCGGTTTCCTTGTAGTGATCGCCGAGGATCTGCACCGCTTCGGGGTGATAATCAATGCCGACGCCGAAGGCCTTGGCGACGGCGTCCGCCGTGATGTCGTCATGCGTCGGGCCGATGCCGCCCGTGGTGAAAACATAGTCGTGCCGCGCGCGCACCTCGTTCAGCGTCGCGACGATCGTCTCCTCGATATCGGGGATAACCCGCGCCTCGCGCACCTGCACGCCGATCCGGTTCAGATGGGCGGCGATATAGGCCAGGTTCGAATCCCGCGTCCGGCCCGAGAGTATCTCGTCGCCGATCAGAAGCACGCAGGCGGTCACGACGCGCGGCATGGGCGGTCCCTCAAGGTTTCATTTGTCCCAGAATAGCGCCGCCCGGCCGCCGCTTTCAAATGCCGCCTCCGGGCACTATGTTGGGGGAAGCGGAAACACAGCAGACCCTTGCGAAAGACCAGATGAGCTATACCGAAGCCCTCGACGCCCCGGAACGCAATATCGGGCGGATCAAGATACACGACGCCGAAGCCTTCGAAGGCATGCGCCGCGTCGGCCGGCTCGCGGCCGAGGCGCTCGACCTGCTGGCGGACGAGATCAGGCCCGGCATCACCACCGACCATATCGACCGGATTGTCTATGAATTCGGCATGGACCACGGCGCCTACCCCGCACCGCTCAACTATCGGGGCTTCCGCAAGTCCTGCTGCACTTCGGTCAATCATGTCGTCTGCCACGGCATTCCGGGCGACCGGACCCTGCGCGAGGGCGACGCGGTAAACGTCGACGTCACCTACATTCTCGACGGCTGGCATGGCGACACGAACCGCATGTATTTCGCAGGCGAAGCGCCCCGCAAGGCGCAGCGTCTCGTCGACGTGACCTATGAATCGCTGATGCGCGGCATCGCCGCCGTGAAGCCCGGCGCGACGCTTGGCGATATCGGCCACGCGATCCAGGAATTCGCGGAAAGCCAGCGTTGCTCGGTCGTCCGCGAGTTCTGCGGCCACGGCCTCGGCCGCGTCTTCCACGATGCGCCGAACGTGCTGCATTACGGCCGCAAGGGCCAGGGCGCGGTGCTGAAGGAAGGCATGTTCTTCACCATCGAACCGATGATCAATCTCGGCAAGCCGGGCGTGAAGATCCTGTCGGACGGCTGGACGGCCGTGACGCGCGACCGCTCGCTGTCGGCCCAGTTCGAGCACTCGATCGGCGTGACGGCGGAGGGCTGCGAAATCTTCACCAAGTCCCCGGCGGGCCGCGACTGCCCGCCCTACGTCTGAGCGGACCCGTGCCGGTGGGGGACGGCGCGAAGGAAAAACCGCACTACGCCGGTCACCGCGACCGCCTCCGGCAGCGTTTCCTGAAAGCACCCGACGCCCTTCCCGACTACGAAATTCTCGAACTCATCCTCTTTCGCTCGATCCCGCGGAGAGACGTGAAGCCGCTCGCGAAGGAGTTGCTAAAGGAGTTCGGCAGCCTCTCAGGCGCCCTGAGCGCCGAACCGGCGCGGCTCCGCGATTTCAAGGTTCCCGAAGGCACGATCGTCGACTTTCACATCGTGCGTGAAGCGGGCATCCGGATGTCGCAGTCGAACGTCATGAAGAAAAACGTCATTGGCTCATGGAACGCTCTGCTCGAGTATTGCGCCGCCTCGATGGCGCATAACCCGACGGAACAGTTCCGCATTCTCTTCCTCGACCGCAAGAACGTGCTGATCGCCGACGAAGTGCAGCAGAAGGGAACGGTCGACCACACCCCCGTCTATCCCCGCGAAGTCGTGAAACGCGCGCTGGAACTGAATGCCTCCGCCCTCATCCTCGTCCACAACCATCCCTCCGGCGACCCGACGCCCTCCAACGCGGATGTGGAAATGACGCGCCAGATCGTCGACACCGCGAAACCGCTCGGCATCGAGGTGCATGACCACCTCGTCGTGGGCAAAGGACGTCACGCGAGCTTCAGGTCGCTTGGACTGATCTGAACCGGGGATAAATCGCGCAGAACGCGGCCCGACTGTCACAATCGCCGGAATCCGCTCAGCGCGTTGATCCCGTTGAGGTTTCGGACTTATCCCCGGAAGACTGTCACTGTAACGTCACCTGAACGTCACAAATGCTGCCCACACATCAAATCCAGATAGTCCGTATACAAATCATATTAGGTTATCCCCACCCTGCTTGCCTCGTTTCGAAAGAGGGAAACCATGACGAGATATTAGGGTGACACCAACTGCCGAGGATAAGCCCGAACCAGCATTGTCACAATTCCCGGCGAGGCAACTTATCCCCGGCCTTCGAACATCACCTTTTCCGCACCAGCGTCACGCCGTCGCCGATGGTGAGGAGTGACGATTCGACACGCGCATCCTCCGCGATCTTGAGATTGAGCGCCTTGAGGGCTTCCGTATCGGCGTCGCCCTTGCCCTCTTCCGCGACCGCGCCGCCCCAGAGCGTGTTGTCGAGCGCGATGAGGCCGTTCGGCCGGAGAAGTTTCAGGCAGGACTCGTAATAGGCGTCGTAGCCGGTCTTGTCGGCATCGATGAAGACGAAATCGAATGTGGCCGCTCCGCCTTTCGCCAGAAGGTCGTGAAGCGTATCGAGCGCGGGCGCAAGGCGAAGCTCGATGCGGGTATCGAGCCCCGCTTCCTTCCAGTAGCGCCGCGCGATCCCCGTCCATTCCTCGCTGATGTCGCAGCAGACGAGCCTGCCGTCTTCCGGCAGGGCTGAGGCGATGGAGATGGCGCTGTAGCCGGTGAAGGTGCCGACCTCGATCGCGCGCTTCGCGCCGATGGCGGAGACGATGAGCGAGAGAAACGAGCCCTGATCGGCACCGATCTGCATGCCGGCCGAGGGAAGCTTCGCCGTCTCCGCACGGAGCCGCGCCTGCACATCCGTTTCACGCGCGAGCGAGGCGACATAGGTGGCGACATTTTCGGGAAGAAGGGAACGGGGCATGTAGCAACCTTTCGTTCGATTGCGCACGGTCCACCTGACCCTCCCTCTTCCGAAGGAGAAAAGGAAGGGTCAGGGAGAATGATGCCTTATCCCGCAAAGACCGGCGCGTATTTCTGCGCCCAGGGACGCGCCTGTTCGAGCTCGAAGGCGAGTTCGAAGAGCAGCTTCTCGCCGCCGATGGGCGCGGCGAACTGGGCACCGATGGGAAGCCCGTTATCGTTCCACGACAGCGGCACCGACATGGCGGGCGTGCCGACGACATTGTGGAGCGGCGTGTAGCTCACATATTCGACGGTGCGCTCATAGAGCGTGTCGAAGGGAACGGCCGGGGCCTGTTCGCCGATCTTCGGCGGCGCGGAGGCGAGCACCGGCGTCAGCCAGACGTCGTATTCCGCCATGAAGGCCTTCGTCTTCTCCGTCACCATCGCGAAATGGGCGAGCGCCTCCTCGAGCGCACCGTCCGGCTTCGACGCGAAATAGGCGGCAAGGCCCGTGGTCCAGGGTTCGAGCACCTGTTCCGGGTCGAGACCGTTTTCCTTCGCGAGCCCGACGAGATGCGCAGGGCCCGACGACCAGACGGTGAGGAAGGCCTCCATGAAGGCACGGCCCTCGACGGGGTTCTTCACCGGCACGATCTCGTGACCCATGTCGGCGCAAAGCTGCGCGACGCTTTCTGTCGCCGCCTTCACATCGGTATCGGGCTCCGTGCCGTAGTAGTTCTCGGTGTTGAAGGCGATCCTGAGACGCTTCTTCCCCGGTCCCTCGACGCGGCCGACCGGCGCGAGCACGGCATCGCTCCTCTTCATCTCCGTCAGGTCCATCAGCACTGCGCTGTCGCGAACGCTGCGGGAAACGCAATGCTGCACGCCGATATCGCCGGGCATCGAGCGCCCGCCGAGATGGATGCGGCCACGACTCGGCTTGAGGCCGAAGACGCCGCAGCAGGAGGCGGGAATGCGGATCGAGCCGCCGCCATCGGTCGCATGCGCGAGCGGCAGCATGCCGGAGGCGACGGCCGCCGCTGCGCCGCCGGAGGAGCCGCCCGTCGAGTGATCGAGGTTCCAGGGATTGCGGCAGGGCTCGAGCAGCAGCGACTCCGTGGTGCCGAGCAGGCCGAATTCCGGCGTGTTGCTCTTGCCGAGCATGACGAAGCCCGCCTGCTGGTTGGAAGCGATGAGCGGATCGGTTTCCTTCGAGATGTTTTCCGCAAAGAGACGCGAGCCGGAGGTCGCGCGCGTGCCCTCGAGGTTGTCGAGATCCTTCACGAGGTTCGGCACGCCTGTGAAGGGACCTTCGGGGAGGTCTCCCTTCGCCGCTTCGCGGGCGCGCTCGTAGAACTTCGTCACGACCGCGTTCACCTCGCCGTTCACCTGCTCGATGCGGCCGATGCCCGCTTCGACAAGCTCAAGCGCCGTCATCTCGCCGTTCCGCACCAGTTCGGCCTGCGCCAGCGCATCCATCTTCGCGAGTTCGGGGGCCGCCAGCGCCGGGCGGAGGCCCGCACCATAGGCGCCGGCCGCGAGCGCGGTCGCCGCCGTCGATTTCAGGAACGCCCGCCGGGAAAGCTCAATGCCCATCACCACTTCCTCCTTTTGCCCGCGCTTCGGCGCGCGATTCTGTTGACGGAAGCAAGCTAGCCCTTGCTCTTTCTCTAAAAAATAGAAAAAGATTGGAAATCATCTTCTGATTTTCGGAACAAGATCATGCATCCCAATCTCGTGGACCAGCTCCGGGTGTTCCGGGCCGTTGCCGACGCGGGCACCTTCTCCGGCGCGGCGGAGCAGCTCGGCCGCGCCGTCTCGGCGGTCAGCTACGCGGTGACCAACCTGGAGGACGCCTATGGGCTGAAGCTCTTCGACCGCTCGGGCTACAAGCCGCAACTGACGCCGGAAGGCCGCGCGCTGCTGTCGGACGCCGAGATCGTCTTCCGCCGCCTCGACCGGCTGAACGCCCGCGTTGCCGCAATGACGGGCGGCGAGGATGTGGACCTGCCGGTGGCCGTCGATGCGGGGTTCAGCCCGGCGCTTCTGGCAACGGCGGCAGCCGCGCTCCTCGCCGAGAGCCCGCATATCAACCTGCGCCTGCGCATGATCCACGAGGCGCGCATCCTCGAAGAGGTGCTGTCGGGCCGCGCGCGGATCGGCATCGTGAGCCTCGAGGCGGGCCTCTCCGGCAAGGAGATCGACGGACGCGACCTCGCTACCCATGCGATGCATACGGTGGCGGCGCCGAACCATCCGCTCTCGGCGCTGGAACAGCCCTTCCCTCTCAGCGCGCTCGACGACCACCGCCAGATCGTGGTGGCGGACCGGGAGGCGGCGGCGCATGGCTTCGACTACCGCGTGCACACGACCGACGTGCTGATCGTCGACAATGCGACGCTGAAGCTCGAACTCCTGAAGCGGGGCGCGGGCTGGGCCTTCGCGCTCGACCACGAGGTGTCGGGCGCACTCAAGGAAGGCTCGCTGCTCAGCCTCGAATGCAGCGCCGTGCAGCATGCGGGCATCCACCGCTTCGGCGCGATCTGGCGCGTGACGACGCCGCCCGGACAGGCGGCGGGCCGCCTGCTCGACATCATCTCGGACGAGGCCACGAAGGCGGAAGCCGCGCGGCGTTAGTGGCTACCCTGCAAAAACCGGCGGATACCTGTCCGCCCACGGACGGGCCTGCTCGAGTTCGAAGGCGAGTTCGAGTAGCACCCGCTCCTGCCCCGGCGAAGCGGCGAACTGCGCGCCGATGGGAAGGCCTGCGGCGCTCCATGAGAGCGGCACGGACATGGCGGGCGTGCCCACCACGTTGTGGAGCGGCGTATAGGTGACATAATTGAAGACGCGCTCGTAAAGCGTGTCGAAGGGGACGGTCGGCGCCTGCTCGCCCGTTTTCGGCGGCGTGGTGGCAAGCACCGGCGTCAGCCAGACATCGTAATCCTTCATGAAGGCAACCGTCTCGGCGGTGACCTTCTCGAAATGCGCGAGCGCGTTTTCGAGCGTGCCTTTCGGCTTCGAATTGTAGAGATCGGCGAGGCCCAGCGTCCAGGGTTCGAGCACGGCTTCGGGCTCGAGACCCATCTGTTTCACGAGTGCGACGAGTTCAGCCGGGCCTGACGCCCAGGCGGCGAGGAAGGCGTCCTCGAAGGCGTTGCCGTCGATCGTGTTCTTCGCGGGGATAACTTCATGACCGAGATCGGCGCAGAGCTTCGCCACATCCTCGATGGCGGCCCTCACATCGGCCGCAGGCTCCCTGCCCTTGTAGTCCATCGTGCCGAAAGCGATCCGCAAGCGCTTCTTGCCCGGGCCGTCGACGCGGCCGACCGGCGGCAGCACGGCGGCCGATCCCTTGCGTTCGGTCGCATCGAGAAGCGTGGCGCTGTCGCGGACGCTGCGGGAAACGCAATGCTGGAAACCGATATCGCCCGGAAGCTGGCGCTCGCCCAGTTCGATGCGGCCGCGGCTCGGCTTCAACCCGAAGACGCCGCAGCACGACGCTGGAATGCGGATCGAGCCGCCGCCATCCGTCGCATGCGCGACCGGCACCATGCCCGAGGCAACGGCCGCCGCCGCGCCGCCCGACGAGCCGCCCGGCGAATGGGCGAGGTTCCACGGATTGTTGCAGGCGCCAAGCAGCAGCGACTCCGTCGTGCCGAGCAGGCCGAATTCCGGCGTGTTGCTCTTGCCGACCATGACGAAGCCGGCATTCTCCTTGCCCGCGATGATCGGGTCCGTTTCCGGAGAGACGTTCTGCGCGAGGAAGCGCGAGCCGGAGGTGGCGCTCGTGCCCTTCAGGTTGTCGAGATCCTTCACGAGGTTCGGAACGCCGGTAAAGGGGCCTTGCGGGAGCTTGCCCTTCGCGGCCTCGCGCGCCTTGTCGTAAAACATCGCGACGACGGCGTTCACCTCACCGTTCACCTGTTCGATGCGGGAAATGCCCGCCTCCACCAGGTCGAGCGCCGTCAGCTCGCCCTTGCGCACGAGATCGGCCTGCGCCGTCGCATCGAGCTTCGCCAGTTCCGGCAAGACCGGCTTCGCGCCCTTCAGATTGCTGTCCATGAGCCCCTCCCCTGTTTTTGTCTTTTTCCCTCGGGGAAAGCCTAGCCCGGCGGCAGGCAAAACGGGAGGCGATTCAGCCCTTCGAGTGCTGTTTTCAGGGCTGGATGCCCCCACACTTGAGGGGCGGGGCCCCCGGTGCTAAACCCTGCGCATTCCTTGAAACTGCCCTGCCAACCCTTTGAGAGGCGCCTGATGATCCCGCGCTATTCGCGGCCCGAAATGGTCGCCATCTGGGAACCCGACACGAAGTTCCGCATCTGGTTCGAGATCGAGGCCCATGCCTGCGAGGCGCTGGCGGAACTCGGCGTGATCCCGAAGGAAGCCGCAAAAAACATCCGCGAGCGCGGCGACAAGGCCGTGTTCGACGTCGCGAAGATCGACGAGATCGAACGCGAGGTGAAGCACGATGTCATCGCGTTCCTGACGCATCTGGCGGAATTCATCGGCGAGGATTCGCGCTTCGTCCATCAGGGCATGACCTCGTCCGACGTGCTCGACACCTGTTTCAACGTGCAACTCGCGCGGGCCTCCGACATTCTGCTCAAGGACATGGACGAGCTGCTGGCCGCGATCAAGCGCCGTGCCTTCGAGCACAAGGACACGGTCTCCATCGGCCGCAGCCACGGCATCCATGCCGAACCCGTCACCTTCGGCCTGAAGATGGCGGAAGCCTATGCCGAGTTCGAGCGCTGCCGCGAGCGGCTGGTGAATGCGCGGAAGGAAATCGCGACCTGCGCGATCTCGGGCGCGGTCGGCACCTTCGCCAACATCGACCCCCGCGTGGAAGAACATGTCGCCAAGGCGCTCGGCCTCGAAGCGGAGCCCGTCTCGACGCAGGTGATCCCGCGCGACCGGCACGCCATGTTCTTCGCGACGCTCGGCGTCATCGCGTCCTCCATCGAGCGCGTGGCGACGGAAATCCGCCACCTGCAGCGGACCGAGGTGCTGGAAGCGGAAGAGTTCTTCTCCGAAGGCCAGAAGGGCTCGTCGGCGATGCCGCACAAGCGCAACCCTGTGCTGACCGAGAACCTCACCGGCCTCGCCCGCCTCGTGCGCGGCATGAGCATTCCGGCGATGGAGAACGTGGCTCTCTGGCACGAGCGCGACATCTCTCACTCTTCGGTTGAGCGCATGATCGGCCCGGACGCGACCGTGACGCTCGACTTCGCGCTGGTGCGGCTCACCGGCGTCATCGACAAGCTTCTGGTCTATCCCGAGCAGATGCAGAAGAACCTCGACAAGCTCGGCGGGCTCGTCCATTCGCAGCGCGTGCTGCTGGCGCTGACGCAGAAGGGCGCGAGCCGCGAGGACGCCTACCGCCTCGTGCAGCGCAACGCCATGCCGGTCTGGCGCGGGGAAGGCAACTTTCTCGAACTCCTCAAGGCCGATGCCGACGTGAAGAAATACCTCACCGACGCGGAGATCGAGGAACGCTTCGACCTCGGCTACCACACCAAGCATGTCGACACGATCTTCGCGCGGGTGTTCGGCAAGGAAGCGATGGCAAAGCAGGGCAAGGCGGCGGAGTAAACGTCACCCGCCCGTCACATTCCGGCCTATACTGCGCGGCATCGACATTCCGCATTCCGGGGGACACCCATGCTTCGCACCGCTTTCGACGGCTCGCGCCGCCGCCGCATCTATCTCTTTCGCCATGGCGACGTTTCCTATGTCGACGAGCAGGGAAACCGCGTCGCCGATCCGGCGGTGGTGCCGCTGACGGACTGGGGCCGCGAACAGGCGGCGCTCACCGGCAAGGCGCTGGCCAAAATCCCGTTCGACCGGGCCGTGAGTTCGAGCTTTCCGCGCTCGATGGAAACGGCACGCCTGATCCTCGAAGGACGCGGCGTCGAGGTGGAGCCGCTTGAGCACTTCGTGGAGTTTCGCGGCGATCCCGCCTTCCGCAATGCCGTCACGGACCTGAACGACATCGCCTATTCCTTCCGCGACGCCCACAAGCCCGGCGCGCGCTACAATGGCGGCGACAGCTTCGAGGAGGTGAACGCGCGCGTCTGCGGAGCGCTCGAAAACCTGATCGCCGAACCCGAATGGGAAACGCTGGCGCTTGTCGCACATGGCGGCATCAACCGGCTGGTGATCGGCTGGGCGCTCGGCACCGGGCTCGCGACCTTCTCCGCGCTCGACCAGAACACGGCCTGCGTCAACGTGATCGATTTCGACGAGCACCCGGAAACGAGACATATCGTCCGCAAGACGCTGCGCGCCTTGAACGTGACGGTCTACGACCTCGTGAAGGAAGGAAACCACCTCCTGTCGCTCGAACAGATCGCGACGCGGCTGAAGGTGAAGGAAGCGGCGGCCTGACGCCTACCGCTTTCCCTTCACGAACTTGTCGCTTTCATCCTGCGCGGAGCGGAAATTGGTCGAAAGCTGGCTCTGGTCGGCGTCTGCGTAGGCGCTTACCTTGTGAAGCGCGTTCGCCGTCGCGTTGACCGCTTCCTTGACCATGCGCACGGCAGGCGCGGGCATCGATGCCGCGGCGCTTGCGAGCTCCATCGCCTTCTCGACGACATGCCCGTCCTCCGCGACCTCGTCGACGAGGCCCCAGTCGAGCGCATGCGCCGCACCCATGCGCTCGCAGAGAATGCAGATGCGCTTCGCGCGCGCAGGACCCACCAGCGTGATGAGGCGCGGCAGCGCACCCCATTGCAGGTTGATGCCGATCTTCACTTCCGGCACGTAGAGGAAAGCGTCCTTCCCCATCACGCGCCAGTCGAGCGCGAGCGGCAGCGCGACGCCCGCGCCGACCGCCATGCCCTCGATGGCGGCAACCGTGATCTGCGGCATGTCTTCCCATGCCTGGCAGAGCTTCACGCCCCGGTAATAGACCTGGCGGAGTTCGAGGTCGGTGCCCGCCGTGACGGCGCGGCTTGCGCGCTCCTTGAGGTCGATGCCGCCGGAGAAGGCCTCGCGCGTGCCGGTGAGCACCACGGCCTGCGTTTCGAGGTCGTCCTGAAAGCGGCGCGCGACATCGGTGAGTTCCACGATGGTCTGCTGGTTGAAGGCGTTGCGCGCGCCCCTGCGGTCGAAGCGCACAAGCGCGACCGGGCCATGTCTTTCGATGGTGACATTTTCATACGAACTCATGTGCAGTCCTCCCCTTGTTGTTCTTGTTCGACGATTGTGCGGCGACAGCGGTCCGGAACTCAAGCCGCCTCAAGCGCCGCCGATACCGGCCCAGCGGAAGGCCCGCCGAAGCTCGGCGACGGCGTTTTCCTCGTAGCAACGGCCATGCGACAGAACGATGCGCTCCGGCTTCCACGAGATCATCGTTTCGACGGCGCGTTTCACATCGTCCTTGTGACCGTAGAACGTCGCGCGGAGATCCTTCGGCATGGAGCCATGGGGATGCGCCACGCCACCGAGACGCATGAGGAAACGCCCGAAGACGCCATGCACCTTGGCCATCTCAAAATTCTCGATGAGATCGGCGAGGATGAGCGTTGAAGACGGCCGGTGAAGGAAGACGGCTTCGGTCATGAAGCTGCCCGGCACCAGCACCTGGCCGATCTCGCCCGCCCATGCCTCTTCCGGCGCATCGCGGAGCTCACGGTCGAAGGAGATGCCGTGCGGCGCCGCCCTTTCCTCGACGCACGGCGCGGCGAAGGCCAGCGCATCGGGATAGGCGATCCGCCATTCGCCGATCCACCAGTAGTGAATTTTGTTCGGGGCGACGAGATAGCGGACGGGCCCGAGCTCGGCGAGTTCCGCCTTGAGCCCGCCCGACAGCGCAACCGGCGAATGCACCCAGAGATCGCCGCTCGAAAGCCGCACCACGGTCATGCGCGTGGGGAAGGGAAGCTCCGTCCAGAGCCATTTCATGCCGATCACCGGGCCGTCCACGATCCAGATGTCGCGGGCGAGCGGCTTCAGCGTACCGACGGGCTCGTAGGGGTCGACGCGAAACATGGATGGTTGCCTCCATAAACGTGGAGGTAACCACTATTCCGCGCGAGGCAACGCGAAGGCAACCACGAAATCCCCGAGCTTCGTGCCGGCCCGCGCATGACCGCCGGCGGCGATGACGACATACTGGCGGCCTTCCCATTCATAGGTCATGGGCGTCGCCTGTCCGCCCGCGGGAAGACGGCCTTTCCAGAGCTCCTCGCCCGACGCGGCGTCGAAGGCGCGCAGATAATCGTCCATCGCCGCGCCGATGAAGACGACGCCACCCGCGGTCACGATGGGTCCGCCGAAATTGGGCGTGCCCCATTTGAGCGGCACGGGAACAGGCGCGAGATCGCGGACCGTGCCGAGCACGCTTTCCCACTTGATGGTGCCGGTCGACAGATCGACGGCGGTGAGCATGCCCCAGGGCGGCGGGTTGCAAGGGAGATCGAGCGGCGAGAGCACAAGTTCGCGCTTCACCGCCCAGCGCGTCGGCGCCTGCGGGGAAATCTCCTCGTTGGGCTCGGCCGCCTTCGCCGCCTCGAAATTCTCCGACGGGATCAGCGTGATGAGATGCGCGGCACGGCTCGTGTTGATGTAGAGCGTGGACGTCGCGGGATCGAAGGCGGCCCCGCCCCAGTTCGCGCCGCCACCTGTGAAGGGATACATGATCGTCCCCTGCTCCGACGGCGGCGTGAAGAGACCTTCCGAACGCGCACCCGCGATCTTTTCGCGGCAAGCCGCGCGATCCCAGGGCGTGAGGCCCCAGGCGTCTTCCGCCTTCAACTCCTGCGGCACCAGCGGCGGCGGCGCGACGGGCACGGGTTGCGTCGGCGAGAGGAACTCGCCAAGCGCCCCGCCTTGCGGCACCGGCCTTTCCTCGACCTCGAAGAGCGGCTCGCCCGTGTCGCGGTCGAGCAGGAAGACGAAGCCCGTCTTCGTCACCTGCGCCACGGCATCGACGGTCTTGCCCTCGCGCATGACCGTGACGAGGCTCGGTTGCGCGGGCACGTCATAGTCCCAGACGTCGTGATGGACCGTCTGGAACGACCAGCGGACCTTGCCCGTCGCGGAATCGAGCGCAACGACGGAATTCGCGTAACGGTTGTCGCCCGCGCGTTCGCCGCCGAAGAAATCGGGGCTCGGCGACGACGTCGGCAGGAAGAAGAGACCGCGCGCCGCATCCGCCGCCATCGGCGCCCAGACATTCGCATGACCCGTGCGCGCGGCGATGCCGCCGCGCGGCCAGCTTTCCGGATGATCCGCGGCCCCGCGCACGATCGGGTTGAATTCCCAGACGGGCTTGCCGGTGCGCGCATTGAAGGCGCGGACCGTGCCCTTCGGCGCATCGACGCGGCGATTGTCGCTGATCGAGGAGCCGACCACGACGACGCCGTTCGCGACGGCGGGCGGCGAGGTGATCTGGAATTCACCCGGCCACTGCAGATCCATGCCGGGATCGATCTTCACCTCGCCGTCCATGCCGAAACCGAGGCAGGGCTGGCCGGTGGCGGCGTCGAGCGCGATCAACCGGGAGTCGACCGTGCCCATGAAGAGCCGCATCGCGCAGAGGTCGCCGGAGGCGGCGGTTTCATCCGTCCAGGGCGTGACGCCGCGGCAGACGAACTGGTTGCCCGGACGGTAGCCTGTCGCGATTTTCGGATCGTAGCGCCACTTCTGCGCGCCGGTGCCGGGATCAAGCGCGATCACTTCGTTGAACGGCGAACAGAAGACGAGCGATCCGGCGGCGAGAACCGGCGTGCCCTCAAAGGCACTGTGCTTCATGTCGTCCGCATGGGCCGTCATGTCGCCGGTGCTGTAGAGCCATGCCTGTTGAAGATCGTCGATGTTCGAGGGCGTGATCTCAGCCGCCGCCGAATGGCGCATGCCGCCCGCATCGCCGCCATAATGCGGCCACTCCCCCGCCACCGCGGGAAGCGAAAGCAGCAGCAAACCGGACAACAGGTAAAGCGCGAAGCGGATCATGGTCTCTCTCCCGATTGAACTTGACTGAATGATTCATTCATTTATTTTCAGAGTCAAGCCGATTCGGGAGATACTCGCGTCGAAGCAACGAAAGGACCGAGGCGTGGCCCGGAAAAAGACTCCGCAAAAGGTGGAAGACATCGCTGAGGCCGCCATCGCCTGCTTCACGGATATGGGCATCCGCCGCACCCAGATGGCGGATGTGGCCAAGGCGGCGGGCGTCTCGGCGGGCACGCTCTATCTCTACGTGACGAGCAAGGAAGCCCTATTCCATCTCGCGGTGCTGAAGGTCTGCGGCCGCGCGCTTGACGGGCTCACCCTCCCCCTCGCCGATCCAGGCATGAAGGCGACCGCCGCGGTCTTCGCCGCGCGAACGGCGGAAGTCCGCAACTGGCCCTCTCTCGACAACGCGCTGAAGCCGAAGGGCCGGATCGAAAACGGTACGCTCCTCCAGATCGGCCGGGAGCTCTACGACATGCTCCACGAAGCCCGCCGGGCGATCTGGCTGGTCGACCGCAGCTCGCCCGAGATCGCGGAATTCGAACAACCGCACGCGCGCGACCTCCGCGCCCGTCACCGCGACCAGCTCGCCGCGGTGGCGCTGAAGGCCGTCGGCCGGAAGGGCTCTCCCTCGCCGCAGCTCCGCCTCGCGGCGCGGCTCGGTATCGAGATCGTCGCCTGGGCCGCCATGCACCGCCTGCGCGAATCCGCACCGAACCGCATCACCGGCTTGAGCGAGACAGATGCGAGGGAAACCGCAGCGGAAGCCTTCGCCGCCACGCTCACCGATGCCGCCGCCAAATAGCGCCGGAACGGGACAGAAAACCATATTTTAACAGCTTCTTATGGCTTTGCTGGTGACATGGGACAGAGCGGACCGAAAGCGGGCCGCGGCAAAGCCAGGAATGACCTCATGTTTGCGGATGCCCGCCCGAGAAGCGGCGTGACACCGGACCGCGTGACGCGGATCGAGACGAATGTCGTCCCGACCGGCGCGGCTTCGCATCCGCAATCCCGGTTGCTGATCGATTTCTGGGAACGGCACCGCAGGAACGGCCGGCTGCTCTCGCGCGCCGAACTCCCCTGCCGGGAGGCCGCGCCCTTGCTGCCGAGCCTCTTCGTGCTGGAACCTGCCGACCCTGCCCGCGAGGACTGGCGGCTCCGCGTCGTCGGCACCACGCTGACCCGCTGGCTCGACTTCGACCCGACCGGCATGACGATTTCCGAGTTCTATCATCCGGACCACGTCGCCCATAACGCGGGCGTCTACCGGATGGTCACAAGCGAGAAGCAGCCCCACGTGACGCAAGGCCGGCTCTGCGGCATCAACCGGGATTTTCTGCGGCTCGAAATCGTCCATCTGCCGATGGAAGGCGCCACGCCGGACGAAATCCTGCTGCTCGGCAGCATCTCCATCTTCGGCGAATAGCCGCGCTCAGCTCTGCAGCTGGCGGATCGCCTCGTCCATGAGTTCGGTCATCGTGCGGCGGATCTGGTGATCCGACTGATCGACGCCCTTGGCGTCGAAATCCTTGCGGACCTTGCGGAACACGTCCTCGTCGCCCGCTTCCTGGAAATCGGCTGCGACGACCTCTTTCGCGTAAGCATCGGCCGCATCGCCCGTGAGCCCCATCTTCTCCGCGGCCCAGAGCCCGAGCAGCTTGTTGCGCCGGGCTTCCGCCTTGAAGCGGAGTTCCTCGTCATGAACGAACTTCTTTTCGAAACCGTCCTCGCGCTTGTCGAAGGTGGACATGGAAAATGGCACTCCATTCAAGGGTCATGAGGCGCCGGTCCCCGCGCGGGCGCGCCCCTGTTTGGCCCTAGGCATAGCGGTCCGGCCCCTTCAAATCAACCGCGATCGGACGACAGCCCGAAGCCTGCGGCCAATTGTCTAAAGCGCTGATTTCCGGGGGCTTTTCGGGAGGGTTGCGCCGCAGCACAGCTTCGTTGTATCGCATCGGGCCTTGAGATACCTTGCGCACGCCGGAGAGCCGATTCCGAAGCCTTTTCCGGCGCTCCCACCGCTTGAGAGGCGGCCTCGAAATCCGCGCGGGGACCCCCGCGACCCCCGGACCCGCCTTCCGGGCTAAACGATTGGAATCATGACATGAGCCGGCGCAGACGCGTTTACGAAGGCAAGGCGAAGGTGCTTTACGAAGGCCCGGAACCGGGGACGCTCGTCCAGCACTTCAAGGACGACGCGACCGCCTTCGACGCCACCAAGCGCGCCACCATCGAGGGCAAGGGCGTCCTCAACAACCGCATCTCGGAATTCATCTTCACGAAGCTGAACGAGATCGGCGTGCCGACGCATTTCATTCGCGCGCTCAACATGCGCGAACAGCTGATCCGCGAAGTCGAGATCATCCCCTGCGAGGTGGTGGTGCGCAACGTCGCGGCGGGCTCGCTCTCGAAGCGCCTCGGCATCGAGGAAGGCACCGTGCTGCCGCGCTCGATCATCGAGTTCTATTACAAGAACGACGAGCTGCACGACCCGATGGTCTCCGAAGAACACATCACGGCCTTCGGCTGGGCGACGCCGCAGGAAATCGACGACATGATGGCGCTCGCGCTCAGGATCAACGACTTCCTGACCGGCCTCTTCCTCGGCATCGGCATCCGCCTCATCGACTTCAAGGTCGAGTTCGGCCGCCTCTACGAAGGCGACATGGTGCGCGTGGTTCTGGCCGACGAGATCAGCCCGGATTGCTGCCGCCTGTGGGACAAGGAAACCAACGACAAGCTGGACAAGGACCGCTTCCGCCGCGACATGGGCGGGCTTGTGGAAGCCTATCAGGAAGTCGCACGCCGTCTCGGCGTGCTGGTCGAGAACGAGCCGAAGCGGCGCGGCCCCACGCTTGTAAAGTGACGTTCGTAAGTAGCGAGGAAGCATGAAGGCGCGCATCAAGGTCACGCTGAAGAACGGCGTTCTGGACCCGCAAGGCAAGGCGATCGAGGGTGCGCTCGGCTCGCTCGGCTTCTCCGGCGTCGCGAGCGTCCGCCAGGGCAAGCTCTTCGAGGTCGAACTCGACGAAACGGATCCTGCAAAAGCAAAAGCCGCGCTCGAGGAGATGAGCAAGAAACTGCTCGCGAACACCGTCATCGAAAACTATGCGGTGGAGCTCGACGAAAAGTGAGCATGAAGTCTGGCGTCGTCGTCTTTCCCGGCTCGAACCGCGAGCGCGATATGCTTTACGCACTCGAAAACATCACGGGTGCGAAACCGCAGGCCATCTGGCACGCCGATACGGAACTGCCCGACCTCGACCTCGTGGTGCTCTGCGGCGGGTTTTCCTATGGCGACTATCTCAGGACCGGCGCCATCGCGGCGCGCGGCCACATCATGCCGGCGATCGCGAAGGCGGCGGACAGGGGTGTGCGCATTCTCGGTATCTGCAACGGTTTCCAGATCCTCTGCGAGGCGGGACTGCTGCCGGGCGTGCTGATGCGCAATGCCGGTCTCAAATTCGTCTGCAAGGAAGTGAAGCTGGAAGTCGCCAACGCGAAAACCGACTTCACCCGGAAATACGCACAGGGCCAGGTCTGGCGCTGCCCGGTCGCGCATGGCGACGGCAATTATTTCACCGATCCCGAAACGCTGAAGCGTCTCGAAGGCGAAGGCCGCGTGGGCCTGCGCTATGCGGACGGCACGAACCCGAACGGTTCGCTGAACGACATCGCCGGCATCCTGAACGAACGCGGCAACGTCTTCGGCATGATGCCGCACCCGGAAAACATGATCGAACCGATGAACGGCGCGACCGACGGACGAGCCCTTTTCGAAAGCGTGCTGGAGGCGGTGGCGTGATACCGAACGACGTTGCAATCACGCCGGAGCTGATCGCGGAACACGGGCTGAAGCCGGACGAGTACCAGCGCATCCTCGACCTGATCGGGCGCGAGCCGACGCTGACCGAACTCGGCATCTTCTCCGCCATGTGGAACGAGCATTGCTCGTACAAATCCTCCAAGAAATGGCTGCGCACGCTGCCGACGACCGGCCCGCGCGTCATCTGCGGACCGGGCGAGAATGCGGGCGTCGTCGATATCGGCGACGGACAGGCGATCATCTTCAAGATGGAAAGCCACAACCACCCCTCCTACATCGAACCGCATGAAGGCGCGGCGACGGGCGTCGGCGGGATTCTGCGCGACGTCTTCACGATGGGCGCGCGCCCCATCGCGGCGCTGAACGCGCTGCGCTTCGGCGAGCCGGACCATCCGCGCACGCGCCACATCGTCTCCGGCGTCGTTGCAGGCATCGGCGGCTACGGCAATTCCTTCGGCGTGCCGACCATCGGCGGCGAAGTGAATTTCGATCCGAGCTATAACGGCAACTGTCTCGTCAACGCTTTCGCCGCAGGCCTCGCGGACACGGACAAGATTTTCTATTCGGAAGCAAAGGGCGTCGGCCTGCCGCTCGTCTATCTCGGTTCGAAGACCGGCCGCGACGGCATCCATGGCGCTACCATGGCATCGGCCGAGTTCGACGAGGACACGGAAGAGAAACGCCCGACGGTCCAGATCGGCGATCCCTTCTCCGAAAAACTGCTGCTCGAAGCCTGCCTCGAACTGATGGCGTCGGGCGCGGTCATCGCGATCCAGGACATGGGCGCCGCCGGTCTCACCTGCTCCGCTGTGGAAATGGGTGCGAAGGGCGATCTCGGCGTCGAACTCGATCTCGACAAGGTGCCCTGCCGCGAAGAAGGCATGACGGCCTACGAGATGATGCTCTCGGAAAGCCAGGAGCGCATGCTCATGGTGCTCGACCCGGCCCGCGAAAAGGACGCCGAGGCGATCTTCGTGAAATGGGGCCTCGACTTCGCGGTGGTCGGCCGGACCACGGACGATCTGCGCTTCCGCATCCGCCGGCATGGCGAGGTGATGGCGGACCTGCCGATCAAGGATCTCGGCGACCAGGCGCCGGAATACGACCGCCCCTTCGTGAAGGCGGACAAGCCAAAGCCGCTTTCGCCCGCCGACGTGCCTGCACCGAACGATATTTCCGATGTGCTGGTGAAGATGCTCGGCCTGCCCGACATGTGCTCGCGGCGCTGGATCTGGGAACAGTACGACCACCTCATCCAGGGCAATACGGCGATCGGCCCGGGCGGCGACGCCGCTGTGGTCCGCGTGGATCAGGGCCCGAAGGGCCTCGCCTTCTCGCTCGACGTCTCGCCCCGCTACTGCGCCGCCGACCCGCTGGAAGGCGGCAAGCAGGCCGTCGCCGAATGCTGGCGTAACCTGACGGCAGTCGGCGCGGAGCCGCTCGCCGTCACCGACAATCTCAATTTCGGCAACCCGGAAAAGCCCGAGATCATGGGGCAGTTCGTCGGGTGCATCGAAGGTATCGGCGAAGCCTGCCGCGCACTCGACTTCCCGGTCGTCTCCGGCAACGTGTCGCTTTACAACGAGACCAACGGCAAGGGCATCCTGCCGACACCGGCCATCGGCGGCGTCGGCCTGCTGCCGGATGTGAACGTGCGTGCCACGATCGCCTTCAAGGCGGCAGGCGAAGCGATCCTCCTTGTCGGCGAGACGAAGGGCCATCTTGGCCAGTCGATCTATGTCCGCGATATTCTCGGCAAGACAGACGACCGCAGCGCGCCGCCGCCCGTCGACCTCGGCCTCGAGCGCCGCAACGGCGATTTCGTACGCAATGAAATCCGTGCCGGAAACCTGACTGCCGTTCACGACATTTCAGATGGCGGCCTGTTCACCGCGGTTGCCGAAATGGCGATGGCCGCGGGGATCGGCGCAAGCCTGACGCCGGACACCACCCTCCCCCTCCATGCCTGGGCCTTTGGCGAGGATCAGGCACGCTATCTCGTGACGCTCCCGGAAAAAGACGCTGCCGCTTTCCTCGAAAGAGCCGGAAAAGCGGGCATTCCCGCCGCTCGCATCGGCACGACCGGCGGCAATGAATTGACACTCAACGGGGCCATTCCCATATCATTGACGGGGATCAAGGCCGTACACGAAGGCTGGCTGCCCGCCTATATGGCGGCCGGCGCTGAACTGTAACGGCGGGTGCGGAGAACGATCGAATGGCCATGACCGCCTCGGAAATCGAACGCCTCATCAAGGAAGCCATTCCTGATGCGGTCATCGACATCCGCGATCTGGCAGGCGATGGCGATCACTATGCCGCAAATGTCGTCTCTGCCGCCTTCAAGGGCAAGACCCGGGTGCAGCAGCACCAGATGGTCTACAGCGCACTGAAGGGCGGCATGGGCAACGAGCTTCACGCATTGGCGCTGCAAACGAGCGCGCCGCAGGATTGACACTCACCCGCATGATGCGGAGAGGAGAGACAAGATGAGCGACAACCCGGTTTTCGACCGCATCAAAAGCGAAGTAGCGAGCCAGGACGTGGTGGTCTTCATGAAGGGCACGCCGGTCTTCCCGCAATGCGGCTTCTCCAATGCCGTCGTGCAGGTGCTGACCTATCTCGGTGTCCCCTTCAAGGGCATCAACGTGCTGGAGGACGACGACATCCGCCAGGGCATCAAGGAATTCTCCGACTGGCCGACCATCCCGCAGCTCTATGTGAAGGGCGAGTTCGTCGGCGGCTGCGACATCGTCCGCGAGATGTTCGAACAGGGCGAATTGCGCGACTACCTCGCGCAAAAGGGCATCGAGACGCAAGCGGCGTAGGCCCCTTCTCCCGGAACGCAAAAAAGGCCGCTCGAAAGAGCGGCCTTTTTCGTATACGGCGTCGCGCGAAGCGATTAGCTGCGCGAGTAATATTCGATGACGAGGTTCGGCTCCATGTGCGCGGCGTAGGGGACGTCGCTGAAAGCCGGCGTGCGGATGAACTTCGCCGTCATCTTGTCGTGATCGACTTCAAGATAGTCCGGCGTGTCGCGCTCGGCGGACTGCGCCGCTTCCAGCACCAGCGCGAGCTGCTTCGACTTCTCGCGCACCTCGACCACGTCGCCCTCGCGCACACGGTAGCTCGGCACGTTGACGCGCTTGCCGTTTACCAGAATGTGGCCGTGACCGACGATCTGCCGCGCGGCGAATACGGTCGGCACGAACTTCGCGCGGTAGACGACCGCATCGAGACGGCGTTCCAGGAGACCGATCAGGAGCTCGCCCGTATCGCCACGCAGACGCTCGGCTTCCTTGTAGATGCCGCGGAACTGTTTTTCGGAAATATTGCCATAGAAGCCCTTGAGCTTCTGCTTGGCGCGCAGCTGCACGCCATAGTCCGAGAGCTTGCCCTTGCGGCGCTGGCCGTGCTGGCCGGGGCCATATTCGCGGCGGTTGACCGGGCTCTTCGGACGACCCCAGATGTTTTCGCCCATCCGGCGGTCGATTTTGTACTTGGACTCCTGGCGCTTCGTCATCGCGGTTTCCTTGGGTCAAAAATAAAGGAAACGCGCCCTCCTCTGCCCTTTTCAGGGCCGACAGGAGCCGGCTACAAGCGTCGCCGCCCCCACGGGTGCGTATCTAATGAAACCGGGCCCCCGAAAGCCGGGAGCCCGTGTTCGAGGCGGGTTTTAGCCCCAAGCGCCCGCCCTGTCAAACCGGCGGCAGGCCCTGCCGGGCGAGGCGCTTGTCGAGGGCTGCACGGAGCCTTTGCTGCCGCGCACGGCTGACCGGATAGTTCCAGATCACCAGCATTGACAGGAACGAGAGCACCAGCGGTACGATACAGTAAACGACGAGGAGCGCATCCAGCCCGCCTTGCCCGTGCATCTCTGATTTGGGGTCGAAACCGGCCCAGGCAAGCACCGGAAGCGCCAGCCCGATGCCGATGGCCTCGAAGATCTTGCGCACCATGCCCAGGAAGGAAACGAGGAAGGCGGCCCTCGGCTCGCCGCTTCTGAGCATGTCGAGGTCGCCGATATCGGCCAGAATGGAGAGCCCGAGAATGGACCCTGCCCCACCGGTCAGACCTTGCACGACCGCGACCCCCAACATGGCCGGAAGAACGAGCTCGGGCGCGGCCGGCTTCAACCAGAGGATGATGAACGGCACGAAGGCAAAGGCCGCGATGTTGAATGCTGCCGCAAAACCAAGCGCGCGATGCTTGCTGACCCGTCCGCCGAGAAACACCCAGAAAGGCGCACCGATGATCGCGCAGACGAACATGACGAAGATGAGAAGCGGCGCCTCGGCACCCAGCCCCGCCACATGTTCGTAGAAGAGGATCGCAACACCGGTGCCGACCGACGCCGAAAGCGCTCCGAATATGGAAGCGATGAGCAGAATGCGGAACGGCCCGTTCTGAAGCACGATCTTCAGTCCCTTTCCGAAAGGCACGGATTGGACCGCCGGCCGTTTGGGCTCGCCAAGCGACGAGAACAGCCAGATCACACCGACCGGCAGAAGAATGACCGTCGACATGCCGAGCCATGACATCGCGCCCCGGTCTGACGCCGCATTGTCGCCCGTCTCGTTCACGATGCCGTAGGCCAGCGGGATCGAAATAGCGGCAAGCAGACCGATCTGCATGAAGATTTCGCGTACGCCCGTGATCCGGCTGCGCTCCTGATATCCGCTCGAAATTTCGGCGCCCCAGGCGAAGTAGGGAATGGCGATCAGCGTGAAGGCGAGGTAGATCGCCGAGATCCAGAACAGAAGATAGAAGTTGCTGACCTCGCCGACCGGACTGAAAAGCATGAAAGACGAAATCGCGAGCAGGGGTGCACCGGCGACAATCCAGGGCCGGCGCCGGCCGAAGCGCGTGTTCGTCTTGTCGCTGAGGAAACCGATCAGCGGGTCGGTCACGACGTCGCTCAAGCGCGCAATCATGAGAATGACGCCGACAGCAGAGAGGCTCAGCCCCAAGGTGCCCGCATAGAAGGCCGGTATGTAAATGACAATCGGCAAACCGATGATCGCCAGCGGGATGACGAACTGCCCATATCCGATGAGCTGACCGGTCCTGAGACGCGCGCCTCCGCCATTCGTGCCATCTGTCATGGGCTTCGTCCGTTCAAAATCGTGAGGACCTAAAAGAACCGGCCGCAATGTTTCCACTGCGGCCGGAAGTGCACAGGTCGGGAACGCAGACCCGTGGACGGATCGTGTGTCGCCTCAGCGCCGTCCGTAGCGCCGCATCGAATCCGGCGTGAAGAAGCTGTTGTCGACAACGTCTCCTGCCGCGTAGTTGGCGTTGCCGGGACCGACGATGATGTTGTCTGCCACGTAACGGTCGGCGTTCAGATCATGATAGAAATCGGCCGCCGTTACACAGCCCGGCATCTCTGGCGCCATGAAGATGTGGTTCTCCTGGAAGCGGTAGAGATTGCCCTTCGTGTCGTAGAGATCGGCGACAACGGGTGTCCAGGTGTCTTCATCCATATAGAAGACACGCTTGCTGAACGTATTGCGCCAGCCCTCCTTCACCGTCGCCTCGACGACCCAGACACGATGCAGTTCGTAGCGAGCGAGATCGCGGCTCGGATACTTGCCGTTTGTGATGATGTCTGAAACGTGGACACCGGCGGTCCGGAAGCGCGAGGCGTTGTAGGGAACATAAAGCTCCTGCTTGCCGACGAGCTTCCAGTCGTAGCGATCCGGCAGACCGTTATACATGTAGGTCTGGTCGAAGGTGCGGATATCGTCCTGACCGGGCGTGTCGTAATTCGCTGTCGGCGCCTTTTTCACGCGGCGGAGACCGGGGATGTAGACCCAGGACTCGTTGCTGTCGTCATAGGGCTGCAATGTCATGATGATGCCGCCGACAGATGCCGCCGGAGCGATCTGCTTGTAGACGAATTTCGTCATGTACTCATTGTCGATCTCGCGCGCATTCGGCTCAAAATAGGGCGCGTAAGTGTGAATGACGCCAGTATTGACGACGTAGTTTCCATCCGTCTGCGAGTTGATGATGTTGACGGTGAGGTTGGTGTGCTTGCCCTTGAAGGCGGTACGATAGTTCGCGATAGCCTGCAAACCGTTCTCGGGCAGAGGAAAGAGAAATCCTCCATGACCGGCGAGAATGCCGCCCTTTTCGCTCAATTTTGCGACGCCGACATTTGCCCTGGTCGCATCGTAGAGTTCCTGCGAGTAGCCGCAGCTCCGGCGTGACGGATAGACGTCCATCCGGTAACCGTCATACCGCTTGACGATGGCAACCTGCCCCGGCGACAGCTTGTCGGCATACTGATCGACATTCGATGCATCGATCGAAAAGAGCTTGGCGTCCCCGGCATAAGGATCGACCCGCAGGTCGCCCGTCTTCCAGCCCGCCGGCACTTCAAGATCGCCGCCGGTCCATGCGGGAATCGTTCCATCCGCGTTGCCGGCACGCTCCGCGCCGACAGGCGTGAGAGAGTTGCCGAGATCGTCGACACCGGCCGCAAGGGCCCCGCCACTGAGAGCGAACGTCAATGCCACACCGGCAAGGCCGTTCATCCAATTGTTTCGAACAGACATTGTTTTCCTCCCGGTCCGCCTTTGCGGACCACCCTGTGGTCAGAATGAATAGGACGCGGTGACCGTGACGAAATCGCGGTCGGAATTGCGTGCAATCAGTCCGCCACCGATGTTGTTGGTGTACTGAATGGATGCCGTGTAGGTCGACCGGTAGTCAGCCGATACGCCGATCGATACCGCTCGCTTGCCTTCGACGGGCGTGCCGGAAACAGACCGGTCGAGGGCGGTGCCGTTCACATCGCAATTGAAGCTGATGCTCGGCGTGAGCTTGAGACCCGAGACGAATACGTTCGAGTAGACCGCGCTCGCGCTGGTCGTGAAACCCCATGCGGATTCATTGCCCGAGACACCCACAGGCGTTTCGTCGAATGTGACGACACCCACTTCACCATAGAGATCAATCGTGTCGGCGCCGATCCAGCCTGGCACCTGACCGATATAGGGCAGGCTCGGTGCGACCGTCACGGCGGCATTGGCGATGTAGTTCATGCGGTCGGCATAGGTCACGCCATCGACACGCGAGGTGCCGAGGGAAGCCGAAGCCGCAGTGGTTGCGGCAGTCAGGGCATCGTCAAGCATCAACGGGAAGTCCGGCTGATAGGCCACTTCCGCACCAACAGCCACCGGGCCGAGCGGGAAGCTCACGCTGGCGCCGTAGAGATCGATGTCTTCGGGGAAGTAGGCGTAGTAACCGGTCGGCGCCGCAAACAGGCACGTTCCCAGAAAAACGGCGAAGCAGCTGCCGGTCGCCGAAAGGTAAGGCGTCTTGGCATGATAGTTCAGGTAGTACAGGCTCGTTTCCGTCGCGAGGCTGTCGATGAAGTAGCGCGCGGCAACACCGTATTGCCCGCTGTCGTTCGGCTCATCATCCGCGAGCTTCGGGATGCCCGAAGCGATGGCAGCCGGATAGCCCACGCCGCCCGGGTCACCGGCAAAGAAGAAGCCCTGTGCGCCTTCACCAAGAATATCTTCCGTCGAATGGAAGGTACCGACCGGCACCAGTTCCGTGTTGCGCCACAGGAACTGGTAATAGGCTTCGAGACTGAACCCCGGAAGAGGCGCGATATTCGCGTAGATCATGGGCGAAGGCAGATACCCCTCGCGAATGTTGGTGCCGGGCGTTACCAGGCGGCTCACATCGACTGCATTGGTCTGATTGATGCCACCCGGACGGAAAAGCGCCTCGCCCCAATTGATGACCTGATTGCCCCCACGGACCGTGAGCGGCATGCCCGCGACGTCGAAGTCGCCATAGACGTAGGCATCGTAAAGATCGAAACCTCGGCCGGCCTGGCTGCGCGCCGCGCTCGAGAGATCGGTGCGTCGTGTGCTGTCGGCGTCGTTGTTCACGAAATCGTAGAAGTAGGACACGCTGACAAAGGCGCCGTAGTTTTCCCACGACATATCGAGTTCATGCAGCATGCGCGTGGACGCGGTGAAGATGTCGCCACGCTTGAAGTTCAGATTGCCATCGTCGAAGTTCTCGGCGGCAACATTCGTGTCACGTCCGCCATTGAGGAAGGAAATGAGGTCTCCATCCGGATCGACCGTGCGAACGCCGAGACCGGCGGAAACGGTCGACTTCAGGTTTACGTCGATATTGCCGAACTTCCAGTCGGCCGCCGAAGCGGGCGCGATGCCCGCCAGACCGGCAATCATGGTCCCCGCCAAGAGGCACATCGTGCGCCCGGCCGCAGGCCGTCTCTTCTGCTTGTATGTCATCTCTTCCTCCCGTTAAGCCCGAGACGCCGCGCCACCCCGGCCCGGACCGCCCCCTCACCTTTCTCCCGCCGCCGCGCTCTCCGGCGCTGCAGTTATTTTCCTGTCGTCACCACAACAGCCGGCGCGAACGTGGCCGGAAGCGGCTGCCCGAATTCGAGCACCAGATCCGCCCCCTCCTGACGCAGACCCACCGGACTTCCATCCGCAATCAGCTTCGCCGTTCCCGCGAGGTTCACGCCGCGGAGCCGCAGTGTCGTGCCTGCAGGCCGCCCAAGCGGAATGATGCAGATGTCGTCCCCACGCGCCGTGAAACGAACGGGCATGTCTGCGTCCGTCACCATGTCGGAGCAATCGGTACCGTTCGGACGCCACGGGTGCGTGCCGTAGACCGCGGCGCCATTGACCGAGAGCCACTCGCCGAAGAACTTGAGGCGCGACAACTGCTCTTCTGGTATCCGAGCATCGGTACCGCGCGGCCCCACGTTGAGAAGCAGGTTGCCGCCTTTGGAGACGCCGTCGATGAAATCCGACAGAAGCGACTCGGCGGACGAGTAGTCCGCTTCGGTGTCGTTCCGGTTGAAGCCGAAGGAATGGCTCATCCCGCGTGTCGCCTCCCACTTCTTCTTCTGAATCTTGTGGAAGCGCGCATATTCCGGCGTCCGGAAATCGCTGTGCGGGATCGGCTGCGGGATGACGCCCTGGGTGGCCTCGGGATGCTTCCTGATGTGGCGCATTGCCAGATAGTCAAAGACGCGCCGGGACAGCTTGTAGCGCATCAGCTTCTGGAAGAATCCCGCATGGACCCAGCGGTCGTTGACGACGCCTTCCGGCACCGCGTTGTAGTAATCTGCAAACAGGTCCAGAAGTTCGTCGAAACCCGTCGGCCAGGAGATGTCATTCCACAGAACGCTCGGTTCGTAGCGTTCGATGAGCTCGCGCGTCTGCGCCATGGCATAGGCCGGGTAGTCGCCGCCGGGCATCGACCCGATGAAATCGCCCAGCGTACGTAGCGGCTCGCGATTGAAGGTCCAGTCGATACCGCCCGAGTAGTAGACGCCGAAACGCAGACCCTGCGCCCGTACGGCGCGGGCAAGCTCACCCACGATGTCGCGTTCGCTTGTCCAGTTTTTCTCATGCGGATTGTCGACGGCACTTGGCCAGAGGCAGTAGCCGTCGTGATGCTTGGTAACGAGCACGACATATTTCGCGCCGGAGTTCCGGAAGGCTTCCGCCCATTGATCCGGATCCCATTGCCTCAGCCCCTCCTCGAAGGGCTCCTTGAAGTCGCGGTAAGGACGGTTGCCGAACTCCCTTGCGTGAAAATCCGCCGACGGGGTTCCGGGCACCTTGATCGCGTTGGCATACCATTCGGTATAAGGCGTCATCGCAACGCCTCGATGATACTCCTTCTTGAACGCGTCCGAGATGTTGCCGAGATGAGGGGCAAAGCCGGGGATTGCCCAGACACCCCAATGAATGAAGATGCCGAACTTCGCGTCGTCGTACCATTGCGGCAGCGGACGCGCGTTCAGCGAATTCAGATTCCCTTCATACGGCATTGCGCTTCCTCACTTCCAACTCTTCGCCGCTTTCAGAAACGGTCCTCTGTTTCTGCTCACCCAGCCCCTCGATACCGAGGCGCATCGTCTGGCCGGCACGCAGATAGACGGGCTCCGGCTTCATGCCGAGACCGACGCCGGGCGGCGTACCGGTCGAGATGATGTCTCCGGGTTGCAGACTCATGAATTGCGAGATGTAGCTGACGATTTCGGCGATCCCGAAAATCATGGTGCGGGTGTTGCCGTTCTGGCGACGGACACCGTCGACCTCGAGCCAGATATCGAGCTTCTGCGGATCGGGCACTTCGTCGCACGTGACGAGCCAGGGCCCGATGGGACCAAAGGTGTCGCAGCTCTTGCCTTTCACCCACTGCCCCCCGCGCTCGAGCTGGAATTCCCGTTCGGAGAGATCGTTGATGACGCAATAGCCGGCGACATGATCGAGGGCGTCGCTCTGCGGGACGTAGCGCGCCTCGCGGCCGATCACGACGCCGAGTTCCACCTCCCAGTCGGTCTTCACCGATCCGCGCGGAATGATCACGTCGTCGTCGGGCCCGCAGATGGCACTCGTCGCCTTGAAGAACAGGACAGGCTCCGCCGGCACTTCCATCCCGGATTCGGCGGCGTGATCGGCATAGTTGAGGCCAACGCAGATAAACTTGCCCACCTGACCGACGCACGGACCGTATCTCGTTCCTTCCGGGACGAGCGGAAGAGAACCGGCATCGATCATTGCCAGCTCCGCCAGACCTTCGGGAGAAAGCACCCCGCCTGCAATGTCGGGCACGACTCCCGAGAGGTCGCGCAAGCGGCCCTGTCCGTCGACAAGACCGGGCCTTTCCTCCCCTGCATATCCGTGGCGCATGAGCCTCATATGTTGCTCCATCCGCCATCTATGGTGAGAACGCTGCCGGACATGAATGCGGACATGTCGCTTGCCAGATAAACGACGAGTTCCGCGATTTCCTCGGGCGTACCGATCCGGCCCATGGGCTGGCGCGCGATGAAGGCAGCACGTGCAGCCTCGTAGTCCGGCTGCGCGCGCATCCGTTCGTCAAGCGATGGTGTTTCGACCGTGCCGGGAGCGATGGCATTGCAGCGAATGCCCTTCCCCGCGAAGTCAGCCGCGATGGACCGCGTCAGGCCGATGACGGCCCCCTTGCTTGCCCCATAGACGAAACGGTTCGGTACGCCGATAACCGACGAAGCAACGGAAGCCATGTTGATGATCGAGCCGCCGCCGGCCTCGATCATGGCCGGGAGAAAGGCACGGGTAAGCCGATAGGCTGCACCCACGTTGAGTTCCATGGAGAAGTCCCAGTCGGCTTCCGCGCAGTCCAGGATCGTTCCGTGATGAACGAAGCCCGCGCAATTGAAGAGCGCGTCAACCGCACCGACTTCATCCGCCAGACGGAGCACGGCATCCCGATCCGTCACATCAAGCTGACGCACCTCGGTGGCGCCGACATCCGCTAGGTTGCTTTCGCGCAGATCGGTTGCGATGACATATGCCCCTTCTCGTGCCATCGCCACGGCGCTGGCACGACCGATACCCTGTGCCGCCGCCGTCAGGAGAACCTTCTTGCCGGCAAGACGCCCTTGCGTGTTCAGGTCAGTCGGCATGGAAGACCTCCTCCATGCCAGTCCACTTCTCTCCTTCGGCGCGGCTTTCGAGCGGTGCCTGACAAGGGTCTGTAAGTTGCCACCAGCGCTGCGTCGGCTCATGCGCTGCCATGCGCGCCATGTCGGCCTCGAAATCCTCTCCCACGTACTCCCAATAACTGAAGAGCAGGTTCTCGGGCTCACGCAGGAAGATCGTGTAGTTGCGGATGTTGCAGGCGCGGATCATCTCCAGCACCTCGGGCCAGGCATCCGCATGGAGCCTCTTGTATTCGGCGATCTTCCCGGGCTTCACCGCGATCACCATTCCCATTCGTTGTGCTTTTGCGTTCATCGCCATCACCTCAGGCAGCCTTACGCACGGCATGCATGATTTCGCTGCGCGCCCGAATTGCGTCCCAGTCCCACGAAATGCCGAGACCGGGCTCTATTGGCGCATGAGCCTCGCCTTTCTCGATCCGCAGACGGGATGTCGTGATTTCGTCGAGTTGCGGGATGTATTCGACCCAGCGGCCATTGGAGACCGCACAGGCGAGCGAGACGTGCAATTCCATCAGGAAGTGCGGGGCAACGCTCATGTTGAAAGCCTCTGCGAGATGCGCTGTCTTGAGCCAGGGCGTGATGCCGCCTATCCGCGCGCAGTCGACCTGCACCACGGAACAGGCCCGCTGCTGCATGAAATCCCGGAAGTGGCGAAGACCATATATCGACTCGCCAACCGCCACGGGAATCGACGTCGAAGCAGCCAGTCGGATATGACCGTCGAGATCGTCGGCCGGGAGCGGCTCCTCCATCCAGGCGATGTCGAAAGGGGCCAACGATTGCGCGCGACGTATCGCTTCGTCGACCGCGAAAACCTGATTGCAGTCCGTCATCAGTTCGAGCTCGTCGCCGATGGTGGCGCGTACGGCCGCCACGCGCTTCACATCCGCGCGGACTGACGGCTTTCCGATCTTGATCTTCACGCCGTGGAAGCCGTCGGCACGGGCACGCTGCGCATCTTCCACCAGTTGCTCTTCCGGAAGGTGCAGCCAGCCACCTTCCGTCGTGTAGGCCGGTATGCGGCTGCGGGCGCCACCTGCCGCCAGATGCAGAGGCAGGCCGGCGCGCATCGTTCGCAGATCCCACAGCGCCGTGTCGATTGCGGCGAGAGCAAGCGACGTGATCGCGCCAACCGTTGTTGCATGAGTGTGGAATTTGAGGTCGCGCCAGATGGCCTCGATCTCTTCCGCTTCCCGGCCGATCAGTTCGGGCAGGAGATGATCGGCAAGCAAGGCGACGACCGATGAGCCGCCAGTACCGATCGTATAGCTGTAGCCGGTGCCACGTGCGCCCTCGGCATCATGCACGCGAACGATCACCGTCTCCTGACTTACAAACTGCTGGATCGCATCAACCCGGACCACCTTCGGCGCAAGATTGACCACGAAAATTTCCGCGAACTCAATGCGCGCCATGCTGTCCGTCTCCCGTTGCATGGATGCGCTCGTCCTGCCGCACCATCTTCACCAGACCGTAGATGCGGCATGCCGCCGCTCCGAATATCTGCGCGCGCGCCACCGCAGGCTTGTCCGCCAACCATTCCTCACAGATCGATAGCCACCGTGTGTAGTCCGCCTCCATCAACACAACCGGCCAGTCGCTACCCCAGAGCAGGCGCCCGGGACCGAACGCCACATAGAGATGTTCGAGCCAGGACCTGAGATCGGAGAGCCCCGCACCGGGCGCTGCTTCCGTCAGCAGACCCGACACCTTGCAACTCACATTGGCGTGCCGGGCGAGGCTTTGCATGCCTGTGGCCCAGTCGTTGAAACCCGACATGCCGTTGCGAATGGCAGGCTTTGCTCCATGATCGACGATGATCGAAAGATCCGGATAACGCTCGGCAAGTTCACGCAAGTGAGGGAGGTGCGCGGGGAGTATCAACGCATCGAAAGCGAGACCGAGCGCCGCAAGCCTCTTGTATATCCCGTCAAACGCCGGGCTGAGCATCCACGCGGGATCGGAGATCGATTGCAGCATCGGCCTGATGCCCCGCAACAGAGGCCGGCCGGCAAGTGCTTCAAGATCGGAAACGGCAGAAACCGACTCGAAATCGATCCAGCCGACGACGCCCTTCACGAAGGGTGTTTGTTCGGCAATGTCGAGCAGATAGAGCGTCTCGGCAATCGAAGGAGCGGCCTGTACGAGCACCGTGCCATCGATGGCATTCGCCAGGAGAAGCGCCTCGAGATCGCCCGGACCGAAGTCGGCATGGATCTTCTTTTCGGCAGGCGTCGGCCAATCGCAGAACGGGTTCGACAGTTGCCAGAAATGCTGATGCGCGTCGATTCTCATTGCAGAACCACGCAGGTCGTATCGGAAGGAACGGGCGCGCGCGCATCGATCAGCTCTTCGCGCTTCAGTTCCTCCCAGAGCCCGGAGGGAATGGCATATGCCATCCACTGCAGAACCTCATCGAGTTCCGACTTGCTGCCGAAACCGGGAATGACATTCTGTACGGCGGGATGTGCGAGAGGGAACTGCAAGGCTGCTGCCGCAAGCGGAACCCGCTGCGCGCGGCATGCAGCGCCGAGCGCCCGCACTTTCGCTGAAACGTCTGCCGAAGCAGCCTCGTAGTCGAAACGCGCGCCCTCGACAGCGCCGGTCGCAAGAATGCCTGAGTTGAAGACTCCGCCGATGATGATTCTCTTGTCCTCACGGACACAGCGCTCGAGGAACGGAACAAGAGGGCCCTGTTCCAGCAGCGTGTAGCGACCGGCAAGCAGGAAGCAATCCCAGTCGCCGCGGTCCATTGCCAGATTGCAGACCTGCCACTCGTTCGCGCCGATGCCCAGGGCACCAACCGCGCCGGACCTGCGAAGCTCCTCCATCGCCCGGTAGCCGCCGTCCATCGCCACGCGGAACAAATCTTCATGCGATACACCGTGCGTCTTCTCTCCGATGTCGTGCATCAACAGGATGTCGATACGGTCGAGCCCCAAACGTTCGAGACTCGCCTCGAAAGAACGCATGATGCCGTCATAGGAATAATCGAAGATAGGTTCGAAGGCGGGAGCGTCGATAAAGTAGTCGCGCTGCGGGTGCCAGCCTTCGTTGGGTACGAGTACGCGGCCTACCTTCGTGGAAACGGTGAAGCTGTCGCGCGGTCTCTGCCGGAGGAATGCACCGAGGCGCCGCTCGCTCAGCCCGAACCCATAGAGCGGTGCGGTATCGAAATAGCGCAAGCCCGCGTTCCACGCCGCCTGCAGCAGCGCTTCCGCGTCTCCATCCGTCAGCGGACGGTAGAGATTGCCCAGCGGTGCGGCCCCAAAACCCAAGGCCGGAAGCTGCCCCGCAGACGAGCCAAGCCTACCTGGCGACGTCATTCCTCGTCCTCCCTGTGTTTTATATACAAGATAATGTTTTACAAGTAAATCGCCTTCACGATGCCCGGAAGCCAAAAGCCCCGCAGGCGCGCTTTCGGCACGCAAAAAGCCGCGGCCCCCCAAGGTTGCCACGCCCTCGTGTAGATTTTCCTGAGGTCAGATCGTGCTCAGTTTTTCGGAAATTTCCTGTGCCGCCTCGCGCAGCCTGGCGGCGACTTCGTCCTTGCTCATCTGGTTTATGACCAGCCGCACATAAGGCGTGGTGATCGCGGCGACCACTTCTTCATTCCCGGTGCTCAGGATCGGGCAGGATATGTCCCATACGCCTTCCATGATCCGGCTTTCCTCGACAATCGAGCCCTTCTTCCTGATCAACTCTCGCTCGGCGTCGAGTGCGTCAACGTCTATGCCGGCATGCTGGCGCTTGAGGATGGAGATCACATGCTCGCGCTGCCCTTCGTCCATGTAGGCAAGAATGCAGCGGCCCGACCCCGTTTCAAGGAGCGGCTGACGATAGCCGACGCGCACCGTGACGCCGACGAGGTCAGGCGACTCCGCCCTGGAGACGACGACGATCTGCTCGTCGGATGCAATCGCAAGATGGCAAGGATAGCGTGTCTCGGCCGCAAACCGCTCCATCACCGCGCGCGCCGTTTCCGTTAGCGCCCGGTATTTCGGCCTCCTCAGGCCGACCCGCAGAAGCCTGTCGGTTACCTGGTAGTCGTCCGTGTCGGGCTCGCGCTCCACATAACCTCGCGCCTCAAGCACGGCGAGCATCCGGAAGATTTCCCCCTTGGTGCGGCCGATCTCTTCGGCAAGTTGTGCAAGCGAGTAGGACCGCGCCTTCTCGGAAAGAAACTCGAGAATATCGAGGCCCTTCTCGAGCGCGGGAGCGGAATAACGCAAGCTGCTCTTTCCGCCATTTTCCGCTTCCTCCTGAAAGGCTTGCGCCGCCTTCTTTCGGCCCTTCTCCACCTTGGTCACCTGGCCTCATGCCCCTCGTCATTGACCCATATGTTTTATATATGATAGCAATGATTTACATATAAAACATCTCGCAAATCCCCTCGCTCACACCCATCCGGCATTGCGGTAGCTGTGAAAAAGCCTAGCAGAAAGACTTTCCCGTGATCGACGAATTCAGGATCACAGGGTGGCGAACAGGCGACATCCGCTTTCCGACCTCGCTTGGCCGTCACGGTTCAGACGCGATGAATGCCGATCCGGATTATTCGGCAGCCTATCTCGTGCTGGAAACGGACCTGCCCGGGCTCGAGGGCCACGGCCTCACCTTCACGATCGGACGCGGGAACGATCTCTGTGTGTCTGCCATCGAGTTGCTTGCCGCCAAACTCGCAGGCATGCCGATGCGTGAAATCGTAACGGACATGGCCTCCTTCTGGCGCTTCATCACGGGCGACTCGCAGCTGCGCTGGCTCGGGCCGGACAAGGGCGTCATGCATCTGGCAACCGGTGCCGTCGTCAACGCTGTCTGGGATCTCTGGGCGCGCGCCGAGAAGAAACCGGTCTGGCAGCTCGTTGCCGACATGACACCTCGGGAGCTGCTCCGCTGTATCGATTTCCGATACCTCACCAATGCACTCAAACCGGAAGAGGCCCTCGATATCCTCGAGCGCGCGGAACAGGGCAAGGAAGCGCGCCGCGCAAGGCTGCTGGCGAACGGGTATCCCGCCTACACGACGTCCGCCGGCTGGCTTGGCTATGACGACGACACACTGCGCCGCGCCGCCCGCGAAGCATGCGCCAAGGGGTGGCGGCACTTCAAACTGAAGGTCGGCCGCGACCTCGGCGAGGACATACGCCGCGCAGCGCTGCTTCGCGAAACCGTGGGCCCCGACTGCAAACTGATGTTCGACGCCAATCAGGTCTGGGAAGCGGACGAGGCGATCGAGTGGATGAAGGCGCTTGCGCATTTCGATCCCTGGTTCATCGAGGAACCGACGTCACCCGACGACATTCTTGCCCACCGGCAGATCCGCGAAGCCATTGCTCCCATCAAGGTGGCCACGGGTGAAATGTGTCAGAACCGCGTTCTTTTCAAGCAGTTCATGCAGGCAGACGCACTCGATATCGTCCAGATCGACGCAGCGCGCGTCGGCGGCCTCAGCGAAAACCTTGCCATCATGCTCATGGCGGCGAAGTTCGGAAAACCGGTGTGTCCCCATGCGGGCGGCGTGGGCCTTTGCGAGTATGTGCAGCATCTCTCGATGATCGACTATCTGTCGATCTCCGGCACGGATGAGGGCCGTGTCGCAGAATATGTCGACCATCTGCACGAGCACTTCGTGACGCCCTGCATCGTGGAGAACGGCCGCTACATGCCGCCTGCCGCGCCCGGTTTCAGCATCGAGATGAAACTGGCGTCGATTCGCGCCTATGCCTGCGCCGGGAGCGCTACTCCGGCGGCCCCTCGCCCCTGGGATAGCGCCTCGTGAGCGCGGCGACGACGCCCCGCAGAGTCCGGATTTCCTGCTCGGTCAGCCCCGCCCGCTGGAACATGTTGCGGAGATTGCGGATCATGGAGGGCTTCTTTTCCGGTGGCTTCAGGAAACCGCGCTGGTCGAGTTCGCCTTCCAGATGCTCGAAGAAGCCGAGCAGCTCTTCCTTGTTGGCCGGCCGCGTCTGCTGATAGTCGATCCGGACCGCTTCCGTCGCGTCTCCTGCCTTGTGCCATTCGTATGACATGAGGAGCACACACTGGGCGAGATTGAGCGAGGCGAAGGCCGGGTTCACCGGCACCATCATCAGCGCATCGGAAAGCGCGAGGTCGTCATTTTCGAGTCCGGTACGCTCCGGCCCGAAGAGAAGTCCCGCATGGCCGCCGCCCGCAAAAGCCTCGCGCATCCGCGCCGCCGCCGTCGCTGGCGTCAGGATCGGCTTCACCATGTCGCGGGCGCGGGCTGTCGTCGCAACGACATAATCGAGCCCGGCGACCGCCTCCGCCGTTGTGTCGAAAAGCCGCGCGCCCTCGATCACGATGTCGGCGCCGGAGGCCGCCGCCCGGGCGCGCTCGTTCGGCCAGCCATCGCGCGGGCGCACGAGACGGAGATCGGTGAGCCCGAAATTGAGCATGGCGCGCGCCGCCGTGCCGATATTCTCGCCGAGCTGCGGCGCGACCAGAATCACCGCCGGACCGGGCGCGGCGGTGCTCGAGTCTTTTCTCGTATGATCGGTTCCGGCCATCTTGCCGTTTCGTCGCTTTCCGTCGGGGAACCTCGCCCGGACGGGCCGGGCATGCGGTCAATAGGCGATTGGCCGCCTTTAATCAATCGGCCCGCAATGTTATAGGGATGGGGCCCGTTTCGGGGCCCGCTGCCGGCGCCTTCAGCCCCCCGGCGCGTCCCCGAGCCCTCCTTGTCATCTCTCGAAGGACCCCCCATGCCGAAGATCAAAGTCGCAAACCCCGTGGTCGATCTCGACGGCGACGAGATGACCCGGATCATCTGGCAGATGATCAAGGACAAGCTGATCTTCCCTTATCTCGACCTGACCCTCGACTACTACGACCTGGGCATGGAGCATCGCGACGACACCGACGACAAGGTGACGGTCGAGAGCGCCGAAGCAATCAAGAAACATGGCGTCGGCGTCAAATGCGCGACCATCACGCCGGACGAGGCGCGCGTCGAGGAATTCAAGCTGAAGAAGATGTGGAAGTCGCCGAACGGCACGATCCGCAACATTCTCGGCGGCACCGTGTTCCGCGAGCCGATCATCTGCCGCAACATTCCCCGCCTCGTGCCGGGCTGGACGGAGCCGATCGTGATCGGCCGCCATGCCTTCGGCGACCAGTATCGCGCGACCGACTTCCGTATTCCGGGCAAGGGCAAGCTCACGATGAAGTGGGTCTCGGAGGACGGCAAGGAGACGATCGAAGAGGAAATCTACGACTTCCCCGGCGGCGGCATCGCGATGGGCATGTACAACCTCGACGACAGCATCCGCGACTTCGCGCGCGCCTGCCTGAAATTCGGTCTCGACCGCGGCTATCCGGTCTATCTCTCGACCAAGAACACCATCATGAAAACCTATGATGGCCGCTTCAAGAACCTCTTCCAGGAAATCTACGAAGCGGATTTCAAGGCCGATTTCGAAAAGGCGAAGATCACCTACGAACATCGCCTGATCGACGACATGGTGGCCTCCGCCATGAAGTGGTCCGGCGGCTATGTCTGGGCCTGCAAGAACTACGACGGCGACGTGCAGTCGGATTCGGTGGCGCAGGGCTTCGGCTCGCTCGGCCTCATGACCTCCGTGCTGATGACGCCGGACGGCAAGATCATGGAAGCCGAAGCCGCCCACGGCACGGTGACGCGCCACTACCGCGCGCATCAGCGCGGCGAGGAGACCTCCACCAATTCCATCGCCTCGATCTTCGCCTGGACGCGCGGCCTCTCGCATCGCGCGAAGCTCGACGGCAACGACGCGCTGGCGACATTCGCGGCCACGCTCGAAAAGGTCTGCGTGGCGACGGTCGAGTCCGGCTACATGACGAAGGACCTGGCGCTCCTCGTCGGCTCGGAACAGTCCTGGCTCTCGACGGAAGGCTTCCTCGACAAGGTCGCCGCGAACCTCGACAAGGCGCTCGCCAAGGCGGGGTGACGCTCCCGCTGCCCGCCGCACGAACAGCCCCGCGAGGCGAAGCCTCCGGGGTTTTTCGTATCGTTCGCGGCCTTCGAGAGAAGAAGGTTGCGCGGAGCGGCGGCGACGCCGCCATTCTATTTGTTTGTATTGGCGGGGTGCGTCCTCCTCCGACGCTCCGCGCGACGATTTTTCGGATCCCCCATTCCAACTCTGGTGCACTCCCGGCTTTTATCGGCCGGGACACCCGTGGACCGTAGTATCCACCAACCGACGGGATCCCCCGGGACGCGGGGTCTGGACTTCCCGCGCCGCAGGCATCGCCACCCTCTCCACGCATTCGGCCAGTCCGGACGCGCCCTTCGGTGGAGCGAGATGAAACTAATATGGGTACGGAGGAAGGGAGGGGGATAAGTTTATTTTCAGGTGCTTCGCTCTCCTTGCCACCCTCCCCTTGAGGGAGGGTCGATAAAATTCAAGCGAAGCGCAGAATTTTTCGGGGCGGGGGCGCGGCGCTGCCTCGGAAAGTCCGCTACCGAATGAAGGTGCGAGATCGTCGGCGACCCCGCCCCAAACCGCTTGCAGCGGTTTGACCCTCCCTCAAGGGGAGGGTGGCAGAAGAAGAATAGGTTGCTTCAGGCCGCGCCCGCGAGTTCGCCGACGGCCGCACGGACGGCGTCGAGCGCTGCATCGGCCTTTGCCGCATCCGGACCGCCGGCCTGCGCCATGTCGGGCCGGCCGCCGCCGCCCTTGCCGCCCATCGCCGCCGCACCCGCCTTCACGAGTTCGACCGCGTTGTAGCGCGAGGTGAGGTCTTCCGTGACGCCGACCGCGATCGCGCCCTTGCCGTCTTCCGACACGGCGACGAAAGCAACGACGCCGGAACCGAGCTGCTTCTTGCCGTCGTCGATGAGACCGCGCAGATCCTTCGGGTTCACGCCTTCGAGCTTGCGCGCGATGATCTTCACGCCGCCGAGCTCCTGCACCTGCGTTTCGGCCGTGCCGCCGCCGGAACCGCCGCCCATCGCGAGCTGCTTCTTTGCCTGCGCCAGTTCGCGCTCCAGGCGCTTGCGCTCTTCCATCAGCGAGACGACGCGGGACGGCAGGTCTTCCGGCGCGATCCTGAGCGCGCCTGCGGCTTCCTTCAGCATCCTCTCCTGCTGCACGAGATAGGCGCGCGCGCCCTCGCCCGTCAGCGCCTCGATGCGGCGAATGCCGGAGGCAACCGCGCTCTCGCTCACGATCTTGAAGATCGCGATGTCGCCGACGCGGCGCACATGCGTGCCGCCGCACAGCTCGACCGAATAGGTGCCGTTCGCGTTGTCTTCGTCGCGGCCCATCGCGAGCACGCGCACCTCGTCGCCATATTTCTCGCCGAACAGCGCCAGCGCACCGGCCGCGATGGCGTCGTCCGGGGTCATGAGGCGCGTCGAGACTTCCACATTCTGCCGGATGACGCCGTTCACGATCGTCTCGACCTCGGTGATTTCCTCCGCCGTCATCGGCTTCGGGTGGCTGAAGTCGAACCGCAGCCGCTCGGGCCCGACCATCGAGCCCTTCTGCGTGACATGCTCGCCCAGAACCCTGCGAAGCGCCTCGTGCAGCAGATGCGTCGCCGAATGATTGGCGCGCGTCGCATCGCGCAGCGCCTTGTCGACTTTCATCTCCACGATGTCGCCGAGCTTGAGGCGCCCGCGTGCGAGCTTGCCGATATGGACATGCATGTCGCCGAGCTTCTTCACCGTGTCGATCACAGGGAATTCCGCACCGTCCGCCGAGAAGATGACGCCGGTATCGCCGATCTGGCCGCCGCTCTCGCCGTAGAACGGCGTCTGGTTGGTGACGATGGCCGCTTCCGTGCCCGCCTCGACCGTGTCGACCGGCGCACCGTCGACGAGAAGCGCGACGATCTTGCCCTCGGCGACCTCCGTCTCGTAGCCGAGAAATTCGGTGGCGCCGACCTTGTCGCGCAGTTCGAACCAGACGGCCTCGGTCGCCTTTTCGCCCGAGCCCGTCCAGGCGGCGCGCGCATCCTGGCGCTGCTTCGCCATCGCGGCGTCGAACCCCGTCTGGTCGACGCTCATGCCGCGGGCACGCAGCGCATCCTGCGTCAGATCGAGCGGGAAGCCGTAGGTATCGTAGAGCTTGAAGGCGACTTCGCCCGGCAGCACGCCCTTGCCTTGCTGTTTCTCGACTTCCTCGTCGAGAAGCTTGAGGCCGCGCGTCAGCGTTTCGCGGAAGCGTGTCTCCTCGAGCTTGAGAGTCTCGGTGACAAGCGCCTCGGCGCGGCGAAGCTCCGGATAGGCCTCGCCCATCTGCCGGACAAGCGCCGGCACGAGCCGGTACATGAGCGGCTCGCTGACGCCGACAAGCTGCGCATGGCGCATGGCGCGGCGCATGATCCGGCGAAGCACGTAGCCGCGGCCTTCGTTGGACGGCATCACGCCGTCCGCGATCAGGAAGGACGACGAACGCAGATGGTCCGCGATGACGCGATGGCTGACCGCGTGGGACCCGTCCGGGTCGCTCTTCGACGCCTCGGCGGAAGCGACGATCAGCGAGCGCATCAGATCGGTCGCATAATTGTCGTAGGTTCCCTGCATGACGGCCGCCATGCGCTCGAGCCCCATGCCGGTATCGATCGACGGCTTCGGCAGGCGTGTGCGCGAACCGTCCTCATGCTGTTCGTACTGCATGAAGACGAGATTCCAGATCTCGATGAAACGGTCGCCGTCCTCGTCCGGGCTGCCGGGCGGGCCGCCGGGAATCCTGTCGCCGTGATCGTAGAAGATTTCGGAATTGGGCCCGCAGGGGCCGGTGTCGCCCATCTGCCAGAAATTCGATTTGGCGCCGAGACGGATGATCCTGTCGTCAGAAAGTCCGGCAATCTTCTTCCAGAGTCCGTGCGCCTCGTCGTCATCCTCGTAGATCGTGACCAGGAGGCGGCTTTCGGGGAGCGCGAATTCCTTCGTGATCAGGTCCCAGGCGAACCTGATCGCCTCGTCCTTGTAGTAGTCGCCGAAGGAGAAATTGCCGAGCATCTCGAAGAAGGTGTGATGCCGCGCCGTATAGCCGACATTGTCGAGGTCGTTATGCTTGCCGCCCGCGCGCACGCATTTCTGCGAACTCGCCGCGCGGACATAGGGCCGCGTCTCCTGACCGGTGAAGACGTTCTTGAACGGCACCATGCCGGCATTGGTGAAGAGCAGCGTCGGGTCGTTGTTCGGAACGAGCGGGCCCGACGGCACGACCTCGTGGCCCTGCGCGCGGAAGAAGTCCAGATACTTGCGTCGGATCTCGTTGAGGCCGTCCATGTCGCTTGCGCTTCCGCTCGTTCACAGAAGGCGGGAAAGGCTCCGCGAGCCCCTATCCGCCGGGTTTCATTAACAAATATAGGGTGTCAGCTTTTACCTGTCGCCCCATCGCCTGTCCAGAAAGGGAAGCCGGGCCTGAAACGAGGCCGGCCCGGAGGGGGAACAGGAAACGCGGCCTGGCCGGACAGGGCTTCTGTCCGGCTCAAAACGAAAACGGCGCCGGAGGGTACCCGGCGCCGTCTCATGCCCGGCCGAAAGGCCAGAGCCAGAGAAATTGTCTTCAGGCCGTCAGGCGCTCGCTTCCATGTCGCCGCCTTCGTCCTCTTCCGTCTCGCTGCTCGAGATGTCCATGATCTTCTCGGCGATGAGGCCCGCATTCTCGCGGATGGCGGCTTCGATTTCGGCGGCCATGTCGGGATTGTCCCTGAGGAACTGCTTGGCGTTTTCGCGGCCCTGCCCGATGCGCTGGCTGCTGTAGGAGAACCAGGACCCGGACTTCTCGACGATGCCGGCCTTGACGCCGAGATCGACAAGCTCGCCCATCTTGGAAATGCCCTCGCCATACATGATGTCGAACTCGACCTGCTTGAAAGGCGGCGCGACCTTGTTCTTCACCACCTTCACGCGGGTCTGGTTGCCGACCACCTCGTCGCGGTCCTTGATCGCGCCGATGCGGCGGATATCGAGGCGGACGGAGGCGTAGAACTTGAGGGCATTGCCGCCCGTCGTCGTTTCCGGGCTGCCGAACATCACGCCGATCTTCATGCGGATCTGGTTGATGAAGATCACCATCGTGTTCGACTTCGAAATCGAGGCGGTGAGCTTGCGGAGCGCCTGGCTCATGAGGCGGGCCTGAAGGCCCGGCAGGCTGTCGCCCATCTCGCCTTCAAGTTCGGCCTTCGGCGTCAGCGCCGCCACCGAGTCGATGACGAGAATATCGACCGCGCCCGAGCGCACCAGCGTGTCGGCGATTTCGAGCGCCTGTTCGCCGGTGTCGGGCTGGGAAATCAGAAGTTCGTCGAGCGTCACGCCGAGCTTGCGGGCATAGATCGGATCGAGCGCATGTTCCGCGTCGACGAAGCCGCAGATGCCGCCCTTCTTCTGGGCTTCGGCAATGGTCTGGAGGGCGAGCGTCGTCTTGCCCGAAGATTCCGGCCCGTAGATCTCGATCACGCGGCCGCGGGGCAGCCCGCCAATGCCGAGCGCGATGTCGAGCCCGAGCGAGCCCGTCGAAATGGATTCGATCTCCACCACCTGCTCGTTCTTGCCGAGCCGCATGATGGAACCCTTGCCGAACGAACGCTCGATCTGGCTGAGCGCGGCGTCCAGCGCCTTTTTCTTGTCCGTATCGTCTTTGGCCACGAGATTCACAACATTCTTGGACATGGGTGATTTCCCCTTATTTCATCGCCGCCCGAGTCGCGCAACGCGCTGTTCATGACGATCAATGTACTTATTTTGTTCTCCTTGGCAATGAAAAATTCAAACCGCTGAAAACAAAAGGAAATTCAGTTCGTGTTCGCGCGACGTTCCGGGCGACTGCTTTCGCATATATCCCCTTCGAACATGGGGACGCAAGGGCAAGACCTAGCTCCATCCTTGAAAGGGGGTGCTAGGTGAGTGCGCTTGCTGTGGTGGGGTTGGTGGTTGGGCTGTTAAGCAACAGTGGATACGGAGAAAGCCGGGACGTTGAAACTCAACTCAAGTGCCGGGATGTCGCCTTCATCGGGGAAGATTGCCTCGGGTGCGCGCTTCTTCAACGTGGACACAGAACGGGGTTCGTCGCTCCTGACAAGCGACCACATGAATCCAGTATGAAAGTCGTAATCGCCGAGAAAGGAGCGATAGACCACAGCCCCGACAACATACGGCATGATGAAATCGTCCTTCTTTCTCATCACGCGCGCCAATTCATCGGGGAGCCACACGAAAGAATGCTCGGTAGTTATTTCCTCGCCGGGAAATACCGTTGTCCCAACGGTTTTGGGCCACTTTCTATGCGCAACCTCTTCATAGATCGCGCTCAAGTCCAACTGCTTTTCGCTCAATTCCGGTATCTTCAGGGCAACATTCAGCCAAACAGATTGGGCGGGCGTTCGGCCTATATTTTTGATCGTAAACTCAACGGAAACTTGCAACCCACCGTTGCTGTAAACCAAATCGCTCGATGGCTTACCAAAGACCGTGAGCCACGGGCGCTGATCGGTGATGAATCGTTCTCTGTTAAGGCGGTGTTCGTCGGCTGTGAGTTCGAGTGCCCTTCGCGTTGCGTCGTCAGTTCTTATGCTGGCGTCCAGGGTCTTCTTTACGAACATGAGAGCCCACACGCTAATGCCCGTGGCGAGGACAGAGAACGTCGCCATGACCCATTGTGCGTAGGTATCTCTCGGCTTGGTGTAGGTTCTCCAGAAGCCGGGCGATTTGATTTTATTCTCGTACCGCTTGGCTTCGTCGGCCTGTTCTCGCTCGGCCTGTTGATTGGCAGGTTGATTAGCGGGCCGCTCCCCAAAAGAGACAACTAACCCAAGCGCTAGGGTGAACGCTACGCATACCCAAATCGCAATCGCCGCGACCCAATACCGCCTACCCATTTCAACCCCCGCCCCAAATTGCTAGGGTGTCATTGTCGGCCAATCGGCTACGAAGGAAACAGATAAATGGCGTTCTCCCGTTTCGACCTTCTCTTGCCCAGGATGATCAAGGACGAGGAAAAGCCTGCAAAAGAAGGTCGAACATCAGGTGCGGCTGCTTCCGAAGATTCCAGCCTGATCCGATAAAGACTTTATCAGTTCGTGTTCGCGCGACGTTCCGGGCGACTGCTTTCGCCTGCAGCCGTTGCGGCCGTCTTCGCCGCGCTGCCCGTCCGCGCTGCCCGCGCGGCGGGAGCGGCCCCCATCGCGGACACCGCCGCGGCCCTTGCCGGCTTCCTGTCCCAGGCATGGGTCCAGTCGTGGATCGTTGCCCCTTCCGCCTCGAGGACCGGCCGCATTTCATGGAAGGCGGCGCCGATCCGGTAGAACGGGATGCGCGGGAACAGATGATGGATCAGATGGTAGGTCTGATACATGTCGAGCACCGTCACCAGCCGGTGAATGGCGCGCGGCAGCAGGAAGACGCCGGAATCCGTGTAGCGCTCCTGCGAGAGATGCGGCCGGTGCGGCAGGTAGTTGAAGACGAGCCCGATCAGCGCGACGTTGAGGAAGGTCGGGAAGATCCAGAGCATCAGGATTTCGTAGGCCCAGCCATAGACGAACCCCACGGCGACCAGCGTCCAGGCGGCAAGGTGATGGGCGCCCGCGATGAAATATTCGCGCCGGCGCGCCCTGTCGCGCCACATCCCCATCCGCGTCATTACCCAGACGTAATGCGGCGTCTGCGTGAAGAAACGGAGGATGAGCACGAGCGGGTTCCGCCCGGCGCACCAGGTGTCCGGGTCGCGCTCGAAATCATTGGTGTAGCGGTGATGCACGAGATGCATCACGTCGTAGCCGCGATAGGGAATGAGCGTCGCGATGCCGCCGATCCAGGCGAGAAGATCGTTCAGCCACTTGTAGCGCCGGTTGTCGCCCGAGATCGCTTCGTGAATGCCGTCATGCACCGCCATGAACTGCATCAGCAGCAGGTAGCCGTTGACGAGCATCGCGGCCCACATGGGCCAGAGCCCGGCAAGCGCCGCCGCGCTCGAAACGGCAAGCCCGGCAAGCGAGCCGAGCGACACGAAAACGGTCGGCCAGGCGACATGCCCCATGTGGCGGCGCGCAATGGCGAGCGCCGCGCGGTGGTTCTCCGCGCTGGTCCGCGCCGGGCGCGAACTGTCGGGCTGGAGCGTGCTGAGGTGATCCGTGGACATGCCGCGAGACGCCTGGGTCGAACCGTTTCAATCAGGCACAGACTACATGGTCCGAACGGGTGAAACCAGCATGGCGCCCTGCGGCATTGCGTTCATGCTTAACGGCCGCAGGGCGTCAGAGCGGCAGCTTCGTCCGCAATTCCGCAAGACAGGCGCCGGGCTCCCGCCCGGCGGTATCGATCAGGATGCGCGGGTCCGTCCAGGGCTCGTAGTGCCGCGCCTCGACATCGGCCCATTTCGGCTGGACGAGCCCTTCTATGTCGCTCACCCGCATTTCGACCCGGGCCCGATGTTCCGCGCCGTCCGAACAGACGATCTCGACATCGGCATGGGGAACGCCCGCCCGCTCCGCCACGGCGCGCCAGGCCTTCCGCGTCACCGCGAGCGGATTGACGGAATCGGCGATGACGGAATGCCCGAGGCGAAGATTGTCTTCCGCGAGCGCCATCCCCGCCGCATAGCCGGCATCGTCGACGGGGCGAGACCAAGGCTCGATCGCTTGAGCGCCTGCTCGATGCTGTCGATCCGGACATGAACGGCGCCCGTCGCTTCCGCGAGCGCCCGGCCGAGCGTCGTCTTGCCGGTGCCGGGCAGCCCGGAAAGGATGACGAGCACGGGGCTACTTCCTGCCCATCACGTCCTTCACGGCGGCAGCAAGCTGCTTCAGCGAGAAGGGCTTCGGCAGGAAGTGGAATTCCTGGTCGGGATCGAGGTTCTTCGCGAAAGCGTCTTCCGCATAGCCGGAAACGAAGATGATCGGCGTGCCGGGAAGCAGCGTCTTCAGTTCCCTGGCCATCGTCGGCCCGTCCATGTTGGGCATCACCACGTCGGAGACGATGAGGTCGATCCGGCCGTCATGTTCGCGCACCACGTCGAGCGCGATCTCGCCGCTCTCGGCCTGCAGCACTTCATAGCCGCGCGTGCCGAGCGCGCGGGCCGCGAAGGTGCGCACCGCGTCCTCGTCCTCGACGAGCAGGATCGTGCCCTTGCCGGTGAGGTCCGCCGTATCCGCGGGCACCGCGGCCGCCGCGGCTTCCGCCGCCTTGTCCGCCGCCGTTTCGATGTAGCGCGGCAGATAGATGCGGAAGGTCGTGCCCTTGCCGAGCGTCGAGTAGGGGAAGATGAAGCCACCCGTCTGCTTCACGATGCCATAGACCGTGGAAAGACCGAGCCCCGTGCCCTTGGACGGGTCCTTCGTCGTGTAGAAGGGCTCGAAGATCTTGCCGAGATTTTCCTTGGGAATGCCGGTGCCGGTGTCGCCCACTTCGATCAGCACATATTCGGCATGTGGCATCAGCGGGTGGTCGAGCGCGCGGCTGTCGGCTTCCGACACGTTCGCCGTGCGAATGGTGAGCCGCCCGCCATCGGGCATCGCGTCGCGGGCATTCACCGAGAGATTGATGATGACCTGTTCGAGCTGGTTCTGGTCGACCTTCACGAGACCCAGATCGCGGCCATGCACGATCTTGAGCTCGACCTTCTCGGTAAGAAGGCGCGCCAGCAGGTTCTGCAGTTCGGCGAGCGCGTCGGTCAGCGAAAGCACCTTGGGCCGCAGCGTCTGCCTGCGCGAGAAGGCAAGCAACTGCCGCGTCAGGTTCGCCGCGCGGTTCGCGTTCTGCTTGATCTGCACGACATCGGCGAAGGACGGGTCGCCCGCCTGGTGCCGCGCGAGCAGCAGGTCGCAGAAACCGATGATGGCGGTCAGCAGGTTGTTGAAGTCGTGCGCCACGCCGCCCGCGAGCTGGCCGACGGCCTGCATCTTCTGCGACTGCGCGAATTGCAGTTCGAGCGATTTCTGCTCCGTCGCGTCGACCAGATAGACGACGATGGATGCCCCCGCCCCGGTGTCGACCCGCGCGGCATAAAGCTGGCCGACGCGATCCGGGTTCCGCGCGAGCCGCACATCGACCGGCGCCCCGGAGGGCCGTCCCGCCCTCGCATTGTCGAGAACCTCTTCGACGCCCGCCCTGTCCTCTTCCATCATGAGGCTCGCAAGCTCCGCGCCGCGCGCCACCTCTTCGCCTGCGTAAGCGACGAAGGAACGGTTGGCGTTGTCGATCCGGCCTTCCGCATCGACCGTCGCGATGCCGACCGGCGCATTGTTGAAGAAGCGGGCGAAACGCATCTCCGCGTCGCGCACCGTTTCTTCCGCCTTGTCGCCCGTCGTGCGGTTCAGCACCAGCGCGAAGATCCGCGGCGGCCGCCCGGCTGTGGCGGCGACGCGCGTCCGCATGATGCGGACCGGGATCGCCTTGTCGTCGGGCCCGCGCAGGTCGACATCGAGCGGCGGCAACTGGTCGCCGTCGCTCGCCTCGCCTTCCGCCAGCGCCGGCACGTCGCCGATCACGAGTTCGGCGAGCTTCACCCGCCGCTCGGTGATCTGCTGCGGCTCGACGCCGAGCCAGTTGCCCAGCCGCGCATTCATGAAAATGAGCGCGCCGTCGGGGTCGGCGGCGAAGAAGCCGAACGGGGCATGCTCCACATAGGCAAGCGAGCGCTTGTGCATACGCTCGGCCGACTCGGCCCTTTCCCGCTCGGCGGTGAGGTCCCGGAACAGCCATACCGCGCCGCCGGACATTCCGCTCAGCGGCCGCACGATGGCGCGGTAGACGCGCTCCGCGTTGCGTGGGCCGATGGTCACGTCTTCTTCGGCGGCAAAGCCGGTCCGCGCGGCCTGCGCCAGCCGGAAGGAAACCTCCGCGCCCTCGCCCCGCCCCGCGAGCAGCCGCTCGACCGGCACCGTCCGGTCGCCGTCGAAGCCGCCGGTCAGCGCGCGATAGGCCGCATTGGCAAAAAGAAGGGAGCCCCGCCGGTCGGTCACGTAGCAGGGATCGGGAAGCGCCATCAGCGCCTCGGCGGCGGCAATCGGCGAGCGGCTCAGCGCATCCGCATTGCTGCCGGAAAGTCCGTAGAGAACCGCGCCGCCGATGGCGACGAGACCGAACGCGGTGAGCACCCCCGGCAGGCCGAAGACATGAACGCCGAGCGTATCGAGCAATGTCGTCACGATGCCGGTGGCGACCGCGGCGATCACGACCCAGCGCCGCGCGGGCAGCGACCACGCCGCCTCCGCCCCGTTCCCGACCGGGGTGTCGGCGCCTTCCACGGCGTCGGCGTAATCGGCCGGCGTCTCGGCCATACTCTGCTCCCGCTTCTACCCTGCCGGTCCCATGGCGGGCGCATGGCGCCTCACCGGCCGAATCACCTCCGGCCGCGACCGCCCGTCATCTTAGCCTTAAGACGCATGACATATCCAATCACCTCGGCCACGGCCTTGTAGTGCTCGGGCTTGACCTCCTGCTCGATCTCGACGGTCGCATGGAGCGCGCGGGCAAGCGGCGGGTTTTCGACGATCGGCACGTTGTTTTCCTCGCCGATTTCGCGGATTCTGAAGGCGACGGAATCGACACCCTTGGCCACCACCACCGGCGCGCCCATGCCCTGCTCGTATTTGAGCGCCACGGCATAATGGGTCGGGTTGGTAATGATGACGGTGGCGGTCGGCACGGCGGCCATCATGCGCTTGCGGCCGCGCTCGACGCGGATCTGGCGCAGCTTCGCCTTCACCGTCGGATCGCCTTCCATCTGCTTGTATTCGTCCTTCACTTCCTGAACGGACATGCGCTGCTTCTTCATCCACTGCATGCGTTCGAAGAGATAGTCGAGCGCCGCAACCACCGTCATGACGGCGATCACGCCGGCGAACATCTTGAGCGCCATCGCCTGCACCAGCGGCAGGAGCTGGGCGATGTCCCAGGTCATCATCAGCGCCAGGCGGTCGCGCTCCGGCCAGACGATGAGAAAGGCGACCGTCCCGACCACGCCGAGCTTCACGATGCCCTTGGCGAGGTTCATCAGGCTCTTCGCCCCGAACAGGCGCTTGAGCCCCTCCTTCGGCGAGATCTTGGAGAGCTTCGGCTTCATGTTTTCGGCCGTGAAGACCGGCGCATGCTGGACCAGATGCCCGATCAGGGCCGCGCCGACCAGAATGGCGAGCGGCGCAAGCACCGCGCCGAAGGCGTCGCGGCCGATCCCGAGCCAGATGCGGCGCAGATGCTCGGCATCCATCGGAATGGCGTCGGGTTGGGCCAGAAAGATTTTCAGGGAGCCCGCGAGCGAACTCGCGGTCGAGGGGCCGAGAAGCGCGAGCGCGACGGCGCCCCCCATCATCACGAACCAGGTGCCGATCTCCTGGCTCTTGACGACGTCGCCCTTCTTTTCGGCCTCTTCCAGTTTTCGGTGTGTCGGTTCTTCTGTTTTTTCCGAATCGTCCTGATCGGCCATGCGCGTACTCCCGGCCTATCCGACGAACATGGAAATCGACTGCTCGAAGCCCTGCAGGAACCACGTCATCATGGCGCCGAGCAGGAAGAGCAGCAGCACGAAGCCGAGCATGATGTTCGCCGGCATCGCAATGAAGAAGATCTGGATCTGCGGCATCAGCCTCGAAAGGATGCCGATGCCGAGATAGAAGATGAGCCCGAATACGAGAAACGGCGCCGCGAGCTGCAGCCCGAGCTTGAACGCGCCCGACACCATCTGCACGGCCATTTGCGAGAAATCGCCGATCGGAAGCGCCTGCCCCGGCACGAAGATCTCGTAGCTGTCGCGCATCGCCGCGATTATCAGATGGTCGAGATTGGTCGCGAAGATCAGCGTGACGGCGGTCAGCGAAAGGAAGTTCGCGATCAGCACGCCCTGCTGGCCCTGCGTCGGATCGACGTTCTGCGCGAAGGCAAGGCTCATCTGCAGCGCGATGATGTTGCCCGCCACATGCAGCGCACTCATGATGATGCGGGCCGCGCCGCCGATGAAGAGGCCGACGGCGATTTCCGTCAACACGAGGAAGGCGAGCGCGGGAACGGTGTCGGGTATCGCGCCATAGGACGAGGCGACGAGCGGCATCATCACGAAGGAGAGCAGCAGGGCCAGGATCAGCCGCACATTGGCGGGGATGCTGGTCTCGCCGAGCGCCGGCATCAGCATGAGCATCGCCGCCAGCCGCGAGAAGATCAGCATGAAGGTGAAGGCCGTCTGCGGCAGGAAGTCGATGCTGATCATGCGCCCGGCCCGTCAGCCCGTCACGATCTTCTGGGAGATCAGCATCATGAAGCCGTGCAGCGCCTGCGCCATGAAAGGCAGCGCGATCAGCATGGTGAGAAAGATCGCGACGATCTTCGGCACGAAGACGAGCGTCATTTCCTGCACCTGCGTCAGCGCCTGCAACAGCGCGATCGCAAGGCCGACCACCAGCGCGACGATCATCATCGGCGCCGAGACTTCGAGCAGCACGTAGATCGCCTGCCGCCCGAGATCGAGAATTTCCGGTCCACTCATACCTGGTTGCCCGCCCCTTGAACCGCCGCTAGATCGGCATCCTCATGATTTCCTGATAGGCCGTGATGACCTTGTCGCGAACGGTCACGACGGTCTGCAGCGTGGTTTCCGCTTCCGCGACCGCCGTCACCACATCGACGATGTTGCCGCCGACGCCGCCGGTCACGGCCGCCATCTGCGTTTCGCCGGCCTTCGAGGTGCTGACGGTCTGGTTCATCGCCTGCTTCAGCACATCGCCGAAGGCGCCGTCCGCTTCCTTGGGCCCGTTCTGCGGCGCCTGCGCGCCGCCGCCCATCCCCGCCGCGCGGGCATAGGCGTTGAGAGCCATGGATGCCGGAATGGTGGTCATGGTTCAGTCCCCCGTCACTTCCGCAGGATTTCGATGGTCTGCGAAATCATGCGGCGCGATGCCTGGATGAGATTGAGATTGGCTTCGTAGCTGCGCTGCGCCTCGCGCATGTCCATTGCTTCCACCATGCCGTTCACGTTCGGCATCTTCACATAGCCGTTCTCGTCGGCGCCGGGGTGGCCCGGCATGTATTTGAGCTTGAATTCGGTATTGTCCATCACCGGCCGCCCGAGCGAGACGGTATGCGCGCCGATCTCGCGGTTGAGCTTGTCCTCGAAGGTGACGACCTTGCGCCGGTAGGGGTCGCCGCCCGGCACGCGCGAGGTCGAGTCCGCATTGGCGATGTTCTCGGCGATGATGCGCATGCGGCCGCTCTGGGCCTTCAGGCCCGAAGCCGCCACCATCATCGATTTGATAAGGTCCATGGCGCTCATGATGCGTCCTTTCAGGGCGGCTCAGCCTCGGCCGAGCGCGATCTTGATGAGACCGAGGCTCTTCGAATAGAGCCCGGTGACTGTCTGGTAATCCATCTGCGTCTCGGCGACCTTGATCATCTGGTCTTCGAGCACGACCGAGTTGCCCGAGGGCGAGGTTTCGAAGTCCGGCTTCTTGATGACTTCGCCGCCCTTCGCCTGCCCGGCATGAAGTCCGTGACCGGCGCCCGCGACCGGACTGCCGATATGCGCGGCCTGCGTCGCGGCGGGCTTCAGCGCCGGCCCCGCCCGCTTCACCATCGCGCCGAAATCGAGCTCCTTCAGATCGCGCGCGGTATAGCCCGGCGTATCGGCATTGGCGACGTTCTGCGACAGCACCTGCTGCCGCGCGGCAAGCCAGTGCATCTTCTGCTTCATCATCTCGAAAATGGGAAGGTCGCCGATTGCCATTTGCGCGTGCCCCTGCGATCCGCTCTTTGCGCACGCATTCTCGGCGCAGGAGAGGGTCGATCCGAAGCCACGCATTCCTTGGCGGCAGGGGAAGTTTCACCGTCCCGGAGTTAACATCGCGCTAACGCGGCAAAAGCTGCCGGGCGCGTTGAGAAACAGGTAACCAGGAAAAGGCGCGGAAGCGCTCGCCTTTAACCGGGCATTAAGCCTGACGCGGCAAATTCTACCCATTCGGGACCGGCCGGGCGGCCGTCCCTCGGGTGGGGATGCAATCCAAAATGGACTTCTCGGAAATCTTCCGCTTCGTCGCCGCGCTGGCGTTCATTCTCGGGCTGATCGGCGTCTGCGCGATGCTGGCACGCCGCTTCGGCCTCGCGCCGGGCGCCTCCGCGATGGGATCGCAGCGCCGCCTCGGCATCGTCGAGGTGAAGCCCATCGACGCGAAACATCGCCTTGTGCTCGTTCGCCGCGACGGCAAGGAGCATCTCGTTCTCATGGGCGGCGACACGCCCCTTCTTCTCGAAAGCGGTATCGACGCGCCCGAGCCGGCTGCCGTCGAACCGTCGGCGCCGCAGCAACCGGGCTTCGCCGCCCCGGCCCATGTCGTCCAGTTCCAGCGCATCGTCGATTTCATCAAGGAGCGCCGCGCGTGATCTCTCCCCTTCGTGACATTGTCGCCGCCGCCGCGCCGCGCGCGAAACGCCTCGCCGGCATCGCCGCGCTCGTTGTGCTGAGCTTCGGCCTCGCGCATCCGGCTTTCGCGGAAACCATCCAGGTCGATCTCTCCGACAATCTCGGCCTCACCGATCACGTCGTTCAGATCGTCGCGCTGGTCACCGTACTGAGCCTCGCACCGTCGATCCTCATCATGGTGACGTCCTTCGTCCGGATCATCGTGGTGCTGGGGCTTCTGCGCACCGCGCTCGGCATGCAGCAGTCGCCGCCGAATGCCGTTCTGGTGAGCCTCGCGCTCTTCCTGACCGCCTTCGTCATGACGCCGACCTTCACCACGGCCTATAATGACGGCATCGAGCCCCTGATGAATCAGGAGATCGAAACGGGCGAAGCCTTCGACCGCGCCAGCGTGCCCTTCAAGGCCTTCATGCTGAAGCAGGTCCGCAAGGAGGATCTGAAGCTCTTCGTCGATCTGTCGGAAACGGAGGAGCCCGAGGAAGCAACCGAGATCGGCCTTCAGGTGCTCGTGCCCGCCTTCATGATCAGCGAGCTGCGCCGCGCCTTCGAGATCGGCTTCCTCGTCTTCCTGCCCTTCATCGTGATCGACATGGTGGTCGCATCGGTGCTCATGTCGATGGGCATGATGATGCTGCCGCCGATCATCATCTCACTGCCGTTCAAGCTGATCTTCTTCGTGCTGGTGGACGGCTGGTCGCTGATCGCGGGAAGCCTCGTCCAGAGCTTCGGCACCTGACGGCGGGAGTTTTCTTGCCTGCCGTCAGTTGACCGCGACCGTCTCGTCGGCCTTCAGCGTGGCGAGGAAGCGGTCAAGCGTATCGACAGAGGCGATGCGGCTTGCCATCTCCCGGAACGCAACCCCCTGCTTCACGATGGGTTCGGAGACGACCGCGAAGGAGCTCGCGTCCGGGCTCTCGGCCATCGCCTGACCGTATTTCGCCCGCAGGCTCGAGAGCCCGGCTTCGTCCCCCGCCAGCGAATAGGCAATCGCGCCGCGCATCGCCAGAAGCCGCGCTTCGGTGGAAAGCGGTTCATCGGCCTTCCATGTATCGCCGAGGACCGCCTCGATGGCGGCGCCCGCTTCCGGCCAGCGTCCCGCGTCCCACAGCACATCGGCCCTCAGGCGTTCGATGAGCTTGCCGCTCTTGCCATCCATCAGTTCAAGCGCGTTGTCGTACTGCTTCAGGTCGGCAAGCGCTCTCGTCTCCAGCAGCATCCGCCGTTCGGCGAGCGCCTCGGGAAGCAGGTTCTGCTTCGTCGCGCGAAGGGCGGCGAGCGCGCGGGCGGGCTGCTGGTCCGAGAGGAAAATCGAGGCAAGCCGCGCCGCCACCTGCGCCTTCGCGACGCCCCCATGCAGCCGGTTCGCAACCTGGTAGTCGAGAAGATGGGCAGCCTGCGCCAGCAGATCCACCTCGACCAGCCGTTCGGCGAGGTTGCGGATCAGTTCGTCGCCCCTCTGCCCGATGGGCGTCAGTTCCTTGAAGCTTTCGAAGAAGGCGAGCGCCTGCACCGGCTGCATCTCCCGCGCCGCTTCGCTCAGGAAATAGTCGGCAAAGATATCGGACATGCGCATGTTCATCCGGTGCGCTTCGTCGCTGTCCGGAAAATTGTCGGTCGCCGTTCTCATCAGCTTCAGCGCATCCCCGGTCTTTCCCTGTTCCAGCCGGAGCGCGGCCAGCCGCGTCAGCACATCGAGTTCCAGTGCGTCACCGCGCCAGGCATAGCGCAGGCTTTCGAGTTCCCTGGCCAACGCATCGTTGTCCATTTCGCCCGCCTTGTGCAGCATCAGCGCCTTGCCGAAGCGCGCGCGCGCCGCCACAGGCGGATAACCGCTGGCAATCGCCATATCGAATCGGCCGGCAGCAGCACCGGCATTGCCGCGCGCATCGGCAATCATTGCCTTCACAAGCAGGATTTCGGCTTTCGCCTTCTGGCTCTGGGGATCGGCGGGAAAACCTGACGCGTAATGTTCTGCGGAACTGGCATCGTCGCCTTTCAACGCCGCAATGGCAGCCATCGTCCGGAAGTTCGTACGGAGGTCGTCGCCAAACGCGTCGACGATCGCGCCCGCAAGGCTGAACTGGGCCCGCGCCGCTTCCCAGTGTCCAAGCTCCGCGCGCGCCAGGCCGCGCCACGCCGCCGCATGCGGTGCATTGTCGAGGCCCGGCCCGGACAGGTCGTTGATCGCTTCGACATAATGACCACTCAATACGGAAGCGACACCTCGTGCCGCAAGGTAAGCCGGCTCGGATGCATACTTGGCACGCGCTTCCTTGGCGGCGTCGAATGCCGCGCGGGCTTCCGGCGCGAGCCCGTAGGCAAGCAGAAAGCGCCCGTACTCGAAACGTACTTCGCCTTGTTCCTGCGTCTGCGCATTGGCGAGCTTCGTCAGATAATGCTGCCGGCGTTCGGTGAAGGTCTCGCCCGGCGCCTTGCGCCATTCGGCGAAATGCATTTCAGCCGGTGCGGGCATCGCCGCCAGGGCCTCGCCCATGACTTTTGCCGCGTCCTCATGGTCGTCGGCCGACAGCGTCAGCCCATCGCGACGCGACACGAGTACATTATCCGGCGCGGCGGCGACATTGAGGTCGTCGGCAACCGGCACGATGGCGAGACCATGTGCCGTCTGCAATGCCTGGAATTCGACGAAGCTCCGCGGCGTCTGCAACGACTGTCCCGGTCCGCGCGCGGTCGCGACGATGATCTCGTCACCGACCAGCGGGTCGCGAACCCGCAGCACCATGCTCGGTGCCCTGAAATCGAAGACGACGCTGCCGCGCCCATCGTCGCGCCAGTTGCGCGAAATGCCGATGGGACGGCCGGTCGTCGGGATCGTCTCGCCCGCCGAAATCCGCCATGAAGCGCCCTCCTCGACGGCGCCGATCAGAACTTTTTCGCGAAGCGGCACCACAAGCGCCGTTCCGCCATCGAAGCTCACGGCCTCGGGCGAACCGAACGGTCCAAGCTCCTGGGCCGTCACTTCGGAAATATCGAGCGGAAGCACGCGGTCGAATACCGCCCACAGCCTGTCGGCCCGCTCGAACACCGCCGCGCCGACGGGCTCCGGCCAGTCGACAAGGATGTCCGTACCGCTCCGGCCTGCGACGAAGCGCACCACCGCCTTGCCTTCGGGACGCTTGCCCTGCGGCAGCGGATTGGCGGCGAGGGGCGCTTGCGCTTCGGGCGCCATTTCCGCCGGAATCGCCCCGGAGGTCTCGCGCGCGTGATCTTCTTCGTCTGCCTCGCCATGCGCGGCGTTGGGCAGCAAATTCTTCGGCGCGCCCGCGACCGTCGTCACTTGATCGCCGGCATCGTCCGGCGCATCCCCGTCCGCCTCTTCCTCAAGCGCAGGCATCGCATCCGCCGAGGACGGCTTCAGGTCGAGCACCACATTCAGGTCCTCGCGGAAATCGCTGATCGTGACCCCCGGCTTCAGCGTCAATACGACGGCGAGACGCCCGTCATGCTCGATCGCCGTTGCGCTGGAAAGATAGGCCGGCGGGTTGACGCGAAGCATCGAGAGATCGGCGGCAGCCGTTCGGTCGAAAGTGATTGTGGCCAGCCCCTGCCGCTGCACCAGCGAATAGAGCACCGGCTGATTCCAGTCGAACACGAGCCGCGTCATGCCGGCCCGCTCCGCCACGCGCACGGAAAGACCGGGCTGCGGCGCTTCGGGCTCGACGATGCCTTGCGCCTCGGCCGCAAGTTTCGCGTCTTCCTCTTTCCGCCGGGCTTCCTGCGCCGCATCGATCCGTGCCTGAACTTCCTGCGGCAGCGGCGGCGGATTGCCGGTCCAGCTCGGTGGCAGCAGGTCGACATAGAGCGCGTTTTCGGCGGTCTTGGTATCGAGCGTGAATTCCGTGGTCAGCGCAAGCCGGAGCGAACGGCGGTCCTCGCTCTGCCGCACGATGGCGACATAGCGCGGCATCTGGCGCAGAAAGACGTCGGGCTCGACATCGAACGTCCTGTCGAAATCGAGAACGAGAATGCCGGAATTGATCGAGGCGCGATATTCCGGCACACCGTCGGGGAAGGTGAAGATCGCCCGGCCATAGCCGTCTTTTTCAGCAACCTCGATGCGGACGCCGTCGGCAGCCTGTGCGGAAAGCGGCAATGCCGACAACAGCAGCGCGAACACGGCAAGGCCCAGGATACGGCGGAGCAGCCCGCCTTCCTCACCCCGGCCCGTATATCGGAAGAATCCGTTCACGCCCATGCGCCCCTGTAGCTTCTGCCAGCAGATCGCGGCTTCCTGCCGCGGCAAGCGGTCAGTCTAGGCCGCGCCGGTTAAGTGGGGCTTAAGGAACGGCGCTTTGGCGCGGTTTAACTGGCTTTTTCGCTTGAGCGAAGGGTCGCGGCAGGTGCCGTTTCGGGAGCCTGGGCAGGCGGTACGGTTTCGGCATCGAACTTCTCGCCAAGCGCGAGTTCCACGGTGAGGTCCTGTGCCGTAACGGGATCCATCGCGGCCATCACCGCGGCCATCTTGCGCGGCTGCATCCGCTTCACGACGTCGAGCAGCACGCCCATGTCGAGCCGCTCGAAGATCCGCGCGGCATCCTTCGGCTTCATCGTCTCGTACATCGCGACGAGACCGGCCAGCCGTGCCTCGTTCTCGGCATCCTGCTCGCCGATCCGCGCATTGATGCGCGCTTCGATTTCCTTCAGTTCCGCGATCCGGTCCTCGACCCGCTTTTCGGCGGCGGCGAGAAGCCGCTCGCGCGTATCGAGCGCCTCGGCGCGCGTCGCGAGTTCCTTGCGGCGCTCCGAGAGGCTTTCGAGCACGGTCATTTCCGACTTGCTGATCGGTGCGGCAGCTTCCTCTGCGGGCGCCGCCGGTTCGGTGGCAACGGCGGAATCGCCCTCCGCGGGCCCCTCGCCCTCACCTTCGGCTTCGGCCTTTGTGTCCTCTGTCTCCGCTTCGGACGCCGCTTCCTCGGCCGCCTTGGACGCGCTCGCCTGCGCGGGCGATATCGCCGCGCCGCCCGATGCGATGTCGGCGAGCTTCAGTGTCAGCAGCATCGCCGCACACAGCATGACAGTCGGAAGAAGACGGAGGCGATTGAACATTTGTGTCGGCCTGTCCCGGAAATCAGCGGGCCTTCTTTTTCAGGGCTTCGAGAAGCTGGTTGGCGGCACGCGCGGCCACGGCGGCGTCGCGGGGCGAAGCTGCCTGTGGCGTGGAGCGTGGAGCGGCGGCCTGCACAGGCGTGCTCTGCGGCGACGGACGCTCCGTCCGGCCGAGCTTCTCCGCAATGCTGTTGCCCGCTTCCACCATCAGCGAAAGTTCGTCCGCGAGCGCCCGGGCGGTTCGCACCCGTTCGCCCAGTTCCTCGTTGGTCGCCTCGCTTGCCTGCTTCAGCCCGTCGATGGCCGAAACGGCTCGTTGCGTCGCGGTGTTCAGTTCGCCGACAAGCTCGCGCAGCCCGTCCTGGCCCGAGCGCATCGCCCGGAGTCGGCGGTCGAGCATGGCGCAATAGGCGATGGTCGCCGCGAGAAATACGCAGACGACGATCTCGAGAAAGACATCGAATGGCAGCGTCATTTGCCCGCTCCTGAAGGTTTGGTATCCGGCGCGTCCGGCTGCGTAATCGCAGGGCGCTTCACATGACGGATGCCGTGCTCCACGCGTACGGCGACATGATTGCCGACGCGGCCCATCCGGCCCTTGCCGAGCGGGATGCCGCCGCAGCGAAGATCGATCGTGCCGTCCGGACCGTTGTTCAGCATCAGCGTCTGCCCGGCTTCGAACTGCATCACGTCGCGCAGCGTCAACTGTTGTTCGTCGAGCACCGCCTCGAGCGGCACCTTGGTCGACCAGAGTTCGGTCGCGAGATGGCTTTCCCAGATCGAGTCCCGGCCGAACTTCTCGCCCATGAACATCTGCAGCAGAAGTTCGCGGATCGGTTCGAGCGTCGCATAGGGCAGCATCATCTCGATGCGCCCGCCGCGGTCTTCCATGTCCACGCGCAGCTTGACCAGGATCGCGGCATTCGCCGGACGTGCGATCGCGGCGAAGCGCGGATTGGTTTCCATCCGGTCGAGTTCGAGTGTTACCGGCGACAGCGGCTCGAAGGCCGCCTGCACGTCCTGCAGCACCACTTCGATCATGCGCTGCACGAGGTTGAGTTCGATGGTCGTGTAGGGACGGCCCTCGATCCGCATCGCGGCCGTGCCGCGCCGTCCGCCGAGCAGCACGTCGACGATCGAATAGATCAGGTTCGAGTCGACCGTGAACATGCCGTAATTGTCCCACTGCTTCGCGCGGAAGACCGCGAGAATGGCGGGCAGCGGTATGGAATTGAGATAGTCGCCGAAGCGGATCGACGACACGTTGTCGAGCGACACCTCGACGTTGTCGGAGGTGAAGTTTCTGAGCGAAACCGTCATCAGGCGTACCAGCCTGTCGAACACGATTTCGAGCATCGGCAGGCGCTCGTAGGACACAAGCGCGGAATTCACGATGGCGTCGATGCCATGCCGCTCGGGCGCGGCCTCCTCATCGACCTCGAAGCCGAGAAGGCTGTCGATTTCGTCCTGGTTGAGCACGCGCTCCGGCGCCTTGGAGGCAGCCTCTGTTGCGGCGGCGAGCGTGTCTTTGGTCTGTTCTTCGGTATCGGCGGCGGTCATGAAAACCTGTCTGCGACTGAAGCTGTTACTGAACGATGATTTCCTTGAAGAGCACGTCCTTCACGATCGGTTCCTGCGTCGCGAGAGCAAGGCGCCGCATCAGCTCTTCCTTGAGGTTGAGCATGCCCTGCGACCCCTCGAGGTCCTCGGGACGAAGCTCGCGCAGAAAGGTCTGGAAGCCGTCGAGAATACGCGGCATCTCCGCTTCGAGGCGCGGCACGGATTCCTTGTCGGCAAGCTGCAGCGCAACGCGCATCTTCAGATAGTGCTGTGGCGGCGGTCCCGAGAGGTTCACCAGGAAGTCCGGCATGTCGTAGAAGACGGGCTCGGCGACAACCTTCGCGACCTCTTCTTCCGCCTCGCCTCCGCCCAGAATGCCGGACATGTAGACGCCCGCCCCCGCGCCGCCGATCAGCAGCAGCGGCAGCACGACGTAGAGAACGAGCACCTTGCCCGCGAGCCTGCGCTTTGCGGGTGCCGGCTCTTCGCCAGCCTCTTCTTCCGAGATGTCGGCGTCGACTGCAGCCATTTCGATTTCGCCCCACCGGTTCGCGACGGCGCATCCGCGCCATCCCATGCACTACAACCGGATACTCGCCGACGTTGGTTAACGAAGCGTTGGCAGAAACGCGCTGGGCTGAATTGTCTTTAGACTCTTTCGGAACGCTCCCCCCGCCCCGCCCGCCGGACAGGGCCGGACACGGCAGAAACTGCCCGGTAAAGCCTGCCCGAAGGAGCCCTTTCCGCCTTCCCGCCAGACCTCAAGCCATTGATTTGATTCACATTTTCTTCTGGCACAGGCCCTGCACATGATTGGGCGGCGCGACAGCTGCGCCGAACGGACAAAACCGCCGGACCCGACATGGAAAACGCACTGCTCATAGGTCTCTCGCGCCAGATGGTGATGACGCGCGACATGGCGACCATCGCGAACAACCTCGCGAACATGAACACGACCGCCTACAAGTCGGAAGCGATGCTGTTCGAGCAGTACCTCATGCCGGATGCCTCCGAACAGAGCATCGACAAGCAGATCACCTTCGTCCAGGACGTCGGCCAGCACCGCGACATGCGCGACGGCGCGCTGCAGACGACCGGAAACCCCTTCGACGTCGCCATCGCCGGCGAAGGCTTCTTTCGCGTCGAGACGGAAAACGGCGTTCTCTACACGCGCAACGGCAACTTCAGCCTGAATGCCGAGGGCCAGCTCGTCACCTCCGCCGGTAACCCCGTCCTCACGGATGCGGGCGCCGCCATCACCTTCGCCAACGACGAAACCGGCATCGCCATCGCCCGCGACGGCACCATCTCTTCCGATCAGGGCCAGCGCGGCAAGCTCGCCATCGTCACCTTCGACAATCCCCAGGCGATGCAGACCGTCGGCAATTCGCTCCTCGACACCGAGCAGCCGGAACTTCCGGCGGAGAACACCCGCCTCGTTCAGGGCGCGCTCGAAGGCTCCAACGTGCAGCCCATCGTCGAGATGACCAACATGATCGACGTCATGCGCTCCTACGCGAGCGCGCAGAAACTTATCGACCAGGCGGACCAGATGCGCCGCCAGGCCATTCAGGAACTCGGGACACCGGCCTGACCGCCGGCCCCCCGCAGGAAACGCAGAGTAAGGAAGAACACCCATGCAGTCGCTCAGCATCGCCGCCACCGGCATGATGGCCCAGCAGCTCAATGTCGAGGTGATTTCGAACAACATCGCCAACATGAGCACCTCGGGCTTCAAGCGTCAGCGCGCGGAGTTCCAGGATCTGCTCTACCAGAACCTCCGCCGCGTCGGCACCAACTCCTCGGACGCGGGCACCATCGTGCCGGCCGGCGTTCAGGTCGGTCTCGGCGTCAAGACCGCGGCGGTCAACCGCATCATGACCCAGGGCAACATGGACAATACCGAGAACAAGCTCGATGTCGCCATTCAGGGCCGCGGTTACTTCCGCGTCGAGATGCCGAGCGGCGAGGACGCCTACACCCGCGCCGGCTCCTTCCAGATCAGCCCGGACGGCCAGCTCGTGACGGCGGACGGCTACACGCTCGCCCCCGGCATCAACATTCCGCCGGAAGCGACCGACATCACCATCAGCCGCGACGGCCAGGTGCAGGTGATGATCCCCGGCCAGACCGATGCGCAGGTCGTCGGCCAGATGGAGCTCACCACCTTCTCCAACGACGCCGGCCTCGATCCGCTCGGCGACAACCTCTTCGCCGAAACGGCCGCCAGCGGCGCGCCGACCGTCGGCATCCCGGCCAACAACGGCATCGGCAGCGTTCTTCAGGGCTTCCTCGAAACCTCGAACGTGAACGCGGTAAGCGAAATCACCTCGCTCATCACCGCCCAGCGGGCCTACGAGATGAACGCCAAGGTCATCACGGCCTCCGACGAGATGATGTCCGTAACCTCGAACATTAAGTAAGCGGTGAAACTCATGTACGCGCGTACCGCCTCCTTCTTCGCCACGATTGCCGCCGTCGCGGGCCTTGCCTGCGCCGCCGGTGCGGCCGAGCTCCGTCCCGCCGTCACCGTGACGGGCGCCACCGTCACGCTCGGCGACCTCTTCGACGATGCGGGCTCCGCCGCCGGCGTCGTCGTCGCGAACGCGCCCGCTCCCGGCGTCCGCTCCGAGATTTCCGTCTCGCGCATTTCGCTCGCCGCGCGCCGCAACGGCGTCGACTGGCGCAACGACGCGGGCCTCAGCCATGTCGTCGTTGCCCGCAGCGGCACGCCCGTACCGGACGAAGACGTCGCCGGCGCCATCGCGGCGGCAATCTCCGCGCAATCATCCGCCATGCCTTCCGCCTCGACGCTTCAGGTCGATTTCACCAACGGCATGGCCGGCATCCAGGTCGCCGATGACGCCGACCTCACCGTCAATGTCGAACAGCTCGCCTTCAATCGCCGCAACGGAGCGTTCACGGCAATCCTGCGTGCGCCCGCCGGCGACATGCTGAGCCCGCTTCACCGCGTCACCGGCCGCGCCTATCCGGTCGCCGAGGTGCCGGTTCTCGTCCGCGACATGCTGCCGGGCGACATCGTCCGCCAGAACGACATCGACTGGGTGCGCCTGCCCGCGAACCGCGTCGGTCAGAACGTCATCACCTCGCTGGACGGCCTTCTCGGCATGTCGCCGCGCCATCCTGCCCGGGCGGGCGAACCGATGCGCGTCTCCGACATGACGCCACCGCTCGTCGTCGAAAAGGGCGCGCAGGTCGACATGCTGCTCTCGTCCGGCGCCCTGACGCTGGTCGCGCGCGGCCGTGCGCTTGACAGCGGCGCCGTCGGCGATGTTGTCAACGTGCTCAACATCCGCTCCAACCGCACGATCCAGGGTGTGATCGAAGGCCCGAACATGATCCGTGTCGATGCGCCCGGCGCCGCCCGTGCCGCACATCTCGCGCGCGCCGCCAGCAACTCGTAAAGAACAAATCAGACCGAAAAGGCCGAACCCATGTTTGCCGGTAAAGTTTCCCGCCTCGTCTCGATCGCGCTTCTCGCCGCAACGCTTGCCGGCTGCAATGCTGCCGACCGCATTTCGAACATCGGCAAGGCGCCCGATCTCGCGCCCATCGGCACGGAACGGCCTTCCGTCGTCATGCCGATGCCGCAGCCCGAACAGGTCGTGTATCAGCCGAACTCCCTCTGGCGCTCCGGGTCGCGCGCCTTCTTCCGCGATCAGCGCGCCGCCCGCGTCGGCGACATCCTGACCGTCCTCATCGACATCACCGACAGCGCCAAGGTCGACAACACCACGAAGCGCAGCCGCTCGAACGCCGAGAATGCCGGTGTGGACAATCTCTTCGGCTACGAATCCTATCTCGGCAAGGTCTTCCCGGGCGCCGTGGACAACACGAGCCTCGCCGATCTCGAAAGCACGAGCTCCAGCGCGGGCGCCGGTTCGGTCGACCGCAAGGAACAGGTGGAACTCACCATCGCCGCCGTCGTCACCGACGTTCTTCCGAACGGCAACATGGTGATCGCCGGCCGCCAGCAGGTCCGCGTCAACTACGAGGTTCGCGACCTTCTCGTCACCGGCATCGTGCGGCCGGAAGACATTTCGAGCATCAACACGATCCAGCATTCCCAGATTGCCGAAGCCCGCATCTCCTATGGCGGCGAAGGCCAGATCAGCGACGTGCAGCAGCCGCGCTACGGCCAGCAGCTCTTCGACATCGTCATGCCGTTCTGAGAAGAAATCTCACCCCGAAATGAAAACGCGGCCCGTCAGGGGCCGCGTTTTGCATTTCAGCCGGTCTGGTTTTCGCTCTTTCCCGCAGCCGCGGCGCGGATGGCGTCGAAGGTCGCCTTGTCGAGCCCGATCTCGGCCGCGAGCCGCGCGATCATCACATCCTCGACGAAGTCGACCCGGCCGTCGGCAAGCGCGACTTCCCAGATCATGTGAAGCACTTCCTTGCGCTCCTCGACGGTGAAGCTGCCCGCCACGGTGTGCGTGAACACCGACTCGCCATAGGGAAGCCGCTGCCGCTGCTCGGCGACGCCGACCAGCTCTTCCGCGTCTTCCTGGGAGAGCTCGAACTTCTCGCCGATGACGCGAATGATCGTCGCGCGCTCGTCGCCGGTGAACTCGTCGTCGCGCTGCGCCGCTTCCACGAGCAGCGCCGCCGCCGCCAGCCGCTTGGCCTCGGGCGTCGCCGCCGTGCGGGTGGACGCGGAACCGCCCTTGAGCCTGCCGGTGATCTTGTCGAGATGCCCTTCCCGCTTCTGCGGAAAGACCCTGTTCAGCACGACGACGAGCGCGGGCAGAAGGGTGATCGCGACGATCATGTTGGTCATGAACATGAAGCCGAGCAGCAGCCCCATATCGGCCTGGAACTTGAGCGGCGAAAACGCCCATGTCGAAACGCCCACCGCCAGCGTGATCGCCGTGAACACCGTCGCCATGCCGGTTTCGAGCAGCGTCACCCGGACGCTTCCCGTCACGTCGCGGGCCGATGCCAGATGATACTGGATGCGGTTATGCGTATAGATCGCATAGTCGATGCCGATACCGACCGCGAGCACCATCACGGACAGCGTCGCGAGCGTGAGCCCGATCCCCATCGCGTCCATGAACCAGTAGCCGAGGAAGGTCGAAAGCGCGAGCGGCAGGCAGCACGAGATGACGGCCCGGAAATCGCGGAAGGCGACGCCGACAAGCACGATGACGACGGCATAGACGAGCAGCATCATCGTCAGTTCGGAACGCTCCACCACTTCGTTCACGGCCGCCTGAACGCCCATGTTGCCGGCGGCGAGGCGCAGCGTGACGCCTTCCCGCGGCCTTTCGGACCGGAACTTCTTCACCGCTGCAACGGCGGTCTCGATGGTTGTCGCCTTCGCGTCCTCCAGAAAGATCATCGCCGGCAGCAGTGTGCAGTCGTCGTTCATGAGCGCGCGCGCGCCCGGCATGACGGCGAGCTCCTGCGCCAGAGCTTCCTGTGCTTTCGGTATCGTGTGCCATTTGAGGTTGCCCTCGCTGAACAGCACATTGAGCGAGGCGATCGACGACGGCAGCGACGTCACATGCCGCACGCCCGGGACATTCTCCATGTACCAGGAGAACTTGTGCAGATAGTCGAGCGTCGGATAGTCGACGCAGGCATCGACCGGTGCTTCCACCGCCACGACCAGGATGTTGAGGCCGAGGGAATAGCTCTCGGTGATGGCGCGGGAATCGATGTTGTAGCGCGAATCCTCCCTGAGCTCCGGCACGCCCGCATGCAGCGCGCCGATGGGCAGGTCGCGGCTTCCCATGAACGCCAGCACGAAGAGCGCGCCCGCTCCGCAAAGCACGGCGACCGAGATCGCGGGATTGGCAATCGCTCCGAGCCGCTCCATCACCCGGAGCCGGAACTCGCGCGCCTTCGCGGCGCGACGTGCATATCCCTCCCCGAACGGGATGTAGCTCACGATCAGCGGCAGCATGATGAGGTTCGTCACCATCTTGAAGCCGACGCCGATGGCGGCGATGATCGCGAGTTCCTGGATCATTGCGATGGGCACGAGATAGAGCGTGCCGAAGCCGATCAGCGTCGCCGTCAGCGCCATGGCGCCCGGCCCGAGAAGCGCGGTGAAGGCGGCGCGGGCGGCCTGCTCGCTCGTCGCGCCCACGCTGATCGCCGCCGTGACGCGGTTGATCTGCTGGACGCCGTGGCTGACGCCGATCGCGAAGACGAGGAACGGCACGAGGATCGCCAACGGATCGATGCCATATCCGAGAAGTTTCAGGACGCCGAACTGCCAGACGACCGATGTCAGCGATGCCAGCAGCGTCGCGCCAGTGAGCAGCACCGAGCGCGAATAGAGATAGAGCGCCAGCGCTGTCAGGACGAAGGCGATCGCGAAGAAGGTGAAGACCGCTCTCGCGCCCTCCGCCATGTCGCCCATCGCCTTGGTGAAGCCGATGATCCGGACCGTGTAGTCGTCGTTCTGGTATTTGCCGCGGATCTCGGTTTCGAGCTTGTTCGCGAGATCGAAATAGTCGAGCGACTCGCCCGTCGCAGGGTTGTAGTCCTGCAGGTTCGCCCAGACCATCGCGCCTTTGAAGTCGTTCGCAACAAGCCGTCCGACGAAGCCGCCGCGTATCACGTGCTCCTGGATCGTCGCCAGTTCCTCGGGCGTCAGCGCGGTCGGGTCGACACGGCTGTCGATGACGTCCTCGCCGCCGGCGCCGAATTCGGTGATCTCGATGAACTTGACGTTGGAGGTCCACAGCGACGTGACGGTCGAACGCGATACGCCGGGAAGGAAGAAGATGTCGTCCGTCAGACCCCGATAGGTCTTGAAGAACTCGGGCGTCCAGATCGTGCCCTCTTTCGGTTCGAGGACGATGATGACGCTGTTCGAACCGTAGAGCTGGTCGCGATATTCCCGGAACGTCTTTATATATTCGTGTTCCAGCGGCAGGACCTTGTCGAAGCCGGTCGACAGGCGCAGTTGCGTCGCATAAAAGCCCGCAACGATGGTGATCGCGGCGAGAAGCAGCAGAATGACTGCCCGCGCTCCGAAAACCATATCCTCGATACGCTTTATCGTGGACTTCCCCATCCCCGTCTCCCCCCGTATTGCCCGGTCCCCACCGGTTTGTTGGGCGGAATGGTAGTCGACGGACGCGCGCGAGGCCAGCGCACAGGCGGAAAGTCGTGCCGGAATCCCCTTCAGCCTGCGGATTATTTCTCTGCTGAATACTCGCGCCCGCCTGAAACGAAAAACGCGGCCCTGCCGGGGCCGCGTTCTTCATCGGCTATTCGCTGCCGGGTCGCTCAGTCGTCGCGATAGACCTTCTCGCGGCGCTCGTGACGCTCCTGCGCTTCGATGGAGAGCGTCGCGATCGGCCGCGCATCGAGCCGCTTCAGGCTGATCGGCTCGCCCGTCTCCTCGCAATAGCCATAGGTGCCGTCGTCGAGCCTCCGCAGCGCGGCGTCGATCTTCGAGATCAGCTTGCGCTGGCGGTCGCGGGTCCTGAGTTCGAGTGAACGCTCCGTTTCGGAAGAGGCGCGGTCGGCAAGATCGGGATGCTGCACCGAGTCGTCCTGCAGATGCTGCAGCGTCTCCCGGTTTTCGATCAGGATGTCCTCTTTCCACTTCTCCAGTTTGCGGCGGAAATACTCCTTCTGCCGCTTGTTCATGAACGGTTCGTCGTCGGACGGCATATAGCCTTTGGGCAAACGCACGGCCATCACTGGCAATCTCTCTCTGACACAAACCCTCGCTGAAGCGCGCGGAGTATAGGGAGCGCCCCTACGATTCTCAACCGCCCGGCCCGGGCCAGGCGGGTGAAATATCTGTGAAATGTGCCGGATTTCAAGTCCCTGATCCGGGCTTGCCGGAAAGGGCGCCGAACCTAGCCTTAAGTATAGGTTCCGAACTTCGCCAGCTCGACGCGCGCCCTGAGTTCGATCTGGTCCAGCACCTCGCGCAGTTGCGGGTCGCTGAACGCGCCCTGCTGCCGTTCCACCACCGAAACCAGGCGGGAAAGCTTGGCTTTCGGCAGTTGCCCGGCCAGCAGCGCGAGCTTGATCTCATCGAGAATGTCGAGCATGTCCTCGCCCCGCCGGATCGCCCGGCGCTTCGGCGCATTGAGCGCGTCGTCGTTGGGCGCCGTCTCCTGCAGGGCCAGCAGCGCATCGACCGCCCCAAGCGAGGCCGGTCCCGAAAGCCCCGCGCCGCCGCGCGCGGCCGGAGCGTCGGAAACCGAAAAACTGCCGCCGCTTCGCGCCTGCGAGGCGCGCGACGGGCCGGACTGGGATGTTCCTCTGGTTTGACCGATTTTCATCTGTTCCGCCCCCGATGCGGTCCGGAATAGGTGGGCCGTCACTCGATGCCTCCAGAATGGAGTGGAGGTCTTAAAGCGGCGTTAAGCTTAAACCCTGGCTCACACGGGCCGCCGGGCAGCTTTTGCCGGTCGGCGGCAGGAGCTGCCCTCGCGCGCCGGTTTCCGGCCACGCACCGAAATAAAATATACAACAAAATCATATACTTGACCTCATGACACCCCACCCGGGCCGCTGGCACGGCTTTCGCTTCAAGACCCGCGTATCGCAAGCGATTGATCGGTCGTTCCATGTCCTGGCAGTTGTCCCGCCTTTCCCTTCCCCGCTTCTCCACCTGGCTCGCGCTGGCGCTCGCGCTCTGCCTGATGGCGCTTGGCGCCCCCGGCCGGGCGGAAGCGAGCTCGCGCATCAAGGACATCGTCGATGTCGAGGGCATCCGCGACAACATGCTGGTCGGCTACGGCCTCGTCGTCGGCCTCAATGGTACGGGCGACACGCTCCGCAACGCGCCGTTCACACAGCAGAGCCTGATCGGCATGCTGGAGCGCCTCGGCGTCAACACGCGCGGCACCACGCTGAAGACCGCCAACGTCGCCGCCGTCATGGTTTCGGCCAATCTTCCCGCTTTCGCCCCCCAGGGCACGCGCATCGACGTCACGGTAAGCGCGCTCGGCGATGCGACCAATCTTCAGGGCGGCGTCCTCCTCGTCACCCCCCTCATGGGCGCCGACGGCGAGGTCTATGCCGTCGCCCAGGGCTCGCTCGCGACCGGCGGCTTTTCCGCCAAGGGCGAGGCGGCCTCTGTCACGCGCGGCGTTCCCACCAATGGCCGCATCGCGAACGGCGCCATCGTCGAGCGCGAACTCGATTTCGAACTTGCCGATCTCCGCTCGCTGCGCCTCTCGCTGCGCAATCCGGACCTCACCACCGCGCAGCGCGTCGCCGCCGCCATCAACGCTTTCCTGGGCGCGAACACCGCGACCGCCGACAATCCGACAACGGTCGCTCTCACCGTGCCGCCCGCCTTTCGCGGCGGCGTGGTCGGCCTTCTCACTGAAATCGAACAGCTCCGCGTTCAGCCCGATCTCGCCGCAAAGGTCGTCATCGACGAAAGCTCCGGCGTCATCGTGATGGGACAGGACGTGCGCGTCAGCAAGGTCGCGATCGCGCAGGGGAACCTCACCATTTCGGTCAGCGAAACCCCGCAGGTCAGTCAGCCCTCGCCCTTCTCCACGCAAGGCGACACGGTCACCGTGCCCCGCACCGACGTTCAGGTCGACGAGGAACAGGGCAAGCAGCTCGGCATCATCGACGGCAGCATCAGCCTGAGCGAACTGGTCGACGGCCTGAATGCGCTCGGCGTCAGCCCCCGCGACATGATCACCATACTTCAGGCGATCAAGTCGGCAGGCGCATTGCAGGCCGAAATCGAGGTGATGTAATGGAAACGGTCTCCGCCTCCCTTCCCGTCTTCATGCACCTGCCCGCCGGCCAGTCGGCCGCCGCGCAAGGGCCCGCGAAAGACGGCGCGCGCGATCCCCGCGCCTGGGAAGCCGCCCAGGACTTCGAGGCCCAGTTCGTCTCGAGCATGTTCCAGTCGATGTTCGAAGGCGTCTCGGACGACAATCCCTTTGGCGGCGGCCCCGGCGAAAGCATGTTCCGCTCGGTTCTCGTCGACCAGTATGGCCGTCAGGTCGCGAAGTCCGGCGGCGTCGGCATTGCCGACGACATCTACCGCGAAATCCTGAAAATGCAGGAGGTCTCCCGATGAGCGACCCGCGCCGCGTCCCCGCCGAAACGCTCGCCCCCGCCGATCTCGTCGACCGGATGCTGGGCCTCACAATGGACCTTACCGGCCTGATTGCCCGCGAAACCGAGTTTCTGCGCGACCGCGCGCAGGCGGAGGTCGCCGCGCTCCAGCCGGAAAAGATCCGCCTCGCCAACGATTATGCGATGGACGTCCAGGCCGTCCGCGCCCGCAAGGACCTGCTCGACCGCGCACCCTCCGAGCGCATTTCGCGTCTCAAGACGGCGATGAGCGAGCTGGATCGCATGCTTGCGAAAAACGGAGAAGCGCTCGGTGCCGCGAAGTCGGTTTCCGAAAGCCTCATCCGCATGGTCGCGGACGCCATGAGCGAACGCACTGCCCCTGCCCTCGGCTATGGCAGCAACGCAGCGCCCGCCGCACGCCGCTCCGGCAGCGCCACCGGCACGGGCTCGCTCACGCTCGACGCCCGTATCTGACGTCGAATCGGCTATCGTCGCCGCTCGTTAACCGGGTGGTAACCATGTCGCGCCGAAATGGCGTGTACCAACCATTTCCGCGCTGCACGGGGCAATTCTCGAATGTCGACCATGATGAAGCGGCGCGCTGGCGGCGACAGCGAAATCGAAAAGAAATTCGCGCAGGGCCAGCGCCTTCAGGCGCGCGAACGTTATGACGACGCCGAAAGCCGCTACCGCAAGGTGCTTGCCGTAAACCCGGCGCATATCGGCGCACTCACCGGCCTCACCCAATGCCTCATTGCGGCAAAGCGCGAAGGGGATGCGGTCGGCGTCCTCGACCGGGCTGCAAAGGACGCGGGCGAGGACCTTCATTATATGTTTGATCTCGCGGGTCTCTGCGCTTCCGTCAAGCACACCGCGCGAGCGCGCAGCCTCTACGAGCGCGTGCTCGAACGCGATCCCGACAACGTCGCCACACTCCTCAACCTCGGCACCATTCTCGACGACGACGGGGAAACGCAGCGCGCGGTCGATCTCATCTCCCGCGCCATCGAACTGCGGCCGATGTCGGCGCGCGCTTACGGCATGCTCGGCAAGGTCCTCACGGGCACCCGGCTCTACGACGATGCGATGGCCTGTTACCGCCGTTCCATTGAAATCGATCCCGGTATTCCCCAGACATGGACCAATCTCGCCGCCCTTCTTGAAATTCTCGGCCGTCATCACGAAGCGCTGGACGCACTTCAACGCAGTCTCTCCATCGATCCCGAGTGCGACGCCGCCCGCTGGAATCTTGCCCGTTCGCTCCTGTCCACCGGTCACACGCAAGAGGGCTGGGACATGTACGGCTTCGGCTTTGCCTGCGGTCAGCGCCAGCCTTACCGCCCCTTCCCCGGTCTGATCTGGGAAGGCCAGGACCTGACGGACAAGACCATCATGGTCTGGCGCGAGCAGGGCCTTGGCGACGATCTCCTTTTTTCCACCTGCTACACCGATCTCATCGCACGTGCGGGTCACGTCATCATCGAGACGGATCCGCGGCTTGTGCCGCTCTACCAGCGCACCTGGCCCGCGGCGACGGTGCGCGCGGAGGAGTGGAAATCGACCGGCCTCGGCAATTACGGCGAAGTGGATTTCGACTACACAGCGCCCGCCGGCCTCGTCGCCGCGCAACTTCGCCGCCACGTTTCCGATTTTCCGCCCTCGGTGAGCCCGCTCGTGCCGGATCCCGCCCGCGTCGCCGAATGCCGGGACTGGCTTGCAAGCCTTGGCCCCGGCCCCAAAGTCGGCATTTCCTGGACCTCGAAGAAGGTGGATGACGTCCGTTCCGTCTACTACACACGGCTTGCCGACTGGAAAGCGCTCTTCGCGATCGAAGGCATCGAGGTCGTGAACCTCCAGTACACCAATGTGGACGAGGAAGCCGATGCTCTGCAGCGTGAGCACGGCCTGACGCTCCACCGCATGCCAGGCCTCGATCTCTTCCAGGACCTGGAAGGCGCCGCCGCTCTCTCGGCCTGCATGGACACCATCGTTGGGCCATCAAGCTTCCCGGTGACGGTCGCGGGCGCGCTGGGTATCCCCAGCTTCCACTACACCGCGCCGCATGGCTGGACGAAGCTGGGCACGGACCATCTTCCGTGGTTCCCCAGCATTCGCTGCTACTCGATCGCTCCTTCGACCGACAAGGCAAAGCTCGCCGATGAAATTGCCGGCGACGTCGCCCGCTTCCTTCTCGGCTAGAAGCCCGGCGGCCTCGGTCCCCATAACCGGGGACAACTTGCCGCCCCGGCCCGGCAAAACTTTCCCCGCAAACGGGAACTTCCTGCCAGCTCCGCAGGCCGAAACAAACACAACCCATTGATTTCATTGAGTTTTAAAACTGGCCCGCTGTTTGCGACAGCAGGGCCAGATGCAATCGACGGATGCGGAGCCCGGCACAGCCACTCATGCACCCGGTTCGGCGGCACGGCAAGACCGGTTGGGTTCTCTGAGGCGGATGATCGCCAGGCTGAAATCGGAAACGGGCCGTTTACGTCGAATTAATGATTAACACCGAGTGTAGTGCTCGTGCCGCCATGAGACGGCTGGGCCAAACCCTGGAGGGTAAAGACGATGGCTGATGTGGTCCTTTCCGGTGCGATCCGGTCAAATCTGCTCAGCATGCAGAATACGACGCGACTGCTCGATGAGACGCAGTTGCGCCTGGCAACGGGCCTGCGTGTCCGCAGCGCGATTGACAGCCCGACCTCGTTCTTCACGGCGCAGGGCCTGAACAACCGGGCCTCCGATCTGAACAACATGCTCGACTCGATGGGTCAGGCAGTGAAGACGCTGGAAGCCGCGGATCAGGGCATCAAGTCGATCCTCAAGCTGGTCGACAGCATGAAGGCCGTCGCGAACCAGGCCCTCGAAACCAAGATCAACGCCACGACCATCGTCGGCAACCAGTCCGGAGCCGCCCTGACAGGCGGTGTCGCACTTGCCGGCCTCGGCGCGCTGGCGACCGGCCACAGCCTCACGGTCTCGGTCGGTGAAGTCACGGCTACGGTCGATATCGGCGCGGCCACCGGCGAAGTTGAAACGGTGCAGGATCTGATCGACTGGGTCGCCGCGACCTTCGTTGGCGACGAACCGCTCGAAGCCGTCATCAACGACGACGGTCAGCTCGAATTCTCCGCCGCCAATGGCCGCGAACTCTCGATCGCCGCCGACAATGGCGGCACCGCAGTCAGCCTTGCCGGTCTTCTGGGGACGCATACCTCGTCGACCAACGGCGTGAACCGCGACAAGTTCGAATCCGACTTCAACAACCTCCGCGAACAGATCGAACAGCTCGCCAGCGACGCCAGCTACAAGGGCGTGAACCTCCTGAAGGGCGATCTGCTCAGCGTGTTCTTCAATTCCGAGCAGACCTCGAAGCTCGACATCGAGGGTATCAACCTGACGCCTGCGGGCCTGCTGAACATCGGCACGGTTCCCAATGAGTCCGGCGACCACGGCTTCGCCGCCGACGCCGACATCAAGACCTTCGTCGACACGCTGAACGCCGCAACCGGCGTGCTGCGCCAGCAGTCCTCGACCTTCGGTGCGAACCTCGGCGTGGTGCAGATCCGTCAGGACTTCACCTCGTCGCTGGTCAACACGCTCGAAAGCGGCGCCTCGGAGCTCACCGTCGCCGACACCAACGAAGAAGGGGCGAAAATGCTCGCCCTGCAGACCCGCCAGCAGCTCGGAACCACCGCGCTCTCGCTTGCGAACCAGGCAGAACAGAGCGTGCTGCGTCTCTTCGGTTAAGGATAAAACAGCGCTTGAACAAAGGGGCGGACCGCAAGGTCCGCCCTTTTTTGCTTAATGCGGAGCGCAGAATTTATTCGATGAATTTCTGAAAAAAACCGGCCTTTTTACGACCCTTTAACCGCTGTCCCTCATGCTCCTCTCATGGCTCAGGAAGAGCCGTGGCTACCGTTCCTAGGAAAGGACACGACAAATGGGTGATATCGTCATTAACAGCGCCGTGCGTTCGAACCTGCAGACCCTGCAGAGCACAGCGAAACTCATGGCTCAGACGCAGAACCGTCTGGCCACCGGCCTCAAGGTTTCCAGCGCCCTCGACAATCCGCAGTCCTTCTTCACGGCTGCTGGCCTGAACTCGCGTGCAAGCGACCTCAGCGCCATTCAGGACTCGCTCAGCCTCGGCACCAAGACGCTGAACGCTGCCGACGAAGGCATCAAGGCCATCCAGAAGCTCGTCAACCAGGCCAAGTCGGTCGCCAACCAGGCGCTCCAGGCGAAGGCCACCGAGACCACGCTCAGCAAGACGGCTGAAGCCGCTGCGATCGCCGGTTCCGCCGGTGCGCGCACGGTCACCTTCCAGATCGGCACCGCCTCCGCCGTTTCGGTCACCTTCGACACGGCGACCTATGCGACGGCCGCGTCTTCGGCTGCTGCCATCGAATCCGAGCTCGCGGGCCTCGTTTCGGCCGGCGGTACGCTCGCCGGTCTGAGCGTCACGGTCGACGGCGACGACATCGCGTTCGAAGTGGCTTCCGGTGAAGATCTCGTGATCGCCGGTACGGCTGCGGCGACGGGTGCGGCGGGCTTCGGCATCGCGACCTCCGGCACGCAGGGCACGAACGGCGAGACGCTTGCCTCGGCTCGTTCGACCTACGCGACCGACTACAACAACCTGCGCACGCAGATTGACCAGCTCGCGACCGATGCCAGCTTCAACGGCATCAACCTGCTGAACGGCGACAGCCTGACGGTGAAGTTCAACGAGTCCGGTTCGTCCAAGCTCGACATCACGGGCGTGACCTACAATGCGGCCGGTCTCGGCATCGCGGAGACGACGTTCAGCGACATCGAAGCCGACGTTGCCCTCCTCGATACGGCGACCTCGACGCTCCGCAAGCAGTCCTCGACCTTCGGTGCGAACCTCTCGGTCGTGCAGAACCGTCAGGACTTCACCAAGAACCTGATCGGCGTTCTCGAAGGCGGTGCCGGCGACCTGACGCTGGCCGACACGAACGAGGAAGCGGCCAACCTGCTCGCTCTGCAGACCCGCCAGTCGCTCGCTCAGAGCTCGCTGTCTCTCGCCAACCAGGCGGAACAGTCGGTCCTGAACCTGATCCGCTAATCCGGATACCGGTAACGAACAGGGCGGCGGGAACTTCGGTTCCCGCCGCTTCTTTTTGGCTTCTGCGGCCGCTCTGCCCCTTCGGGCCGATTCAGGGTAGGATGGCGGGGCAGAAGGATTCTCCCCCAGGACGGCTCTCACATGGCTCTCAAGGTCGAACTCAAGCCCGGCGAACGCTTCATTCTCGGCGACAGCGTCATCACCAACGACGACCAGCGCACCCGCCTCTTCATCGAGGGCGACACGCCGATCCTGCGCGAGAAGGACATTCTCCGCGCCGCCGACGCGGACACGCCCTGCAAGCGCCTCTATCTGCTCGTCCAGATGATGTATCTCTCGCCCGACCCGCGCCCGCATCACGAGCTTTATTTCCAGATCGTTAAGGATGTCGTGCAGGCCGCCCCGTCGACATCCGCCTATATCGATGCCATCAACAGTAAAATCTTAACTGGCGAAATGTATAAAGCCCTCAAGGAAGCTCGCAAGCTGATCGAGTACGAACGAGGGTTGCTGGAGAATGTCAAGAGCACATGAGGCATACGCAAGCGCCTCACGCAACGCACCGAAGGATCCGCGCGAATTCGAAGCCTCGATCCTGACGCGGGCCGCGGGCCAGTTGCAGCGCATCCGCGATAACTGGGCGGAAGAACAGGCCAGCGCCCTCAACGACGCGCTTCTCTACAACCGCCGCATCTGGACCGTCTTCGCCGCCTCCGCGGCCGAAAAGGAGCACCCGCTCCCCCGCGAGATCAAGCAGAACATCGCCAACCTCGCCATCTTCATCTTCAAGCGCACCAGCGAGATCGAAACCGCGACGGACCCCGCGCCGCAGCTCCTCGACACGCTCATCATGATCAACCGCGAAATCGCCGCCGGCCTCTACGCCCGCGCCTGATCTACCGCGGCGGCATCCGGATCGCGCCGTCGAGGCGCACCGTTTCCCCGTTGAAATAGCCGTTCCGGAGCATCGTCAGCGCAAGATCCGCATATTCCGACGGATCGCCGAGCCGCTGCGGAAACGGCACCGACGCCGCCAGGTTCTCGAAGATCTGCGGCGCGCGGTCCTTCACGCCCAGCATCGGCGGCGTCGCCATGATGCCGGGCAGGATCGTGTTGATGCGGATGCCCTCGCGTGAGAGATCGCGCGCGATGGTCAGCGTCATGCCCTTGATTGCCGCCTTCGCCGCCGAATAGGCCACCTGCCCGATCTGCCCGTCTTCCGCCGCGACCGACCCTGTGTTGACGATCGCGCCGCGCTCGCCGCCTTCCAGCGGGTCGAGCGCCGCCATCCCCGCCGCGCTCTTCACGATGCAGCGGAACGTGCCGACCGTGTTCAGCCCCAGCACATATTCGAAATCGGCAATCTTGAACGGCACGATCTCGCCCGTCTTCTTGTCGCGGCCGATCGTCTTGCCGCCGCGCCCGCCGCCCGCGCAGTTGACGAGGCAGCGCTCCTGCCCGTTCGCCGCGCGCGCCTTCGCAAAGCCCGCATCGACCGACGCCTCGTCCATCACATTGACCTCGCAATAGGTCGCGCCGAGTTCCTTCGCGACCCGTTCGCCATTCTCCGTGTTGACGTCGAAGATCGCGACCTTCACGCCCTGCTCGCGCAGCGCCGTGACGGTCGCCTTGCCGAGACCGGAGGCACCCCCGGTCACGACCGCGGAAATGGAGCCGTCGAGTTTCATGGAAAATTCCTCCCTGCCGTTTCTTGTGCATGACGTGATGGCGCCCAGCATGCCGCCTTTTCCCGCCTGCGCAAGCTGCCGCGCGCCGCCGCCGGCCCTGACGTCGCGGCGCCCTCGCCTCCCCGGAACGCGCGCATGAAAAAAGGGCCCGGAAAGGGGCCCTTTGTCGCCGCGCCGCCACGCTCCTATCTGAGGAAGTTCACCAGCGACATCTGCGACAGCATCGCCGTCACCTGGTAGCTCGCCTGCAACTGCGTCTGCAGCGTGGTGAGCTTCACGCCGACCTCATAGGGGTCCGCGTTCTGGATGTCGCCCATGAGCTCGTTCGCCGAGGCCATCACGAGGTCGTGCCGCTCCTGCGTCTTCGCCAGCGTCGAGGCGCCGAGTCCGAGCCCCGTCACGATGCTTTCGAGCGACTGCACGCCGTTGAAGTTCAGCACCTGGGAAACGCGGCCCGTCAGCGCCTTGTAGGACTTTTCCTGTGCCGCATCGTTCTCGTCCGAATATTCGACGGCCGTCAGCAGCGCCGAACTCTTCAGCATGTCGCGGATCGCCGCCTGGTCGGCCCGCGCGCCGTAATTGAGCTGCCGTCCCTCGTCGATCTGCGCCGTGAAATTGTTGCCGGCCGTGCCCGTGAGGTCGCCGCGGTACCAGAAGATCGTGTCGTCCTCCGTCGCGTCGATCAGGCCCGTCGCCGTGTCGAAAGGCGGTCCGTCCACGCGCTGCGGCGCACCGCCCGCGGCATAGTCGAAGAAATTGTCCGCCGCTTCCACCGCCGACGCCGCCTTGAGGCTCGTCTGCGCCTGCTCCTGGATCGCCGTGTCGAGCGCCGCCTGGAAGTTCGCCGCCGTCGCGTTGCCATCCACGCCGATGGTGAATTCGCCCTCGCCCGCCGGGCTCGCCGCTGTCGCCTTCAGCGAGATCGTCGTGGTCGTGCCGTCCGGCAGGTCGAACTCGATATCGATCTTCTGTCCCGCCACCGGAAGCCCGGTGAACTCCACGCCGAGCGCGGGCGGCGTTCCCGCCGGTCCCGTCACGGTCGCGTTGGCGAGCGTCGAGTCGACGCTTGCGAGCTTGAAGCCGAACACGCTCGGATCGGCGTCTTCCGCCAGCGTCGTCACCGCGCCCACGGTGCCGAGCGTCAGCCGCCCGCGTCCGTCCGCGCCGAGATCGGCCTGCGCCCGCTCGTCGATGAACTGCTTGAGCCCCGCCTTGCCGTTCGTCCCGTTCAGGATGTCCGACGGCAGCGCCACGGGCCGCGTCTGCGTGTCCTTGCCGCCGAAGAGGTAGCGGTCCTCCACCTGCAGGTTCAGCAGGTTGACGATTTCGTCGAACTGCATCCCCGCCTGCACCTGGGCGGTCGTCTGCGTACCGTTGACGAGTTCGAAACCGGAGGTCGCCAGCGTCGTCTTCGTTTCGCTCGCGATCGAGTTCACGCGCGTCAGCGCATCGGTCATCACCTCGATGCGCATGTTCGTCTTCGAGATCGTGTTGGTATAGGTCGAAAGCTGCGACAGCTGGTGCGACAGCGAGAGAACCGTGTTCCGGTCCGTCCCGAGCTTCGCATAGGAGTCCGTCTTCAGCCCCGTCGAAAGCTGACGCTGCAGGTCGTCGAACTGGGCGCGCATGTCGTTGATCGACTGGCGCAGCGCGAGGGACTGGGAAAGTGTGGAAACTTGCATGATCTTACCTGCCGATGCTCATCAGCACATTGAAGAGGTCCTGGATCGTCGAAATGACGCGCGCATTGGCCGAATAGGCGTTCTGCAGCAGCAGCAGGTTCGACATCTCGTCGTCGATATTGACGCCCGTCTCCGCGTCGAAACGCTCCTGCAGCGACGAGGCCACCACCTGTTGCGCTTCCGCGTCGCGGGTCGCGTTTGCCGCCTGGCTGGACTGGAAGGAAACGATCCGCCGCGCGAATTCGTCGATCGAGCCGCTGAACGGCGTCGCCGTGCTGCCGATGCCCGCTTCCGGGGCATAGGTCCGGCTGTTCGAGGTCAGCCGCGCCATCAGATCCAGCACCCGCGTCGTGTCGCCCATCGGCGTATCGGTGTCGTAGGCGACGAGCAGCGAGTCGTCCGCGATGACGGCCGGATTGATCGCGATGCGCGAGGCGAAGCCCGCCTTCTGCGGCGGAACGTCGAGGCTGTTCGAGAAGATCTTGCCGGTCGGCCCGTCCACGAAGAGCGCCATGCCCGTGGTCCCGTCCGCGAGCGCCGCGGGCGTCACGGTCGCGCTCAGCGAATTGATGTCGCTGTTGCCCACCGCGCCGTCGTCGAGAAAACGGATCGTGTTGCCCGCCGGGTTCGACACCACCACATCCGCCGGCAGCGCCGCCTGCAGGTCGGCAATGATGTTGGCCATCGGCTGGTTGAAGTTGACGCCGATCACCGTGTCGTCCGGGTTCGCCGTCGCGCTGTTGGTAAGCGGCAGGACCGACGGGTCGTCCACCCGCACGATCGTCACGTCCTGCCGCGCCCCGCCCACGGTATAGGAGAGGCTGATCGTGTTGCCTGAAAGCATCGAGCTCGTATCGATCTCGAGGCCGGTCGCCGCACCGGCCGTCACCGGGTCGCTCGCAATCGTCTCTTCCGACATGGAGAGCGCAAGCTGCGCCGCCAGTTCGTCGAGCTGCGTCTGTGCCTGCGTCAGCACCTCGTCGCGCATCTCGATATAGCCCGCCAGCGCGCCGGAGCGGATCGCTCCCGCCGCCATCAGGTCGATGCTGTTCGAACCCGAGATGAGCCGGATCGTGCCGACGCCGCCATTCTCGTGCGTGGAGGTCGCGTCGATCTGCGTGCGCTCGTCGAAGGCGAGTTCGACAGGCGTCCGGTCGAGCAGCAACTGCCCGCCCGAGGTGAAGACCGTGACCGTCCCGTCGTCGCGGTTGACGACCTTCACGTCCATCAGCCGCGACAGTTCGTCGATGGCCATGTCGCGCTTGTCCTGCAGGTCGCCGACCGACTGGTTGCCCGCCTGGCGCTGCGCGATCTGGTTGTTGACGTCCGCGATGGTCTTCAGCAGCGCATTCGCCTGCTCGACGCCGTCCGCGATGTTGCGTTCCGCTTCCAGCCGCATGTCCTGGATCGTGTCGGACATGGTGTTGATTTTCGCGGCGAGGTTGCCCGCTTCGCTGAGAAGCGACTGCCGCGCGGCGTCCGATTCCGGATTGTCCGCCAGCTCCTGCAGCATGGTCGCAAGCGCGCTGATCGAGCCCGCGATGGACGAATTCGAATCCGGCGTGCCGAACATGCGGTCGATCCGCCCCAGCATGGCCGACTTGATGTTGAGGCTCGCCGAACTTGCCGTGGAGGTACGGAGCTGCTGCTGCAGGAAAGTGTCGATCTGGCGCTGCGCGGCTTCCCGGCGCACGCCGATGCCCTCGCCGCCCGCCAGCGCATTGACCTGGTTCTGCACCTTGCGGGTGTAGCCCGGGGTACCGGCATTGGCGATGTTGCGCGAGGTAACGTCGATCCCGGCCTGGGAGACATTCAACCCGCTCATCGCGGCGCCGAGTGCGGAAGAGAGACTCATCTTTGAACCTGTGGGCTCGATGCTGTGGGTGGTGGCAGCCTCGCGCCGGGCGCCCCGTCAGGGAGCGCCCGTCACGGTTTCGTTAGCGCTTCATGTTGAGCGTTTCGCGGATCAGTTCGTCCGCCGTCGTCACGATGCGCGTGCCCGCCGTATAGGCCTGCTGCGTCACGATCAGCTTCGAGAACTCGTCGGCGATGTCGACATTGGAGGCTTCCTTCGCCGAACCGATGATATCGCCGCCGCCGCCGAGCATCGGCTCGCCGGATTCCTGCGTCGCCGCAAAGGCCGTGCCGTCCATCTTCTTCAGCTTGTCGGCCGCGTTGAAGCGCGCGAGCGAGATTTCGGCGAGGTCGATCGTCTTGCCGTTCGAATAGGTGCCGGTCACGCGGCCGTTCTCCGAAACCGCGATGCTCACCAGTTCGCCCGAGGGGTAGCCGTTCTGGTCGAGCTGGTTGGTCGCCACCGTGCCGTTCTCGTCATTGTACTGCGTGATGTTCGACGAACCGTGATTGAGCGTCACATTGCCGAGCGCGATCCCGTTCACGGTCATGCCGGTGACCGTGGTCGCGTCGACGGCCGGGCTGAGACGGCCCTGGGCATCGAAAGCATAGTCCTGTCCGACATTGGTCCATTTGGTGGTCGCGCCGGTCGCGCTGTCGCTCGTCTTGTAGAACAGGTTCCAGGTATCGCCGCCGCCGGCTGCATTGTCGGTCTTCGCCCAGCGGAACTGCACATTGGCCGGCGCGCCGAGGTCGTCATAGGCCGTCACGGCGCCGCCCGAGAGCGAGTTGTCGAGGAAGATGTCTTCATTGTCGGCGGAGATCACGCTGAGGTCCGCCAGCGCCGGCGTGAAACGGCCCACCGTCAGCAATTCGCTGTTTGCGACGTCCGGATCGGCATTCACGGTCTTCGGCCAGAGCGGCAGGTTCGCCTCGAGGCCGATGGAGCTCGTCGTCCGCGCCGCCAGGAAGTCGCGGTTGATCTGGATGCGGCCCGGCGTGTCGCCGACAGGGTTGCCCGTCGTCGGATCGATCTCGAGGCCCTGCAGCGTGTAGCCGCCGCCATTGACGAGATAGCCGTGCTTGTCCATCGCGAAGTCGCCGCGCCGCGTGTAGTAGTTCACGCCGTCGAAGACCGGGTTGCCGTCGATGGTGCCGGCCCGCGCGGACACGATGAAGAAGCCCTCGCCGTTGATCGCCATGTGGGTCGGCGTTTCCGAGGCGTCGATCGAACCCTGCACCCCGTTGGTGAAGGCCGGTGCCGCGAGCACGGCGCCCGGCAGGTGGTTGCGGCTCGTCGAGGCCGTCACGATGTCCTGGAAATTCGTGTCCGTCCGCTTGAAGCCGATGGTCTGCGAATTCGCGATATTGTCCGAGATGTGACCGAGCGCGCTCGACTGGGCGCGGATACCGGTAACGGCGGTGGTCATCGATCCAAAAAAGCTCATGGCTCTCTCCATGCGGTGGGTCCCGTCAATGCGCAGCGGGACACGTGCTGGCCCATTGGGAGCAAGGAGCGGGCCACTGTTTTCTTTCAATGAAAACAATGGGTTAGATTTCGAAAACCATGCCCGGGGCTGCAGTCGCTGCCGCTTCGCCCGTTCCCGCCCGGCAAAAACTGCCGTCGCGGCGGCGCGGGGCCGGGCCCGCCGCCGCTCAAATCGCGAGAGCGCTCCGCCCATGCCCGAACAGGTCTTTTCCTTGAACCGGCACAGCCCTGCCTTTAGGTTCCTTCCCGTTTAGCAATTCGGTAACGGTCGCCTCGCGCGTCCAGGGGAAAGCCAGATCATGAAGTTTGAGGGAACAAAGGATTACGTCGCCACCGAGGACCTGCGCGTCGCCGTCAACGCGGCCATCACGCTGCAGCGCCCCCTTCTGGTGAAGGGCGAACCCGGCACCGGCAAGACGGTGCTCGCCGAGGAAGTGGCGAAGGCGCTCGATGCCGAGCTCATCACCTGGCACATCAAGTCGACCACCAAGGCCCATCAGGGTCTTTATGAATATGACGCCGTCTCGCGCCTGCGCGACAGCCAGCTCGGCGACGAGCGCGTCCACGACATCCGCAACTACATTTCCAAGGGCAAGCTCTGGGAAGCCTTCGAGCGCGACAAGCGCCCGATCCTGCTGATCGACGAGATCGACAAGGCCGATATCGAGTTTCCGAACGACCTGCTGCAGGAACTCGACCGGATGGAATTCTACGTCTACGAGACGAACGAGACCATCAAGGCCGCCCAGCGCCCCATCGTCATCATCACCTCGAACAACGAGAAGGAACTGCCGGACGCGTTCCTGCGCCGCTGCTTCTTCCACTACATCAAGTTCCCGGACGACGAGACGATGCGCGCCATCATCGACGTCCACTTCCCGGGCCTGAAGGGCAAGCTCGTCCAGGAAGCGCTTTCGATCTTCTACGAGATCCGCGAAGTCCCCGGCCTGAAGAAGAAGCCCTCCACGTCGGAACTCCTCGACTGGCTGAAGCTCCTCCTCTCGGAAGACATCTCGCCCGAAACGCTCCGCGAGAAGGACCCGACAAAGCTGATCCCGCCGCTCCACGGCGCGCTCCTGAAGAACGAGCAGGACGTCCACCTCTTCGAACGCCTCGCTTTCCTGGCAAGACGCGAACGGAACTAGGAATGACCTGGCTAACAACAGCGATTTCGGTCGGATTGTTAGCTCTTCTTTCTTGGTATGCCTTTCGAAAACATTTGCCAGCACATGCTCTCGAACATTTCGAGAATGTTAGCGAGCCGAGTAAGTGTCAAATCGCCCTCAGGGCGCTGGAACTTGCGGCTCAAAACGGGGGTCAGCCGGCCCAACCGATCGTTGAATATCTTGTTGGGCCAGCGACGTCAGCGTGGGCTGAACAAGTCGGCATAGTTGGCGAAACAAAACATTTGATCGAATTCGCAGAGAAGGAAGGACTTCCACCGTTGATGCGTTTTCAAATAGTCGCTCCAAAGGAACATTCACATCTTCTGCTGACGTGAGTGATGACAAAAGACCGTGGCACCAGAAGCCCGCGCCTCACAGCGCGGGCTTTTTTCACGCACCGGAATCCCGATAAAACTTCCCACCCTCCCCCTGTGGGAGGGTCAAACGGTCGAAGACCGTTTGGGGAGGGGTCGCTGCGCCAGCCACAAACCCGATTGCCAACAAGGCCGTCATTGCGAACGAAGCGAAGCAATCCAGAAGCCGCAAAGCTGCGTCAAAAACGACTCTTGCACTTCGACGCCCGCACTCCTGACACCAGCTTTTTCTACCCTTCGGGAGAGTATTGGCTCTAAGGTCGTCCAAATAATCTCAAAGTCTGTGCGTGATCCGGTACCCATCAACTTCAAACGGAGTAAATACCGATGCCAGACGTCTCTTTAACAACATTCGTGGACTTTCTGGCCACTACCGGACGAAAGAGAATCCAGATTGTTGAGAAAGCGAAGAAGGAGGACAACACCCCTTACGATCCGATAACTGATTTTTACAAAAGGCTGAGAGAGGGAATCGTTTCATTTGAACATTGCAGCCTCACTGAAGAGGACTTGCTCGATCTTCCAAACACTCTCAGCGACCATAAAAAGAAAAAGAACTATCCTCCGGCCATCAAAGGGTATCTCAAGTGGAGGAAAAAGGTAGCTATAGAAAAGTCAAAGAATGTGAAGGGAGAGTTCTCACACGACGAATTGCGTGTACGCATTAATCCGGAAGTGTCATTGCGGGTTAACGGCAAAAGAACCGCAATGAAGCTCTACTTCAAGCAACAAACATTAGCCGCCAATCGTCTTGATCTGATTACTCACCTGATGTGGTTTGGCATGCCACACGGCTATAGCGATGGTGTCGCTCTGATGGACACAAGACGAAACAAACTAATTGGAATCAAAGACTACGATCCAAAAATTCAATTGTTGTTGGAAGCCGAAGCAGAAACTTTTCTCAAGCTCTGGGCATAAAATCGCGAATACATCACAACAAGTAATTCCTACAGGTCGTCGTATGCCTGACGAAAAAACTTATCATGAACATGCCTTGGACCAAATTAGGAGGGAACGGGGTGAACGACCACATGGCGAAGCATTTCTTGCTTGGGGTTCGTTTCTGGTAGCGGCATCCACCTCGCTCTGTGTTCTGCATTTCGGGTGGCCGTGGTGGCTGATTGTGATTGCTTGGCCTGGGATTGTATTTATTACGCAGCGCCAACGGGTGCGACATTGGGAGAGAGTAGTTAAAGAGCGTGAACAACGATTAAAGTTCTCTGTGCGCGGACTCGAGGAGAAATAAGATTCTGTAAAACCAGCCAACGAGTCACGACTTTCACGAAGCGCAGAACGAATGCGCAGTCACTTATCGCAGCGCAAGAAGAACTAGCGAACGTACAAGCATGGCAGAACTGAGCGACCCCCACACCCTCGCCTTCTACGACGCGGAAGCCGAAGCCTATGCCGCGCGCGGCGACAGGACCGACGCAAGCGATCCGCTCCGCGCCTTCCTCGCGCGCCTCGCGCCCGGCGCGCATGTCCTCGACCTCGGCTCGGGCGACGGGCGCCACTCTGCCGCGATGATCGAAGCAGGCTTCGAGGTGACGCCGCTCGACGGCTCCGCCGGCCTCGCCGCCATCGCAAGCCGCCGTCTCGGCAAACAGGTGCGCATCATGCGCTTCGAGGAAATCGAGGACAGCGCCGCCTTCGACGCGATCTGGGCGCATGCCTCCCTCCTCCACATGCCGCGCGACGCCGTCCCCGGCATCCTCGCGCGCCTCCACCGCGCGCTGAAACCCGGCGGCCGCCTCTTCGCGAGCTTCAAGGCAGGCGGCAGCGAAGGCCGCGACACGCTCGGCCGCTACTACAACTATCCCTCGAAGGAAGACCTCGCCTCATGGTTCGCCGCGAGCGCCGCATGGTCCGGCGTCGAAATCGAGGAGAGCAAGGGCGGCGGTTACGACCGCAAGCCGACCGACTGGCTCATCCTTCAGGCGGTGAAGCCCTTCTGACGAAAACCGGGCATAAGTTTGTGGCCCACCCTCCCCCTGTGGGAGGGTCGAAAAACGCAAGCATTTGCGCCGCGTTTTTCGGGGAGGGGAAGTCGGCGACGACCCGCCTCATGAACTTTTCGCAAAGCTCCCTTTCCTTCCCGCCCCTGTAAGGCTGTTGTAAGCAAGACACGCTTTTCTCATGCGCAGTCCCGCAAAGGAGTCTTGTGCATGAACTGGAAGCCCCTCGCCGCGGCCACCGCCGCCTCCCTCCTTCTTCTCTCCGGCGCTGCGAGCGCTGCCGTTCCCCCCGGCGGCGAACTCGATTTCACCGTGATGCGCGGCGGCGACGAGATCGGCACCCATCGCCTCGTCTTCACCCGCGACGGCGACGAGCTCAAGGTGAAGATCGACACCGATGTCGCCGTGAAGATGCTCGGCATCGCCGTCTACCGCTTCGAGCACGACGGCAGCGAGGTCTGGCGCGACGGTCATCTCGTCGCTCTCGAGTCGAAGACCAATGACGACGGCACGCCTCACCATCTCGCGGTGAAGGAAGACGGCGGCAAGCTCGTGGTCGATGGCGACGGCCGCCGGGCCGACGAGGAAATCGGCGTCATCCCCGCAAGCCTCTGGAACGACGACCTCGTGAAGCAGAGCACGCTCCTCAACACGCTGGACGGCTCCAGCATGCCGGTCACGATCGCCAATCGCGGCACGGAAAATGTCGACGTGAACGGCAAGACCGTCGCCGCCACGCATTATTCCGTCACCGGCAAGCTCAACCGCGAGCTCTGGTACGACGATGAGGGCGTGCTGGTGCAGGTGAAATTCGACGGCTCCGACGGCTCCGAAATCACCTACGTCCTGCGCTGATCTCCCGTTTCGTTTGTGTAACCCGCGCGCCGGCTTCCGCCGGCGGCGCATCCTCCCGGGAGTGGTCGTGCGTCCGATGCTCGTCGAACCCGAAAACGCGGTGCGGCCCGCCGTGGAAACCTTCATCCGCGGGCGCTATGCCTGCACCTATGATGCACGGCTCGCCGCCTTGCCCTCGCGGCTCTTCGCCGTGCTCGGCAATGACGGCGCGCCGCTCGCCGCCGCGGGCCTCCGCCTCCAAGAGGACGGCTTCTTCTCCGAAGCCTATCTCGACGCACCGCTCGAAACGCTGGCGGCGGCGCTCGGCCATGCCTTCGAGCGCACCGAATTCCTCGAAGTGACGACGCTGGTCAGCGCCACGCCCTTCGCCCTCTTCCCGCTCATGGCCGCCATGCTCGCCTGGGGCCGCGAGCGCAATCTTGGTTGCGGTGTCTTCACCACCACCGCGCCGCTTCGCAAGCTCTTCTCCCGGCTCGGCATTCCCTTCATACCGCTCGTCGCGGCCGATCCCGGCCGCCTTCCGAATGCGGTGGACTGGGGCCGCTACTACGAGCGTGACCCCTGGGTCTGTCTCATGCCGAACCCTGCCGCGCCCGCCACCTGTCTTCTTCCCCGCGCGCGCGTGATCGCCAGTCCCTCGGAGGCGCGTCTTCATGGCTGAGGTCATCGAGGCGCTCCGGCATGGCGCGGCGCACTGGCCCTCGCGCATCGCCTTTCGCGATCACATGGGCGAGGTGAGCTACGGCGCGCTTGCGCGCCGCGTCGCGGGCATCATGGAAACGCTGCGCGGCGGCGACACGCCCATCGGGCTCATGGCGGAAAACGGCATCGGCTGGGTTGCCGCCGATCTCGCGGTGACGGCCTCGGGCCGCCGTTTCGTCCCCCTGCCGCCCTTCTTCTCCGACGATCAGCTTCTCCATGTCGTGAAGGATTCGGGTCTGGGTCTCATCCTTGCGGACGATGCGCTCATCGAACGCGCCGCGCGCTTCGCGCCGGTCAGTCCCATCCCCGGTGACGAAAGCGATGCCTCGGCGCTGGCCGGCGCCTTTCCCGGCGAACGCATCATCTACACCTCCGGATCGACCGGCCAGCCGAAGGGCGTGCGCCTCGGCGACGCGCAGCTCGATCATGTCTCGCGCGGCCTCGCGGCGGCGATTTCCGCTACGCAGAAGGACAGCTACCTCTCTGTTCTGCCTTTCCCTCTTCTCCTTGAAGAACTCTGCGGCATTCACGTGCCGGTCATGGTCGGAGGCGTCTCCACCATCCGGAAGGATGTCGCCGCCGAATGCGCCGGCGGCAATCTCGACGCGATCCGCCTCGCCTTCGAGGAAACGCAGCCCTCCGTCAGCGTTCTCGTGCCGGAGCTTCTGCGGGCCTGGGTCGGCTCGCTCATTCTTTCTTCCACGCAGGCGCCGGCCTCTCTCCGCGTCGTCGCCGTGGGCGGCGCGCCGGTGCCGCCGCAGGTGCTCGATGCGGCCGGCAATCTCGGCATTCCCTGCCTCGAGGGCTACGGCCTTTCCGAATGCGGTTCCGTCGTCGCGGTCAATCGTCCGGGCAGCGCAACGCCCGGCACGGTCGGCCGCCCGCTCGACGGTCTCACCGTCACCATCTCCGGCGGCGAGATCGTGGTCGAGGGGCCGAGCGTCATGTCCGGTTATGTCGGCCGCCCTGAGCATGACGGCCCGTGGCACACCGGCGACCTCGGTCATTTCGATGAGGCGGGCAATCTCGTCGTCGAGGGCCGCAAGGACGCCATGCTCGTCACGAGCTACGGCCGCAACGTGCAACCCGAATGGATCGAGGCGCGCCTGCAGGGCGACCCGCGCATTCTCCGCGCGACGCTGGCGGGCCACGGACAGGCCTGGCCGACCGCACTCGTCGTGCCCGGCGCCTTCGCGGGCGACTTCTTCACCGCCGCCCGCCCGGGCCAGGTGCTCTCCGCCCTGCATGAAATCTGCAGCGGCGTGCCGGACTACGCCCTGCCCCGCTCCTACATCGCCACCACCAACGCCGAAATGCAGGCGCTTGGCCTCACCAGCCCCAATGGCCGTGTCAGGCGCAGGGCCATCGAAGCATGGCTCCGCACGGCGGATGCCAGATCACGCAGCAGAACGGCCCTCGTGCCGGAGGAGTTTCCGAAATGAGTTTCTACGACCGTCTGATGGCCGAAACGCAGGCCGCGCGCGATGCCTTCTTCTCCATCCCCATCGTGCTTGAAGCAGCCGGGAACGGCGTCGATCGCGACCTCTATATCGCCTATCTCACCGAGGCCTATCACCACGTCCGTCACACCTGCCCGCTTCTCGCCCATGCGCTCGCGCATTGTCCGAAGGAGGACAGGGGCTACCGCGCGGCGCTTCTCGAATATCTCGACGAGGAACAGGGTCACGAGGAGTGGATCCTCGACGACATCGCCCATCTGGGCGGCGACGCGGAAGCGGTGCGGCGCGGCGACGGCGACTGGCCCGTCCGTGCGATGGTTTCCTGGGTCTATTACGCCGTCGAATTCCTGAACCCCTATTCCATGCTCGGCATGGTCCTCGTGCTCGAAGGCACCTCCGTCGACATCGCCTCCGCCGGAGCGGACGCGGTCCGCAAGCGTCTCGGCATGGTCGGCGAGGAGCGTGGCTTCTCCTACCTCACCTCGCATGGCGCGCTCGACAAGGAACACATCGTCTTCTTCCAGAACCTCGTGAACACGGTCGAGGGCGAGGAGAACCGCCGCGCCATCATCGACACCGCCAACATGGTCTATGCGCTCTGGGGCGAAATGTTTTCGAAGCTCGCGCGCAACGACGAAAAGAGGAGTGAACGAAATGCAGCGTGATGCGAAAGTCGTCCTGATTACGGGTGCGGGTTCCGGCATCGGCGCCGCGCTCGCGAAGGAGGCCGCGCGAAGCGGCGCGCAGCTCGTTCTCGCCGGCCGCCGCGCCGAGCCTCTCGCCGATGTCGCCGACGCTCTCGGTGCGCAGCGCACGCCGATCCTCGTTCAGGCGGATGTGACGTCGGCCGAGGGGCGGCGTCTCGTTCGCGAGGCCTGCATGCAGGCGGGCGGGCGCATCGACATCCTCTTCAACAATGCCGGCGTCGTCCGCACCGGCCCCGCAAGCGGGATGGACGAAGCCTCCGTCCGCGCCATGATCGAAACCAATCTCGTGGCGCCCCTCCTCCTCACCCGCGACCTCCTGCCCATGCTCCGCCGCTCGAAGAGCCCGCGCATCGTCAACATCGGCTCCATGTTCGGCGACATCGCCTTCCCGCTCTTCGCCGTCTATTCCGCGACGAAGTTCGGCCTTCGCGGTCTGACGGATGCGCTGCGCCGCGAGTTGAAACCGGAAGGCATCGGCGTCACCTATGCCGCGCCCCGCGCGGTCCGCACGCCCGCCGCGCAGGAATTCGACGCGCTTGTCGAACCCTTCGCCATGAAACTCGACGCCCCCGAAAAGGTCGCCCGCCGCATCTGGCGCGGCGCGCTCAAGGGCAAGCGCACGATCTACCCCTGGCCCGAGCGCCTCTTCATCCATGTGCAGCAGTTCCTTCCCACCGCCGTCGACAAGGGTCTCGGCAAGCAGCTCGCCGCCGTCGCCACCACCTCGCCGCGCGAAGCCGTCACGCAACCGGAGGTCCGGAAAAACCGGGCATAAGTTTGTGGCCCACCCTCTTTGTGTGAGGGTCGAAAAACAGAATCTGTCACCCCGGCGCCTGTCCCGGCGAAAGCCGGGAACACCGGGGTCCATGGGCGGTTCATCCGCATTCCATTCTTGTCGGGTCGGGAACTTGTCCCCACCGGGGACAACCTCACATCATCCGTATACTGACATACTGGAAAAACCATTTGTGACGTTCCGATGACAGTTCGGTGACAGTCGCGGGTGGGTTATCCCGCAAGCGCCGAATTCGCGAGCCGCGCCAACGGCTTGGCAGGGGCCGGGGATAACCCCGCAGCCACCGTCACAATTCACCCGGACTCCGGTGCGGCCGCGAGCCACGCCTCGATCTCGGCCTTCGCCCTTTCCTCCGCCCGCCAGGGATTGCCCTCCGCCGCTGCGGCAGGTGCGCTAAACCCAAGCATCAAAAGGAAAATTGCTGGATATCCCCGGTCCATAAATGAACACCTCCGCCCCTTCAAACCGGGCTCCATAGGCCCTAGACTGCGCCCAAACGCCACTCAGGATTCCGGGACCGCTCATGTTCGTCCATTTCTTCCATGAACTCAAAAAGGCCAATGTTCCCGTCAGCTTGCGCGAATATCTGACGCTGCTGGAGGCCATGGACGCGGACGTCATCGACCGCAAGGTCGAGGATTTCTACTACCTCTCGCGCGCCTCGCTGGTGAAGGACGAGCGCAACCTCGACAAGTTCGACATCGTTTTCTCTCATGTCTTCAAGGGCTTGGAGATGATGGGCGATGGCGACGTCGCGCAGATCCCCGAAGACTGGCTGCGCGCCCTCACCGAGAAATTCCTGACCGACGAAGAGAAGGCGCAGATCGAGGCGCTGGGCGGCTGGGAAAAGATCATGGAGGAGCTGCAGAAGCGCCTCGAGGAACAGAAGGAGCGCCACGAGGGCGGCAACAAGTGGATCGGCACGGGCGGAACTTCTCCTTTCGGTGCAAATGGTTACAACCCGGAAGGCGTCCGCATCGGCCAGAAGGAAGGCCGCCACGGCAAGGCCGTGAAGGTCTGGGACAAGCGCGAATACAAGAACCTCGACGACCAGATCGAACTCGGCACCCGCAACATCAAGGTAGCGCTACGCCGCCTGCGCCGTTTTGCGCGCGAAGGCGTGCCGACCGAACTCGATCTCGACGGCACCATCAAGGCGACCGCGCATCAGGGCTATCTCGACCTGAAGATGGTCCCGGAGCGCCGCAACAAGATCAACGTGTTGATTTTCTTCGACATTGGCGGCTCGATGGACAGCCACATCAAGCTATGCGAGGAGCTGTTTTCAGCCGCGCGCACCGAGTTCAAGAACCTCGAATATTTCTACTTCCACAACTGCCTCTATGAAGGCGTCTGGAAGGACAACCGCCGCCGCCACACCGAAAAGCTCAACACCTGGGATGTGCTCCACAAGTATCCCTCTGATTACAAAGTGATTTTCGTCGGCGACGCCACCATGAGCCCTTACGAGATCACCTATGCCGGCGGCTCCGTCGAGCACTGGAACGAGGAGCCGGGCGGCATCTGGCTCGAGCGCGTCAACCAGATTTACGAAAGCGCCATCTGGATCAACCCGATCCCCGAGCGGCACTGGGAATACACACCCTCGCTCCAGATCATCAAGCAGATCATGGGCGAACGCATGTTCCCGCTGACGCTGGAAGGCCTCGATCACGCGATGCGCGAGCTTTCGCGCTAGCGCCGTCTGTCGCGCTCGATCTCGCCGTCCACGAGATTGATGTTGCGCTCGGTCGCCTCGGCGAAACCGGGCTCATGCGTCACCGCGATCACGGTCCTTCCCTCCTCGCGCACGAGTTTCTCAAAGATTTCCTGCACGATCTCGCTGTTCTTGCTGTCGAGGTTGCCCGTCGGCTCGTCGGCCAGAATGAGCGCCGGATCGTTCGCCAGCGCCCGCGCGATGGCGACGCGCTGCCGCTGCCCGCCGGAAAGCTGGTCGGGCCGTTTCTTCGCCTGGTCCGCGATCTCCAGTTCTTCCAGCAGGGCGTGCCCGCGCTCCTTCATCCCGGCATCGCTCAGTTTCCCGAGCTTCTGCATCGGCAGCATGACGTTTTGCAGCACGGTGAATTCCGGCAGCAGAAAGTGAAACTGGAAAACGAACCCGATCTTGCGCAGCCGGATCGCGGCAAGCCGGTCAGCGCTGAGCCCGCTCGTCTCCAGCCCATCGATGAACACCTGGCCTGTTGTTGGCACATCGAGAAGTCCCAGCAGATAGAGCAGCGACGACTTGCCCGATCCGGAAGGCCCGGTCACGCTGACGAACTCGCCTTGCCCCACCGTGAGATCGATATTCTTCACCAGCGTGACGGGCACCGCCTCCTGCAGAATGCGGGAAACACCGCGCGCTTCGACAAGCGGGTGGGCGTCGCTCATGCCGCCCCCCGGATGATGTCGACCGGCCGCACCTGTGCCGCCTTCCGTGCCGGATACCAGGCCGCCGCCACGGCGGAAACGACCGCGAAGAAGCCGCCAAATCCGTACTGGAAGACGCCGCGCTCAAGCGCGATCCCCTGCTTTTCCGTCATGCCCGGAATGGTGATCTGAACGGAGGCGAGCATTTCGAGGAGGATGTATCCGATGCCCCATCCCATCGCCATGCCGATAAGCCCCACCACGACGCCCTGCACCAGAAAGATCGCCTGAATGTCGAAGGCGCGGAAACCCATCGACATCAGGATCGCGATATCGCGCCGCTTCTCCATCACGATGGTCGAGATGATGTTGAAGATACCGAAGGACGCGACCACCATGATCGCGCCGACGATCGAATAGGTGATGATGTTGCGGGTAACGAAGAGTCCGAGAAAGTCCCTGTTCACCTCCTGCCAGGATTCGGAGCGATATCCCCACCGGCTCTCGATCCGCGCCGCGATCTCTTCCGCTTCGTCAGGATTGCCGACCTTGATGCGGATACGGTTCGCAACGAACGGCTTCTCGAGCAGAACCTGTGCATCCTTGATCAGCATGTAGACCTGCCCCTGGTCGAGCAGCAGGTTGCCGGTCCGGAATATCCCGACGACCTTCATCCGCCGCACAAGTCCCGTCGGCGAGACGACGGTCGCCAGATCGTCCATCTTCAGCCCGAGACGGTCGGACATGCCGCCGCCGATGACGATGCCCTGCGACGCCGTCTTGAGCCGCATCAGGCTCCCCTGCCGCATGTCCTCCTCGACCGTCGTGAGGTGCCGCTCCTTTTCGGGGTCGATACCCGCGATCGAGGCGCCGACATCCTTGCTGGCATAGCGGACAATGGCCTGCCCCGTCAGCGCGGCTTCTGCAACGACCCCCGGCTGGCGGAAAAGCTCGTCCACGATTGCGCCGTGATTCTTGATGCCGCGCAGATATTCCCTCGGCTTGGTGTTGGTCAGGTCGACGGCCGCCCCGGGAAACGCGATATGAACCGGCTGTTTCGCAGCCGTACGGAACTCGTCCTTCATCGTTATGTGCGGTGCATTGTCGACGAGCTGCTGGACGAGATCCTTCTCGGAGCCGGACATGACGGCGGAAGCCGCAATGAAAAACCCCACGCCAAGGGCAACGCCCAGCGTCGAAACGATCGTCTGTCGCCGCCTGTAGGTGAGCTGCGCCGCGGCAATGCTGAACATGACCTGCCAGAACATGGGAGGTATCGCCTATGAGCCGGAGTCCCGGGGTGAAGGCTGTGCGCGCACGCTGTCGCCTTCGGTGAGGTCGGACGGCGGCTCGGCGATAACGGTCGCCGTCTCGTCGAGCCCCGAGAGAATCTCGGCGTTCTCGTCGCCGACCGCGCCGAGCTGCACGCTTGCCCGCTGTGCTTCGCCATCCGAAACGATCCAGACCGAGGGGCCGGAAAGCGAGGAAACCGGAACCAGCAAGGCATCGTCCTCGCGGCGGACGATAATATTGATCTCGGTCGTCATGCCGGAGATGAGCGGCGTGTCGGAGGGAAGAGAGATGTAAACGCGATACGTTCGCCCGACGGGGTCGCCATAAGGCGTGATGCGCTCCACGTTGCCCTCAAGCGCACGCCCCGGAAAGGCATCGGCCCGAATAAGCGCCTTCTGTCCGGGAGCAACCTTGGGAATATCCTCTTCGTCGACCTCACCATCGATCTGCAAAGAGGAAGGATCGCCAACCGTGAACAGGACCTGGCCCGGCTGCACCATGTCGCCGATCTTGATCTTGTGCTCGGAGCGAAGCACGGTCCCGGCAATGGGCGCATTGATGAAATGATCGTCGAGCCGCGCCTTTGCCCCGCGCAGCGCGGCAAGCGCCGCCAAATGCGTGCTTTGCGCCTGATCGAGCGTCGCCTGGCTGGCATTTCCCGTGCGCCGCAACTTGCGGGCTCGTTCCAGCTCAGCTTCGGCAAGCTCCAGACGCGCCGAGAGTTCCTGGACCCGCGACATATCCTCATCCGTCTCGATCACGGCAAGTGTGTCGCCCTGCTCGACAACATCGCCTTCGCGCTTCAGCACATCGGTGACGCGGCCGGAAATCTTCGTCCCCACCCGCGCATATCTGATGGGCTCTACCGTGCCGGTCGCGTAGACAGCTTCGACGGCAGCGCCGCGGTGCGGCGTCGTGACGACGACCGCAATTGGCCGGAAAGCCTGGAAATAGATGAAGATGAAAGCAAGGAGAACCGCAGCGGCAATACCGCCCGTCCAGATCATACGCTTGTTCAAAACGCCTCCGCCGGTGGCCCGGACTGTTCTGGTCGTCTAGCTTGTATCAGAAGATAGCAGGCTTCGCGTTATCCGGGGAAAACTCGGGGGCGCGGAATGTCGCACTCAAGGGGGAAGAGAATGCAGGAAAAAGCACTTCGGGCGGTTGCCTGGGCGGACTTCGCGGTCACATTGCCTTTTGCGTTGCCTTTCATAGCCGACGCAATGATCGTTCTGATCTACGGCATCGACAGAGGGCTGGACCTCGGGACACCGGCGCTGTTATTCGAGATGGGACCGCTGGCCATGATGTTCGTGCACATCATGGGTGTGCTTGGTGTCGTCTGGGCGCTCGCACGGCTGCGCAACCTATCGCCCGATCTGACGCGCATCGACGCCTTTGCCCGTATCGCTGTGGCGGTTCTCATCGTCTACGCCATGATGGAGGGCGCAACACCTGTCCTCTGGCTGTTTGTGGCAACGGAGATTGCGGGCAGCATCGTGGAGTTCATGGCCTTGCGCAAACCGGACGAAAGAACTGGCGCATAACCGCAATCAGTGGAAATCCCTGCTCTTCGGCACGAAACGCGCGGCGCGCATTCGTTTTTCTTCCTCCTTCGCCTCGTTCACCTGACGAATATCCCGCGCAGGCCGCCTGACTTCATCCGTTGGGGAAAGCGCGGCCTCTCCAATGTCGTTGTCCGTAGAAAGACGGCCGAGCTCCTGTGTCCAGTCCTCGAGATCGTCCGCCACGATGTGGATCACGATGCCTTCCTTCTGCACGCGCCCACGCACGAAAAGCAGGCGTGAGGTGAGCACCACGCGACGGCGCTTCTCGTAGAGCTTCGGCCAGATGATGATATTGGCGATACCCGTCTCGTCTTCGAGCGTGGCGAAGATCACGCCGCTCGCGGTTCCCGGCCGCTGACGCACCAGCACAAGCCCCGCCAGCGTGACCCTTGTCCCCGCCTCCACCTTTTTCAACTCCGCATTCGGCAGGATTCGTTGTGCGGCGAACCGGTTGCGCAGGAAGGAAACAGGATGCGCCTTCAGCGACAGCCGCAGCGTCGCATAGTCGAGCACGACGTGTTCCCCCGGCGGCATCGCAGGCAGCATCGTTTCTTCTTCATGCTGAAAGCCGCCTTCCTCCAGCGCCGCGAAAAGCGGCAGCGACGAAGGCATTTTTCCGCCCTGCCCGTTGCCATATCCACCGAGACCTCGCACGGCCCACAATGCCGCCCGGCGATCGAGGCCGATCGAACGGAACGCGTCCGCATCCGCCAGCCGCTCGATGAGCCGGGGGGTGAGGCCGGTTTTCAGCCAGAGATGACGGACGGAATCGAACCCCTGTCCGCGCTCGCTTTCGATTGCCGTCGCAACGGCCTCCGGCACGCCCTTCACCTGCCGGAGGCCGAGCCTCACGGCACATTTCCCCGCTTCCGTTTCCTCCAGCGTGGAATCCCAGTTGCTGTGATTGACATCGACAGCCCGGACTTCGACGCCGTGCTCGCGCGCATCGCGCACGAGTTGCGCGGGTGCATAGAAGCCCATTGGCTGCGAATTGAGGATCGCCGCACAGAAGACGTCCGGGTAATGGTATTTGATCCACGCCGAAACATAGGCAAGCTGCGCGAAACTCGCCGCGTGGCTCTCGGGAAATCCGTAATCGGCAAACCCCTCGATCTGCTTGAAGCAGCGTTCCGCGAAATCCTGTTCATAGCCGTTTTTGACCATGCCGCCGATGAACTTGTCGCGGTAAAGCCCGATGGTTCCCGACTTTCGGAAGGTCGCCATGGCGCGGCGCAACTGGTCCGACTCGCCAGGTGTAAAACCCGCCGCCACGATGGCGATCTTCATCGCCTGTTCCTGGAAAAGCGGCACACCATAAGTCTTTGAAAGGACTGCCCGCAGTTCTTCCTTCGGATAGTCGACCTCTTCTTCCCCGTTCCGGCGGCGAAGATAAGGATGCACCATGTCACCCTGAATGGGGCCGGGCCGCACGATCGCCACTTCGACCACAAGGTCGTAGAAGCACTTTGGCTTGAGACGCGGCAGCATGGACATCTGCGCACGGCTCTCCACCTGGAAGACCCCGATGGCATCGGCCTCACAGAGCATGCCGTAAACTTGGGGATCGCCCTGCGGCACGGTGGCCAGATCGAAATGCCTGCCGTAATGCTTCTCGATAAAATCGAAGGCGCGCCGGATGCAGGTGAGCATGCCGAGCGCCAGCACATCGATTTTCAGAATGCCGAGCGTGTCGAGATCGTCCTTGTCCCATTCGACGAAGGTGCGCTCGTCCATCGCCGCATTCTGGATCGGCACCACTTCTTCGAGCGGCCCTTCCGTAATGACAAAGCCGCCAACATGCTGAGAGAGATGGCGGGGAAAACCGATCAGGTCGCCGGCCAGCCGGAGCGCAAGCCGCAACCCGCGGTTTTCGGGATCGAGCCCGATCTGTTCCGCGTCTTCCGCCGATATGCCGGTATTGGACCAGCCCCAGGTCGAACGCGACAGTGCGGTGATGACATCCTCCGACAGGCCGAACACCTTGCCCACATCGCGAATGGCGCTGCGCGAACGATAGGAGATCACGGTGGCGGCAATGCCCGCCCGGCGCCGTCCGTATTTCCTGTAGATATACTGGATCACCTCTTCGCGCCGCTCATGCTCGAAATCGACATCGATATCCGGCGGCTCGTTCCGGTCCTTCGAGACGAACCGCTCGAACAGAAGATCGACTTCGGACGGATTGACGGAAGTGATTTCGAGACAGAAACAGACGACGGAATTGGCCGCCGAGCCGCGCCCCTGACAGAGAATGCCCAGACGCCGCGCCTCCCGGACGATGTCATGCACCGTCAGGAAGTAAGGCGCATATTGCATCTCGCCGATCAGCGCGAGCTCATGCGCGATGGTCTTGCGCAATTTCTCGCTCACCCCCCCGGGAAAGCGCTTTTCCGCCCCCTCCCATGTCAGCCGTGTAAGCAGTTCCTGCGGCGTTTCATTTTCGGAAAACACATCGGCCGGATACTCATAGCGAAGTTCGTCCAGCGAAAAACGGCAGCGGCGGACGATCTCCCGCGTGGCGGAAAGCGCTTCGGGAAAATGAGCGAGGAGCCGCGCCATTTCCTCGCCGCTCTTCACATGCCGTTCCGCATTGGCGGCAAGCCGGAAGCCCGCTTCCTTCAGCGTGCAGTGCTCGCGGATGCAGGTCACGACATCCTGCAGCGGCTTCCTGTCCGGGGTGTGATAGAGGACGTCATTCGTCGCAAGCAGCGGCACGCCCGCTTCCTCCGCAAGGCGGGTCAGAAACACGTGGCGCCTTTTATCGTCGGCGCGGTAGAGAGGCGAAAGCCCAAGCCACACGGATCCGGGGAAGGCATCCTTCAGGCGCTTCAGGCTTTCTCCGAACGCCTTGTCCGGCGTCGCGGGCGGCATGGCGATGAAGCATTGGCCCTCGCCATGCGCGAGGATATCCGCCATACCGAGATGACATTCCCCTTTTCGCGCGCGGCGGTTGCCAAGCGTCAGCAACCGCACGAGACGTCCATAAGCCGCGCGATCCTGCGGATAGGCGATTGCCTCGAACCCGTCCTGCAGCACAAGCCGTGTTCCGACAACGAGCCTTATCCCCGCTTTCTTCGCAGCCGCATGCGCGCGCACCACGCCCGCCATCGTGTTCCGGTCGGCAACCCCGATCGCATCGAGCTCTTGCGCCGCCGCAGCGGCTACCAGTTCCTCTGCATGCGACGCACCACGAAGAAAACTGAAATTGGTCGCAACGGCGAGTTCCGCAAAGAAAGTGTTCATTCGAACACCCCGTGCAGAAACCAGCGGGGACCCTCATTGTCCCGGTGGTAAAGTCCGTCACGGTAAAGCCAGAAACGGCGCCCTTCGTCGTCTTCCACGCGGTAATAATCTCGCGTCCGCTGGTTCCCTTCCCGCCACCATTCGGGAGAGACACGCTCCGGTCCCTCCGCACGCAAAACCCGATGGGCGATTTTCCGCCAGTGAAAAATACGCGGTGGCCCTTCCGGCACTTCGGCAACGACATCGACGGGTTCGGCCGCCGGCAGCAGGCGCAAGGGTCGCGGCAGGCTGCCACCCAGAACGGCAGCACGGTGCTCGTCCATATACGTCTTCCAGCCAAGCATCGCAGGTGTAATACCGCGCAAGGCGGGAACGGTGGCACCTCCGCGTTCGGGAATATGGCTCGCCCTCGGTTCGAGCCTCAGCACACGGTCCGCCCCGAAGCGATTGCTGACCCGGTCCACGAATTGCTCGAGGCCGAACCGGCGCTCTCCCGTCTTGTCGAAGCCTTCTTGCTCGGGAGAAAGAGGATCGACGGCCAGACAGGCAAGCGTGATGGCCTCGATGCCGAAGCCCAGATCGAAATCGTCGCCGAGGGAACCGAGCTTCTCACGGAAGAGCCCGGCGAGATGGGACGCTTCATGCGTGGCGAGACTGGTGCCGGCAAAAAGCCGCGTCACCTCGCCATCGACACGGAAAAGCTGCAGTTCAAGCCGCCGCGCTCCCTTGCGTTCCTGTTCGAGCACTTCGCAAAGGTCGGCGGCAATGCGCTTTATGGCGTCCTCGATATGCGCCTGCCGCGTCAGCCCTTCGGCGAAAGCGAGGCTCGCCCGATAGGGGACATGCGGCAGGTTGGGCGATATCGGTTCCGGCTCGAAACCAAGCGCCTCATCGAGACGGCGCGCGATGTTCGCCCCGAAACGCGCCGCAAGCGGTGCCCGCGGCTTGCCGTAGAGGTCCCCCACGCGCTTCAGGCCGAGACGCACAAGACCGCTGATTTCCTCCCCGCCGAGACGCAAGGCCGCAACGGGCAAGCCCTGCAACGCTGCCGCCTCCTCGCCCGGCGGCACGATGCAGGAAACCTGACAGCCATAGCGCGCGCAGGCCCAGGCAGCACCCGGCGTCGACGCAATCGCGCATCGCGCCGTCAGTCCGAAACCTTCAAGCCGCCCGCAAAGAAGCGAAAGCAGTTTCGTTTCACCGCCAAAGAGGTGGGCGCACCCCGTGATGTCGAGCAAAAGGCCGTCCGGCTCTTCACCGGCACCCACAGGGTCTGCAGCAACCCAGGGTGTATAGCGGCCACACCAGACGGCGAGCCGGTCGAGCGCCTTCCGGTCCGCCTCGTTGTCGCTTGCATGCAGTTCGAGCTTTGGGCAAAGCGCCATGGCATCCGGCACCAGTTGACCGGGCTCGGCCCCTGCAGCAAGAGCGCGCCCGTCACAGGCCACGAGGCGCATGCCTCCTGCCCCTGCCCTAACAAGGGCACGGGGCTTTTCCGCAGCCGCGAAAGAGGCATTTGTCCGTTTGATGTCCCGGTAAAAGCGCTCGATCGGCCAGTGCGGCAACCAGATCGCGGCAATCCTTCGTTTTTCTCCCATACGCATACCCGGAAGCCTTGAATAGAACAAATAGGGAACAAACCTAGCTGCAACCCGCCAGCCAGGCGAGTCGAATCTGATCGCCCCGACACTCCCGCCCCTTCTTGCTCGAAACAGGGATAGGATTAGATCATTGGAGAAGAGACTCCCCCCGAACTTCAGGAGACAGGACGGCATGCTGACGCAGTCAAAGACGAAACAACTCGCATTGGGAACCGCGATTGCCGCGGCCCTTGCGCTTGCCGCCTGCAGCGATCCGGCAGCGGAGCAGGCCCGCCTCGACGCCATCGACCACAAGAACTGCGTGGAACTTGGCTTCGAACCCGAGACGGAGGCCTATGGGAACTGCCGCCTCAAAATGAAGGAAATTCGGGCCAAGGAAGAAGGCAACCGTTCTCCGAATGTCGGCTTTGGGCTCGGAGTCGGCATAGGTCTTTGACGGCGAAGGAGTAAGAGATGCGTATCCTACAAGGCGGATTGGCGGTTGCGCTCTTGCTGGCGCTTGCCGCTTGCGCAAGCCCTCAGGAAGAAGCCGCGCGCATGGCCGCGCAGCAGCAGGCCGACGAAGCCGAGTGCGAAAAGCTCGGCTTCACGCCGGGCTCGGAAGCCTTTTCCAACTGCATGCTGAAGCTCAAGGAAATACGGGCACAGGAGGAAAACACCCGCGCATTGCGGCGTGCCAACGCGCCCTCGCCCTGGTGGGGCCCCTATCCCGGGTACCGTCCATATCGCTACTGGTAGCCGGCGCGTCAGGCAGTCTGCCTGAGAAAGACAATATCATCGCCCGCCGCCCGCGCTTTCGCCGGAGCAGGCTTTGTTTCTCCTTCCTTCACCGGTGAAACACGGGAGAGAACGCGTTCTTGCGCGTTCCATTCCACCCGCCACCGGCCCGGCTGCCCGCCGCGGCACCGGGCGAGAGAGATGTCCCAGCGCGGACATCCCGGCAACCTCTCCATTTCATCCGCATAAAGAATATTCCGGCTTTCGGCACCCGCGACGTGCCAGCGGGTAACGGCGACACTGGCGCTGCCCTTTGCGTGTCCGGTAAACAGCAATACCGGTGTCTGGGTTTCTTCGGCCGCGAGCTGGAGCCGCCGCGTCGCGGCAAGACTGAGCGCGGAAGACCGGCCATCCACTTCGCCCGCGACAAATGCGAAAGCACGGCTGCGCAATGCTTCTTCCATGACCCACAGGCAATCGCTGTCGCCGGGCGGTGCCGCCAGAAGAAGCCGGGCCGGATCGAGCCCGAAGGCCGCAATCCCTGGCCCATGGAGCCGGCCCATGTCGAACGGCGGCCGCCATGCCTCGCACCACAGGACAGGCCGAGAAGAATCCTTCATCGCACAAACCGCCAGCGCAGCGAGAAATCCTGTCGCCGCCCCCATATCGCGATAGGCGGAAGCCGCAATCTCATGCAACGCACCTTTCCTGAGCCCTCCGTCCGGCAGGGCTTCGTCGATCCCTGTCCCGAGCGAAATCGCACCGGGCAAACCGGCGTTCCCCGGTTCGCCTCCGGCTATTCGCTCCTTCAGATCGGCAATGAGCGCGCGTTTATCCACAGTTTTCCGCTCTTTTTGTTCATGATTTGTTCTAGTTTCTGCTTGCCCCAAGGTCAAGCCGCTATTGCAGGCGGGCCTGAAATTCCTCTGTCGAATTGGTCCGCGGGAAGGGCGTCTCGGGTACCGGCGCATCGAGAAAATCACAAAGCGGCTCCCAGCCCTCCACCACATCGAAGACAAGCAGCCGCTCGGGCGCGATGGTGCGCTTCACCTCGGCCTCGTGGCGCGCCAGGACATCGAGAACATGTGTCTCGCTGAGATCTCCGTCGAAGGTCTTCCTGGTGATGAGATCGTTTGCCATCGTCATCACGGTCCGCATCGGTTCTTCGTCCGGCACCCCGCCCTTCATGGCCGGAAAGATCGTGCTCGAAATACTCTTGTACCAGCGATGCGGATCCCGCTTCGAAAGGATGACTTTCGCATCCGGGTAATATGCGGCGAGTTCCCGCCAGAAATGACAACTCGGCCAGTCGACGCTCGCCTTGTAGCCCTCGAGCAGCCCGTCCCAGTCCACCGCATCGCCCCTGCCCGCCGCCAGCCAGGTTGCGGCCTGCCCAGGATTCGCGAAAACCTCGGTCATGTGGTGGCAAGGCCCGAAGCCAAGCTGCTCCAGCGCGAGCTTGAGCGAAAGAGTTCCTGTGCGCCCGAAACCGGCGCCAATGACCGACAATGCCATGAAGATTTCCGCAGCACAGGCTCAAGCTTGCGCCACGCCCCAGTAGTTGAACCCCGCGAAGCGTGGGGTGGATGGCAGATACATCGTCTCGAGACCGGAGATACGAAACCCGCCCTTTTCGATCAGCGACGGCATCTTGCGGTTGAGATTGCACCCACCGAACAGGACTTTCCAGACGGGGTTGATACGGTCCTGCCACTTCGCAACATTGTCGTCCGGCGCCGCACCATGCTCGCAGAAGACAAGCTTGCCACCCGGCTTCAACACACGGCGCATGCCTTCGAGTGCCTTAACGGGATCTGGAATCGTGCAGAGGCTGAAGGTACAGAGCACCGTGTCGACACTCTTGTCCTCGAGGGGAATCTGTTCGCCCGGCAATCCAATGAACTCGACGGGAAATGCAAGATCCTTCGCGCGTTCCCCCGCAAGCTTCCAGGATTCCTCCGAAGGATCGAGACCGATCACTTTCGTTACCTTCGCCTGATCGTAATAGGGAAGATTGAGTCCGGTGCCGATGCCGATTTCGAGAACGGTTCCTTCCGCCATCGGCACGACCTTCTTGCGCTGATACCGGATCGGTTTGGTACCACAGGCGCAATTGATGATGTGCGGAACGATACGGCGCTCGTAAAAGCTCATGGCCAGCCTCCCTGACATAAAACGGCGTCAGTATGGCGTCACACCTCGCCTAGCGCCACTCCGAAACACCGAAGCGGAGCAGTCTGTCGCCATCGACCGGACCGATCGTCCGGCCACGCCCCTTGACGCCGAGAGCCGCCGCGCCGAGTAACCGCTTGTCACGCAACACCGTGGCCTGCCGGACGGCGGCAGACAGGACCTGCCACACCGCATCGGCATCGATGAGGCCCGCTCCGGCGGCGACAGGACGTCCTTCCCATGCCGAAGCAAGCAACCTGTCTTTCGGGGCCGGCCCGGGCGGCAAGGGCACGCCTGCTCCGGCGTCCGCCAGGATCGCTGCGGCAAATCCTGCGACAGCTGCACTTCTGGACTGCACGGCAACAAGATCGAGCCCCCCTTGCGTCGGCGTTCCCGAGCGAACGCCACCGAGAGCCGCACCACCCTGAACGCCTTCTCCAAGCGCCACGAGAAACTCGACCAGCACCGGCGGCATGTCGGCATCTCCCGAAAGCCGCACGCCCGGCTCCTGATGGAAAGCAACAGCATCGCCGAGCGACACGGCAACGAATTCGGATCCCCCTGAATTTCGTGCAGCCTCGAGCATGGTTTCGAGCACGGTGTCGCAAACGGCGCCTGGCAATACGGCGAGAAGCGGTGGCAATTCGGACGAATAGATATCTCGAAAAAGGCTTGCCGTTTCGATGGCAAGACGCCCTGCCTTTCCGCGGGGCAGAACATTCATCGCGCCTCTGGCCAGCAGTTCCGCATCCGCGACGACCGACCGGGAAAGATCGCGCGCGGCGTCCATCGCCGCATCGAGTGCATCGCGTGCACCGGAACCTCCGGCGGAGAAGGTGAGCCTGCCGGGCCAGATCTCGAAGGTTTTTTCCACGGGAACCGTCGTCGCGAACATGGCCCGGAGTCTACTCCACGATGATTACGGACGCATCCGTATGAAAAACGGACTTCTGATCGAAACGTGCCTTGTAGAGAGATTTTATTTCTGCGACGGCGGCGCTGGTTTCGACCGTTGCCGGATGAACGATGACAAGCACCTTCGTCGCCTCGCGAACGACTGGCGCATCCGCAACGGACGGATCGCGCCATTGCCCATAAGCATCGATTACCGTGAACCCGTCGGGGAAGCGTGGCGTGACGACGTCTGCGAGAAACCCCTTCCAGTCTTCCTCGCTCACAACCTCGCCACCCGGAAGGTCGAGCCCGAAATAGAGTGTCGTCTCGACGGATTCGGCGCGCAACGGACTGCACGCAAGGAGCGCTGCGAGAGCGGCCACGACAAGAGAAAAACGGTGCAAGGAAAGACCCTCCATCCGCGCATTCTTGGCAGAGAGGGCAACGGCTTGTCCAGCGGGGCGTCAGGCCGCTTCGCGGATCGCAATGTCTGCGAGGCGAACGCGCAGCCCGTCGAGCTCCGGCGTCATGATCAACTGACAGGAAAGCCGGGACCAGTCGCCCCCATAATTCTGGTCGAGCATGTCGAGTTCGTCCTCGCGCGGCTCGTGGAGCTTTGCCGCCCATTCAGGGTCGACCTCGACCTGACAGGTGCCGCAGGCGCAAGCGCCGCCGCACTCCGCAACGATGGGGAAGCCATAGTCGCGGATGATCTCCATCACCCGCCAGCCTTCCACCGCCTCGAGCTCGTGCTCGCGGCCCTTGCCGTCCAGAAGAATGATACGCATGACTGACCCCTGCACTCGTTACGCAACGCCGAGCTTTTTCTGCAGGCTCGTCGAGGACGTCGTGTACTGGAAGGTGACCTTCGCATCCGGATAGGCATACCGGACCGCGGCCTGCGACATCAGCGCCGCCTCATGGAAGCCCGACAGGATGAGCTTCAACTTGCCCGGATAGGTGTTGATGTCGCCGATGGCGAAGATGCCCGGCTCGCTCGTCTGGAACTTTTCCGTATCGACGGGAACGAGATTCTCGTGAAGGTTCAGCCCCCAGTTCGCGATCGGACCGAGCTTCATTGTGAGGCCGAAGAACGGCAGCAGCGTGTCGCACTCGACCTGGAACTCGTTGTTGTCGTTCCCCTTCACGGTCACGCCTTCAAGTTGACCATTGTCGCCATGCAGCGCCGTGATCTGGCCGAGATGGAACTGCATCTTCTTTTCTTCGACCAGCGCATGCATCTTGTTGACGCTGTCGGGGGCGGCGCGGAAGCCGTCCCGGCGATGGATGAGCTGCATCGACTGCACGATGGGCTGCAGATTGATTGTCCAGTCGAGCGCGCTGTCGCCGCCGCCCGAAATCAGTACGTTCTTGTTGCGGAAATTTTCCATCCGCTTCACCGAATAGAAGACGGACTTGCCTTCATAGGCCTCGATGCCCGGGATCGGCGGCTTTTTCGGCTGGAAGCTGCCGCCGCCGGCCGCGATGACGACAACCTTCGCTTCGAAGACGAGACCGCCATCGGTTTTCACACGGAAGCGGCCATCCTCAAGCTTCTCCAGCTCTTCCACCATCTCGTTGTAGTGGTACTGGGGGCCGAAGGGTTCGGCCTGCTCCATCAGCCGCTCGGTAAGCTCCTGACCGCTGACGACGGGAAGCGCCGGAATGTCGTAGATCGGCTTTTCCGGATAGAGCTCAGCGCACTGGCCGCCCGGCTTGTCCAGGATGTCGATCAGGTGGCACTTCATGTCGAGAAGCCCGAGTTCGAACACCGCGAAGAGACCGCAGGGCCCCGCTCCGATGATGACCACGTCCGTGGAGATCGTTTCTTGCGTCATCTCAGCCACCTGTCGTTTCGCCCGCCGCACGGACAAGAATAACATACCAAATATGTGGTTATTTCTATTTCACAACCGTTGACGCCTATATAGGTCTCCGGTTCCGCAACGCCAAGCGAAAAATCGCCCGATTGACCGTGACAAAACGGCGTTCATGCCTATCTTACGCTACGCATATGGCAGCGCAGCATGACCGCATGCCGCACCACCCCACGCTCATAGCGAGAAGCCGATGGTTAAATGCAACACGATGCCCGAGGTGCGCAGGGAGATCGACCGGATCGATCGGCAACTCGTGAGGCTGCTGGCGGAGCGGCAGGGCTATATCGAGCAGGCGGGTGCGATCAAGGGCGAACGGACGGCGGTCCGCGACAATGCCCGGATCGAGGACGTGGTGCAGAAGGTGCTCGTTGAGGCGGACCGCGAAGGCCTGAGCCGCGCGATCGCAGAACCGATCTGGCGGCTCCTGATCGAGAAATCGATCGAGCACGAATTCACGGTCTTCGACGCGCGGCCCGGCAAGGTCAGTTCGGCTTCATGAGCGCCATCTCCTCGGAGGCGGCACGGGCGACGCTCGGCCGCCGGGACAGCGCGTCGAAATAGCGCTGCAAGACAGGCCACCGGCCGAGATCGATGCCGGCGTATCCGCAAAGCGACAGCACGAACCAGGCATAGGCATCCGCCACCGTGAATCGCCCGCCGACGAGAAAGTCCTTGTCCGCCAGCGCTTTTTCAAACACCTCGAACTTCACCGGCGCCACTTCGTCGCGCGCAAAGGCCTTTGCTTCCGCAGGCGCGTGTGGATTGAAAATCACGGCCAGCACCTGCTTGTGAAGCTCGGTGCCGACAAAGTTCAGCCACTCCTGCAGCCTGTAGCGTTCCATCGTGCCGTTCGCCGGGGCAAGCCCGCTCTCCGGCGCGAGATCGGCGACATATTGAAGGACCGCCGTGCCTTCGGTGAGAATCTCGCCATTGTCGAGACGGAGCGCGGGCACCTGCCCCTTCGGATTGGCAGCGTAATAATCCGAACCGTCATCAAGCGTCTTGGTCGAAAGCGTGACGCGATGAAACCCCGTGCTGTCGCCCATTCCGGTTTCGTGAAGCGCGATCCGCGTGGCGATGGAGCAGGCCATCGGCGAGAAATAGAGATCCATGTGAAGCCCCTGATTTGAATTTTATACCAATCCGAACAATAATAAGAACGCGACCCGGCGAGCCGTCAATAATTATTTGCGAATTAATACAAAAATGACCAAAAAGCCCCGCGGACGGCCACGTTCCTACGATCCCGAGAAGGCGCTCGGCGCTGCAATGGAGACATTCTGGGAGGCGGGTTTCACAGCAACCTCACTCGACGACCTCGCCGCCGCGACGGGCATGAACAGGCCGAGCCTCTATGCGGCCTTCGGCGACAAGAAATCGATCTACCTGAAATCCTTCGAGGCCTTCGCCGGAAGCCTGCGGACGGCCTTGCGCGAGGCGATGGGCGCGGACATGCCGCTCGGCAGCGCCCTCGAAACCTTCTACGGCGCGGCGATCGAGATCTATCTCTCCGGCCCGCACGGACCGCGCGGCTGTTTCATCGCCTGCACGGCGCCCGCCGAGGCGGCCCGCGACGCCGACATCCGCGCCGCGCTTCACGATGTGCTGAAGGAGATCGACGCCGCGCTGACGATGATGTTCTCGAGGGCGCAGGCGAAAGGCGAAATCGCGAAGGAGGCCGACGCCGCCGCGCTCGCGCAACTTGCGGCCGCAGTTCTCCACAGCATCGCCCTGCGCGCGCGCGCCGGCGAAACGCGCGACGGCCTGCACGCATTGGCGCGGCAGGCCGTGAAATCGCTCAGCCAAGAAACGGAATAAGGCCCGTCAGAACTGCTTTTCGGGCAGGTTGACCTTCAGCCCGTCGAGCTCGTCCGTCACCTTGATCTGGCAGGACAGCCGCGAGTTGTCGCGCACGTCGAAGGCGAAATCGAGCATGTCTTCTTCCATGCTTTCCGCCGGGCCGACTTTCTCTTTCCACTCTTCGGCGACATAGACATGGCAGGTCGCGCAGGCGCAGGCGCCGCCGCAATCGGCGTCGATGCCGGGAATGGAATTCTTGATGGCCCCTTCCATCACCGTCATGCCGTTCTCGACATCGATGGTGTGTTCCGTGCCGTCGTGCTCGATATAAGTGATCTTCGCCATCTTGCTTTTCTTGGTCGGAGTTGGAAGGAACCGGGCAAGGCCGGAAGGCCCCGCGTCGGGCCGGCACATACATGACGCAGGGCCGATTTCTTTTCAACCCCTCAATCGGGCAAGGGCTTTTCGCCGCACGCGACGCAGCGTCAAGGCCCCGTTGTTCCCCCGTCACGGGCATCGCATAGTCTTGGGCGAAGACAGCCGAGGGAGGGCGGAGAATGGCCGAAAAGCTCAATATTCTTTTCATCACGGCGGACCAGTGGCGCGGCGAATGCCTGTCCGCGCTGGGCCACGAAATGGTGAAGACGCCGAATCTCGACGCACTGGCGGCCGACGGCGTGATGTTCAAACGGCACTACGCGAACGCCGTCCCCTGCGGCCCCTCGCGCGCCTCGCTGCACACCGGCATGTATCTCCAGAACCACCGCTCCGGCACGAACGGGACGCCGCTCGACGCGCGCCACACCAACTGGGCGAAGGAAGCGGCGAAGCTCGGCTACGACCCCGTGCTGTTCGGCTACACGGATACGAGCCAGGACCCGCGCGAGGAGGATCCCGAAAGCCCGTGGCTGATGACGTATGAAGGGCCGCTGCCCGGCATCCGCCCCGTCTGCATGATGGGCACATGGCCGACGCCCTGGACGGACTGGCTCGCGGCGAACGGATACGAGGTGCCGAAGGACATCCGCTATGCCTATGGCGAGCGAGCGCCCGGACCGGAATATGAGGACGGCGCGGACGTGCCCCGCCCGCTCGTCTATCCGAGCCACGCGGACGACACGTCGTTTCTCACGAACCGGCTGATGGACTTCATCGCGGAGTCGACCAAGCCCTTCATCGCGCATCTCTCGATCCTGCGTCCGCACCCGCCCTTCGTTGCGCCGGAACCTTTCAACGCGATGTATGACCCGCAAGCGGTGCCGGGCTTCAAACGGAAGGAGACACACGAGGAGGAAGGCGAACAGCATCCGTGGCTGCAGCACCAGCTCGGCCGCAAGCTCTATCGCGCGCCGGCGGTCGAGAAGAAGCTCAGGCGCATGAAGGCCGTCTATTACGGGCTGATGTCGGAAGTGGACGAGGCACTCGGCCGCGTCTTCGCATTTCTGAAGGAGAGCGGCCGCTGGGACAACACGCTGATCGTCTTCACGTCGGATCACGGCGAGCAGATGGGCGACCACTGGCTGCTCGGAAAATGCGGCTATTTCGATGCATCGTACCGCATCCCGCTGATCATCCGCGATCCACGGGAAGCGGCGGATGCCGCGCGCGGCAGCACGGTCGATCTGTTCACGGAGAATGTCGACATCATGCCGACCATGCTCGACCTGATCGGCGCGGAGATACCGGTGCAATGCGACGGCGCATCGCTCCGCCCCTTCCTCGAGGGCCGCGCGCCCACGACATGGCGGCGCGAGGCGCACTGGGAATACGACTTCCGCGACCCCGCCGACGACAGCGCCGAGAAGCGGCTGAACCTCACGCTGCATCAATGCACGATGAACATCATCCGCGACGAGAAGTTCAAATACGTCCACTTCACGAAACTGCCGCCGCTCCTCTTCGATCTCGAAAAGGACCCGGACGAGTTCACGAATGTCGCGAACGACCCCGCCTACACTTCCGTCATGCTCGACTATGCGCAGCGGCTTCTGTCGTGGCGCATGAACCATGACGAGCAGACGCTGACCCATATTTCGCTGACGGATGAGGGGCCGGTCGAGCGCCGCGCGGCGCGTTATTGATCCGTGAACGGATGGGTTCCCGGGGCGCGCCGGAAAGTTCCCTTCCGGGGATAAATAGTTCCAGAGCGGGTACAAGTCGCGGGTTTCGCAGGCGGACTGTCACAATTCGCGGGTTTCGCGGTGGCACCTCAACCTGTTGATTTCAATACGGAATCCGGAGAGCCGGGGATAAGCCGGTTTCGACTGTCACCGAACTGTCATCGAACCGTTACAAAGCGGATTTCGAGCGCGGTCCGGAGGAGTTATGCTCGGCGGGGATAACGCTCCGAGCGCACCCTCCCCTTCGCAATTGCATGACGGGATATGTTGCGGTGCGCAACAATATCTCTGGTTATTCAGCCAGAAGCACCCTTTTTCAGAGTACCGTCATACTCACCTCATTACATCTTCGGGAACTTCGAACAGTCGAGAGAATAAGTAGCGTTTTATGGGGGTATAATAGAGTATGAAAGTACAAAGAAGAGACGCTGAGAGAGCGAGCAAAAGAATTAACCAGCTTCTTTGCTCAACTTCTTCGTAGTAAGAAAGCTCTATTGTATAGACAGCAGAAAGAAAAATTGGAAAAGAAATAATAACCGGAACAAAAATTATTCTCAAAAATGATTCAAAATTCATTTTCTGTTTCTTTCCTTGAGCACGAATAGAACCAAACGGCAACCACTGCAGTTCCAAGGTGGGAGGCAGACCGTCGGCCACTATCTCGAACACAAAGCTACTCAGATCAGGGTCTCCATTGATAACCAACTTAACAATGAAAAACTCTCCTCCATTCAGAACATGAATATCGAAATTTACTTTGTTTTTCTCTGGCAAAGCATAGAGCGAAATCTTACGTCCAGTCGGCGAAATATAGACGACATTTGCATCAAGCAATGTGCAACCATCAGGAATAAGTATCGACAGAGGCTCAATAATATCCCGAATTGGGGTAGCATCGGTATTGGCGATAAGAAACTGAACTTCGTACAGATTACAAACGGGCTGACCCCGGAAACTCACATCAAGCTCAGCGCGAACTTTGGCATTCATCCGCGACATTGGAGAAGAAGAAAACTGAACATAAGGCGTCAAAGCCTTCCTGAGGCTTCGCCGAAAATAAATGTGGTCAGCAACAAACGTCGCCGCCACACCTATCAAAACGCTTGCAATCGCCGTCCACATATCTCCTCCAACGCCCCGTTCTTCCGCGTACACACAATGCATTTGTTTTGATGCAGTTAACAATACCTTGCCACCCTCCCCTTTCTCCGGCACTGCTTTGAGGTGATCTGAGGGAGTGCACGTGGCGGCGGATAGCGACATCGATGCAGTTGTGATCGGCGCGGGGGCCGTGGGGCTTGCTTGTGCGCGGGCTTTGGCGCGCGCCGGGCACGAGACGGTGGTGCTTGAGCGGCACGGCGCGATCGGGACGGAGGTTTCCGCGCGGAACAGCGAGGTGGTTCATGCGGGGATCTATTATCCGAAGGACAGTTTGAAGGCGCGGCTTTGCGTGGAGGGGCGCGGGCGGCTTTATGAGTATCTTGAGAGCCACAGGCTGCCTTACCGGAAATGCGGCAAGCTGATCGTCGCGACGGAGGAGAGCCAGCTTGCCGAGCTCGCCGGGATCGCGCAGCGGGCGCGGGCGAACGGTGTCGGGGACATCCGTGAACTGACGAAGCGGGAAGCGCTGGCGCTGGAACCGGAGCTGAACGCGGAGGCGGCGCTGCTGTCGCCCTCGACCGGCATTCTGGATGCGCACTCTTATATGCTGAGCTTGCAGGGCGAGTTCGAGGATGCGGGCGGCATGATCGCCTTCCATTCAAACGTGACGCGCGTGACGCGCGACGGCGGCGGCTTTCTCGTCCATGTGGACGGTGCGGAGGCGATGCGACTTCGCGCGCGGATCGTCGTCAATGCGGGCGGGCTCCGGGCGCCGGCGCTCGCGGCGCGGGTGGACGGGCTCGACGCCGCGCATGTGCCCACGCCGCGTTTTGCCAAGGGCAACTACTTCTCGCTGACGGGGCGCGCGCCCTTTTCGCATCTCATCTATCCCGTGCCGGAAGCGGCGGGGCTCGGCGTGCATCTGACGCTCGACATGGGCGGCCAGGCGCGCTTCGGGCCGGACGTCGAATGGATCGAGGTCAAGGACGGCACGGAGCCGGACTATGCGGTGAACCCCGCGCGGGGCGATGCTTTCCATGCGTCGGTGCGGCGCTACTGGCCGGGGCTCGCGGACGGCGCGCTGGCGCCCGCTTATTCGGGCGTGAGGCCGAAGCTGAACGGACCGGGCGAAGCGGCAGCGGATTTCGTCGTGTCGGGGCCGGCGGTGCATGGGGTGCCGGGCCTCGTCAATCTCTTCGGGATCGAGAGCCCGGGGCTCACGGCATCGCTCGCGATTGCGGAGAGGGTTAAGGGGATGGTGGGGGAGTAGGACATTCTGTCGCCTTCCCACATCGACCACCGCAATGGCGCGAGGCCCATGGATCCCGGCTTTCGCCGGGATGACACTTTTCTTTTTGGCTGATGCAGAAATTCAGATCGGCACTTCAGACCGACAGAGGCGAAGCAAGGAACGCTTCCGCCCTACGCTTCCGTGAAGCTGTCGATGAAGACGTTGACGGCGGCGATGGCGGTGCTGAGGCGGGTCTTGATGTCGCCGCGGTCGGCATCGGCGGGGAGATGTTCCGCTTCTTCGGCGAGATCGGCGAGCGCCCAGGCGCCGAGGCCGCGGGCGGAGCCCTTCAGGCTGTGCGCGGCGTTCTTCCATTCCTTGTCGTCCGCCGCCTCGTCGAGACGGGCGAGATAGACATCGGCCTGGCTGCGGAAGAGACCGAGCAGCTCGTTTTCGAGCGAGCGGTTACCGAGCGTGTAACGGGAGAGGTGAACGAGGTCGATGGGGCGGCCGCCGCCGGGAGATGCGGTGCCCGTGGAGGGCTCGCCCGCTGACTGCATGCTCATTGCCGAAACTCTCATGCCACTGCTCCGTCACCTGATCTGCTCGAAACAAATTTACGGGACCGGACGATACCGATTCGTTAAGAGGCCGGTCTTCAAGGGCTTTTCGGCCCATAACCGCCACCGGCGCGGCATTGTCTTTATGGTTAATATCGTCTAACTTCAGTCACACAGGGTCCGTCGAATAGCCAGGTGAAGAGCCACGGACGGCCCCCGAAAAGCCCCCCTCTTCTAGCCCCCGGCATGCCCCCCGTGCGCGGGGGTTCTCTTTTACGCGCGGAACGGCCGCATCGCGCGGCGGCAGGATGGTTGACGGCTCTCATGGCATCCGACACCTTGAACAGGCCGCATGTCAGCGCATGGCCGGGAAAGATCATGAAAAACAGGGATTTGGCGCCGGGCGACACCGCCGCCGCAAGCGAAGACGCCAAGGTGCCCCAGAAGGCTCCCGAGGCGGACGGCGAGCCGCGCGTGCAGGCCGCGAACGAGGACAGCCCGACCGGCGGCGCGCTCTACCGCATGATCGCGCGGAAACCCTCGAAGCGCATTTTCGGCGCGGCGGCGCTGGCGAGCCTGTTCTGCCTCGGCGCGGAAGCGGCCTATCTCTGGGGCCTCTACGGAGCGGAGGGGCTGCAGACGCTGACGCAGCTCGAAATCGGACTGATCGCCGCCGCCGTCATCGCCCCCGTCACGCTGATCTGGATGCTGGCCTGGACGGTCTGGCGCGGACAGGAAATGCGGCTGATGTCGGAGGCGCTGGCGCGCACCGCGATCCGGCTTTCGGACCCCGAGGATTTCGCGACCGACCAGATCACGACGATCTCGGCCGCCGTGCGCCGCGAACTCGGCGAGATGCGCGAAGGGCTCGACGCGGCGCTGAAACAGGCGAACGAGCTGAAGGACCTGGTGGAGCGCGAGGTCGAGGAAATCGACCGGGGCTCCGGCCGCGCGGAATTCCGCACACGGACGATGGAAGACCTGCTCGGACGGCACAAGGAAAGCCTTGAGGAAATCGCCCGCACCTTCGGCACGGAAAGCGACGTCATCTCGCGCGCGATCCGCGAACAGGTGGACGCCGTGCGCGGGATCACCGGCAAGGCGGGTGACGACCTCGACGCGGCAGGCAAGCGGCTCGCCGAACAGGCCGAAGCACTGTCGCGCACCAGCGAGGCGGCGCGCGCGGGCGCGGACCAGACGGCGGCAATGCTCGACCGGCAGTCCTCGCGCCTCGAAGTGGTGGCGGAAGCGGCGCTGTCGAAGGCGGAAGAGATCGGCGGGCGCTACGAACGCCAGCGCGAAACCATCGCCGAGGCGGCGGCCCGCCTCGAACACGAGCATGAGCGGCTCAACGCCGTCTTCGAGGCGCATCGCGACGGCATGGACGCCGCCGACAAGGCGCTTGCCCACCACACGGCGGAAATCGGCCGCGCGGTTGCGAGCCTCGGCGCGGGCCTCGACACGACCTTCGAGGCGGCGGCGGCCCGCGCAGCGGCCTTGCGCGAAAGCATCGCCGGCGAAATCAGGCGTGGCGCGGAAGAAGCAGCGGATGCCTCGACCTCCGTCAGCCGCTCGGCGGGCGCGGCGACGCGCGCCATCGGCGCGACGGTGGACGAATTGAAGGCGGCCTCCGGCGCGCTCGCAAACGACGTCGCGCGCGCGGCGAGCGAGGCGATTTCCGCGACGACGGAAAAACTGACCGCCGCGACGGCGGCGATGAGCCGCGACATGACGCAGGCGACGGAGAAACTCTCAACGGATGTCGGCGCGAAGACGGAAGAGTTGCGCGCGCTCGCCGAAGGCGCGGCGTCGGACAGCGAGACGGCCGCCGAACGCTTCAATGCCGCGATGATCCGCCTTGGCGGCACGGCGAAGGAAGCGGGCCGCGCGCTGCACGAAGCGACCGACGACCTCGCGCAGCGCATCAACGAATTGCCGGAGGAAGCGGCGGGAAGCGCGGCGGCGCTGCGCGACGTGCTGGAGGAACAGGTCTCCGCGCTCGCGACCATCGCCGAAATCGTGGTGCGCCATGCCCGCACGCTCGACCGCGCGACGCAACCGGCGCCGCAGCGGCGCGAAACGGATTTCCCGCGCGCCCCGCAGCCGCCGCGCGAGATGGCCCCGCGCGAACCGCAGTCGGGACGGCGCTGGGGCATGTCGGACCTTCTCGCCGCCGCCGAACGGCGCACGGGCGAGCACAGCGAGGCGCTGCACCGGGGCAGCGAGCGCGACTTCCAGCGCGCCTCCCTCCATGTGATCGAGACATTGCAGGCGCTCGCCATCGATCTCGACCGGGCGCTCGAGGAAAGCCCGCCGCCGGAACTCTGGCAGCGCTACCAGGCGGGCGAGCGCAACGTCTTCGCGCGCCGCCTCTACAACATGGCGGGACGCGAGCTCTATGACCGGATCGGCCAGAAGTACCGCAAGGACGGCGAGTTCCGCGGCCATGTCGACCGCTTCGTGGCGAGCTTCGAGGAACTGCTCGGCGCCGCCAGCGGCCGCGACCGCGACAACATCCTGGTCGACACCTACCTGACGTCGGACACCGGCAAGGTCTATCTCATCCTCGGCCAGGCGATCGGGAAGCTGAGCTAGAGGGGCCGTCCTCCGTTTCCCCTACATCGTCATGGCCCGGACAAGCCGGGCCATGACGTAAATTGAGCGAAAACAGCCTCAGCTCCCCTCGCCTGCCGCGAGGGACTGCTCGAGCGTCCAGGCCGCGATGTCGGCGAGCACGACGTCGAGCGCCTCGTCATAGGCCGCGACGACGCCGTCCATGCCGCCGCCCGACGCGGCTTCCGCCGAAAACGCGCGCGAGGCGAGAATGGTGCGGTCGCGCGCGCGCAGAAGCCGGACGAACAGCTCCACCCTGACCTTCGTGCCGCCTTCGCCGAAGCCCGCATCCGACGGGCGATAGGCCGAGAAGGAGCGGATGTCTCCGACCAGCGCCTGATCCATGCGCGCGCTGGCGCCGGGACCGATGACGGCGGGAAAGCTGCCCGTGCCCGACAGCGTCTCGACGAGAAGCGAGGCGATCATGCGGGGCGCGCGGTCGCTCCAGCGCGCGCCGGCATAATAGGCGATCTGGTTTTCGCTCTGCATGAAGACGATGCGCGTAGTGTCGACCGCGGCGGGCGCGGAAAATTCCTCGACGACGAGCTGCACCGGCGATTGCGGCGCGCCGGGCGCGGGCTCGACGGCGGGCGCCGTCAGCACGTAAAGCGACGGCGCCGGGCCGCTGCCGATATCGGCGAGCGCACAGCCGCCGAGCGGCGCAAGAGCGGCGAGAAGAAGAAGCGCCCGCCGCGCTGGTTTTGCAAATCGATCCATCATCGCTTCCCCCCTCATTCCGCTTCCACTTCGGGCACGCCGTTGCCGACCAGGAATTGTGCCGGATTGTCCTCCGCGCTCGTCGCAATGCGGTCGAGCGAGGAGACGAGCGAGCGCGTCTCGGAAACGAGCTGCGGCAGTTGCGCGAGCCCCGCGCCGACGCCCGGCCCGCCCTGCTTGAGAACCGCGTCGAGTTCCTCCGCAACGTCGCGGTAGGCCCGCGCCGCCTCGCGCGCATCCGTGATGAAGGCGCGCACATCCTCCTTCATGAGAGTGTCGGCGCTGCGGCTGATGCTGTTGAGGTTCTTCGATGCTTCCGAAAGCTGCCGGATCGCGACTTCCACATCGTCCGAACTGTCGGCAAGCGTCTCCGACAGGATCGCGATATTGGCGAGCATCTCGTTCACGGACTTCTGGTTGTCGACGACGACCTGGTTCAGTTCCTTCATGAGCTGGTTCGCGCTTTGCAGGGTTTCGGGACCGCTCTTCAGGAGGTCCTGAAGCGAGGACGACGCCGCGCGGATCACGGGATAGTCCTGTCCCGGCTTCGCCTGCAATTCCTCCGACGACGGACTGCCGCCGGTAAGCTGAATGAAGGCGACGCCGGTGAGGCCCGAAAGCTCGAGCTGCGCGACGGAATCTTCCTTTATCGGCGTCGTCGCCTCGACCCTGATGATCGCAATCACCTTGTTGGGATTGCGCTCCATGAGATGGAGATCCATGACCTTGCCGACCGGCAGGCCGTTGTACTGCACCGCGCCGTCCTCCGACAGGCCGGACACCGACCCGTCGAAGATGATCTTGTAATAGGCGTATTGCTGGTTGAGCTGAACGCCGCTGACCCAGAGCATGAACAGGAATGTGCCGATCACGGTAAGGATCGTGAAGACGCCGATCATGACGTTGTTGGATTTGATTTCCATGGCCGTTACTTGCCCGCAAGAGCCGCGCGCGCACGCGGCCCGTGAAAATATTCGTGGATCCAGGGGTGGCTGCTACGCAACATGTCGTCGATCGTTCCGACGAGGATAACATGCTTCTCCGCCAGCACCGCGATCCGGTCGCAGGTGGCGTGAAGCGAGTCGAGATCGTGCGTCACGAGGAAGACGGTGAGACCGAGCGTCTCCTTGAGGTCGTTGATGAGTTCGTCGAAGGCGGCGGCGCCGATGGGATCGAGGCCGGCCGTCGGCTCGTCGAGAAAGAGGATTTCCGGATCGAGCGCGAGCGCGCGGGCGAGACCGGCGCGCTTGCGCATGCCGCCCGACAGTTCCGAGGGATAGAGCGCGCCCGCCGTATCGCGAAGACCGACCATCGCGATCTTGATGGCGGCGAGTTCGTCCATCAACTGTTGCGAGAGATGGAGATGCTCGCGGTAGGGAACCTGGATGTTTTCGGCGACCGTGAGCGCGGAGAAGAGCGCACCGTCCTGGAAGAGAACGCCCCAGCGCTGCTCGTTCTTGCGGCGCTCTTCCTCCGGCAGTGTCGTGAAATCGATTCCGAAGACGCGGACGCGGCCGGCATCCGGCTTCTTGAGGCCGAGGATGGTGCGGAGCAGGACGGACTTGCCCGTGCCCGAGCCGCCGACAATGCCGATCACCTCGCCGCGCTTCACGGTGAGGTCGAGATTCTCGTGGATCACATGATCGCCGAAGCGGGTGTCGATCCCTTCGACCTCGATGATGGGTTCGCCCTTCTTCGCCATGATCAGACGCCCACCGCGGTGAAGAACATCGCGAAGAGCGCATCGAGCACGATGACGAGGAAGATCGAGCGCACCACCGAACTCGTCGTCATCGAGCCGACCGATTCCGCACTGCCGGTGACCGAAAGCCCGGCGCGGCAGCCGACCAGCGCGATGACGGCAGCCATGAAAGGCGCCTTGATGAGGCCGACCGCGATGGTCCAGAAATCGACCGCCGCCGCCACGCGCTCGATATAGACCGCGGGCGACATGCCGAGCATGACCTGCACGACGAGACCGCCGCCGATGAGGCCCATGATGTCGGCGATGAAGGTGAGAAGCGGCAGCGTGATCATGAGCGCGGCGACGCGCGGCACGACCAGCATGTCCATCGGATCGAGACCGAGCGTGCGCATGGCGTCGATCTCCTCGCGCATCTTCATCGACCCGATCTCGGCCGTGAAGGCACTGCCGGAGCGGCCCGCGACGATGATCGCGGTGAGGAGGAGCCCCACTTCGCGCAGGAAGATGATCGCGATGAGGTTCACCGTGAAGACTTCCGCGCCGAAGGTCCTGAGCTGCACCGCGCCCTGCTGTGCGACCACGGCGCCGATGAGGAAGGTGAGGAGACAGACGAGCGGCAGCGCATCGAAGCCGGACTTTTCCATGTGATGCACGAAGGGCACCATGCGAAAGCGGCCCGGATGCAGAATGGTGCGCCAGATGGCGGACATGACGCCGCCGATGAAGCCGAGCATGCCGCGCGCCTCGGCACCGATGGCGCGCGTGGTCTCGCCGATCTTGCCGAGGATCTCGATATAGAGCGGCGGCCCCGGAACCCGCACGGGCTCCGGGATGCCGCAGGAGTCGATCTTGTCGAGGAGAAGCTGCTGCGCGTCGTTGACGCCCGTGAGATCGACCTTGAGCCCGCGCTCGCCGAGAAAGAAGGCCGTGCGCTCGAGCACGGTGGCGGACGCGGTGTCGAAGCGGGAAATGCCGGAAAAATCGATGACGGCGCGGTCTGCCTCGATCTCGCCCGAGGTGACGGCGCGCAATTCGCGGTCCACGGGGTCGAGATGCACGATCGACCAGTCGCCCGTTGCCTCGATGCGCAGGACGCGGTTTTCGATGCCGATCCGGCAGGCGGCCGCCCCTTGCGGCCGCTCCCCCTTGTCGCTGCGTTGTCCCAGTCCGGCCAAAATTCCCCCGATTTCCGCCGTTGAACGCCGGCTGCCCCCCGGCAGGCTCCGGAAAGAGCCAATGTGCCTGCGCCGCAGCCGGACGGCAAGCGCCGCGCCAGTCTGTCGCACATCCTTCACTTTAAAGCGATTTAAGGTAGGTTGCGTTCCAGCCGGTGCCCCGAAAGGGCGCCGGAGGACAGGTTTATCTTCGGGAGGTGCGTGATGCGCGGATTGTGGACTGGACTGGCGGCTCTGGCCGTGGCGATGACGATTTCGGGCGCGGCGCTCGCCGACGACGGCCCGGACGCCGAGAAGGGCAAGAAGATCTTCGCCCGCTGCAAGGCCTGCCACACGCTGGAAGAAGGCGGCCCCGACCGCATCGGCCCGAATCTCCACGGCGTTTTCGGCCGCACCGCCGGCACCAAGGAAGGCTTCACCTATTCGAAGGCGATGGTGGCCAAGGGCGAGGAAGGCCTCGTCTGGTCCGAAGAGACGCTGACCGAATATCTGCGCAAGCCCAAGGACCTGGTTCCCGGCGGCAGCATGTCCTTCCCCGGCCTCAAGAAGGACGAGGACCTGGCCAATCTCATTGCTTACCTGAAGAGCGAGACCGGTTTCGAGGGCGAGGCCAGCGCCGAATAGGCGCCGGCACCGTCTCGCGTCACAGCATCTTTTCGCGGGCGTGTTCCGCGCGCGCGGCGCCGATCGCGGTCTCCACGTCCTTGACCTCCTCGGGCGGCGGGATCACCGCCGGGAAGCCGAGCGCGTCGATCCACAATTCCCGGGTCCAGCCGCTCGTATGATAGAGGTGATGGTCCTCGTCATGGCCGATTGTCTCATGCGCGTCGGCCAGCACCTTCTTCACGTCGCCGGACACATGTTCCGCGACATGCCCGATCAGCTCCCAGTTCATGTGGTCCTTGGTTTCGGCAAGCACGACGCATTCGCCCGCGACGAGCTGCGCGGCGCCGGGGTCGCCGGCCTCCTTCGCCATCTTCATCGCCTTGACGAGCGACTCGCCGATATGGGCGACGACCTTGCGGCCGGGGGTCTGCGCTTCGGGATCGAGACCGAGCTTCTCGAAGGCCGCGAGCAAGGTCCTGTGATGGGTCTTCGTCTCGTCGAGATAGCCCTGCCACTCTTCCTTCAGATCATCGTTCACCGCGCAGGAGATCGCCGTCCGGTAGATCTCGATGCCGCCCGCCTCGGTTTCGAGCGCCTGGTAGAGCAGTTCGTGAAGCCGGGTCTCATCCGCTTTTCTGGCCATGGTCACATATCTCCATGAGCTCTCCGTGAAAGAGAGCGGGTTGAAAACAAAACGGGTGTTCGCTGTCAGCCGTTCACGACGCCGCCGCGACGCGGTATTCGCTCTCCGGACCGACATGGTCGATCCGCCATGCCGGCGCGGGATCGCCGACAGGCTGGATGTAGATCACGGGCGGCTGGCAATCGACATGGCCCTCCCAGACCGGACCATTGGCGACGATCGGCATTTCGTAATCGGGGCCGACATAGATGAGGATGCCGCCATTCGGCGGTGCGATCGTCACCCTCAGAAGGACGGTCACCGCTTCTGGCGGCACGAGGCCCGAGAGATCCACCTCGGTCGCATTCGAAAGCAGCTTGCTGGACATTTCTTGTTCCTGTTGTTTGCCCGTTCCCCTTCGTCCGGACGCCCGAAGGCGTCCGCCGTGTCATCAGCCCGTGTTGAAGATTCGCTCAGCTGAAACGGCCATGCCGCCCTTCCGGTTCCGCAGTGCGGGCTGAAAATCGGCGGGGTTCCGGGAAATTCCGGCTCGCAAAAGCACGCGGTTCGTGGAACGGAAGCTGCAACGGCTGAGCCGAGGGCTCGAACTCGTGTTCCGAAGCGGGACACGGGAGGGCCGATAGGTTCATTATGGGGCATTACCCGCGCAAACTGTGCCGCGCGGGCGAGTAACGAGACATGAATCCGACACCTGTCTTCCGCAGACTTTCCGCGATCCTGCCCGGCCTCGTGCTGGTGCTGGCGCTCGCCGTGTCGATCTACAACCCGCAAGGCATGGGCACCTTCCTGCAGGACCAGGTGTTCGACGTCTATCAGCGCATCCTGCCGCGCGAGCCCGGGCCCCTCGGCACCAACGCCGTCTATATCGATATCGACGCGGAAACCGCGAAGACCCATGGCGCCTGGCCCTGGCCGCGCAAGCGGCTGGACGATCTCGTCGAGCGCGTGCGGGACGCAGGCGCAAGCGCCATCGTGATCGACATGCCGCTCGCCGAAGCCGATCCGACATCGGCAAACGAACTCATCCGGCTGTGGTCGCCCTTCCCCGCCGACGGCAACTTCGCCGGCCTCGGCCAGGCGCTCGCGCAACTGCCGAACCACGAGCGCCAGCTGACGGCGCTGCTCGCCTCGACGAATTCCGTCGTCTCCTTCGTCCCCGGCAAGACCGATTACAGCGGCAGGCACGAGCCCTCGCGCGCGGCCGGGATCGACCCCGAAGGCGGCGATCCCCGCCACTACATGACAAGCCATGACACCTGGCGCCCGACGCTGAAGATTTTCGAAGCGGCGGCAAAGGGCAATGGCGCGACCCTGCCCGCCGGCGCGCGCGGCACCACCGTTCGCGGCCTGCCGATGCTGGTCGATCTCGACGGCGCGCTCCATCCCTCGAACGTGCTGGAGGCGCTGCGCGTCTCGGCCGGCGGCAGCGGCTACCGCGCCCAGGTAGCCACGCCCGAAAGCGGCTTCTCCTTCGAAATCGAACCCGGCATCGAGCGCGTCGCCATCGACGGCACCCCTTTCGCCGCGCGCACATGGAAGAACGGCGAGCTCCGCCTCTATTTCGGCGGCGAGGAAACGCGCCGCCGCATTCCCGCCGGACGCATTCTCGCGGGCACCGCCGACCTTGAGGCGTTGAACCAGCGCATCGCCGTGATTGGCGTGTCGGCCAACGGCTCCGACCGCCTCTACATGACGCCCGCCGGCATCGAGATGCCCTCCGGCGCCATCGCCGCCAACGCCATCGACCAGATCGCCAACGGCCAGTTCCTGCTGCGTCCGGGCTGGGTTTCCGCCGCCGAGCAGGTGTTCATTCTGGTTGCAGGCCTGATCGTCATTCTCGTCGTGCGCCGCTTCCGCTCGCGCTGGGGTCTGACGCTGACGGTGCTGCTGGCCGCGGGCGCCAGCTACGGCTCGTGGTGGGCCTTCGAGACCTATCGCTGGCTGATCGATCCGGCGCTTGGCAGCGTGACGCTGTTCGCTGCCGCCCTCACCTGCACGCTGATGACGCGGCTCCACACGGAAGACGAGATCCGCTTCGTCGAAACCCAGTTCGGCCGCCGCCTGCCTTCCGCGGGCCTTGCCAAGGTGAAAGCCAATCCGCGCATGATCCATGGCGAGGGCGCGCTGCGCGACGTGACCTCCGTGGTCGCGGGCCTGCGCGGCTTCAACGTCATCTCCGACCGCTATCTCGAGGATCCGACGGCCTATGCCGATATTCTCAACCGCTTCTTCTCGCCGATGACGAAGATCGTGCTCGACCGGAACGGCATGGTGGACCGGACCGTCGGCGACGCCCTCTATGCGGTGTGGAACGCGCCGCTCGACGCGGGCGACCATGCCTCCAAGGGCTGCGACGCGGCGCTGCGCATGGTGGAGAACCTGGAAGCGCTGAACGAATTCCTGGAGGAGGACGCGCGCCGTCAGCATCTGAGCCATGTGCCGCTGAGCCTGTCGATCGGCATCGATACGGGCACCGCGATTGCCGGCAACATGGGCGCCGTGCAGCGCTTCGATTATGGCGTGCTCGGCGAGCCGGTGAGCTTCGCGGCCTATCTGCAGAAGAACGCGCGCCACTACGGCCCCGCGATCATCGTCGGCGAAGGCACGCAGCGCGCCGTGGGCGACCGCTATGCGCTGCTCGAGATCGACCTCGTCTCGACGCCCCGCCACCCGGAAGGCCGCCGCGTCTATGCGCTGCTCGGCGACCCGATCATGCGCGCCAACCCGAAGTTCCGCGCGCTCCAGGAAGCGCATATGCTGATCTTCTCGGCCTATCGCAACCAGCGCTGGGCGGAGGCGCGCGCCGCCATCGCCGAGTGCCGCAAGCTCAACGGCGCGATTCCGACGCTGTACGATTTCTACGAGGCGCGGATCGAGCAGTACGTGGCAAACCCGCCGGGCGAGCACTGGAACGGGGCCTGGTTCGCGGGCAGAATCTGAACCGGATCCGCCCGGTCCCGTTTTGGGGCTTGGAGACTGCGCACACAAAAGCCATCATCGCGCGCCAGTTTCGAGAACGCCTTGAAGCCCGAGACCCCTGAGCCCCTGCCCATGCGCGAAATCACCGTCGAAGCCCAGTCCTGGCCGATTGCCGGCGCCTTCACGATTTCGCGCGGCGCGAAGACGGAAGCGCGCGTCGTCGTCGCGACGGTGAGCGAGGACGGCATGACGGGGTACGGCGAATGCGTGCCCTATGCGCGCTACGGCGAAACCGAAAAGGACACGATTGCCGCCATCAAGGCGCAGCAGCCGGCGCTCTCCGACGGCCTCACCCGCGAGGCGCTGCAACGCGCCATGCCGCGCGGCGCGGCGCGCAACGCGCTCGATTGCGCGATGTGGGACCTAGAGGCGAAGCGCGCGGGCCGACCGGCATGGGAACTCGCAGGGCTCGCGAAACCGCGCGCGCTGACCACCGCCTATACGCTGAGCCTCGCGGCACCCGACGCGATGGAGGCGGCCGCGGCCGCGGCGGCGGACCGCCCTCTCCTGAAACTGAAGCTCGGCCAGGGCGGCGACGAGGACATCGCCCGCGTGGAGGCGGTGCGCGCCGGCGCGCCGCGCGCGGCGCTGATCGTCGATGCGAACGAGGGCTGGAAGCCGGAAGATGTGATGCCGCTGGCGCGGGAATTCGCGCGGCTCGGCGTCTCGCTGATCGAACAGCCCGTGCCCGCCAAGGACGACGAGGTGCTGCGCGGGATCGCAAGCCCGGTGCCGCTCTGCGCCGACGAAAGCGCACACGGGCTCGAAGGCATGAAGCGGCTCGTCGGTCTCTACGACTTCATCAATGTGAAGCTCGACAAGACCGGCGGCCTCACCGAGGCGCTCTCCGTCATGCGCTGCGCGAAGGCGCGGAAGCTCCGCGTGATGGTCGGCTGCATGGTCGCGACCTCGCTCGCCATGGCGCCCGCGATGCTCGTCGCGCAACAGGCGGATTATGTCGACCTCGACGGGCCGCTGCTGCTGGCAGAGGACCGGAAACCGGCGCTGCGCTACGAGGGCAGCCTTGTCTATCCGCCGGAAGCGGAGTTGTGGGGTTAGGCTAGCGCTTTCAGCGCCACAAGCTGCTCTTCCCACCAGCCGCCCTGCATGGTGAGGAAGGCGCGGCTGTCGAGACCGTGGCGCGCGGGATGGTCCGGCGGGAGCGTCTCCCAGCCGCGATGCTCGAGCAGGATGCGCGTGCCGGTATCGTTCGCCTTGAAACGGATATCGACTTCCGTGACCTGCCCCTCGCGATAGTTCGGCCCGCGCCACTCGAAGACGAGGCGCCGGCCCGGCTCCCAGACGAGAATGCGGCCGGCCTCGTAGAGCTCGCCCTTCGCTTCGTCATAGATCTCGACGAGACGCCCGCCCTCGCCCGGCTCGAAACGCATGGTGCCATTGAGCTTCGGGCGGAAGCGGAACTTCGGACCGCGCTGCCACCATTGGTCGACCTCTTCGGTAAAGAGGCGAAAGGCCTCTTCCGGTTCGACCTCGAGGGTGATCGCGACGGTGACGCTGGCGCTCACTTCTTCTTCCTCTTGCGCGTCTTGCCTTCGGCGTGAGCCTTGAAAGCGGTGAGCTGCGAGGTCCAGAAGGCGGCGACCTCCTCGAGCCATGCCTGAAGGTCGGCGAAGGGCGCGGCGCGCAGACGATAGACGCGCAGGCGCCGGTCGTCTCCCGCCTCCTCTTCCTCGATGAGTGCATTCTCGCGCAGGACGCGCAGATGACGGCTGACGGCCGGCCCCGAAATCTCGAAGGCGGCGGCAAGGTCGCCCGCGCGCATCGGCCCCTCGCGCAGGAGATCGACCATGCGCCGCCGGGTCGGATCGGCAAGCGCCGCCAGCACGCGGTCGATCTGTTCCTGTGCGGGCTCGCTCACCCCTTGCCCTCGACCTTGAGGCCGGGGCTCGCCTTCTCCATGTCGGCGTTGGAGAGGACGCGCATCGTCTGGCCGAAGGTCCAGAAGTGACCCTCCGGATCGAAGACGCGGTAGATCCTGTCGCCGTAGAACTGGTCTTCCGGTTCGGCGGCGATGGTCGCTCCCACCGCCTTCGCCCGTTCGTAATGCGCCATGACGTCCTTCACCTGGACATGGATGCATTGCGTGTTCTTGCCGTCCAGGCTTTTCGGGCTTGTGGGAAAGTCCGACCAGCCCGTGCCGCCGAGCATGATGCGGCCATTGCCGTATTCCATCTCCGCATGCTGGATCACGCCGTCGTCGCCCGTGACGCGCAGGCAGGTTTCGAAACCGAAAGCCTGTTCGAGCCAGTCGAGCGCGGCATTGGGGTCGTCGTAAAAGAGCGCGGGCACGACCTGCGCGGCGGCGCTGCCGGTTTTTTCTGACATGGGTGTTCCTCCCTGTTCGCGATGGACAGGGAGGTATTTAACACCAAGGCTAATATTTAATCAATACGTTAAATATATCGATCAGATATCGAGCACGATCTTGCCGAAGTGGGACGCGCCCTGCATGAGCCGGAACGCTTCCTGCGCATCGGCGAGCGGGAAACGCTTGTCGATGACGGGATGAATGTCGTTCTGCTCGATGGCGCGCGACATTTCCTCGAAATGCGCGCGGCTGCCGACGGTGATGCCGCTGATCTTGAGGTTCTGCGCGAAGATCGCGGCGACGTTCACATCCTTGGTGAGGCCGGAGAGAATGCCGATAACGGCGATGTGGCCGCCGACGCGCGCGGCCGTGATCGACCGCGGGAAAGTGTCGGCGCCGCCGACTTCGACGACATGGTCGACACCGCGCCCGCCGGTGAGCTTGCGCGCTTCCATCTCCCAGTCGGGCGTCTGTTTGTAGTTGATCGACGCATCCGCACCGAGCTTCTTCGCGCGCTCGATCTTCTCGTCGGAAGACGAGGTGACGATGACGCGTGCGCCCATCGCCTTCGCGAATTGCAGCGCGAAGATGGAAACACCGCCCGTGCCCTGCACGAGCACCGTGTCGCCCGCCTTGAGACCGCCTTCGACCACAAGCGCGCGCCATGCCGTGAGGCCCGCGCAAGGGAGACAGGCGACTTCCTCGTCGGAGAGATTGGCGGGGGCCTTCGACATGCCCTCGGCGGAGAGGCACATATATTCCTGCGCGCAGCCGTCGATGGGGCTGCCGAGCGCCGTCGGTCCGAGATTTTCGGCGACGGGACCGCCCGACTGCCAACCCTGGAAAAAGCTCGGCGCGACGCGGTCGCCCTTCTTCAAACGCTTGACGCCCTCGCCCACCTCGACGACTTCGCCGCAGCCGTCCGACAGCGGCACCATCGGCAGAAGCTTCGGATTGCCGCCGAAGGTGACGGTGGCGAGATCGCGATAATTGAGCGAGCCCGCCTTCATCTTCAGCACGACCTCGCCCGGGCCGGGCTTCGGCACGTCGCGATCCTTGAGCTTCAGATTGTCGATTCCGAAATCGCCTTCGAGCACCAGCGCACGCATCAGTGTTCCTCCGTCCATGAATGCTTTTGCCGCAGAAACTGGCGCATCTGCGGGCAAAGTCAAACGGCGGAAAATTGACGCAAGGGAGACGGCGCGTCAGCGCGGGGCGTCGCCCTTGATCTGCGTGCGGTGCATGACACGGCGCTCACTTCCGTCGAAGCGGTCGCGGCGGTGAATGGCGCAACGATTGTCCCAGATCAGGAGGTCGCCGAGCCGCCACCTGTGCGTCCACGAAAACTCCGGTTTCGCGCAATGCGCCCAGAGCCGGTCGAGCAGTTCTTCGCTCTCCTCGACGGCATAACCTTCGAGATAGCCGTTGAGGCGTCGGCCGAGATAAAGCGCCTTGCCGCCCGTCGCCGGATGCGTGCGGATCGCGGGGTGCTTCGCGCCGGGCGCGCTGCGCACATCGAGAACGACGCCCGCGCCCGCGCGGAGTTCGCCGACGCTGGTCGTGCTTGAATCGTGATTGACGATGCGGCCCTCGATGGCGGCGCGGAGATCGTCCGGAAGGTCCTCGAGCGCCTTGTACATGTTGGCGAAGCTCGTATCGCCGCCCTTCGACGGAATTTCGAGCGAATAGAGCACGCTCGCCATCGGCGGTTCCGCGACATAGGACATGTCGGTGTGCCACTCTGCTTCCTTGTCGCCGAGCGCGCCGATGGGCTTCCCGTTTTCAAGGACGTTGGAGATGATCCAGATCTCGGGACGCGACAATGCCTGCCCGCCCGCCATGTCGGTCGCGCTGGCGGGCGCGATGTCGAGTTCGCCGAAATTCCTCGAAAACCGGATCAGGTCGTCGTCGGAAACCTTCTGACCGCGAAACAGCAGGACGATGTGATCGTACCAGGCCTGCTGCACGGCTTCGAATTCGTCGCTCGTCAGCGGCTTCGAGAGATCGAGCCCGCGCACTTCCGCGCCGAGCGCCCTGCCTGTCGGGATAACTTCAACTGCCATTTTCCTGGCTCCGTTCTTCTTCCTGCCCGTCTTCTTCGGGGACGAGCACCTCTCCCTTCCAGCGCATCGCAACGAGGACAGCGCCGCCAAAGGCGATGGCGCCGGCCGCCGCCATGAGGAAATAGGCATGGGGCCCGAGTTCTTCATATATGGGTCCGACGCCGATCGTCACCAGCCCCATGATAACGCCAGATGCCATCGCCGCGTAGAGGCTCTGGGCCGTGGCCGCAAGCCGGGGCGGCGCGGCCTGCGTCACGAACTGGACGGCGCCAAGATGCGCCGCCCCGAAGGTGAGGCCGTGAAGCACCTGCATCAGGAAAAGCACGGCCAGCGGCGGGCTCAGCGCCGTGACCGTCCAGCGCAGAACGGCGGCGGCGGCCGCAAGCATCAGCAGGCGCACCGCGCCGAGCCGCGCCATGATGGGCCCCGAGACATAGAAAAGGACGATCTCGGCGACGACGCCTGTCGCCCAGAGAAGGCCGATCACCGTGTCCGAATAGCCCTGCCCCTGCCAGGCAAGCGAGCCGAAGGCGTAGTAGACGGCATGGGTCGCCTGGGTGAGGCTCGCAGCGAGCACGAAGAGAATGAAAACCGGATGCCGTCCGATCCGCAGAACATCCGCAAACTGGCTTCCGCGGCGCACGGGCTTGCGCACGGGCGGCTTTTCGCGCGGGAGCAGCCAGATGCCCGCGACGTTGAGCGAGAGCGCCGCGACAAAGCAGAGCGCTATAATGGAAGGCGGGTTCCATTCCAGAAGCCATCCCGCGCCGACGCTGGCGAGGATGAAGGTGATCGATCCCCAGAGCCGGACGCGACCGTAATTCATGCCCCGGTCGATCCGCGCGCGCATTGCCATCGTCTCGATGAGAGGCGAGATCGACGGAAAGACGGCGTTCAACACCAGCGCGACGAGAAGAATGAGGCCGAAGCCCTCTACCCAGAGGAAAAGCGCCGCCGAGACGAGCGACGCCCAGGCGAGCCAGACCATGACGCGCCGCCGGTCGCCGATCCGGTCCGCGACGGCGGCGAAGAACGGGCTCACCACGATGCGCAGGAACAGCGAAAGCGCGACGACCAGCGAAATCTCCGTCGCGTCGAGCCCTTGCGCTTTCAGCCATACCGGGAAGAACGGCAGATAGACGCCCGTGAACAGGAACATCGTGCCGTAGACAGTCGCGAGACGGATGGAGAGAGACATGATGAAGGGCGTTCCCCGGCGGTGCCCACTGATAGCGCGCCGTCCGCGCCGGGGGAAGGCCCCCTCCCCGCCGCGTTATCCGAAAGAGGGGAAAGGCAGTTCGCGTCGCTCCATCGTAGCGACGAGATAGTCCCAGATGCGGGCTTCGAGGCCTGCAGCCCAGGACGCCTGCGACCCTTCCACATGGGTCTGCAACTCGATCAGAAGCGCGGCAAGCTCGGCATTGTTCGCTTCGAGGACGGAAATGCGGAGCGAGGCGTCCAGGGTTTCCGCCGCCGAGGTGAGCCGCTGCTTCAGCGCCTCGTCCTCGACAAGCGCCGCCGCGTGGGAGAAGAGCGAGCGCATCTCGCTGTTCTCCGCGAGCCGGATGTCGGCGGCGCGGTCATGGAGTTCGCCGGTCATGTGGAGCATCAGCCCCATGATGCCGACATGGCCCATCGAATATTCGGCCGAGAGATGCGGCGCGACATCGCCGAGAAGCGTGCCGAAAAATCCCTGCATCACGACACCGACATCGGGCTTCATGCGCGTGCCTCCTTCGAAAGAGCGGCAAGCCGCTTTGCCAGTACGCGGTCATGCACGTCGGTGCAGTACCAGCTCGAAAAGGCGAGGACGGGATCGCGGTTGGCGCCGGTCTGGTATTCCTTGCCGGCGGAAATCCAGATCGCGAGGCCTTTCAGCGAATTGAATATCTCCCACCAGCGCAGGCGCACCGGGTCGATCTTCATGCCGCTCGCCTCTTCCCAGAGACGGAAGGCTTCCTCGCGCGCGATCATGCCACCCGGCCGCTCCGGCTGTTTGAACGCCCAGAGCGGATCGGCCGCCCAGGCGACATCTTCCAGCGGATCGCCCAGATGGCACATCTCCCAGTCGAGAATGGCGCGGATGTTGCCCTCGCCGTCGAACAGGAAATTGCCGGTGCGATAGTCGCCGTGAACCACCGAAATCTTTTCGGTGGGCGGCGGCGGATTGCGCTTCAGCCAGCGGATCGCGGCGCGCGCGACGGGCTGCGGCACGAGCTCGTCCTCGTCGATCACCTTTTCCCACTTCTCGAGCTCGCGGGCCCAGCATTCGTCCGGTGCAACCGGCTCCATGTTGGCGGAAAAGCCGATCGCTTGCGGGTCGGCGGCAGAGATGTGACCGAGATGCGTCCAGAACTGACGGCCGATCTTTTTGGCATGCGCACCATAGGGATCGTCATTGAAGGCGGAACCCGCCGCACACCCCTCGATCTGCTCCATCACGAAGAAGGGCCGGTCGAGCCATTTGAGATCGGTTTCGAGATAGAGCGGCTCCGGCACCGGAAGCCCGGTCGGGTGAAAGGCGCGGTAGGCATTGTATTCGAGGTCGCGCTCGGTCTCGATCAGGCTCGCGACGGGATCGCGTCGCAGAATCAGGGCACGCTCGACCCGCGTGCCGCCCTCCTCCCAGCTTGCCCGCAAGCGAAACGTTTCGCGGCTTGCGCCGCCATGAATGCGCGAGACGCCGCTCACCTCGATGTTCGAGGCGGCGGGCATCCGATGCGCGAGATAGGCCGCAACGCGGGGTGCGAGATCTTCCATCGCCGTCCTACTTCGCCGGGTCGAGAATGTCTTTGAAACCGGACGGCGCATGCGGCCCGATCACCATCTGCTCGAGAATGCCGCAACCTTCCCGCTTCGATCCGTCCGGCAGCGTCATCACCGCATCGGAGATCGCCTGGATGTGGAGATGCGGCGGCGCGAAACTCTTGATGTCCGAGAGCTTGAATTCCTCATAGCCGAGCGCGTTGTCGCCCTTGTGAGCGCCATGCGCCCATTCGGGATGCCCATAGCCGATGCCCAGCATGTAGAAATTGTATTTCGGCGTGAGGTCGATCCGCGTCTTCTCGCCCTTGCGCGTCTCGAAGAAAATCGAGGCCGATTTCGCATGGCGCGAACCCGAAACATAGCCGATCTCGTAGCTGACGCGATCCATCTCCTGCGGCTTCGCGTCCTCGCCGAGTGGACACATGACGCCGGAGAGGTTCCACGGATCGCCATGCTCGTCGTCATTCACATGGAAGAGCGTGATCCGGTCCTCGAAATTGAGCGGCGCCCAGAGCCAGAAGAACTGGAACTCCATCGGCGGCACCATCGGCTGCGCGTCGGCGGCACCGATGGGACGCACGCCCCACGAACGGTCGCGCGTTCCGACATAGTCTGAGGACTTCACCTCGATGCGCTTGCCCTTGACCTCGATCCAGCCTTCCCATGTACCGTTCTGCGTCATGCGCGTCAGGTCCATCATGATGCGCGGGCCGTTGCGGCGCGTGAAACGCGGCTCCTTGAGCGCGGGCGCACGGCCCGTGAAAGTCAGGTCCGCCTTGATGCCGTATTCGTTGTCGGCGACGCGGATGCGGAGCGAATGAAGAGGCTCCACGACGTCGACGGAGACGGGACCGACCGTCATGTCCATGCGCTCCGAATTCAGAAAGCGCGAGGCGTGGAGATTGTGCTGCACGCCGTCGACGATGACGCTGAAGGCGGCGTCGATGATGTTGATGTGCGGATAGACGCCGAGCGCCGCGGCGAAGAAGACATCTCCCGAGCGCGTGTAACCGTTGAAGAAATAACGGTCGTAGAAATTGCGGTCCGTACCGGAAAACGCGATCGGTTCCGGTGTCTGGTGAATCGGATAATCGTCGGCCTTGGTGAGCATCTCTGTCCCTCCCCGCTCCGGCTTGTTGCCGCCGGATACGTGTTCTTGTTCTGATGGCGCAACAATGACCTCGGCGCGACGCAGGGTCAACGCGCGCGGCAGACCGGACATTCCGACTGACGCAACGGAACCGCCGAAGCGTCAGATTTCGATCATCTCGAAGTCGCCCTTGGGCGTACCGCATAGCGGACAGATCCAGTCGCCGGGAATATCCTCCCATCGGGTTCCAGGTTCGATTCCCTCGTCCGGCAGCCCCTCGGCCTCGTCATAGATGAAGCCGCAGGTCATGCATTGCCAGGTGCGCCAAGCGGTCTTTCGATCGCTCATCGCTCCGCCCCGCTCAGTGCATCCGGTAGGAGATCGGAACCGATTTCGGCCCGCAGACGAAATTCGCTTCCATCCGTTTCGGCGCGCCGGCAAGTTCGAGCGCTTCGAGACGCGGCAGCAATTCCTCCCAGAGAATGCGCATTTCCATGCGGCCGAGATGCTGGCCGAGGCAGACATGGGCGCCGTAACCGAAAGCGACATGCTTGTTGGGCGAGCGGTCGACGCGGAAAGCGAAGGGATCCTCGAACACATCCTCGTCGCGATTGCCCGAGGGATAGGAAAGCATCATCCAGTCGCCCTTCGCGATCTTCTGCCCATGCATCTCGGTATCCGCCGCGGCGCTGCGCATGAAATGCTTCACGGGCGTGACCCAGCGGATCGACTCCTCAAGATAGCTCGGGATGAGTGAGGCATCGGATTTGAGCTTCGCGAACTCGCCCGGGTTTTCCGCAAGCGCCCACAGCCCGCCCGCCGTCGTGTTCGACGTCGTGTCGTGGCCGGCCGTCGCGGCGATGATGTAGTAGGACATGGCTTCCAGATGACCGAGCGGCTGGTCTCCGATCTGCCCGTTCGCGATGACGCTTGCGAGGTCGTCGCGCGGACAGGCGCGCCGGTCTTCCGTCATGGCGTTGAAATATTCGATGAACTCGCCGACCGTGGCGCCGATCTGCGCCAGAGCCGCATCCGCATCCGCGATCTCGGCCCTGTTGCGGTTGAGATCGGGATCGGCACTGCCGAAGAGCTCCTGCGTGAGCTTCAGCATGCGCGGCTCGTCGGACTCCGGCACGCCAAGCACTTCCATGATGACATGGAGCGGATAGAGAAAGGCGACATCGCGCGCGAAGTCGCAATTGCCGCCCATATCGGCCATCCGGTCGATGAAGCCTTTCGCGATCTCGCGGATGCGCGCCTCGAGCTTCTTCAGATTCTGCGGCATGAACCAGGACTGGGTGAGCTTGCGGTAGGCGAAGTGATCCGGATTGTCCATCTGCACAAGCGAGCGCACGAGATGGGGAGAGCCGCCCATCATCTCGCGCACCTTGCGGTCGACCTCGATGGGGGTGAGCGTCGTCGCGCGGTCCCCATTGTGGAAGAGTTCGTTCTGACGCTCGACGGCGAGAATGTCGGCATGTTTGGTCACGACCCAGAAGGGATCGAAGCCTTCGGGGTGCGCCTGCGCGAAGGGCATGTCCTTGCGCAACCGCGCGAAGGCGTCGTCGACGCGCGCCCCGTCCGCATAGGCCTTGGGGTCGATGATGGTCTGGGCAATTTCCTGCGGGATCATGGCCGTTCTTTCTGCTGCAAACGTTAAATCCATAAGAAATTTATGGGTTTTCGGATGCAAGCTCAAAGCGGCAAGTCGTCGCTGAAAATGGGATCCTTTCAGCGAAAGAGCGCGATGACGCTACGTCTCAGATTTCGACCATGTCGAAATCGGCCTTCGGGGTGCCGCAATCCGGACAGACCCAGTCCTCTCCCACGTCTTCCCAGCGCGTACCGGGCGGCAAGCCATCTTCGGGCAGGCCGTCTTTCTCGTCATAGATGAAACCGCAGGTCGCGCACTGCCACTTTCTGTAGGCCATCGCCATGGAGACCTCCCTTGGTACGTGTCATCCTTTAATCTAGCGCGACGCTGCGTCATTTGCAGGGAAGCGCCTTGTCATTCCTGCCCATAAGACCAATATGACCGAAAATCCCGCACCGCCCAGTCCGGCAGCCGCGGAGACAGGGAGGATGGCATGCGCATTTTCATCACCGGCGCGTCGGGCTTCGTGGGCGGCGCAGCCGCGAAAAAACTGAGCGGTGCGCATGAGGTGCTGGCCCTGTCGCGCTCCGAGAAATCGGATGCCGCGATCTGCGCCGCGGGCGCAACGCCCGTTCGCGGCGATCTCGGCAGCGTCACGGCGGCCATGCTGAAAGACGTCGACGCCGTCGTGCATTGCGCGGCGAAGGTCGAGACCTGGGGCCGGATGAAGGAATTCCGGGCGATCAACGTGACGGGCACCGAGCGCCTGCTGAAGGCGGCGCGCGAAGCGGGCGTCAAACGCTTCGTCCATATCGGCACGGAGGCCGCGCTCTTCTACGGCCAGTCGATGGACGATTTCGACGAGACGGCGCCGATGGCCTTCAACTCCCCCATGCCCTACCCGCGCACCAAGGCGCATGCCGAGGAAGCCGTGCGCACCGCGAATGGCAACGGGCTCACGACGATCGTGCTCAGGCCGCGCTTCATCTGGGGGCCCGGCGACCAGACGCTGCTGCCCGCACTGAAGGAGATGGTGGATACGGGACGCTTCGCCTGGATCGGCGGCGGGCGCGCCGTGACCGACACCGCGCATATCTACAATGTGGTGCACGCCATCGAACTCGCGCTCGAAAAGGGCAATGGCGGCGAGGCCTATTTCATCACCGACGGTGGAAAGCCTGTCTCGTTCAAGGAAATGATGACGAAGATGGCGGCGACGGCGGGTTTCTCCCTTCCCGACCGGAACATACCGGGATGGCTGGCGCGCGGCGCGGCGAGGATCATGGACCGGATCTGGAAGCTCACCTTGCGCCGCTCGCCGCCGCCGCTCGATCCGCACACGGCATCGCTGATGTCGCGCAACTGCACGCTGAAGATCGGCAAGGCGCAACGCGAACTCGGTTACGAACCCGTCATCACGCGCGAAGCGGGACTGGCCGAGCTCGCGCGGCCAGGCTGAAGACGCGCCGCCGCATTGCAATCGTCCCTTCTTTGCCCGAAGCTCCGCCGAACCAGCGGGAGATGAAACATGCGCATCTGGATCGTGATCGGCGCCGCGAGCGGCTTTCTTTCCGTGGCGCTCGGCGCCTTCGCGGCGCACGGGCTGCAATCGCGCGTGGGGCCCACGGAACTTGCCGTCTTCGAAACCGGTGCGCGCTACCAGATGTATCACGCGCTCGCGCTCTTCGCCGTCGCCTGGGTGGCGGCGCAGGGCGGCGGGGCGTTCGCCACCATCGCCGGATGGGCCTTCGTGGCGGGTACGATTCTCTTTTCGGGCTCGCTCTACTATCTCGGCCTGACCGGCAGCCGCGCCCTCGTGCTGGTGACACCGGTGGGCGGCCTCGCCTTCCTGATCGGCTGGGCAGCCCTTGCCGCAGCGGGATGGTCGCTCCGCACGGCCGGCCCCGGCTGAGCATCCCGCCGACGACAAGGGAATGCACAAGTCCCTCTGGACAGCCACCGGAACGCTTCCTATTTTGACTAGACCGTAGTCTAGTTTTTGGTTATGCCCTTGGACGGGTGAAGCATCGGGAGGCTTTGATGGGCGAGCGGATACTCGTGGTCGGCGGCGGCATTGCGGGTCTCTGGACCGCACTGGCGCTTGCGCGTTCGGGCCGCGAGCTGACGGTGCTGGAGCGCGATCCGCCACCGCCCGAAACCTCCGCCGACGAAGCCTTCGAGAACTGGGAGCGCAAGGGCGTCGGCCATCTGCGCCACAGCCACGCCTTCCTCGCGCGGCTGCACGTTCTGATCCGCGACAATTACCCCGACCTGATGGAAGAGTTGCTGGCCGCCGGCTGCCGCGAACTCAAATTCGCGGACGGCCTGCCCGTCTCGCTGCAGGACATCTACGAACCCGTGCCCGGCGACAAGGACATGACGATCCTGACGAGCCGCCGCACGACGCTCGAATTCATCATGCGCCGCTACGCCGCGCGGCAACAGGGCATCCGCTTCGAGACCGGCGCGCTGGTGCGCGACGTGCTGACGGACAAGGACGAGAACGGCGTGCTTCGCGTGACCGGCCTTACCGTCGAGCAGAACGGCGCGACGACGGACCGGACGGCCGACATCGTGGTCGATGCGGCGGGCAAGAACAGTCAGATCATCGACTGGCTGAACAAGGCGGGTGCCGGAATCGCCGAAGAGACGGAACGGGCGGGCATTCTCTATTTCACGCGCCATTACCGGCTGCACGATCCGAAGAACGAGCCCGCGCGCACGAAAGTGCCGGGCGCAGGCGATCTCGGCTTCATCAAGTACGGCCTCTTTCCCGCCGACAATGGCTGCTTCTCGATCACGCTCGCCGTGCCCGAAATCGAAATGGAAATGCGGCGCGCGATCGTGCGGCCGGAAAATTTCGATGCGATCTGCGCCATGCTTCCCGGCATCGCGACATGGACCTCGACGGACGCATCGGAGCCCGTGAGCCGCGTCTTCGGCATGGGCGAACTCATCAGCCGCTGGCGCCACATGACGAAGGACGGGAACCCGCGCGTGCTCAACTTCTTCCCCATCGGCGACAGCGTGATCCGCACAAATCCGCTTTACGGGCGCGGTTGCTCCTTTGCGGGCGTGGCCGCCGAAGCGCTCTGCGAAACGCTCGACAGGAGCGAGGATCCGCGCGAGCGCGCCCGCTTCTACCATGCGCGTCTCGCGAAGGACCTCCGCCAGCATTACGACGACATGGTGAAGCAGGATCTTGCCGCCATCAAACGCGCCAAGAACGCGCTCAACCCGGACTACAAGCCCGGCGTGAAAGCGCGCCTCTTCAAGAGCTTCGCGGAAGACGCGCTTCTGCCCGCCGTGCGCGGCGACGTCGACCTCATGCGCAGCTTCATGCGCTCCTTCCACATGGTCGATCCGCCGAACACATGGGCGCGCAACCCGCGCAACATATCCAAGGTGCTTGTGACCTGGGCACGCGGCAGGAAGCGCAACGCCGATCTCTACCCGCCGAAACTCGGCCCCGGCCGCGAAGAGATGTTCGCCTCGCTCGGCATCTCCGCCGAAGCGGACCGGGAACGGGCGAAATCGGCCTGACAGATATTTCAGAACAGACAAATGGGGGGGGGAGACGGCGATGACATTTCCGGAGCCGCACTACGTCGACACGAATGGCATCAGGATGGCGGTCTACGAGCAGGGACCGAAAGACGGCGTGCCGGTGGTGATGTGCCACGGCTTCCCGGAAATCGCCTATTCCTGGCGTCACCAGATGCCCGCGCTGGCGAAGGCCGGTTTCCGCGCCATCGCACCCGACATGCGCGGCTATGGACGCAGCGTCGGCCCCAAGGGCAAGGACGCTGTGCCGCTCTACGACATTCATCATCTCACGGACGATCTCGCGGGCCTGCTCGATGCGCTCAAGCTCGACAAGGCGATCTTCGCCGGCCACGACTGGGGCGGCATGGTCGTCTGGCAGATGCCGCTCCGCCATCCCGACCGCGTTGCGGGCGTGATCGGCGTCAACACGCCGTTCATCCCGCGCGGTCCCATCGACCCGATCGAGGGCATGCGCGCGGTTTTCGGCGAGGACATGTACATCGTCTATTTCCAGCAGTTCGGTGTGGCGGAAAAGATGTTCGAGAAGGACGTCGCCCGCTCGATGCGCTTCTGGTACCGCAAGAGCCCGATGACGCTTGCCGATTTCGACAAGCTGCCGGCCGAGGAAAAGAACCTCTCCTTTCTGAAGAGCTTCGCGACCGACGAAAGCACCTGGGGCGGCGAGCAGCTTCTGAACGCGGAAGAACTCGACTACTACACGAAGGCGTTCGAGCATTCGGGCTTCGAGGGTGGCATCAACTGGTACCGCAACTTCACCCGCAACTGGCAGATCACCGAAGGCCAGACCGAGAAGGTCGACGCACCGAGCCTGATGATCTCGGCGGCAGACGACATCGTGCTCCGGCCGGAAATGACCGCCGGCATGGAGCAATATGTGCCGGACCTCGAAAAGCACATCATTCCGGATTGCGGCCACTGGACCCAGTCGGAAAGGCCGGAAGAGCTGAACGCGCTGATGGTGGACTGGCTGAAGCGCCGCTTCGGCTGAGCCTCCTCCCCATAATGTGACTTGCCCCCCACGCGCCCGGCAGGCAGACTGACCGAAATTGCATTTTCGGTCATTTGCCCGGCGGGAGGGGGCCGTCATGACGCTGATCGAGCATATTTCGCAGGCGCCCGACGCTCTGCGCGGCGCCCTCTACTGGCTGATCTTCATCAATACGGCCTCGGTCTTCTTTGTTTTCGGCCGTTTGGAAGGACGGACGGTCCTCGCCGTCTGGCTCGCGAATGTGGCGCTGACACTGGCGCTTTTCGAGTTCTATGGCTTCAGCCGCATTCTGGGGCTCGGCTATCTCGCACTCTGGACGCCCCTGCTCGCCTGGCTCGTTCGCCGAAACGCGGCCGACGGCCTCCGCGAACCGCGCGATATCTGGCTGGTGACGATGTTCGCCTCGAACCTTGTGGCGCTCTTCTACGGATATTTGACACTCCTCCGCCTGCTGACGGGAGCCGACGGGATCGCGTGAGCGCAGCGAAGCATGCAAATGCCCGCCTCCGCTGCTAGACTGCGCCCAACCGCAGCCCCCGCCGGCAAGCCCATGACACGTTCCCCCGCACGCGACCAGGCCGCCCTGCTCTTCGCCAACGAAACCTTCTACCGCGCCTTCGCCGAGCGCGACTCGACGCTGATGAATGCCCTGTGGGCGGAGCGCGAGCCCGTGACCTGCCTGCATCCCGGCTGGCCGCCCGTGGAAGGCCGCGACAGCGTGCTGCAGAGCTGGCATGCGATCCTTTCGGGCCCCGCGAGCCCCGACATCGAGTGCCTGCATGCGCGAGCGGGCATCCACAAGGACACCGGCATCGTGATCTGCTACGAGCGCATCGGGCAGGACTTCCTGATCGCGACGAACATCTTTATACGAAGCGGCGATGGCTGGCTTCTGGTCCATCATCAGTCCGGCGCGGCGCCCGAACCTGCGGAAGGCACCGCCCCACCGAAGCGAAGCATCAATTGAAGACAGGGTTGCTTACATTTCTGTTAGCGGGTTGTTGCGATCCGATGAACCTTATATGATCCGCGCGCCCGGGCGCGCTCCGCTACGCCCGGGCCTTCGATGTCTGGCCCACCCCGCTCGCCGCCCCCGAAAGGCGAGAACTGACAACCGGTCCGGGTTCGCGCCCGCCAATGGGAGCTCCGGACGACGCCCTTTTCTTGCGGGCATGCGGACCAACGAATGTTGAGAGGACGAGGCATGTCGCAAGTGCTGGAGCGGAACGCGGCCGCAGAAACGAAGCTGGAAGAACCGGTGGAGCGCCTCGCGCCCGACGGGCCCCGGCTGGCGGCAATCAACGGCGACCGGCCGCTGCGCATTCTGCTGCCGAGCTACCGCTCCAATCCGACGACGGGCGGCCAGGGTGTCTATATGCGCCACGTCTCGAAGGCGCTTGCCGAACTCGGCCACCGGGTCGACGTGATCTCGGGCCCGCCCTACCCCGTGCTCGATCCGCGCGTGAACCTCATCAAGCTGCCCTCGCTCGATCTCTATGCAAACCCGCATCCGATCAAGTCCATCCGCCCCTGGATGCTCGGCTCGCCCATCGATCTTTTCGAATGGTGGAGCCACGCGACCGGCGGCTTCTCCGAGCCTTACACCTTCGGCGAGCGCATGGCGCGCTATGTCCGCGGCACACTCGACGACTACGACGTCTGCCACGACAACCAGACGCTGTGCTGGGGTCTCCTCAAGATGCGCGACATGGGCATGCCCGTTGTCGGGACGATCCACCATCCGATCACGATGGACCGGCGCATCGACATCAAGCATGCGCGCACGCTGCAGCTGAAAATCCTGAAGCGGCGCTGGTACTCCTTCCTCAACATGCAGATCAAGGTCGCGCGCCAGCTCGATCCGCTGATCGTGGTCTCAGAAAGCACGCGCCGCGACGTCGTGCGCGAATTCGGTGTCGACACGGCGAAGACGCGGCTAGTGCTTCACGGCATCGACCATCTGCAGTTCCGCCCGATGCCGCATGTGAAACGGCGCGACGATCTGATCGTCGCCTGCGCCAGCGCAGACGTGCCGCTGAAGGGGCTGATCTACCTGATCCGCGCCTATGCGGAACTCCTGAAGACACGGCCGGAGTTGAAACTCCGCGTGATCGGCAAGCTGCGCGAGGGCAATACTTCCCATGAACTGCGTCAGCTCGGCATCATGGACAAGGTCGAGTTCGTGACCGGCGTGACGGACGAAGACATCACCACGATCTACAACGAAGCGACGATCGCCGTTTCGCCCTCCGTCTACGAGGGCTTCGGCTTTCCCTGCGGCGAGGCCATGTCCTGCGGCACGCCGGTGATCGCGACAGATGGCGGCTCGCTGCCGGAAGTCGTGGGCGATGCCGGCATCGTTGTGCCTCATTCCAATCCGCCCGCGCTCGCGAACGCGATCGCCGCGATGCTCGACAATCCGGAAATGCGTGCTCGCTACGGCCAGGCCGGACGCGAGCGTATCCTCGCCGAGTTCAAATGGGAACGCGCGGCGCGCGAATATGCAGACATCTACAGGCAGACGATAGAAAATGCAGACAATCGACTTGAACGTGCTCGGGCTTAGGGACGGCCAGCGCGCGCTCGACCTCGGTTGCGGCGCAGGCCGGCATGTCCATGCCATGTACTACCACTCGCAATGCCATGTGGTCGGGCTCGACCTCGGCTTCGAGGACGTGCGCAATACACGCAACGGCTTCGGTTCGTGCCCCGACATGGACCCGGATACCAAGCGCGCCTTCTCGCTGACCGTCGGCAATGCGTTGTCGCTGCCCTTTCCGGACGCCAGTTTCGACAAGGTAATCTGCTCGGAAGTGCTGGAGCACATTCCGGACTACGAACAGGCCGTCGCCGAAATCGACCGCATCCTGAAGCCGGGCGGCACGCTCGCCGTCAGCGTACCGCGCTACTGGCCGGAGTGGGTCTGCTGGGCGCTGTCCGACGACTATCACAACGAACCGGGCGGCCATGTCCGTATCTTCCGCGAAAGCCAGCTCAAGGGCTCCGTTCAGCGCCGTGGTCTCTCTTTCTTCCACCGGCATTTCGCGCACGGGCTTCATTCGCCATACTGGTGGCTGAAATGCGCCGTCGGCGTGAAACGCGAGGATGTGAAGATCGTCAATCTCTACAAGCGTTTTCTCGAGTGGGACATCCTGCAACGTCCGTGGCTCACGCGGACGCTGGAGAAGATCGCCGGTCCTCTGATGGGCAAGAGCGTCGTTCTCTATTTCACCAAGGGAGCGGCGTGAGCGGATGGTGCATCTGACCTGGGGCGACCGGCTCCCGGAGAAATTCTTCGACGGCTCGCGCGCGCGCATTCTGGATCTGCAGCGCGGCAATGGTGCGATCCCCTGGTATGACGGCGGCGTGATCGATCCGTGGAACCACACGGAAGCGGCGATGGGGCTGACGGTGCTCGGCGAAATCGACCATGCGCGCCGCGCTTTCCAGTATCTCGCCGACACGCAGTTGAAGGACGGCTCCTGGTGGGGTCAGCTCGGCGCCGCCGTGCCCTTCGACGAAGACGAGCAACGCTTCACCGGCGACGAAGCGGATGCCGGCCATCCCGTGCGCGACACGAATTTCGCGGCCTATATCGCCACCGGCGCCTGGCACCACTATCTCATCACCCGCGACCGGAAATGGCTTGCCGGCATCTGGCCGCATGTCGAGGCGGCGATGGGGTTCGTCACCGCACATCAGACGAGCCACGGCGATATCCGCTGGGCGGCGGACGATCCGCACACGCCGGAAGACGACGCACTCATCACCGGCTGCTCCTCGATCTACAAGAGCCTCGAATGCGCGGCACAGATTGCGCGCGAACTGGGACATCCCTCGCGCCACCTGATGGAAGCGCGCGCGAAGCTCGGCGAGGCGCTACGCGACAAGCCGCACCGCTTCGACCGGACATGGGAACCGAAGGACCGCTACTCGATGGACTGGTACTACCCCGTCCTCGCGGGCGTCGTCACCGGCGAGGCGGCGCGCAAGCGCCTTGCCTGGAAGTGGGACATCTTCGTCGCCGAGGGCAAGGGCTGCCGCTGCGTGATGGACCAGCCCTGGGTGACGGTTGCCGAAAGCGCGGAACTGACCATGGCCCTCCTCGTCGCCGGACAGCGGCGGCAGGCGGAGGCGATGCTTTCCTGGCAGCACCAGTGGAAGGCCGATTGCGGCGCCTACTGGATGGGCTACCAGTTCGAGGACAAGGTCGCCTGGCCGACGGAAAAGCCCGCATGGACGGCCGCCGCCGTCATCCTCGCGACGGATGCGATCGTGGGGCTCACGCCCGCCGCGCATCTCTTCGCCGAGCGCACCCTAGCCGAGGCGGCGGAGTAGCCTCAGGCTCTTCACGGCTTTCTCTTCCTCGAAGAAATTCGAAGCCAGCGCCATCTTGTAGATTTCGTAAGGCGGGCGGCCGCCATCCTTCGGGTCCGGGAAGACATCGTGGATCGCAAGTACGCCGCCCGGCATGACGCGCGGCGCCCAGAGGCGGTAATCCGTGAGCGCGGGCTCCATACCGTGACCGCCGTCGATGAAAACCATCGCAAGCGGCGTCGCCCAGCCTTTCGAGACGACTTCCGACGGCGCCACGAGCGGCACCACCGTGTCCTCCAGTTTCGCCATGCGCATGGTGCGGCGGAACAAGGGGAAGGTGTTGAGGCGGTCCGTCTCCGCGTCGTAGAGCGCCTCGTCGTGATGCTCCCAGCCCTGCTGGTTTTCCTCGGAGCCGTAGTGATGGTCGAGCGCGTAGAGCACCGCACCGTTCCGCTGGCAGGCGACGCCGATATAAACAGTCGACTTGCCGCAATAGGAGCCGATTTCGAGTACCGGACCCATGCGCGAGGCCTGAAGCGCCGCCTCGTGGAGCGCGCGGCCCTCGACCGGGTCCATGAAACCCTTGATGCTCTCGATATCGATGGGAAGCTCCACAACCGCTCCTTTCGCAGAAATACCGCCGTTTCCCTCGCATGCCGGGGCCCGGACGGCAAGCAGGTTAATCCCGCCTCAACCAATGGGAAACGAATGGCGGCGATAATGCGGGCTTCCCGAAGCCCCGGAGCCTCCGATGAGCGACGCCGCCCGCCTGATCGACGAAGACGAATATGACGCCATCGAGCAGGCCGTGCTGGAGACGCCGCGTGGACGCTGGTTCCTGCAGGAATATGCCCGCCGCCACAAGGCCGCCGATACGGAAGAGGTGATCGGCGCCGTCGAGAAGCTCTACGACCTCGCGCGCGAGACGGCGGCGGAAGCGCGCTTCGGTTTCCTCTATCACGAGATGCAGGAGATGCGCCGCGCCATTGGCGAGACCCGCGCCGCGATTGTCGCCGTAAAACCGGGCGAACGCCACAACCACGCGGAAACGGCGCCGGACGACCTGGCCGCCATCGCCGAAGCGGCGGACCGCGCCGCGGGCGACATCGTGCAGGCCGCCGAACGGTTGCAGGAAATCGGAGAGAAGCTCCGCGCGGGCGGTGCCGATGCCGATCTCTGCGACGAGATCGAGACACACGCGACCGGCATCTTCATGGCGTCGTCCTATCAGGAGATGACGGGCAAGCGCATTGGCCTCATCGTGAAGGCGCTGGCGGCGATGGAAGTGCACATCGCGCGCGTCGTTGCGCTCTGGGAAGAAGAAGCCCGGAAGGCCTAACCCCCGACTTCGAGATTGATGCAGCCGACGCTCCACTGCGACGCGCCGTCGACGAGGCGGTGACTGAGCCGCGTGATCGAGAGCGGGGCGACCTCGATCCTGAGCGCCGTGCCGAGATCGATGTCGAGCGCGAGCGCAATCGCCGAGCGGATCACGTTCACATGGCCGACCGAGACCAGCGTGTGGCCGGCATAATGCTCCGTCAGCCGGTGAATACCCTCATAGACCCGCGTCGCAACATCGAAGAAGGTCTCGCCCTCGGGCGGTTCGATCTCGACCGGGTTCGACCAGTCGAGCGTGCGGTTGGCGGCAAAGACGTCGTTGTAGCTCCGCCCCTGCCAGAGCCCGTAATTCTGATCGTTGAAATCGCCGACAGCGACAGGGTCGACGCCGGGCTTCAGCGCGAGCGCCGTCGCCTTGGTGCGGGTGAGCGGCGAGGACAGCCAGACCGACACGGCGGGAAGCCGCCGGGCGATGGCGGAGGCGAGCGCGGGATCGACCGGCTCCGGTGCGACATCGAGATGGCCGTAGTAGCGGCTCTCCTGCCCCTGCACCGGTGCATGACGAATCCAGATCCATTCGGTGCGCGTGCCGCTCATAGCCAGCCGCGATATTTGAAGAAGAGATAGGGAAGGACCGCGAACAGCACCATGAGCCCAAGCGCCATCGGATAGCCATAGACCCAGCTCAGCTCGGGCATGAAGTCGAAATTCATGCCGTAGATGCTGGCGATCAGCGTCGGCGGCAGGAAGACCACCGCCGCAACCGAGAATATCTTGATGATGCTGTTCTGTTCGTTGCTGATCAGGCCGAGCGTCGCGTCGAGCACGAAATTTATGTTGTTCGCGAGGAAGCTCGCATGATCGCTGAGCGCGGTGATGTCCCGCGTGATCGTCTTGAAACCGCGCTCGGCCGATTTCGGCATTTTCACGTCGCTCGGGCGCACGATGAAGCTGACGAGACGGCCGAAGCTGACAAGACTTTCCCGCGCCTGGGACGTCAGCGCGTGGCCCCGTCCGATGCGCGAAAGAATGGCATTGTAGTCGCGCTTTGCGCGCGGTTCATGGCTGAATATCTCGCGAGAGAGCGTATCGATGTCGTTCTGCACCCGCTCCAGAATATCGGCAACGCGGTCCACGATGGCATCGAGGAGCCCGGCGAGCACGTCCTCGCCCGTCGAACACGGCATGACGTGCCGTTGCGATTGCGAGGCATAGAGACGGAACGGCAGCGGTTCCGCATAGCGCAGGGTTACAAGCCGCCTGCCCGCGAGCACGAAGGTAACCGGCACGCTGAGCGGGTTCGGCGTATCGGCCTGCGTGATCATGGTCGCCGTCATGTAGAGCGCATCGTCCTCGTGATAGAGACGGCTCGACATTTCGATTTCCTGCATGTCTTCCTCGGTCGGAACGTCGAGGCCGAGTGCCTTGTCGAGAAAGAGGAGATCGTCGTCGCCCGGCGAAAGCACGTCGATCCAGACGGTTCCCTCCGGAATCGCTTCGTTCCGCTGAACCTCCACTGGCTTCAGCATGCCATTCGCGGGAACATAGGCCGTGATCATCGAATCGTCCGCTTGCCGTGCTTCGGGGCACCGATGATGCCCGCCCCGGCGCGCTGCGACAATCCGCAGCAGCCCTTTCATCCAGGAGTCACAAAGGCTTATTCCTTGACATTCGGCGGGAAAAGCCGCATGTCACGGCTAATTGTTCTCGTATGCGCGCTTTGCGCTGCCCTTTGGCACCGCCTGATCCCGGAACAATTCGACCCCTTCCCGATTCCAAGCGCGTTGGAACGCGGCAAGACCCCGCGTTAAAGCGCCGGCCAGTGTGGCCGGGCGCACGGCGTTGACTTGAAAGATTATGAGTACATGACGAATACGACTTTTGCGGATCTCGGCGTTGCCGAACCGCTCTGCCGCGCCCTCGCGGCCCAGAACTACGTAAACCCCACCCCCATTCAGGCCCAGTCGATCCCCGCCCTTCTCGAAGGCCGCGACCTGCTTGGCCTCGCCCAGACAGGCACGGGCAAGACGGCGGCTTTCGCGCTGCCGATCCTGCAGCTGCTGGCCGCCAACAATGAGAAGCGGGAAGCGAAATGCGCCCGCGCGCTGATCCTCGCGCCGACGCGCGAACTCGCGTTGCAGATCTCGAAGAGCTTCGAGACCTACGGCAAGCACTACAAGCTGCGCCAGGCCGTGATCTTCGGCGGCGTGAACCAGTTCCGCCAGGTTCGCTCGATGGCAGGCGGCGTCGACATTCTGGTCGCAACGCCCGGCCGCCTGCTCGACCTGATGAACCAGAAGCATGTCGAGCTTCGCCGCACCTCCATCCTCGTGCTGGACGAGGCGGACCGCATGCTCGACATGGGCTTTGTGCGCGACGTGAAGAAGATCATCGCAGCCATGCCCCAGAAGCGCCAATCGCTGCTCTTCTCGGCCACCATGCCGAAATCGATCGAGCATCTGGCTGCCGAAATCCTGAAAGACCCCGCCCGCGTCGAAGTGACGCCGGAAGTGGTCACGGTCGACAAGATCGACCAGCGCGTGATGCATGTGGACGGCAAGCGCAAGCGCGAGTTGCTCTCGAAGCTGCTGGACGACGCCGATCTCTCGCGCGTCATCGTGTTCACGCGAACGAAGCATTGCGCGAACCGCGTCAGCGAACAGCTCGACAAGGCCGGTGTGCCTTCCGAAGCCATTCACGGCAACAAGTCTCAGGGTGCCCGCCAGCGCGCACTCGATAATTTCCGGAACGGCAAGGCGCGCGTTCTCGTCGCAACCGATATCGCCGCGCGCGGCATCGACGTGACGGGCATCACCCATGTCATCAACTACGAATTGCCGAACGAGCCGGAAGCCTATGTGCACCGCATCGGCCGCACGGCCCGCGCGGGCAAGAGCGGCATCGCCGTCTCCTTCTGCGACGGCGCCGAACGCGCGCATCTGAAGAGCATCGAACGACTGACGAAGCGTCCGCTCACCATCGTCGATACGACCGAACTCCTCGGCGAGCAGATCGTCGTGCCTGCGGGCGAACCCGTGGCGCCGAAGCGTAGCGGACGAGGCGGCGGCCCCCGCAATGGCGGTGGCGGCAATCGCAACCAGCCCGGCAAGCAGCGCCGTTTCGGCGGCAAGCCCGGTGGCGGCGGCAAGCCGAACGCGGGCAATCGCGGCCAGCGCAACGCCAAGAAGAGCGGACAACCGCAGAGCCGGCGTCAGTTGGCAGGCGCCTGAAAAAGCTCCGTTCGCGGTTCAATTCGGCTACACATGAAGAGACGGCTCTGGTTCACTCCAGAGCCGTTCTTTTTTGCCGCCGGAAACCGATGACCCTTCGCCCCGCCCTCGCCTGCCTGCTCGTCTCGACGCTTGCGGCTTGCGCCGTTGCCGATCCGGCAGCGCGCAAGACGAAAGCGGACGAAGCAGGCGCCGGCCTGATGCCTGTAACCATCGAAACCGCCTCCTTCGATCTCTATGCCCGCATTCGCACCCCCGGCGCCACGGACCGCCTCACCGTCTATATCGAAGGCGACGGTTTCGCCTGGAAGCGGACCAACGAAATTTCCACCGATCCGACACCACTCAATCCCGTGGCGCTGCACCTTGCGGCGGCCGACCCCTCACCCGCCGTCGCCTGGCTCGCCCGGCCCTGCCAGTTCACCGGCGGGCTGACCGCGCGGGGTTGTGCGGACACTTTCTGGACGGAGGAGCGCTATGGCGAAACGGTCATCGCCGCGATGAATGAGGCAGTGGATGAACTGAAAGCCACGGCGGGCGCCACGACGCTCGACCTCGTCGGTTTCTCGGGCGGCGGCACGGTTGCCGCACTGCTGGCGCTGCGGCGGGACGACATCGCTACCCTGAGGACCGTCGCCTCGCCGCTCGACACCGACGCCTTTACATCGGTCCACGGGGTGAGCCGCCTTTCAAGCTCGCTGAACCCGGCGGAGAACGCCCCCGCCCTCGCCACACTGCCCCAGGTTCATTATGTAGGTGAGGACGACGAAATCGTGCCCGCGAAGATCAACCGTCGCTTCCTCGCCCACATGGGCGAAAGCCGTTGCACGGCACTGGTGACCGTTCCGGACATGGATCATCACGACTGGGCGGAGATCTGGCCGTCACTCATGGCCCGCATGCCTGCCTGCCGCTGAGCCTAGATCGAGGCCGGGTCCGAGATGCGTTTCGGCGTCACTTCGACCCAGGGCCCCTTCACGCCGAGCAGGGACAGCGCCGCCTCGGTCTGCGCCTGCCGGGTGCTGAGATGGCCCCTGAGGCCAGGCAGCGAGCGGATGTGAAGACCGGTGTAAGGCAGGAATGGATTGCGCCTGAGGCTGCCGTAGATTTCGGAACGGCTTGTCGGCTTCGCGCTCGCCTTGCGCGCATGGAAGCCATGCGTGTTGGCAACGACGAGCGTGTTCGCTGGAACCGCCATGGCCCGGGGCGCGGGGTAGCCGAGCGCGGCGAGCATCTCCTCGCCGATGCGAAACGAACCCGCGGCAATCTCCGGATCGTCGGCATGCGCCGCGCCGATGCTGAGGTCGTATTCCCATTTGAGCCGTTCCGGCGTCGCGCGGTGCGAGCCCGGCACATAGAGGAGCGGCCCGTCCTCCGGCCCCACATCCTGCAGATAAAGCCAGGCCTTGGCTGTCGAATGGAACGTATCCATGTGCAGGCTGTTCTGCGGGTCGGGCCGCTCGGAATCGCCTTCGGCGAGCACGGTCTGGAGATGGATCAGCGGCTCGCCGCCGCAGCCCGCGACGTAGCGCAGGAGATCGGCCATCATCGGATTCGCCATCAGCCGTTCGAGCGGCGCACGGCCCCGGATATCGGGAAGGTCGAGGCTGCCCCGCCGCGTGACGGTTGAGCCTTCGCGCCGTTCCCATGAACGGAGCGGCGCCTCCTCGAGATCGCGCCGGAGCGCTGCAAAATCGTCTGCGGGCAATGCATTCACGATCACCAGAAAGCCGTCGCGCTCATAAGCCGCGCGCGACCCGGCATCGATTCGCGGCGCGAGCTGCGCGCGCCTTGCTTCCGCCATGCGCTCCGCGATCCGCACACGGGCGAGGTGAAGCCCCCGGCGGTTGAGCGCCGGACTGCCGATGAGCGGATTTGCCCGAAACGACTTCTGCCCGCTTGCAAGCTGCAGCGGCCAGAGCGGCGCGGCGATCCATGAAAGTGCTTTCATCGGAGCATCCTTCTCCTGAAAAACAGGACTTGCCTGAGAATAGCAGGGAAGCTGGCTCATAGCCTTTTCTTTGCGAAGGCCCTGCCGGACGCTGTCTTCAGATAGCTCTCGAAGGCGTGGGCACAATTTTCATCGGCAAATGCCACATAGGTTTTCACCTCCCACGGCGCATACTTGGACGTGTGAGACACTTCCAGCGCATTGTGCTTGGCCAAGCGCGCCTTCAAATCGTCCGTGATGCCGGTGTAGTAGCGGCCTTCGGCAGAGAGACTGCGAAGAATGTAGACGTATTTCATGGCTGCCAGTCCAGAACGTCTTTCCCCAACGGCAATTCCGGTAGCCTCCGCTCGTTCCGCGAAGACACCGGTGTTCCTTAGCCTATGAGAAATCGGCTGGCTTGCCGAGCCGTAGCTCGCGAAGCGAGCTTGTACCGAGAAGCCCGCCTTCGCCCTCCGGGCTCCGGCGCGGCAGCCTCCGCTCGTTTCGCGAAGACACCGGTATTCTTTGGCCTATGAGAAATCGGCTGGCTTGCCGAGCCGTAGCTCGCGAAGCGAGCTTGTATCGAGAAGCCCGCCTTCGCCCTCCGGGATCCGGCGCGGCAGCCTCCGCTCGTTTCGCGAAGACACCGGTATTCTTTGGCCTATGAGAAATCGGCTGGCTTGCCGAGCCGTAGCTCGCGAAGCGAGCTTGTACCGAGAAGCCCGCCTTCGCCCTCCGGGCTCCGGCGCGGCAGCCTCCGCTCGTTTCGCGAAGACACCGGTATTCTTTGGCCTATGAGAAATCGGCTGGCTTGCCGAGCCGTAGCTCGCGAAGCGAGCGGAGGCTGGTGGGCGCACAAGGACTCGAACCTTGGACCCGCTGATTAAGAGTCAGCTGCTCTACCAACTGAGCTATGCGCCCGCCGTGCCGCCGGGGCGACCGGTGGAAACCACCATCCCGGCCACTCGTTTCGTGGGGGAGCGGAGCCTATAGCAAAGGAAAGGTGGCCTGTCCAGCGACATGGACGAGGTCGGAAAAGAGCCCCCGAAAGGCCCTACCAGAAGGCACTCGGGCCACGGGAAATTTCCAGGTTCCGGTGGATATAGACGCTCATCAGCAAACCGAAGGCAAACATCAGCGAAAGCATGGCCGTGCCGCCATAGGAGACGAGCGGCAACGGCACGCCGACGACCGGCAGCAGCCCCATGACCATCGCCGTGTTGATGAAAACGTAGAAGAAGAAGGTCATGGAAACGCCGATGGCGACGAGCCGCCCGAACTGGTTGCGGCATTGCAGCGCGACGTTGAGCGAGAACATCAGCACGATGAAATAGAGTGTGAGAAGCACGATGCCGCCGACGAGGCCGAGTTCCTCGCCCAGCATGGTGAAGATGAAGTCGGTGTGCTTCTCCGGAAGGAAGTTGAGCTGGCTCTGTGTGCCTTCCATGAACCCCTTGCCGAAAATGCCGCCGGAACCGAGCGCGATCTTCGACTGGAGGATATGATAGCCGGTGCCGAGCGGATCGCGCTCCGGATCGAGGAAGGTGAAGACGCGATTGCGCTGATAATCATGGAGCCTGCTCCAGATCACCGGAATGGCGGCGAGTACGGCAGCGCCGGCGAAAATGAAATAGCGCCAGCGAAGACCCGCCGAGAAAAAGAGGACGCCGCCCGTCGCGATCAGAAGAATTGCGGTGCCAAGGTCCGGCTGCAATACGACGAGGCCCACCGGCGTGCCGACTAATGCGAGCGGCACCAGAAGATTGCGGAGACGCGACACTTCTTCCAGCGTCAAGCCGTGGAAGTAGCGCGCGAGCGCAAGGATGAGCGTGACCTTCATCACCTCGGACGGCTGGATCGAGATAAAACCCAGATCGAGCCAGCGCTGCGCGCCCATGCCCACGAAACCAATCACTTCCACCGCGACCAGCATCGCAAGGGCCACGCCGTACAACGGATAGGCGAGACGCATCCAGAGCCGGAGATCGACCATTGCAACCGAAATCATGATGCAGACACCGACGCCGAAGCGCGCCGCCTGCCGGAACGCCCAGGGCGTAAAGCTGCCTTCGGCGACCGAGTAGAGCATCGCGAAGCCGATGGACGCGATCAGGGCAAGAAGCAGCAGGAACGCCCAGTTGAACTCGACGAGCTTTTCGGTGAGCCGCATTTCATGGCCGGTGAACCGGCGAAGATCGAGCATCAGCCTGCCCTCGACGAATTCGGGTTGCCGGACGGCGTCTTCGCCTGCGGGCGCACGGGATTGCGGGTCAGCACTTCGCGCATGATGTCCCGCGCGACGGGTGCCGCCGCGCCGGAACCGGACCCGCCGTGCTCGATGACGACGGAGAGGGCGTAGCGCGGCGCATCGTAAGGTGCGAAACAGACGAACAGCGCATGGTCGCGCTGACGCCATTCGAGATCTTCGTTCTTGAGGACGCCGCTCAGGCGCTCCGCCCGGCTGATGCGGCGAACCTGCGCCGTACCCGTCTTGCCGGCCAGCTCCATGCCGGGCTCGGGAATGCGCGAACGATAAGCCGTGCCGCCCGGTTCGTTCGACACGCCGTTCATGCCGCCCTGCGCGACGGCGATCGCCTCATCGCTGATGCCGACGGGCTTCGGGGGCTGCACCGGCAGCAATTCGCCGCCAATGGCCCGCGTGAGACGCGGTTTGACGTCAAGCCCGCCATTGGCGATGCGCGCCGTCATGACCGCAAGCTGAAGCGGCGTCGCAAGGAGATAGCCCTGCCCGATACCGGCGATCACGGTTTCGCCCTGGTGCCAGACCTCGCCCTTCGCACCGCGCTTCCATTCCGGCGTCGGCACCAGTCCCGCCTTCTCGCCCGGAACCTCGAAATCATAGGTCTGGCCAAGGCCGAATTTCTCCGCCATTTCGGCAATGGCGTCGATGCCGATCCGTTTCGCCGTGTCGTAGAAGAAAACGTCGCAGGAATGCTTGATCGCATCATGCATGTTGACGGCGCCGTGGCCGCCTTTCTTCCAGCAGTGAAAAACGTGGTTGCCAAGCGAGTAGTGGCCCGGGCAGACGACACGGTGCGAGGGCTCGATGCCGGCTTCCACCGCCGCCATCGCAACGACCATCTTGAAGGTGGAACCCGGCGGGTACATGCCGGCGAGCGACTTGTTCATCAGCGGCAGATAGGGGCTTTCCAGAAGCTCCTTGTAGGCAGCCGTGCCGTAGCCCATGTTGAACTGGTTCGGATCGTAGGCGGGCGCGGAGACGAGCGAGACGATGTCGCCCGAATGAATGTCCATCACGACGGCGCTGGCCGACTCGCCCTTGAGCCGCTCCCAGGCGAACCGCTGCACGTCGAGATCGAGCGTCAGCACCACTTCGGCGCCGGGCTTGCCCGGATCCTTCGCAAGCTCGCGAATGACGCGGCCATAAGCATTCACTTCGACATGGCTCGACCCCGGAACGCCGCGCAACTCGCGGTCATAGGTCTTTTCGATCCCCTCCTTGCCGATGCGGAAACCCGGCAGCTTCAGAAGCGGCTGTTCTTCACGCGCTTCCTCCAGGTCCTTTTCCGATACCGCCGCGACATAACCGAGCACATGCGCAAATTCTTCTGCATAAGGATAGTCGCGCGTCTCACCGACATCGGGAAGGATGCCCGCAAGATCCGGTTCGTTGATATTGACCTGCGCGAACTGATCCCAGGAAAGGTCTTCCGCCACCGTTACCGGCATGAAACGCGGCGAGCGTCCAATGTCGCGCATGATCCGCTTGCGTGTGAAATCGTCGATTTCCACGATGCGCGACAGCCGTTCGAGCGTCTCCTCGACATCCGGCGTCTGTTCGGAAATCAGCATCGCGCGATAGTTCTGCCGGTTGGAAGCGAGCACTCGCCCGAACCGGTCGACGACATCGCCGCGCAAGGGTGCGAGAAGACGCATGCTGACGCGGTTTTCTTCCGCAAGCATCCGGTACTGGTCGGTCTTCAGGACCTGCAGGTAATACATCCGCCCCGCCAGCGCGATGAACGCGACACCCTGCACCCCGGCGAGGAGCGCGGCCCGCCGGGTGAAAGTCTGATAGCGATTGCTGTCACGCCCGCTTATCTGCATGTGTCCGATCCCATCGTCGCGCTAGCCCCCCTGCAGGACGCGCGCCTCGATGCGTCCGAAAAGCATAGCAAAGATCGGAAACACCGCCACCGTGACCGCCATGTGCTTCATGACGGAAACGGGCGGCACGAAAACGCCGTGAATGATGGAAACGACAACCCATGCGAGCGCACCGGCGAACCCCGCCGCAAAGGCGAAGCCGATCCAGAACGCCGAAAAAGGCGCGTTGACGACCAGCATGCGCTGGGTGACGACCACCGCATAGGTAACGACATAGGCGAAGGCCCAGAGACCGATTTCGCCGCCCGACAGAAGGTCGAAAAGAAGACCGACGGTGAACACCGCGAGCGGCGGGAACATTTCCGGCCGCACGATCGCCCAGTAATAGACCGCCATCAGCGGAAAGGCCGGCGTGAGCGGCGACCCGAAGATGCGCCCGATCGGAACGAAGGAAAACAGGACGCAGACGAGCCCGATGACGAAGGGCATGATCGTCATGACGATTCGCCCGGCGCGCGAAGCAGGGGTCGGCGAATAGGGTTCGAGTTTCGCCATGCGTCTACTCCACCGCCGCGGCCTGAGCGCCGCCGGGCGCCGCCGCATCGCCGGTTTCTTCCGCTTCGCTGCCGGCGGGCGGCCCCTCCAGCACTTCGGGCGGGTCCTGCCGTTTCACCTTCGAGGGGAATTCGTATTGCAGCACGCGCACGAAATCGAGGCGGCCGCGATCGCTGAAGGTCTGCACGCGCAGGTCGCCCGCGCTTGTCTGAATGACGAGGCCAACAGGCAGTCCCGCCGGAATGAGGCCGCCATCGCCGGACGTGACGACGCGGTCGCCCGCCGAGACGGCGCTCTGCGCGGCAAGATATTCGAGTTTCGGCCAGTCCGTATTGTCGCCTGCGAGCACCGCCTTGTAGTGGGCGGGCTCGATGACCACGGGAATGCGGCTGTTGAGGTCGGTGAGCAGCAGCACACGGCTCGCCTGCGGCCCCGTCGATACGAGACGGCCGACAAGGCCGTCCGTATCGATCACGGCCTGCCCGCTCTTCGCCCCCTGTTCACTGCCCACATTCACGAGAACCGTTTCCACGAAGGGTCCGCCGGAGTCGCTGACGACGCGGCCGCTCGCATAATTGATCGACGGGTCGACCTGCACGTTGAGAAGCGCCTCATAGCGCGCCACCTTCGCCTGCAGCTTCAGCGCCTCTTCCTTCCACGCGAGAAGGCGTGCGTTCTCCGCACGCAGGCGTTCGTTCTCGTCGAAGACATAGGCATATTCGTCGGTGCGCTCGATCACGCGGCGTGTCGCGGCGACGGGACGAGAGGCAATCTCGAGAAGCGGCGCCGCCATGTCCGTGACGACCTGCCGCGCGCGGTCGAAGACATAGGTTTCCGCACGGCCGAGCAGCAGCAGCGCCGCCGCCAGCGTCAGCATGAAGATCAGCGAAATCCGGTGGGAGAATTCGCGGAACGGCAGAGCTGTGCGATTCGGCTCCATGACGACTGACTACTGTTCTTTCGATACGGCCGGCCCGTCCGTTCCTGCCTGATCTTTCCCGCCGGGGAACGCTACTGCAACCTGCCTAGTAAACCGACGAGAGGACGTGCTTCATCGTACGGATATGTTCGAGCGCCTTGCCCGTGCCGAGTGCAACGCAGGAAAGGGCGTCGTCCGCGATGCTGACAGGAAGCCCCGTCTCGTCGCGCAGCACCTGGTCGAGATTGGTCAGCAGCGCGCCGCCGCCCGTGAGAACGATGCCCTTGTCGACGATGTCGGCCGCGAGCTCCGGCGGCGTCGCTTCCAGCGCAACCTTCACGGCTTCCACGATGGCACCGACCGGCTCCGCAAGGCTTTCGGCGATCTGCTTCTGGCCGATGGCGATTTCCTTCGGCACGCCGTTCATCAGGTCGCGGCCCTTGATCTCGATGGTCATGCCGTCGCCATCGGCGGGGATCGCCGCGGAGCCGACTTCCTTCTTGATCCGCTCGGCGCTCGCTTCACCTACGAGAAGATTATGATGGCGACGGATATAGGCGATGATCGCCTCGTCCATCTTGTCGCCACCCACGCGCACCGAACGGGCATAGACGATACCGCCGAGCGAGAGAACGGCGACTTCCGTCGTGCCGCCGCCGATGTCGACGACCATCGAACCGGTAGGCTCCGTCACGGGAAGGCCCGCACCGATCGCAGCGGCCATCGGCTCTTCGATGAGATAGACGCGGCGCGCACCGGCCGAAAGCGCCGACTCCTGAATCGCGCGGCGCTCGACGGCAGTTGAACCGGAGGGCACGCAGACGATGATCTGCGGATTGGCAAAGGAACGCCGGTTGTGAACCTTGCGGATGAAATGCTTGATCATTTCTTCCGCGATTTCGAAGTCGGCGATGACGCCGTCCCGCATGGGCCGGATCGCCTGGATGTTGCCCGGCGTGCGGCCGAGCATCATCTTCGCTTCCTCGCCGACGGCAAGCACCTGCTTCTTGCCACCCTTCTCGATGATGGCGACGACCGACGGCTCGTTGAGAACGATCCCTCGTCCCTTCACATAGACCAGGGTGTTTGCCGTACCGAGGTCGATTGCCATATCGGCGGAGAACATGCCGAGCAGACCGGAAAGCATGCTTGTTCTATTCCTTTGACAGAGCGTCGCCGGAGACGCAGAGCGCCGCGGCAACAGTTAAGAATGCGCCACACGAGGTGGCTATTTTGTTAAGGCGCGCCCGGAAACCGGCCGCGCAATTCCGCAAAAGACGGGAAAGTCTCCTGCCCCTCACCGCTCCCGGGCGGCGCGCGACGGGCGATCAAGCCCCGGCGCTGGCCGCACAAGCCGTGCTGATTCTCAGCATACGAACGATCTGCGACGAAACTGAGGCGAAATCGGCTGCAACGGGAGAAAGCCGCGCCGATGCGCCCGCTTCGCTCATACCTGTTGTCATCGTCCGTACCGCCTTGATCTCTCGAACCAGTCCGCCGCCGGCCGCTCCCCGAAGGGCCGGAAACAGCGCGCGTCCGCTGCTAACGCGCCGCTAACCCTATCGGCCAGGAAACTAAGGGCGCGTTAAGGCTGTCTGGTCCCGCATCAGCACAAGATTTTTACGCTGAAACCTCGCGCAATGGCAATGGCCTGGACGGAATTTCGACGGGTTTTCAATGGTTTGGGTGTGGTCGGGGCAGGAGTTCGCGAACGTCGTGCTCGCGTCCCTCGAGCTTGGCGCGATGCCGTTTTACCGCGTCCACGACGAATTCCATAACGGCACGAACATGAGCGAGCTGGGCGAGATCGTTGCGCGCCATCAGCCACATTTCGAGCGCGCCGAGGACATCCGGGCCGAAAACGCGCACAAGCCGCGAATCGACATCGCCGAGAATGCAGGGAAGAGCGGCAAGCCCGAGATTCGCGCGCGCGGCGGTAGCGCGCGCCTCGACGCTCGACGAACGAAGCGCGATGCGTGCCGATTTTTCCGCACGCGAAAACCACCAGACGGGCCCGAGCGGCGTTTCCGAGCGCGGAAAGCCGATCAGGTCGTGGCCGGCTATGTCCTGCATCTGGCCGGGACGGCCGCGCGCTTCGAGATAGGCCGGCGAGGCATAGAGGCCGTAGGCCATGTCGCCCACCTTGCGCATCAGCATGTCGCCCTGGGTCGGACGCGCGAGCCGCAGCGCGACGTCTACGTCCTTGAGAGGATTGCCAATTCTGGGCGCCTGCCCGATCGCGGAGAGGCGCGGATCGGTAACGATTTCGAGTTCGAGGCCCGGATGGGCATCGCGGAAGGCGGGGAGCTCGACGGCCAGTAAAGCAGAGGCGATGACCTCACCCGCGGCAATCCGGACGGTGCCTTCGGCCCCCTCGCCGGCCGCCGCAAAATCGCGCGGAAGCGCGGAAAGCCGCCGATCCACAGGCTCCAGCGCCTCGACGAGCTTCTCGCCGGCGGCGGTCAGGCGGTAGCCGGTGCGCTCGCGCTCGAACAGGCGGGCCCCGAGATCATCCTCGAGGGAGGCCACACGGCGCAAAACCGTGGTCGTATTGACGCCAAGCTGCTGACCGGCGCCGGAAAGGCTGCCGGCCGCGGCAACGGCGAGGAAAAAGCGCAAATCGTCCCAGTTCATGCGTGTCCTGCCTCGAGGCGGTGGCCGGGAGAAGGCAGGATAGCGGCTCGAACGGCGGCGTAAATGCGGAAATGCAAAAGGCGATTTGCAGAAACAGGCGCTCGACTGTCACATTACTGCAATAAAAACGTCACATAAGCCCCATAGCCGACGAGGAGCGCCAGCGCCTCGATCCGCCCGATCCGCGCGCCGGTCCAGGCGAGAACCATGAAAACGACCGAGGCGGCCACCATCACCCAAATGTCGAACGAGGCGATGTCCGCCGGCACGGCGATGGGCTTCACGACGGCGACCGTTCCCGCGATGCCGAGCACGTTGAAGATGTTGGAGCCGATGACATTGCCGATGGCGATGTCGGCCTTGCGGCGGCAGGCGGCGAGGACGGAGGTCGCAAGCTCCGGCAGCGAGGTGCCGACGGCGACGAGGGTAAGCCCGATGACGGAATCGGAAACGCCGAACCGGGTCGCGATCCCGACGGCGCTGTCGACGAGGAGCGAGGCGCCGATGACGAGAGCAACGAGCCCGCCGACGGTCATGGCGATCTCGATGACGAGGCTCATCGGCGTGCGGGCCTTGAGGAACTCCGCCTCCGAGGCGTGAAGCTCGCCGGCTCCGTCCCGCCCCTTCCTGTCCGCGCGGTAGGTATAGACGAGGTAGAGCGCGAGAACGGCGAGAAAGACGAAGCCCGCCTCCCGCGACAGGGAACCGAGAAGACAGACGCCAAGCAGCGCCAGCGCGGCGAGCAGCATCATGGTGCCGTCGCGCTTCAGCGCGCCGCGGTCGCAAACCATCGGGAAGACGAGACCGGCCGCGCCGAGAATGAGCAGGATGTTGGCGATGTTCGAGCCGACGACATTGCCGACGGCGATACCGGGATAGCCCTGGAACGCGCCTTCAAGGCTCGCGACGAGTTCGGGCGACGAGGTCCCGAAGCCGACCAGCGTGAGCCCGATCAGAAAGGGAGAAACGCCGATCCGGGTTGCCAGCGCCGCAGCGCCCTTGACGAGAAATTCGGCACCGCCGAGGAGCAGGAGCAGGCCAAGCACGAGAAGAAGGACGGTCAATCTTTACTCCCGGATAAACGGTACCAACAAGATGGAGTGTGCGGCATGCACCTGCGAGAGGACAGAAGGCAGGAAAGAAAATTTATTTCAGGGATCCGGAAACGGGCGTGACGCTGTCGGCGGCCTGCTTCGCGACCTTCCGCGCCTCGTCCGTGTCCGCGGCACGGGCGAGCGCGACGCCCATGCGGCGCCGCTCGAAGGATTCGGGCTTGCCGAAGAGGCGGATGTCGGTGCCGGGAAACGCGAGCGCCTTCTCCACGCCTTCGAAGGCGATGCCCTTCTCTTCCAGTCCGCCATAGATGACGGCGGAAGCGCCCGGCGAGATCATGTCGACAGTGACGGGGAGCCCCAGGATCGCGCGGGCATGAAGCGCGAACTCGCTCTGATACTGGGTGATGAGCGTGACGAGGCCGGTATCGTGCGGACGGGGGCTGACCTCGGAGAACCAGACCTCGTCGCCCTTCACGAAAAGCTCGACGCCGAAAATGCCCCTGCCCCCGAGCGCGGCCGTGACCTTGCCCGCCATGTCGCGCGACCGGGCAAGCGCCTTCTCGCTCATCTGCTGCGGCTGCCAGCTCTCGACATAGTCGCCCTTCACCTGGCGATGCCCGACCGGCGCGCAGAACTGCGTCTCGATCTCGCCGCCCGCGCCTTTCGCGCGCACGGTGAGCTGCGTGATCTCATAGTCGAAGTCGATGAGACCCTCGACGATGACGCGCGGATTCTCGACGCGGCTGCCCGACATCGCATAGTCCCAGGCGGGCTGAATATCGTCCGGCCCGTGAAGCAGGCTCTGCCCCTTGCCGGAGGACGACATCACCGGCTTCACGAAGCAGGGAAAGCCGATGCCCGCCGCTATTGCCTCTTTCATCTCGGCAGCCGTCGAGGCGAAGGCGTAAGGAGAGGTCGGGAGGCCGAGTTCTTCCGCCGCGAGGCGGCGAATACCCTCGCGGTTCATGGTGAGCTGCGTCGCGCGCGCGGTCGGAATGACTTCGGCGAGACCGTCCACCTCGATGCGCGCGAGTTCGTCGGTCGCGATGGCCTCGATCTCCGGCACGATGAGATGGGGCCGTTCCTTCTCGACAAGAGCGCGAAGCGCCTTTGCATCCGTCATCGCGATCACATGGGAACGATGCGCCACCTGCTGCGCGGGCGCGTTCTCGTAACGGTCGACCGCGATCACCTCGACGCCGAGCCGCTGCAGCTCGATCACGACTTCCTTGCCGAGCTCGCCGGAGCCCAGAAGCATGACGCGGAAAGCGGATGGGGAAAGCGGCGTGCCGATGCGCATGGGGCCTCCAGAGGTTGAACGGAGGCGGTTTAGCACATTGGGGAATGGATGTGACACGCCACCAATTCCACGGGTGTCATCCCGGACGAACATCGAACTTGCGGCCGGCCCGCCAATCTGATAACACTTGAACAGTTATTCAATTGAATGGATCAACGATGAAAGCCGTCCGCAACCCGGCGCCAGAGGCCCCTGCCCCCGCGCTTCGCGAGGACAAGACCTACGAGCTGGCCGACATGTTCAAGATGCTCGGCGACCCGAGCAGGCTCCGCATCGTGATCGCGACGCTGGAGGGGCCCGTGGCGGTGAGCGACATCGCCGAACGGCTCGGCCTCTCGATTTCGCTGGTGAGCCATCACCTGCGGCTGCTACGCGCGGCGCGGCTTGTGACCGCCGACCGGCGCGGCAAGCAGATCTTCTACATGATCCACGACCAGCACGTGGCGCATGTCATCTCCGACATGATCGCGCATGTGAACGAGGACGCGGAATGAAGATGGCGGCAACCATTGTGCTTTCCTCCCACCCTCCCCTCGGGGAGGGTCAAACCGCTGCAAGCGGTTTGGGGCGGGGGCGCGCCGCCAAAGAAAGAATCCCCCGCCCCGAAATTCCCTTCGTGAATTTCGACCCGCCCCCAGGGGCGGGTGGGAGGAAAGGCAGAAGCAAAACGAAAGCTCCGACATGAGCGCGCATCACCACGATCATTCGCACGCCCACTCCCATGGCCATCACGCGCATGGAATGGGCAACGAGAAGCGCGTGATGCTCGCCATGTGGCTCACCGGCGGCTTCATGGTGCTGGAAGCGGTGGGTGGCATCGTCTCGGGCTCGCTCGCGCTGCTCGCCGATGCGGGCCACATGCTGACCGATACAGGCGCGCTGATGCTTGCCTTCGTCGCGACGCGGCTGGCGCGCCGCCCGGCCGACGAGGCACGCTCCTATGGTTATGCGCGGGCGGAAGTCCTCGCCGCTTTCGCGAACGGCATCGTGATGATCGGCGTCGTACTCTGGATCGCCGTCGAGGCCGTCGGCCGCATCATGGAGCCCTCCCCGGTGATGGGTGCGCCGATGCTCGTGATCGCGGTGGCCGGCCTCATCGTCAACATCGTCGCCTTCAAGCTGCTGCATGGCGGCGAGAACAATCTCAACATGCGCGGCGCAGCGCTTCACGTGATGGGCGACATGCTGGGTTCGGTCGCGGCGATCGCGGCCGCCGGCATCATCATCGCGACCGGTTATACGATCGCAGATCCGATCCTCTCCGTGCTCGTCGCTCTCCTCATCCTGAAAAGCGCCGTCGGCATCACGAAGGAAAGCGCACACATATTGATGGAAGGAACGCCCGAAGGCATCGACGGCGAAGCGATTGCCGAGGACCTCATGGGCAACGTGCCCGGCGTCTGCAATGTGCATCACGTGCATGCCTGGTCGCTCGGGTCGACCCGCGCCGTGGCGACCCTTCATGCGCAACTGGAAACGAATACGGATTCGGCCACCGCCCTCGCAAAGATCAAGGCGCGGCTCGCGGACAAATTCGCTATCGGCCACGCGACGGTGCAGATCGAGGAAGAAGAGTGCCCCGATCATGCCGAAGCCCCGCACCAGCATTAGATTGCTTCACCCTCCCCCTGTGGGAGGGTGGGAAGTCCGGTACCTTTAACCTCCTCCAAAGTTGTCATTGACAACATTCTGCCCGCGAGTCATATGTTGTCGGTGACAACTTTGGACCGGGCATGACCTATCACCACGGCAATTTGCGGAAAGTCCTGCTCGACCGGGCGGCGGCCGTCATTGCCGAACAGGGCATCGAGGCCTTGAGCCTGCGCGCGCTGGCGCGCGACATCGGCGTGTCGCATGCGGCCCCTGCCCGCCATTTCAGGGACAAGGCGGACCTCCTGCGCGCGCTGGCGACGGAGGGAAACCACAGGCTCCTCGACTACGTGCTGGCGGCCGCCGACGCGGCGGGCACGGACCCGCTGGTCCGCTACAACGCGCTCGGCCAGGCCTATGTCCGCTTCTCGCTCGAATTCCCGGCCTATTACCGGACGATCACGCATCCCGAAGTCGCCGCGCATGCCGACACCGACCTCAGGCAGTCGCGCCAGCGCTGGCACGAGATCGTCGCGGACGCCGCGCGCGAGGCGCAGGCGGCAGGCTGGCTGCCGGACGAGGACGTGGAAGACATCGTGATCTACAGCACCGCAACCGTGCGCGGCGTGGCGGCGATGCTGGCCGATCCGACGCAAAGCAGCATGCCGAAGAGACAGGATCTCGACAGCTTCATCGAGCGCATGGTGCGCCTCATCATCGATCCGGAAGCGCCGCAGAAGAGCCTCCCCGGAAACAAAGCCCCCAAAAGGAACCCCGAGAGGAAACGAAAATGATCGGGAAGATCGTGCAGACGCTCGGCCCCTGGGGCCCGGTGCTTTTCGGCATCGGCTTCCTCGCGCCGCTGATCGCGCAGTCGATGGAGGCGCTTGAGATCGCCGCGCCCTTCGGCCTCAGCTTCATTCAGACAGGACTGCTGATCGGCGCCGGCCTCGGCCTCGCCGCCAAACTGCGCGGGAGATGGATATGAACATCGCCGTGACCGAACCCGTAACCGGCGCACCGGCCGGTGAAAAATCCGACCGCGAACTCGCGCGCGAGGAACTGACGATCGCCCGGAAATATATCGGTCCCTTCCCCGTCGTCATGGCGGTGTGGGGGCTCGGCAATCTCGTCTGCTGGCTGGCGCTCTGGCCGCTCGTGATGACGGGCACGCTCTCGCTCTGGATCGCCTTCCCGCTGGCGACGCTCAACGTCGCGCTCTGCTACCTGCCCTCGCACGAGGCGCAGCATTCGAACTATGCGAAGAGCGGCGAGCCTTTGCGCTGGCTCAACGAATTCATCGGCTATGTCTCGACCATTCCGCTGGTGCTGCCCTTCAAGACGGCGCGCATCACGCATATGGATCACCACACCTATACGAACGACCCGGAACGCGACCCGGACTATGGCGTGAAGGCCGCGAACTGGTGGCAGGCGATCCTGACGGGCATCGGCCGCCGCCAGCCCGGCCAGCCCAATGCCTATGGCAAGCTCCTGCGCGCGAAAGCCGAAGCGGGCGACGAGACGGCGAAGCGCGCGATGATGGAAGGACTGGCGCAGACGCTGAGCTTCTGGGTGATCCTGACCGCGCTCGCCTGGAGCGGTTATGCCATCGAGGCGGCGCTTCTGTGGTGGCTGCCGCGGCACATCGGCATGAGCTACATCTCGCTCTTCCTGAGCTGGTTTCCGCATCACCCGATGAACGAGCAGGGCCGCTATCGCAACACGCGCCATTTCCACTACTGGTTCGGCAACGTCGTCTCCTTCGGGATGGAGCATCACATTGTCCATCATCTTCATCCCGGCATTCCGCTGAACAGGAATGCGGCCGCCTATCGCGAGTTGCGCCCCATTCTGGAAAAAAGAGGCTGCCGCCTCGACGGCGTCTGAGCCGGAGGAAGCGCAAAACGACACGGAAATTTCCGCCCTTTTCATGCTGCAATGCGGTATGATGCACCTCAACGAGGCGCGGGGCGGCAATGGCGTACACCTTCGACAATTGGGGCGACCTCCACGACGACGAAACGCAGTCGCGCGAGCCCGGCTGGCTGTCGCGCCTCGGCGAGTTGCGCTTCTTCGCGGAACTCGGCGCGCTCGGGCCTGCGATCCCCGCGCTCCTCTCCGCGCCGCGCGGCGACGGACACGCGGTGCTGGTGCTGCCCGGCGTTCTGACGGGCGACGAATCGACCTTCATCATCCGCCGCTATCTCGAGGAACTCGGCTATATCGCGCATCCCTGGAAGCAGGGCCATAACTGGGGCCCGAGCCGCGAGCTGCACGAGCGCCTGAAGGCGCGGCTGAAGGATCTGCATGAGCGCTATGGGCGGCGCGTCAGCATTGTCGGATGGAGCCTCGGCGGCATTTTCGCGCGCGAACTGGCGCGGGAGTTTCCCTATGCGGTGCGCCAGGTCGTGACGCTCGGCAGCCCCTTCGGCTCGGACTACAGCATCGACGGCACGCGGAAACCGGCGGCGGCGGCGCGCAGGCGCATCCCTCCGCCCGTTCCCTGCACCTCGATCTATTCGAGGAGCGACGGCATCGTCTCGTGGGAAGCCTGCCGCGAGATGGAAGCGGACGAGACCGAAAACATCGAAGTGCCCGCGACCCATCTCGGCATGGGCTTCAACCCGCTCGTGCTCTGGGCCATCGCCGACCGCCTCGCGCAGACGGAAGGCGAATGGTCGCCCTTCGACCGCGAGGGCTGGCACGGGATGGTCTACGGCTGAGGCTCAATCCCCTCATGTCACCCCGGCGAAAGCCGGGGTGTGGATTCACATTTGAAGTGCAACAGTTTCTCCGAGAAGAGTTCTGCGGGGGTACGGAAGTCAAGGCATTTGCGGGGCGTGTTGTTGTAGAGGGCGAGGAGG
>Ga0315336_1000284_pt1 | contig 174467 bp, 170 predicted proteins | sample ASW5metaG_FD_204512 | JGI IMG/M metagenome (GOLD analysis project Ga0315336, IMG submission 204512) | Ammonia-oxidizing marine archaeal communities from Monterey Bay, California, United States - ASW #5 | ecosystem: Environmental > Aquatic > Marine > Intertidal zone | place: USA: California... | reverse complement strand
CAGGCTGAAGAAGCGCGGCGGCAGCGCGCCGAGGCGGCGCGGCGCAGGGCGGAAGAGGAGCGGCGGCGTCGCGCCGGCCGGGACGGTCGCATCCAGCGCCGGACCTACTCCGACGGCGGCCGATACGTGGGTCCGTTCCGAAATGGCAAACGCCACGGCATTGGCAAATACTGGTGGCCAAACCGTGACCGCTACGAGGGGGCCTGGGTCGACGGCCAACGAACCGGCTACGGCCGCTATTGGTGGGGCAGCGGCAACCGCTACGTTGGCAACTTCCGCAACGGCCGACTGCACGGCCGTGGGACCTTCTATTGGACCGATGGGGGCCGCTATATCGGGTACTATCGCCTCGGCAAACGGCATGGAACCGGGAAGATGTTTTGGGCCAGCGGCGGGCGCTATTCAGGTCAATGGCGCAACGGCAAACGCGCCAACGGCACCTATTGGTTCCCTGACGGCCGCCGCTGCCGCTCCCAAGGCAACAAATGCGTTGGCACTGCGCGGTAAACCGCCGGATCGAGCGATCCAAGCCGGCCCTCAGGCCGCGCCGCCAAATCCCAGCCGCTTCAGAAAATCACAGGCCGCTCGTGCGCAGGCTTCCGGTTTCTCGATCTGCAAAAGATGCGTGGTTTCCGGGATCGCCACGCGCTGTAGCCCGAACGTCTCCGCCGCCGCTTTTCCGGCAAAGGCCGGCGAGCGCGCATCTTTGATGTCGGGATCGCTGCACACCAACAGCACTTTCTCCGCATGGGCGGTCAGCCGCGGCAGCAGGGACCAGAGGCGCGAATAGGCATTGGCAACATAAGCCGCGGCCTCAAGCTCGCGCGGACAGGCAAGTTGCCAGCCGCCCTCGCCGTCTTCGCACAACACCGCCCGCGCCATCGCCCCATGGGCGCCGGCAATCCAGCGGCTGAGCCCTCTCGCGGAACCGAACTGCTTGGCTAACGCCTCCGGGCTGTCGAAATGGTTCGGCCGCGCCATTGCCCAGTTCGCAAGTAAGAGCTCCATGGTCTGCGCCATTTCGTGCAATTCGTGGCCGGCCGACGGCACGAAGGGCGGATCGAACAGCACCAGCGCGTCCCAGGGAAACGGCTTGCCGTGGTTCAGCGTGACGGCGTGCGTCATGGCGGTGATGCCGGATACCGAATGATAGAGCCCCGCCGTGCGCCGCTCGCCCAGCCGCGCCGGTATTTCGGCCAGCAGATGGTCGAGGTCTCCCACGAAGCCCTCAATATGATGGCCCGGCGAGCCAAAGCGGGGATTGCGCCCGTGATTTCGCAGGTCGTAGACGACGACCTCGAATTCATCGGTGAAACGCTGCCAAAACGGCGCGTAGGCGTCGATGGCGAAGCCGTTACCGTGGCTCATCATGAGCCGGTCGCCCTTCGGGTTGCCATGCACACGCGCCACGATATGCGCGCCATCGGGCATCTCGATGTCGAGGGTCCGGCGAGGCGCGGGAAGCTCGGAACTCATCGGCGGCTTGGTGACCCCCCGGAGCGAATGCGGCTCAAGTGAGCTGGCGTCCGCACCAGCCCACGCCCCCACCCGACCGCCCATAAGCATACGATCCCGTGGGCGGTCGGGTGGTGGCGTGGGCTGGCCCCGCTCTGGCAAAGCCAAATCCCGCCGCGCGCCACTGCAGTATTGCCTAGTGCTTGCCGCATCCTCACCGCATGCCTTGCAGGTTTGCGATCAGGGCGACGATACGGTTCTCGATATCGGCGGAGATGGCCGGCGCCGCCTTGGGACTGGCCTTCTCGTGCGATTTCGCCACCTTGACGGCGGTCTCCGAAGTGCTCTCCGAGGCAGCGATCACGGCCTTGATCACGATGTCGCGGAGTGCCTCCTCCTGCTCCGGCGTGAGATCGGCCGTGGCCTTCATCCGCTTCACCGCGTCGTCGACGATGTCCTTCATTTTAGTGCTCCTCACCCAGCGCCTGAGCCCAACGTCCCATTTCTCTACGCGGGCTCGCCCGTCGGCGCAACCGACACGCTGCGGGACATCGCCTCGTCACCGAACCCGCTTGGCCTACTTCTTCTTCAGCCCGTAGAGCGGCTTGGCGTCTTCGGTCCATTGGATGCGGCCGCGGTCGGGCTCGGCCTTGATGAGCGGTTCGCAGGGCTCAAGCTCGGTTGGCGCGCGGCGGGCGTTTTCCTGGTACTGGCGGGTGCCGACCATCTTGAACGCCACGTCGTCGTCGCTCAGTTCGCGCAGGACTTTGGCCGGGATGCCGGCGGCCAGCGTGCGCGGCGGGACCGTGAAGCCGGCGCGCACGAATGCCATGGCGGCGACGAAAGCCTCCTCGCCGACCACCGCTTCGTCCATCACCACGGCATTCATGCCAACCAGGGCGCCGCGCGAGATCCGGCAGGTGTGCAGCACGGCGCCATGACCGATATGTCCGTCAGGCTCGACCACGCAATCGCCGAAGGCCGAGCCGTGCATGACGCAGCAATCCTGTATGTTGGCCCCCTCCTCAACGACAATGCGGCCGTAATCACCGCGCAGGCTGGCCCCGGGGGCGATATAGACGCCGGGGCCGATATGCACGTCGCCGATCACACTCGCGGCCGGATGGACATATGCCGTCGGATCGATGACCGGCCGAATGCCCTGGAACGAATAGATGTGCGCCATGCGGGGGAACCCTCTTGTGCTGCGCTACTGGGGAGGTGCGCCGTTTGAATTCGCCCCAGTCATGCAACGCCGCCCCCGCTCCTGCAAGGTTTGCCGACGCAGATTCCGGCTCTGGGGTAGACCCCGCGGGGCGTGACGCCTCAGTTCGCCGTCAGTCTCCGGCCAGGAAGAAGGTCATCTGCCAACGGCCGTTTTCCTTGACGAAACCGACGCGGTAGTCGATCGGCGAAACCGCGAAGCGGCGCGCGACGAAGCCGCGCTTGCCGCGAGGCCATTCGATCTCGACCCAATCGTCGGGGACATTCTTGCGCGGCTTCTTGGGCGTGGCGACAATGCGGTAGCTGAGCCGGGCGACCACCCTCGCCGATCGGTTCGGGTTGGCACGGATATTCACGCCGCTGCCGATGATCACCATCGTCTCGTAGGCGTCGCGGCCCGAGGGCGGGTTCGCCCAGTAGGTATAGGGCGCGATGAAGCCCGGCAGAACGCAGGGCTTGGCGCCGTCCTTCGTCCGGCAACGCCACTTGGTCCGTTCAAAACGGCCACCCCGGCGGAGGATGCGGGCAAGGGTTTGCCAGCGCTTGGCATCGCCCCGCATGACCTTCAGCGCTTCTTTGCGCCCGTCCTGGCCGCCAAAGCCCATTCGGACATTTTTATGGAAATGGCGCTGCAGGGCGTTCAGGTCGCGGGCATCGACGATCTTGATCAGCCCGTCTCGAAAGGCAGCGAAGCTGCGGTCGCGGGGGGCTTCGTCGAAGGGCCGGAAGGTTTGCGCCGTCGCATCACCAGGCGCGGCCGCGATGCCGACGCTGGCGGCGAATGCGAAGACAGCCAAGAGGGCAAAGGGGCGCCAGGCCCATGGGTGACGAGATTGATCGCGCATGATGCCGGTCCCTGTCGGTTGCATGCGCCATCTTACTCGCAGGCGATGCCGGTCGCCAACCCGCACCCCACACACCAGCCTCCGCTCGACCGGCGCATCAGCGACCCCGCCAAGCCCTTGCATCGACCCGTGCACCGCAGCATGGTGCGCCCAAGATGACGGCCGGCGGGCCGCGAGGGCGCGAAACTCGGGAAGGGCCACCTCAATGGGCGAGAACTACGAAACCATCCTCTACGAGCCGAATGACGGTTACGCCGTCATCACGCTCGACCGGCCCGACAAGCTCAACGCCTTCAACGATCTCATGCATGAGGAGCTGCGCGCGGCGATCGATCTGGCCGACGCTGACAAGAGCGTGCGGGCGCTTGTCATCACCGGCGCCGGGCGCGCGTTCTGCGCCGGCCAGGACCTCTCGGACCGGGTCGCGGACGAGAATGCCCCGCCGCGCGATATGGGCGCGGGACTGGAGAATAATTACAATCCGCTGGTGACCCGCATCCGGGGGCTTAATATGCCGGTCATCGCCGCCATAAACGGCGTCGCCGCGGGGGCCGGGTGCAACTTCGCGCTCTCATGCGACATCGCCGTCGCCGCGCGTTCGGCGCGCTTCATCCAGGCTTTCGTGAAGATCGGCCTCACCGTCGACTGCGGCGGCAGCTATTTCCTGCCGCGCAAGATCGGCAGCGCGCGGGCGCTGGCGCTGGCGATGACCGGCGATCCGATCGATGGCGCCCAGGCCGAGGACTGGGGACTGGTTTGGAAATGCGTCGACGATGACAAGGTGCTGGAAGAGGCGCGGTCCCTGGCGGCGCGCTTCGGAGCCATGTCGGGCGTGGCGCTCGGCCTTATCAAGCGCTCGATAAATGCGTCAGCCGAAAACGACCTCGCCACGCAGCTCGCCCTGGAAGCCGACCTGCAGCGCGAGGCCGGCGCCGGCGGCGACTACAAAGAGGGCGTGCTTGCCTTCATGGAAAAGCGGGCCCCCAATTTTCACGGCTCATGATCGGTCCCGAGCACCTTCTGATGAAACTATGGACGCGCGGGACAGGCAAGACTGCCGGGTGATACAGGAAAAAGGCCGATTCCGGCACAGGTGAGAACCGGGAACCGATGGAAAGCATCAACCGAACTTTCGTGGAGCGCGACCGCGTCCTGAACCGCCTCGGTATGGTCGTTGAGGAGGTCCGACCCGGCTATGCCCGGATCTCGATGCCCATCACCGACGACCACCTAAACGGCTTCGATTCAGCCCATGGCGGAATGATCTTCGCGCTCGGGGATCAGTGCTTCGGCTTTGCCTGCAATTCCCATGACATCCCGGCGGTCGCCGAGCAGTGCAATATCACTTACGCCGCCCCCGCCAAGGTTGGCGACGTGCTGACAGCTGAGGCCAAGGAAACCCTTCGAAGGCGGCGCAGTGCCGTTTACGACGTCACCGTGCGCAACCAGGCCGGCACCACGGTCGCCATCCTGCGCTGCCACGCGCGGACCGTCGGCCAGCAACCCTTTCCCGAGGCCTGACGCGGACGCTCGCCCGGCTTATATTCCCCGTCAGCACATGACCGTATTTTCGAGGATCTGATCCGATGACCGAAGCCTATATCTGCGATCCCCTGCGCACGCCGATCGGCCGTTATGGCGGGGCGCTCTCTTCCATGCGGGCCGACGACCTGGGCGCCATACCGCTCAAGGCTCTCGTTGAGCGCAACAAATCCGTCGATTGGGCGGCGGTCGACGACATCGTCTATGGCTGCGCCAACCAAGCCGGCGAGGACAACCGTAACGTCGCCCGCATGGCGGGACTGCTCTCCGGGCTGCCGGTCGAGGTGCCGGGGGCGACGGTCAACCGGCTTTGCGGCTCGGGCCTCAATGCCTTGGCGAATGCGGCGCAAGCGGTGAAGACCGGTGATGCAGAGCTGGTGATCGCCGGCGGCGTCGAAAGCATGAGCCGCGCGCCTTTCGTCATGGGCAAGGCCGATGCGGCGTTCTCGCGCAAGGCCGAAATCTACGACACCACAATCGGCTGGCGCTTCGTCAACAAACTGATGAAGAAGACGCACGGTATTGATTCGATGCCGGAAACCGCGGAGAACGTGGCCGAGGAATTCCAGGTCTCCCGCGAAGACCAGGACGAATTCGCGTTACGCTCGCAGCAGCGCGCGGTAGCGGCGCAGGCCGATGGCCGCCTGGCCCGCGAGATCGTGCCGGTCACCATCCCGAAGCGCAAAGGAGATCAGGTCATCGTCGACCAGGACGAGCATCCGCGCGGCGACACCACGCTGGAAAAGCTTGCAGGTCTGTCAACGCCGTTCCGCGAGGGCGGCACGGTGACGGCAGGCAATGCCTCCGGCGTCAATGACGGCGCCGCGGCGATGCTGGTCGCCTCCGAAGCAGCGGTCAAGAAGCATGGCCTTGAGCCCATCGCCCGCGTGGTCGGCGCGGCATCGGCCGGCGTGCCGCCGCGCATCATGGGCATCGGCCCAGCGCCCGCATCGCAGAAGCTGCTCGAGCGCCTGGGCCTCAAGATCGACGATATGGACGTGATCGAGCTGAACGAAGCCTTCGCCAGTCAGGCGCTGGCGGTGCTGCGCCAGCTCGGCCTGCCCGATGACGCCAGCCACGTGAATGCGCAAGGCGGCGCCATTGCGCTCGGCCACCCGCTCGGCATGTCAGGTGCGCGCCTGGCCGCCACCGCCGCGCATCAGCTCAAGGCCAACGGCGGCAAATACGCGCTGGCGACCATGTGCATCGGCGTCGGCCAGGGCATCGCCATGGTGATCGAGGCGGTTTAGGGGTCAGAGACCTGTGGGCGGGGAATGCATCGACCTGCCTTCTACCCCTTGGCCAGTCGGATCAGCTTCACCTCGGGATCGGCCAGCTGTGCGGCATCGAAGGTCTTGCCCGTCGCGATGAGGCGTTTGCAGGCGCCCATGTCGCGGCCGGAATTGACCGTGTTCACCGCCGCGATCTTGCCGGCCTTGAGATAGAAGAGCGTGAAGTTGCCGGCGGCTCGGTCGCCGCGCCAGACCAACTCGTCATAGCCGGTCGGCATGCCCAGCATCTGCAGGTTAACGTCGTACTGATCCGACCAGACCCAGAGCGTGTCCTCATACGGCGCAGGCTCGTCGCTCACCATATTGCGGGCGACCGCCGTGGCTTGGTCTTGTGCGTTCTGGTAGCTCTCCAAGCGCACCCGGCGGCCAAGGAAGGCGTTGGGCTGATTGGCGACGTCGCCCGCCGCCCAAACATTGGGATCGGAGGTGCGACCGAACTCGTCAACCGTGATGCCGTTATCGCAGGCAATACCGGCCTCTTCCGCCAACTCGACATTCGGCAGGATGCCGATGCCAATGACGACAAGATCGGCGGGCACAGGGTCGTCGCCTTCGAGCGCCACCTGGGCGAGCTTTCCGTAGCCTTCGATCGAGCTGATCTTGACGCCGAGACGAATATCGACGCCGTGCCCTTTGTGCACCTGCTCGAAATGCTCGCCAATCTCGGGTGCCACGGCGCGACCCATCAGCCGATCCGCACCCTCGAGCACAGTGACCTGACTGCCGCGCGAGCGCGCCGAGGCCGCGCATTCCAGGCCGATGAAGCCGCCGCCGATGACGACCACCCTGAGATCGGGTTTGAGCGCCGCCCGGATCGCCAACGTGTCGTTGTAGTCGCGCAGATAGTGGACCTCGGGCAATTCGGTGCCGGATATTGGCAGCTTGCGCACCCGGGCACCCGTCGTCAGCATGAGCTTGTCGTAGGTGAGCGCGGTGCCATCGGCCAGCGTTACAGTCCGCGCCTCAAGGTCGAGCGATTTGGCGCCATTGCCGGCGACGAGCTCGATCTTATTGTCGGCGTACCAGGCCGGATCGTGCAGCCGCGCGCGCTCCAGACCATCGTCGGTCTGCAACAGCTCCTTGGACAGCGGCGGGCGCTCATAGGGCTCGTATTTTTCCTCACCGACCAGGACGATGCGGCTCGCAAAACCGGTCGCGCGCATGGCTTGCGCCGCCCGCCCACCAGCATGTCCGGCGCCGACGATCACGATCGTTTCGTTCGACATCGCTTGGCCTCCCCCAATTTGGCGCTGTTCTCGACGCCGTCTTACTTCTCAGGCAGCAATGCCACCGTGGTGGTCGCATGCACCGCCGGATCGTCCCTGCCGTCCTGACGCAGGAACACTTCACCGAACGCCAATGTCCGGCCAAGCCGAACGACCCGCGCCTCGGCGATGACGTCCGCTTCGGTGACGGCCCTCATCATATTGGTCGACTGCCCCACGGTCGTCATCGGGCGGGGCCGCCCCGTTGCGCCGATCATCGCAAACACCATCGCCGTATCGACCAGCGACATCATCGCCTGGCCGCACACCATCCCGCCGTCGCGGCAAAGATGCTCGCCGAAAGGCATGCGCAGTACCGCGCCTTTTGTGCCGATCTCCTCGACTTTGACGTTGAGGCCGTGCAGCCAGGGCGCGAATTTTTCTTCGAAGAACTTCTGTGCATCGTCGGTCGTGTAGTCGGACATGCGTACTCCCTCAACCGCGCGGAATTCGCGGTCCATTGCCAGTGCCGCGATATGAGCGGGCGCGCCCGGCGGGGTCAAGCCCGGCCGGCCGATGCGTCGATTAGAAGTGCCATTGGACCGGGACCGGCACGGCGGTTTAAGGTCGTCACTCTCCCCGAAAACCCGATACGCGAGACACCGCATGAGCAGTATTCCGCGCGGACTGCCGCAACCGATCCCGGCAATCCATCCATTGCCGGAGTTTCTGGCCACCGGCCAGACCAAGGCGCGATATGAGGATATGAAGACAGTGCTTCAGGTGCCGTGGATGGGCGTCGTCACAATGGCCTATGCGCATTACCCGACATTCTTCGACTCACTGTGGCAAGGGCTGCGACCGGTTTGCGGATCGGCGGCGTTCGTGGAAGGCACGCAGGCGCTGCGCGCGACCATTGAGGTGGGCGTCAAGACGCTCGAACCCCGGCCGATCGGCGAACGCCTGGTGGAATTGGGCTACGCGCCGCGCGAGCTTGAGCAGATCCGCGGCATGGTCGAGGTCTTCAGCCACGGCAACTTTCCCTATCTCACAATCGCAGCCATCGTGGCCTCGCTGCTGCAAGGCGATGAGCTGTCGAGCGATATCGAAGCGCCACCCTTTGCCGGCCGCCATTCGCCGGAGATCAGCGTGCCGTTCATCTTGATGGAGGCCCATCACGCCGATCCGCCGACGCGGACGCTTTACGACGACATCAAGACGACGCTGGGCTTGCCTTTCGTAAACACCGACTACCGGGCCCTGGCGCGCTGGCCAAGCTTTTTCGCCGCAGTCTGGGGCGACCTGAAACCGCATGTCGGCACGCCTGCACACGAGAGCATGGCGCTTGCCGCCCATGACGGCGCCCTGGCCCTGGCCCGTACATTGCCCAACCCGACCGGACTGACCGCCGCGGCGCTCCAGGCGGCCGCCGCCAAGGACGCGCCGCTGGAGGAGATTACCGCGGTGGCAAGGCTGTTCTTCTACCTACTGCCGGGATTGGTCACCAATGTCGCGTTCTTTCGTGAGCAGCTGAGCCGCTGATACCAAGCGCCTCGATATCGCCGTGATTCCGAAAATCACTTGAGCGGTCGGGGCCGCCGCCGGAGAATGTCCGCACCGGCGCGGCAGTTGGCATCAATCCTTCTAGATCGGGTTCGGACAATAACAAGCAGGTCGCCTACGTATCGCGCGCGACTTTGGGGGGAACGACGCCATGAACAGGACCACCTTATGAGCGGTGCCGAAGCTGCCGAAGGGCTTGCAACGACACTGGCAGAAGGCCGCTTTGCGATCACCGCGGAAGTGACGCCGCCGCTGTCGGCCTCCGCTGACGTATTGCTGGAGAAAGCGCTACCGCTGAGGGGCGTCGTCGACGCCGTCAACGTGACCGATGCGGCGAGCGCCCGCGTGCATCTGTCGAGCATCGCCGCCGCCGCGATCCTGGTCCGCGAAGGCATCGAGCCGGTTCTGCAGATGACTTGCCGCGACCGCAACCGGATCGCGCTTGAATGCGATCTATTGGGCGCCGCCGCGCTCGGCATCCGCAACGTGCTGATCCTGGGTGGCGATGACCCCAAGGCGGGCGACCATCCCGATGCGAAACCGGTTTTCGACCTGGGCAGCCGCGATCTGATCGAAGTTGCGGCGATGATGCGCGATGAGGGCAAGCTGCCCTCCGACCGCGAGATCAAACCGCCGCCGGCCCTCTTCCTCGGTGCCGCCGACCTGCCGATCGATCCGGCAGCCGACTGGAAGCCGGACGGGCTCGCAGCCAAGATCGACGCCGGTGCGGGCTTCGTGCAGACCCAGTTCTGCTTCGACATGGATATCGTGCGGCGCTACGTGGAGCGCCTCGGCGAGCATGGGCTGACCGAGCGGGTCGGCATACTCATTGGCATTGGACCGCTCGCTTCGGCGCGATCGGCACGTTGGATGCGCGACAACCTCTACGGCACCATCATCCCCGACGCGGTCGTCGAGCGCATGGACGGCGCAGAGGATGCCAGGGCCGAAGGCGTGGCGATCTGCGCCGAGCTCCTGCAGGAGCTGGCGGAGATTCCCGGCGTCGCCGGCGCCCATCTGATGGCACCACTGAACGAAAAATCGGTGCCGGCCACGGTGGAGCGCGCCGGCGTGAGGGGGCGAAAGCGGGGCTAGACTGCCGGTCGCAGCAAGACGCAACCCAGCAAAAACCCTGTTGCCGCCATGCGGCGGATGAATCGCCCCACGCCAGGGTATGCACGCCGCGCATGCTCCCATGAGGCCGCAATATCGCCTACTCTCGCTTCACAATCACAAACCTGAGGGAGAGCCCACGATGATCGTCGAGATGCGCACCTACACCACGCCGGCCGGCAAGGTCCCGGAACTGGCCAAGGCCTATCAGGAGTTCGGCGAAAACGTTCAGGTGCCGATTCTGGGTGGGCTGATTGGCGCTTTCACCACCGAGATCGGGCCACTCAACCAGGTGATCCATTTGTGGGGCTACGAAGATATGGCCGACCGCGCCAAACGCAGGGCGGAACTCGCCGCCAACAAGGATTGGCCGGCCTATCTGAAGGCCGCGGTCCCGTTGCTGGGCGCGATGGAGAACAAGATCCTGGTGCCCCTGCCTTGGTCGCCGGTCAAATAGCGGGACTGGAGGTCGGGCATCCGCGCCCGGCCTCCATCCTTCGAGGCTCCGGCGTTCGTTTTTTTGCGTCATTCCCCGCGAAAGCAGGAATCCATCGATTGAGATGACGCGCCAATTGTCAGGCGTGGACTCCCGCTTCCGCGGGAGTGACGGGCTGATCTTTTACGATTGTCGACGCACCGCGTCCCAACTCAGGACAATCCGGTCTTACCGATCTCCAGGAACTTTTCGCGGCGCTCGCGTCGGAGGACCCCGCCTTCCAACGCAACCATCGGGGTAAGCGCTGCCTCGATCGCATCGCCTAGCGCCGAGATTGCCTTGGGCGGCTCTCGGTGCGCACCGCCGAGGGGTTCGGGCACGATGGCGTCGATCACGCCGAGCTCGAGCAGGTCTTCAGACGTGAGGCGGAGCGCTTCGGCCGCCTCCTTCGCTTGGTCGCCCGAGCGCCAGAGGATCGAGGCGCAGCCCTCCGGCGAGATCACCGAATAGATTGCGTGCTCCATCATCAGCACGGCGTTGCCCGTGGCGAGCGCAATGGCGCCGCCGGAGCCGCCCTCGCCGATGATCACCGAGACGAGCGGCACCTTGAGCCTGAGGCAAATCTCGATCGAGCGCGCGATGGCTTCGGCTTGGCCGCGTTCCTCGGCCCCCTTGCCCGGATAAGCGCCCGAGGTGTCCACGAGTGTGATGACAGGCAGCTGGAAACGGTCGGCGAGCAGCATCAGGCGCTGGGCCTTTCGGTAGCCTTCCGGACGGGCCATGCCGAAATTATGCGCGATGCGGCTGTCGGTCTCGTCGCCCTTCTCGGTGCCGATGATGACGACCGCCTGACCGCGGAAGCGCCCGAGCCCACCGATCACCGCCATATCCTCGGCGAAGGCGCGGTCGCCGGCCAACGGAGTGTATTCCTCGATCAGCGCGGCGATGAAATCAGAGGCATGGGGCCGGCCGGGGTGGCGCGCGACCTGGACCTTCTGCCAGGGACTGAGCTTGGAATAGGTCTGCTTCAGAAGGCGATTGACCTTCTCCTGCAGCTTGGTGACCTCCTCGGCGATGTTGAGATCGCCGGCTTCGGTCAGGTGGCGAAGCTCCTCGATCTTGCCTTCGATTTCGGCAATCGGCTTCTCAAAGTCGAGGAAGGTCGGCATGGGCGGAGCCTATCACGATACGGGCCGGCGGGTCACGCTGGAGCCTTAAGCCGAAGGTCGACCACGGCGCGAATTATTTGGGGGCCGGGTGCGGTCAGCGCAATGCCCAGACTGTGCCAAGAGAGTCCCTAACGTTTCGCCAACATTGATGGTTTACCCAGGCACGCGGATCGAACGGATGATGCGTTCGCGCTGTGCCGACCATATCGCCCGCTTGGCGATCGTGCTGTTGAAGGTGACCAGCAGGAGCCGCCCGGCCAGCACGGTGGCGACGATATAGTTGTCGATGCGGGTGCCCGAAGACTGGGTTTCCAGGTGAAACCGCATGAATTCGCGCCCGGAAATTCGGATCGTGTCCGCAACAAGCACCTTGGCATCCTTGGAGCGGCGGCGCACAGCCGCGCGCAGCTGCTGGACATAGCGCGGCAGATCGGCGGCCTTCATACGAAAAGGCGAGTAATTGACGGCGATATTGACCTGGGTGCTGCGGTCGGCGAGGACGACGGGGGGCCGGTTGCGGCCGGGATATTTGCGCCGGATGTCCGCGGCGGACAGGCGCCGGAACGAACGCGGCACCAGCAAGCTGACCCGGCCGTCCAGGAACGACTGGCGGGAAAGTGCGGTCTGGGCGATTTCGGCCTGGGCATTCGGTATGCCTGAAAGCCACAGCGAGCCGAGAAGAAGTATCGCGAGCAGGATTCTCATCGGCCATCTCCTGTGTGGATGCATGGGTTAGGGGCTTGCGCTGGAATATACGGCTACGAACAGCGCGTCACTCACGGTATTGCGTCATTAGGGCCATCCGATGACCTCGCACCGCCTATGCGCCTAAGACCGCCACAGGCCTCCGGCACGGACAACGAGTGCAGCTCGTGCGGACCCAACATGCTCTTTGTATGCGGCATCGAACGGTCCGGTTAGCGTACGCTCCAGCGCGGTGTGCAGCGCATTCAGCGCCCAAAGCTCACCGTCATGTTCGACCGCCGGGCGTAAGGCCGCGCCGTCGCGGTCGTCAACTTCGCGGGCAAGCAAGTCGAACAAGACCAACGCTTCGTCTTTGTCCAAGTCGATGGAAACACTTGATCGATCGTTCATGGTCATCAGCCTATGCGATTTTTTTCGCCCTACCCCGCAGCGATCTGTTCGGAAATGCTGACGAGGTTTTCGGCCTGGCGGATCGAGGCGAGGTCGATCAGGCGACCGTCGAGGGTGGCAGCGCCCTGGCCCGCTTTCTGTGCCGCCTCCATGGCCTCCAGGATGCGCTTGGCGCGCGTGACCTCTTTTTCCGAGGGGCTGTAGCATTCGTTGCCGAGATCGACCTGGCTCGGATGGATAGCCCATTTGCCGTCGCAACCGAGCACCGCGGCGCGCATTGCTTGGGCGCGATAGCCTTCGCCGTCGCCGAAATCGCCGAAGGGGCCGTCGATCGGACGCAGGCCTGCCGCGCGCGCGGCAATCACCATACGCGAGATCGGGTAGTGCCACATGTCGCCCCAGTAATACTCGCGCTCCCCGTCGCCCTCCTCGGGCTTGTCCGTGAGCACGCCATAATCGGCATTCGGGCCGCCGATCTGTGTGGTCCGCGCCTTCGTCGAAGCGGCATAGTCCGCCACGCCGAAATGCAGGCTCTCGTTGCGCTGGCTCGCCTTGGCGATCTCGTCGACATTGGCCATGCCGAGCGCAGTCTCGATGATCATCTCGAACCCGATACGCTTCTTGCGCGATTTCGCCGTCTCGATCTGGGTCACCAGCATGTCGAGCGCGTAGATATCGGCGGCAGTGCCGACCTTGGGGATCATGATCAAGTCGAGGCGCTCGGAAGCCTGCTCCAAAACGTCGACCACGTCGCGGTACATGTAATGGGTATCGAGGCCATTGATGCGAACCGACAGTGTCTTGTCCCCCCAGTCGACATCGCCGATCGCCTCGATCACGTTCTTGCGCGCCTGCGCCTTGTCGTCGGGGGCGACGGCGTCTTCAAGATCGAGGAAGATCACGTCCGCCGTACCCTTCGCGGCCTTCTCGAAGAATTTCGGGCTGCTGCCGGGGACGGCCAGCTCCGAGCGGTTGAGGCGCGGCGTCGCCTGGTCGACGATGGTGAAGCTCATGGGGTCGGTCCTTGGTGAGGGAGGCCTCGCCCTTCGACAGGCTCAGGGTGAGGCCATTTAGCGGTTCTATTCAAAACACCCTCATGCTGAGCCTGTCGAAGCACGAGGGCCGGGCCGGCGCGTAGACCACGCTACCACGTGGTACGTGTTCTACCCCCCGGCACCCCGCCTGGCCAGCGGGTGGTGTTGCTGAACCAGCGCTTTCAGACGCTCCTCCAACACATGGGTATAGATCTGCGTTGTGGAGATATCGGCATGGCCGAGCATCTTTTGGACCGAACGCAAATCCGCGCCGTGCGCCAGCAAATGCGTGGCGAAGGCATGGCGTAATACATGCGGCGAGATCTTGGCCGGATCGAGCCCGGCCTCGATGGCCAGCGCCTTCAATTGCTGGGCAAAGCGCTGGCGGGTCAGATGGCCGGCCCCGGCGCGCGACGGAAACAGATAGGGAGAGACGGCGCCCGGCTTCAGGAAACGATCGCGCTCGCCGAGATAGGCGGCAACGGCCTCGCGAGCCGGCACGGAGAGCGGCACGATGCGTTCGCGCCCGCCTTTTCCCGTGACCGTGAGCCAGCGCGGATCGCGGGTCGAGGCGGCAAGCGGCAGCGAGACGAGTTCGGAAACCCGCAAACCCGTGGCGTAAAGCATCTCCACCAGGGCAGCGATGCGGGCCCCCTCCGCGCCGGATCGCCGGTGGGCGGCGGCCAGCAGCACCGAGACGTCGTCTTCCGAAAGCAGCTTCGGCAGCGAACGGCCTTGGCGCGGACTGTCGATGGTGTCGCAGGGATTGTCCCCCCGGACACCCTCGGAAAACAGGAAGCGGTGGAATTGGCGGATCGCGGAAAGCTGGCGCGCCGCCGTGCGGGCCGAGCGGCCAGCGTCAGCTAGCGCAGCAAGATAATCCCGGATCACCGCCGGGTCGGCGGCATCGACCGCGTGTCCGCCACCGGCCAGGAAGTTCGCGAATGCGCTCAGGTCGCGCCGATAGGCTGCCAGCGTATTGGCCGATGCGCCGCGCTCCGCGGCACACATCTCAAGGAAGCCCTCAACATGGCGAAGATCGGGCGGGCGCCCTGTGGCCGCGTCTTTGTCGGGTGGCCGGCTCACAGACCGTTTGCGAGCGCGGCCTCAAGCGCCACGGCGCGCAGTTCGGCTGTCAAACGCACGTCGCGCAGGCTCTTCAGCACCAAGCCCAGATCGACATGATCGAGATTGGACAAATCGCCCTTTTCGATGCCGGTCAGCACCCTCAATACGGTCTCCCCGACCCGCCCGCCAACCGCGGACGCGCGCATGCTTCGCCAGAGCCGCGGGATTGCACCGCGATGGGCGGGGGCGACACCGGCCTTCGACAGGGCAGCCCAATCGACATTGCCCGCCTCCGGGTCGCCAGTCGCAATCAATAGCGTCCGCAGGATCGCGATCCGCCGGACCGCCTTCCGTTTGCCTTGCCGCAACTGGATGCTGGCCCAAGCCTGCAGCCGGCCATCGTCCCACAAGATACGTTCCGGCGCGGCCAGCCGCGCGATCGGCCAAAGCATATCGGCAGCCTTCGAGCGTGGTCCGTCGAGAATAATTCGGTACCAAGCGGTCGCCAGCTGCACTTCGCCAGCGGTATAAAGCGCGCGCGCCGCGGCCGGCGCGAAACGGCGAAGCTCGGCGCTGGGTGCCATGTCGGCGACGAAGGGCGAAAAGACACGCGCAGCCACCGTGTAGCCGCCGTGCTCACGCGACAGCCTCCAGACGGTGCGCAGGATATGCGCGCGCCGGCGCGGATTGCGTTCGCGCGCCGCCGCCTTGAACAGGCGCGCCCTCGCCACTGCATCGAACGTCTCGCGCGCCATCGCTACCGAGCGAGCGATCTCGCCCGAATTGATATCCACAGTCGCGTAGACCCGGCCAAGCTCGGCGCCGCTCAGTGCGCCGCCGCGTGCCGCAGCTTCGCCGGCGCGGAGCCGCACGGCAGCCGGCGCCTCCTTGTTCATGGCCAAGGCACGCAACATGGCGAGGTTCTTGTTCTCCGCGGCATCGGTAGGCAGGGGAAGTTTGAGTGCGGCCATCAGCGCCAGATGGGTCGGGCCGGCCTGTTTCAGCGACGTCACGCTAATCGGTTGGCTGGTAGCCGCCGGTTTTTTGACCGCCTTGCCTTTGACCGGCTTTGCAATCGGAGCCGGCTTCGGACTCTGGACGGCAGCTTCGACCAACCGCTCCCAGGTCTCGTCGGGCACAGCGTCCTGCTCACGCAAAAGACCCAGCGCCAGCATCATCTTGGCGGCTTCCTTGTTAAGCGCGAGGCAGGCCACATTCGCCTGCTGGAGCGGCACCGTGTCATGCTTCGCCAGATGGCGTTCCACGGCCTTGCAGGCGGCCGCAGCATCGCCCTTTAGGAAAGCGACGTTGATAGAGATCAGGGCCAGGCTGGACCCGCTGAGCGTGGCCGGCGCAGCCTTGACCAGCGCTGCGGCGTCCTCGATCGCGCCCATCGCATAGAGCCGATCCAGCCGAAACGCGACCAGGCTTTGGCCGACGACCAGCCCGTCCGGTGCCTCGGCCCGGGTGAGAAGCAGCCGGCGCGCCAAATCGCGCAAAGCGGCGGAGCGATAAGTCGTCGGCAGCCGTCCGGTCAGGCCGGCCACGGTCGACCGCGCAGTCTCGGACCAGATACGGGCGCCCAATCCGCCCGCGCTTGCGCCGAGCACGCCGATCGATTCGGGATTGACGTTGCCCAGTCTCTCCTCGCGGATGCCGCCGCGTTTTTCAAGCGGCGGCTTGACCGTGGCGCCGCCTTCGGGGGCTCGGGGAGACAAGGGGACCGGCGGCCCGCTCTGCGCAAATTGCAGCCGATCGGCAGCGCCTGTCGTTCCCGGCGGCAGGATTGCCGCCGAAAAGGCCAATGCGCAGGCGATCGCAGTAACTGGTGTTTTCATGTTCGGCTCGGTCAGTCGGCTCAGTCAGTCGCTGGGTCGATCACCAACTCGGTCGGCGTTGAGGGCATTCAAACGGGCGATTGTTCGCTTGGCAAGAATCCTAAGCGCACTATGATTAAGGATCCTTGTGCAAAGGGCCCAAGTGCAGACTTGTTTTCAACGATCAGCGGGCCAGACCTTCAACTTAGACCATGCGGGACCATATTATCCCCTGATGTCAGTGCACCGACAATGAGCGGACGCCGCTCAAGAATAAGCCAGACCATTGTACTGGTCGGCCTGATGGGGTCCGGGAAGAGTAGCATCGGACGGCGTCTCGCCGAGCGATTCGGCTTGCCTTTCGTGGATGCCGACGCCGAAATCGAAGCGGCCGCCGGCTGCTCGATCGAGGATTTTTTCGAGCGCTATGGCGAGGATGAGTTCCGCAAGGGCGAGCGGCGGGTGATGAAACGCCTGCTGGAAGGACCGGTGCATGTGCTCTCCACCGGCGGCGGCGCCTTCATAGATCCTGAGACAAGGGAAACGATTGCCGCGGCCGGCATTTCGGTCTGGCTGCGCGCCGATTTGGCCACTCTGCTGGATCGCGTCGGACGCAGGAACGATCGTCCGCTTCTTAAGGACGGCGATCCCTCGGAGATTCTGACGGCGCTGATGGACGAGCGCCATCCGATCTATGCGAAGGCCGATATTACGGTTGACAGCACCGATGGTCCGCCCCGCCAAACGGTCGACCGGGTGGCCGAAGCGATCGACGCCTATATCGCCGGCCTCGACGATGACAGCCCATGAGCGGTCACAGCATATGAGCGGGGACGGACCGAGTCCCGGCGACATCGCGTCGGCGGACGTCGTGACGGTGGCTTTGGCCGAGCGCGCTTACGATATCGTCGTGGGCGACGGTGTGCTCGACGGCGCAGGGATGCGGGTCGCCGCCCTGACCGGCAAGCGGCCGGCGTTGGTGATCTCAGACGAAACCGTCGCCGAACTTTATCTGCAAAGGCTCGAAGAAACGCTGGCGGATGGTGGCATATCCGTACGAACATTGATCGTGCCCCCGGGCGAGGCCACAAAATCCTTCGATGGTTTTGCGCGTTTGGCCGAGCGTGCGTTGGCCGCCGGGGTGGAGCGCCGAACATTGATCGTGGCGCTGGGCGGCGGCGTCGTCGGCGACCTGGCCGGCTTTCTCGCAGCGACATTGTTGCGCGGGCTCGACTTTGTGCAAGTTCCGACAACCCTGCTGGCTCAAGTCGACAGCTCGGTCGGCGGCAAGACCGGCATCAACACCGGGGCCGGCAAGAACCTTGTCGGGGCCTTCCACCAACCTCGCCTGGTGCTGGCCGATGTCGGCACTCTGGCCACGCTCCCCCCTCGCGAGTTGCGCGCCGGCTATGCCGAGACGGTAAAGTACGGGCTCATTGACGACCCTGAATTTTTTTCCTGGTGCGAAACGAATGCCGAAGCTTTGCTTGCCGGCGACATCGACACGCGGCGATACGCGGTTGTCGCAGCCTGCCGGGCCAAGGCTCGCATCGTCGCTGCGGATGAACGCGAAGCCGGTGCCCGGGCCTTGCTCAATATGGGCCACACCTTCGGCCACGCGCTTGAGGCGGCGGCGGGATATTCTGGCGGTCTGCTGCACGGTGAGGCAGTAGCGATCGGCATGGTGATGGCGTTCGAGCTTTCGGCAACGCTTGGGCTCTGTCCGCCGGAGGACGCGGCGCGCATGCGGCGCCATCTTTCCGCCCACGGCCTGCCAACGGGGCTTTCCGCGCAGGCCTTCGGTGGTCGCCGTCCCGATCCCGATAGGCTGATCGAACATATGGCGGCCGACAAGAAGGTCGCCAACGGCCGCGTCCGGTTCGTGCTGACACGTGGGATCGGCGCAGCATTTATGGCCGATGATGTCGAGCTCTCGGCCGTTCGCAAGATTCTCGACCGCGCGACCGCCGCCTGAAACGAGGCCCAGAGCGCATCTGTCTTTCAATGGACAACAAGCGATGACGATAGAATATCTCCTCCCGACGATCGGCGTGATCGCCGTGCTGCTCCTGCTGTCGGCGTTCTTCTCGGGATCTGAAACCGCCTTGACCGCGGTATCGCGGCCGCGCATGCATGAGCGCGAGCGACAAGGCGATCAGCGGGCCGCGCGCGTCAACAAGCTGACCGCGCGCCGCGAGCGGCTTCTCGGTTCCATCCTGCTCGGCAACAACGTCGTCAACATCGGCGCTTCGGCGCTCGCAACGGGCTTGATGATCGAGTGGTTCGGAGATCGCGGCATCGCCTATGCCACGCTCGGCATGACCCTCCTGGTGCTAATTTTCGCCGAAGTGCTGCCCAAGACCTATGCGATCCACAATCCGATCCGAGTTTCGCTGGCCGTGGCGCCGACGATGCATCTGGTGGTCTACTTGCTGGCGCCCTTGGCGCGGTCGGTCCAGTTCGTGGTCAGCGGGACCTTGAAGCTGTTCGGGGTGCGAAGTCAGACCGGCGGCAGCCTTTGGGCCGCCGAGGAAGAACTGCGCGGCGCCATAGAGCTTCACCAGGGTCCCGACGTCGAAGTTGAGGACGAGCGTCGCATGCTGCGGTCGATCCTCGATCTGGGCGACGTCGACGTCGACGAGGTGATGACCCATCGCAGCGAGCTGGAAACCGTGGACGCTGCCGCACCGATCGGCGCGATCGTCGAGGCGGTGCTCAAGAGTCCCTACACACGCATACCGGCCTGGCGCGACGACCCCGACAACATCGTCGGCGTCATCCACGCCAAAGTGCTGTTTACGGCTATCCAGAAAGCCGGTGGCGCACTCGACAAACTCAGCCTCACGGATTGCTGGCAAGCGCCTTGGTTCGTGCCGGAGACCACAAATCTGCTCGACCAACTGCGCGAATTTCGGGCGCGGCACGAACACTTCGCGATCGTAGTGGACGAGTATGGCGCGCTGATGGGGATCGTCACCTTGGAAGACATCCTTGAAGAGATCGTAGGCGAGATCGAGGACGAGCATGACCGGGCCAGCCCCGGCGCGGGCTTGCCGGGCCTGCGCACTGAGGTTGATGGCAGCTTCGTCGTCGACGGAGCGGTGACCATCCGCGATCTCAATCGCGAGTTCGAGTGGGATTTGCCCGATGACGAGGCTTCAACGATCGCCGGCCTGGTGATGCACGAAGCCCGCCGCATTCCCGATACCGGGCAGGTTTTCGCGTTTCACGGCTTCCGTTTTGAGGTTCTGCGCCGGCGCAAAAATCGCATCGTCTCGCTTCGATTGGCGCCCTTGGGCGCTGGCGCACCGACGGGCGACACCGGGGCCGAAGCCAAAACCTCGCCATCGCGCAGCCGAAATACCAAATCCTCCTCAGGCCGGGGCCGCAAAGCGAAACACGCTGAATAATCGGCGCATTGTGGCTAAGCCGGCCGCGCCGGTTGACCGGCGCAGTATGGCTATGCCGGCCGCGCCGGTTGACCGGCGCGGGGCCCGCTGCCTATATCAGCCGAAGCCATTTCGCACTGCACAATAACCGGATCCCGCCATGCCACTTAGTACGCCCGCCGCCCGCACGTGCCTGCATAAACGCCGATTGTCGATCGACGGCTTCGAACGAGAGGATGGGCTCTACGATATCGAGGGACGCATCATCGATACCAAGACCTATGCGTACGAAAGCGACTGGCACGGCCAGGTCGAGCCGGGCACGCCGGTCCACGATATGCAGATCCGTCTCACGATCGATGATCGGCTGAAGATTCACGCAGCGGAGGCGGTCACCGAGCGCTCACCCTTTCCGCCTTGCCACGAAGTGGCGCCAAACTACGAGGCGCTGGTCGGATTGACGATTGGTCCCGGATGGACCCGGGCCTTGCGCCAGCGCGTCGGAAGCACGGCGGGCTGCACGCACATCACTGAGTTACTCAACCAAGTCGCGACGGTGGCGTTTCAAACCATGGTGAAGAAGCGCCAGGAGGAAAGCGCCGCCCGCAAGGCCGCGGGCGACAACAAAGGCCCAGCCAGTCGTCCATTGATGATCGGGACTTGCCACGCTTTGGCGGTCGACGGCCCGGTGGTCAAGCAGTACTGGCCGGAATACCACAAACCTCAATTGTCGGACGAGGCCTCCCCAGACACCGCCAGTGCCTGAGCCAACGATGTAGAGTCCGCGGTCGCATGCTCTTGGTTCTCCGCGCGCTCAAGGGCGCTACGGTAGTAGCCGACAAGCGCCGCGCGCACGGCGCCGGTCAAACTCATGGCGCCGCGACTGGAGTCGATCTGCCCGCATTACCCGCTAACGCTGTCGCCCTCGCGTCGGGCCACATCCTCCAGTGCCTCCCATAAGCTCAACTCCATACGCATGCTGGTACGGCGCCCTTGAACCACGACATTGCGGCTCACGCGCCGCTCACCTTTAGTCAAATCTTCGATAGGCCACGGCATTGAAAAATCGCCTCGCTAATTCTGTACTAATTCCGGCGTTCGCTGCCCTTCCTGACGTAACTACCGCCAGAGCACGAATCACCTTGCTCCCGTCAGGCCGAGTCTTGCCAGAAACACGGCTAACCTGCAACCGGAAGCGATGGCCAAAACTGGGGCATACAACTTTTACGATTATTGTCTGTGCACGATGTGTGGAATGAGGGCAGTGTTGGCTTGTAAGTTTCCCTTCACGCCTCGCCCGGGGCGGTTGCGGAAATAGCAAGCGCGTGGATGGGTCCCGCCATTTCTTCCGCTAGAACTTTATAGATCATGCGCTGCCGCGCGACGCGCGACTGGCCTTCAAAGGCTTCGGATACAACCGTGACCCGGAAGTGGCTTTCGCCACCGGCAGGCGCCGACGCATGGCCGGCATGCAAATGCGACTCGTCCACCACGTCCAGTCGCTCGGGCTGCAGTGAGTCTTCAAGTTTCTGGCGTATCGTCTCCGCAACCGTCATGTCAGTCTCCGTTCATCTTAAGCGTGCCATCGGCAACGCCGATGATCCCAATCCCAACTGCGCCGACAATATCAGTCCGACCCCGATCATACTGGGCCCTACGACAGCGCTTTGGCCGGCTTGCGCACAAAGATTAGGCTCGGTCACCTTTGGACAACAGCGCTCGGCTCCCCAGCGGGTCACTCGACTGTCGAAACCGCAGGATCTGGGCTCGACATAGCGGTGCCGTGCCGGTTTGCAAATTCATGGATAATCCCCATACTTTACAGGCCATGGCGCGCAAGAAATCCTTTGACGACGTCTTCGATCCGCTGAGCAGAATGCGCACAGTCGAGGTGCGGCTCTGCGACCACCCCGGCTGCGCGCAGTCTGGCGAATACCGGGCCCCGCGCTCGCCAGAGGAATTGCGAAATTATTACTGGTTCTGTCTCGACCATGTTCAATCCTATAACCGGGCCTGGAATTACTATTCCGATATGGACGAAGGCGAGATTGAAGCGCAAATTAGGTTCGACACTCAATGGCAGCGCCCGACTTGGCCGCTAGGCGGACGCGGGGCATTCGATTACGATCGCCAACCCGACGGGTTCGAAGACCCCTTTGAGATGTTCGTCGAAGCCCGTGCCCGGGCACATGAGCGGCGCGCCCGCCAGGAAACGCCGGCAACTCTACGCAGCCGCGAGGAGCAAGCTTTAGCAACATTAGGGCTGGTCCCGCCGGTGACGGCCGAACAGCTGAAATCGCGCTTCAAGGAGTTGGTCAAGAAGCTCCATCCGGACGCAAACGGTGGCGACAAGCAGGCAGAGGAAAGCTTGCGACTGGTGATCGAAGCCTACGCCACGCTCAAGACGACGGTCCGCGCGAGCGGACCCGGCACAACACACTGAATACCGAGCCATTTTAAGCACCCAGCATCACGGAACTCACGACATGAGCCAAGACAACTCCGCCGGTATCGGCGACGTCATGCCGACCGGCGATCCAGACATCAAAGTATCGGTCCGACAAGTCTTCGGAATCGATACCGATATGGAAGTCCCCGCCTTCAGCCAGACCTCCGAGCATGTCCCCGACGTGGACGAAGCCTATCGCTTCAACACGCCAACCACGCGGGCGATTCTCGCCGGTTTCGCGCATAACCGGCGGGTCATGATCCAGGGCTATCACGGTACCGGCAAGTCGACCCATATCGAACAAGTCGCTGCCCGCCTCAACTGGCCCTGCATCCGCATCAACCTGGACAGCCATATCAGCCGTATCGACCTGGTCGGCAAGGATGTGATTACGCTGAAGGAAGGCAAGCAGGTGACCGAGTTCCGCGAGGGACTGTTGCCCTGGGCGCTGCAGCACGCGACGGCGCTGGTCTTCGACGAATACGATGCCGGGCGTCCAGACGTCATGTTCGTGATCCAACGCGTGCTCGAGGTCGAAGGCAAGCTGACCCTGCTCGACCAGAACCGCATCATCCGCCCGCACCCGGCATTCCGCTTGTTCTCGACCACGAACACGATCGGGCTCGGCGACACGACGGGGCTTTATCACGGCACCCAGCAGATCAACCAGGGCCAGATGGACCGCTGGAACATCGTCGCCACGCTCAACTACCTTGAGCACGAGGAAGAGATCGATATCGTGTTGGCCAAGGCGCCGAGCTACAAGGACCCCAAGGGCCGTGAGCTGATCGGAGCGATGGTCGCGGTTGCAGACCTCACACGGAACGGCTTCATCAACGGCGACATCTCCACTGTGATGTCGCCGCGCACCGTGATCACCTGGGCGGAGAATGCGAGCATCTTCGAAGACGTCGGCATCGCATTTGAGGTCACTTTCCTCAACAAATGCGACGAGATCGAGCGGCCGGTCGTGGCAGAATACTATCAGCGCTGTCTCGGAAACGAGCTGCCCTCCTCCGAACGCGCGGTCAAGGCCAACTGACCGGCGGCGCGGTCGGAGAGGCGGATCATGTCGAAGGATGACAACCCAGTTGAGCTGATGCGGGTCGTCACAGCGGCGACGCTGCGGGCGATTGCGCGCCGGCCTGACCTCACGCTCGCTTTCACGCCCGATCCGCCGCATCTTGCCGGCAGCGAGGCGCGCTTGCCCCTGCCGACGCGCGACCTACCTCTGGACGAGGTCGCCGAGCTGCGCGGCCAGTCGGATTCGATCGCCCTGCAGCTCCGCTACCACGATGACGCAACGCATGACCGCAGGCGGCCTCAGGGGCCCGTTGCGCGAGCGATCTACGATGCGGTTGAGACGGCGCGTTGCGAGGCCCTCGGTGCCAATCGCATGACCGGCGTCAAGCTCAACCTGGAAGCAGCCCTCGATCGACGCTGCAAGGACGAGGGCTATGCCAACGTGCACACGCGCGAGGAATCCGTGCTCGCCGAAGCGATCGGCCTGCTGACCCGCGAAGCGCTCCAGGGCTCGGCCCCCCCGGAAACCGCAAAACAAATGGTCGACTCGTTCCGGCCCTGGCTTGAGGGCAAGATCGGCAAGGAAATCGATGCGCTGTCCCGGGTGGTGGACGACCAGGACGCCTATGCGCGCATAGTCAGACGCATCATCAAGGACCTGCAGATCGAAGACGAGGACGCCGAAGAAGGCGACGAACAGGAGGAAGAGGGCGAAGGCGAAGACCAGCAATCTTCGGAAAGTGGCGACGATGGGGCGGACGGCGCCGAGGCCAGCGCGGATATGGCTATGTCGGCCGAAATGGAGGAAGCCGAGGGCGCGGAAGATGGTGAGGGCGCGGCCGAGGAAGCCGACATGGAGTACACGCCCGGCGCCGGCGAGGAACAGCCTGCCGGTCCCGGCAAGGCGATGCGGCCCGATGACGCTGGCGCCAATCGTCGCGACGAAGACATTTATCACGCCTTCACTGGCGAGTTCGACGAAGTGGTCGAGGCGCCCGATTTGTGCGACGCGGACGAGCTCACGCGTCTGCGCCACCATCTCGACCAGCAGCTCAACCATCTGCAGGGTGTCATCGCGCGCCTGGCCAACCGCCTGCAACGCCGCCTGCTGGCCAAGCAGTCGCGCTGGTGGGAATTCAACATCGAAGAGGGCATCCTCGACAGTGCCCGGCTCGACCGCGTGGTGGTCAATCCCATGTACCCGCTGTCCTACAAGATCGAGAAGGACACCGAGTTCCGCGACACCGTGGTCAGCCTTCTAATCGACAATTCAGGCTCCATGCGCGGCCGGCCGATCACCGTCGCGGCGATGAGCGCGGACATCCTGGCCCGCACGCTGGAACGCTGCGGCGTCAAGGTCGAGATCCTCGGCTTCACCACGCGGGCCTGGAAGGGCGGCCAATCACGCGAGCGCTGGCTTTCCGAAGGCAAACCCGCACATCCTGGCCGCCTCAACGACTTGCGGCACATTGTTTACAAATCGGCCGATGCGCCGTGGCGGCGCGCTCGCAAGAATCTCGGACTGATGCTGCGCGAAGGTATCCTGAAGGAGAACATCGACGGCGAGGCGTTGCTGTGGGCGCATAACCGCATCGTCGGGCGTTCAGAGGCGCGCAAGATCCTGATGATCATCTCCGACGGTGCGCCCGTCGACGATTCCACGCTGTCGGTCAATCCCGGTAACTACCTTGAACGCCACCTACGCGAAGTCATCGAATATATCGAATCGCGTTCGCCGGTACAGTTGATCGCCATCGGCATCGGCCACGACGTGACGCGCTACTACCAGCGCGCCGTTACCATCGTCGACGCGGAACAGCTTGGCGGTACGATGATGGAGAAGCTGGCCGAACTCTTCGACGAGGACGGCATCAGCGCCCGCGGTCGGCGCCGCGCCCGGCGCGAACACGCCGGGGTCGTCGGGCGAAAACGGGCGCGGGCGCACTAAACGCCCGCGCCACGCATCGCCAAGAGAAGCGGTGAACTAGCTCCGCTTCAGCGTCAGAATCTGTTTTGCAGTGTTCTTCAGGACCAGCGTCTTGTCGCCGTCCTTAAGCTCGGTCTTGAACTTGATGACCACCGTGCCGCATTTGATGGCCAGATCGGGCGCAGTGTGGGTGTAAGTGCATTTGTTGAAGCCGCCAAGCAACACCTTGCCATCCTTGTCGAATTTGTAGGTCACGCCCATGTTGCCTTTGGCGCCGGGCCCGGCGGCCTCGGCAACTTTCCAAGAGCCGACGATACCCTTGGCCATGGCGGTCTGTTTTGGTGCGCCGCCGCTCTTCGCTGCACTGGTGCCGCCCCCGCTGGCTGTGCCGCCACCGTCGTCGTCGCCGCATGCACCGAGCGCCAGCGCCGTTGCGCCGAGCAGGACCACCATGCGCAATGGGATTCGATTAAGTCTTAGCATCGTCGTCTCCACTAAAATTGGTGAAATCTTCGCCTCCCCGCGCGAAAGATACGGGAGCCGCTTAGTTTGCCGCAAGCAAATCAGCGCGTATTTTTTGCAGCCTGGTTATGGCGCTCCGTGACGGACCGATGATCGGTGCAAGATCGGGTCGATCCAGCGGAGCGAGTTACCGGGTCTTTCGCAGACGCAACAAGCGCGCTTTCTTCAGCTTCAAGGCCCGTTGGTAATCGCGGAGTGCCATGCGCTTGTGGCCGAGCCGTTCGTGAACGAAGCCGCGATTGGCGAAGGCCTGGTTCAAGGTCGGATCGAGCGCGATGGCGCGATTGAAATCGGCGAGCGCACGCGCAAACCGCTTTGTCCGCACATAGCCCATGCCGCGCAAATTGTAGTATCGGGCGTTGCTCGGCTGCAGGTCGATGGCCTTGCCAAAGTCATTGATCGCATCACGCTCACGGCGCAGCTTGCGCTTGGCCAGCGCCCGCTTGACGTAATAATTCGCGACATGCGGGCTGATGGCGATGGCGCGGCCGTAGTCGGCAACGGCTTTCTTGTGCCCGCCGGATTTGGCATGGGCGAGCGCACGCGCGAAATAAGGCGGATCGGCCTTGGGGTTCATAAAGATCGCGGCACTCTGATCGGCGATGGCGGCCTTGAAATCCTTCACGGCGCTGTGTGCCAATCCCCGGCTGTAGAGCGCAAGGCTTGCCTTCGGGTTGATCTTCAGGGCGAGCGAGTAGTCCTTGATCGCCTTGCGGTATTGCTTGAGCCAATGATGCGCGACACCACGATTGTAGTATGTCGCAGCCGCCCCCGGATTAAGCTGAACCGAGCGGGTGAAATCGGATACCGCCGCCACATAACGCTTTTCACGCTGATAGGCGAGCCCACGATTGTAATATGTCACGGCGCGATTGTGTGGGCTGAGGCGGGACGATCCAAGCACACGCGAGCAGGCTGCGATGACCGCGACATCGTTTGGTCCGCTCACGCAGCCGCGCTGATCATCCTCAATGTCGGCCAGGACCGGCAGAGCAGGCACGGCCAGCCCGGCGAAAATCAAAGTTGTGATCCAAATTCGGCGCATGGTGGTGTGACGATCCTCTGCCTAATCCCTTATACGGTCCCATGGTGCCGAAATGCGCCTTTCGTGGCAAGATTTGTGGCAGATCGATGATGGCTGCCGAGGGTTTCCGCCAAAAATAGTGGGGCGATCCGGCCAAAAGAATCCGCGAAAGCGTGCGCATACCGGAGCAGTGCCCGACGCGCGGCGCAACCGTTCGATTTCCGGAGCCACCCAGCATTGACTTCACATGGGCGGTTCTTGGATTAGATTATCCATTCGGTCACTGATCGTCGGTCGCGTTGTGTCGTCGCGCGCCACGAACCGGCGGACCGTTAAGGGAGGAGTGGCAGATGGCAATCGAGACCGAATGGCGCGACTATGACGTGGTCGTCGTCGGCAGCGGCGGGGCCGGCGCCCTTGCGGCACACGCTGCAGCCGAAAAGGGGGCGCGGGTCCTTGTCGTCTCCAAGGACCCCATCGGCGCATCCGACACCAAGATATCCGAAGGCATCGCCACGGTCCGCGCATCGGGCAACGACGACGACACCGAGGAGGTTCTCTCAGAAAACCTCAAGATGGCGGGCGCCGATCTGCCGCTCCAACAAATCACCGACGCCTTCGCCGACGACAGCCAATCCGCCTACGACCGATATCGCGCCCAGGGCCTGCGCCCGCCGATCGACGCTGAGCGAAACTCACCCCAGCCGCTGCCCCTGCCCTTCGGCGGCCATAACAGGCGCCGCTCAGTCGGCCATACGAACAGCGGTGTCGCCTTTGGCCACGCCAACTGGAACGCGGTCGTTCAAGGCGATCGGATCGACTATCTGGAGGACGCCTGGTTTCTGGAGCTTGCGCTCGAGACCGAGCCCCAGAGACGAATAGTGGGCGGACTGATCTATGACGCGGCGCGCGGTGTGCTGCTGGCGGTGCGGGCCCCGGCGGTCATCATCGCTGCGGGCGGTCTTTCGACGATCTATTTCCCCAAAACCGACACGATGCGCGGCAATACGGGCGACAGCTATGCGGTCGCAGCGCGCGCCGGAGCCGACTTGGTCGACATGGAGCAGACCCAGTTTCTGCCCTTCTGTTTGGCCTCGCCGCCAGCCTATGAGGGCCTCCTATGCGGCGAACCCGTCACCGCGAGTTTCCTCGGCGTGCTGCGCGACAAAAACGGCAAGGTGATCCTCGACGGCGTCTATTTGCGTACCCGTGCGGAATGCGCCGCGGCGATCATGCGGGCCGTCGAGGACGGGCGCGGCAGCCCCAACGGCGGCGCCTATCTCGACATGACGGCCAACAAGCGGCCACCGCGTTCGGGGCCGTACTTCATGCGCTTTTTGGAGAGCTGTCTTCCGACCGCCTATCGCAACGCCCGGCAAGCTTTGGGCAAGGCGGCCGCCGCTTGCGACGAACCATGGGAGGTGCGCCCGGCCGCGCACTATGCGATGGGCGGCATCCGCGTCGACGCGAACGGCACTTCGGTCGGCGGCGCGGGCGAAGGCGACACGGGCCGTGGTATTCCGGGCCTGTTCGCCGCCGGCCAGGCGATGGGCGGGCTCTTCGGTGCCAACCGGCTGGGTTCGACTTCGCTGACAGAGGGGGCCGTATTCGGCACCCGCTCCGGCCAAGCTGCAGCCGATTGGGCGCGCGCGAGCAAGCGCCAGATCGGCGACAGCGCATTTGCTCCGCTGATCTCTGAGATCGAGCGGCGCTTCGGGCAGAAAGGGGATGTCGCGGCGGCCACGCTCAAACTCGATCTTCAGCGCGGGAGCTGGATCAACATCGGACCGATCCGGACCGGCGAGCGACTGGATGCAATGGACGCGCTGATCGACTCACTCGCGGCGCAACTCGGCCGTGTGGCAATCCCTGGCTATGCGGTATGGAACCAGGCTTTCATCGAGTTCGAGGAGCTTCGCAACATGCTCGACGCCGCCCGCGCGATAGTCGTTGCGGCACGCGAGCGTGACGGCAGCGTCGGCGGCCATGTCCGGCTGGACGGCCGCCAGATCTCAGCCTTCTCCATCCCCTATTCAACGGTGGTCAGCCGGTCGCATGACGGCGACTGGTTGGCGCAGAGGGTGACACGCCAGCGCACGCCGCTAAAGCGCCTGATCGCCCACAAAATCCAGGACAACAAACGCAAGCTACAAGTCAAGCTGCTGCGCATGATGCCTTCGAGCATGCAGGACAAGCGACTGGAAAAACGCTACGTCGCAATCATGGGGGCCGGCGGTTCTGCGCCGGAGATCGCCCCAGGCGGCGTCGAAGGTGCCATCGCTGAGGCTTCCGAAGCGTGAAAGTGGATATCCTCACTCATCGCGATGGCAAGCAAGCCGTCGTGAGATATGACTATGAACTCCGCCACGAAGACGAAAAGCCGATGGCGCTCGACGTGTTGCTGCAGGCGCAGGCCACCACCATGCCTGATCTCGCCTTTCGGTACGGCTGCAGGGCGCGAAATTGCGGCGTCTGCACGATCGACGTCAACGACAAGCCACGCATCGCTTGCCGGGCGCGGGTGCGCGAGGGCGATACGATCAGCCCGATGGCGACGCTGCCGGTGCTGAGCGACCTCGTCGTCCGGCGCGACGGCATCGCCCGTCAGATGCGAGGGCATCTCTCAAGCGGCGGCCAGGGCAACGACCTCAATGTCGAGGCGCCGGACGACTATCACGACCTCACGGCCTGCATCGAGTGTTACGCCTGCCTCAACAAGTGTCCGATGCACGCGCGCAATTTTGACGGCGGACTGCCGGACGACATGGCTGAGGGCACGGCCCCGGACCCCGGCGAAGGTTACCGTTGGGGCAGCCCATTCTCGCTGTTGAAGCTGCAGCGCATTCGGCTCGATCCACTCTCTACCGAAACCGGCCGTGAGAACGCGCTCCAACACGCCCTGACCCTGGGACTGGACGCCTGCGTCGATTGCCCCGGCTGCAAGTGCGGTGTTGGCATCGACCTGAAACGCAAGGTCGTCGGCGCGCTGCTGAGCGCGGCAAAGGACCGATTGCCGGCGGCGGAATAGACCGAAGCCACCGGTGCGGCGGCGGTTTTGGTTGGCGCTTCGCTCAAGATGCTCTTTGGCTCTGCCGGAGCCGTGGCCGGCCCACTCCCCCACCCGGCCACCCATCAGGTTACGATCCCGTGGGTGGCCGGGTGGGGGATTGGGCCGGTGCTGCCGCTGCCATAGGCAATAAGAGGTTCGCGCGAGGCGCCAGCTAGAAAAACGCGCGAAAACGACCTAGCTCGCCGTCTCGTGGTTGATCGTGAATGCCTCCGGCACGTCGGGACCCCAGAGATAAAAGCTGTCCGCCGCGTCAAAATCGTCGCTCTGCCAATCGCAATCGGCCGGGATGTAGTCGATCCCCGCGGCGTATTCGGAAAAGCTGCCCCAAGGGTCCATCACGTAATGATAGAAGTTCGAGCCGAGCACGTGACGACCGAGACCCCAGCCTTTGGCATATCCCTGCTCGGCCATGTGGGACGCGCCGATACCGACTTCGTTGACCGAAGCCATGTCCCAGCTCAAATGGTGCAGCCCGGATCCGTTCGACTCCACAAAGGCGAGCATGTGATGGTCGGAGCCGTGGGCGCCGTGCAGGAAGGCAACGAGGTCCGCGGACCGATCGGAGAACCGCAAGCCAAGCACGCTGGCATAGAAATCGATCGACTTGCCGACATCGCTGGTGAATAGCAGCGCATGCGACAGTCGGCGCGGCTTCACGCGTTCGGTTTCGCTCCGCAACGGCGCGCCGCGCGTTCCGGGTTCTGCGAGTGACTCGCCAAACGGCCCCTGTCGGTTGGGCGAAACCTTCTCAGAGACTTTGATCTCCACCGCATTGCCGTCGTGATCGCGCACCCAAACGCCATTGGTTTCCAGCCCGGCCGGCGGGTCGACCTCCGGCACGCCCAATGTCGAGAGATTGGCGCGCAGGCGCTCAAAATCTTCCTCATAGGCGCCGAAAGAGAGGTAACGCAGTTTCTTGCGCGGCCCTTCGACGAAGTTCCCCCAGACATGATCGCCGCCTTGGGTCGCCAGATTTATGCCGTTGCCGGCCTCCCGCGTATCAAGGCCGAATTCGCCATAGAAGCGGTGCACGTCTTTCAGGTCCGGTACGCTCACACCCACATGATCAAGCGAATGAACGCCAAGGGCGCCCGGTCGCCTGATCGGCTCGACATAATCGCTAATACCCGTCATCGCACGCCTCCGTCGCTGGTTCGCACCTGCAAGTCTGTCATATCCCGATCAAAGTCGATACCGGTACATTAGGCCAGCTACCCGCCAGGCCGGGTGCTTGTCCACCGCCATTCATGCTCAGTATTCCGCCGGCCCGTTTCTCGACGTATTGTCAGGGTTTGTGGACGGAGTTGCAGTGAGGCCAAGCGTGGCGGATCGCCCGAATGTCGTGATTGTGGGAGCAGGCTTCGGCGGTCTGTCGGCGGCCAAGTCATTGGCCTCCAGCCCGGTTGAGATCACCGTGATCGACCGCCGAAACTATCATCTCTTTCAGCCCTTGCTTTACCAGGTGGCGACGGCGGCGCTTTCGCCAGCCGATATCGCCTGGCCCATCCGCAGCATTCTTTCGAGCCAGAAAAATGCGCGGGTGTTGATGGGCGAGGTCAGCGGTATCGATTTGGCGGCGCGACAGGTTCTGCTCGGAAAACGAAAAATCGGGTTCGACTATTTGATCCTGGCGACTGGAGCCCGAGAGCACTATTTCGGCCATGATACCTGGGCCGCACACGCGCCAGGGCTTAAGACACTGGCCGACGCGACATCGATTAGGCGTCAAATCCTAACCGCCTTCGAGCATGCCGAGGCCGAGGAAGATGCGAGCGAGCGTGCCCGGCTGCTGACCTTCGCCGTGATCGGCGGCGGGCCGACGGGGGTCGAACTCGCCGGCGCGATTGCCGAGCTCGCGAAGAAAGCGCTAGCCCGCGACTTCCATGCCATTGACCCGACCGCCGCGCGCGTAGTCCTGATAGAGGCCGGACCGCGGTTGTTACCGGCCTTCCCGGCAACGCTCTCGGATTATACCGAGCGGGTGCTGCGCCGCCTGGGCGTGGAGATCAAGATGGATTCCGCCGTCACCGCCTGCACGAAGCGAGGCGTAGACCTGGGCGAAGATACATTGTCCGCGGCGACAGTGCTCTGGGGCGCCGGCGTGGCGGGCTCTGCCGCCGGCGCCTGGGCCGGTGCAGCGACCGACAAGGCCGGCCGCATCGAAGTCGGCCCCGACCTGACGCTGCCCGGACAACCAAATATCTTCGCGGTTGGCGACACGGCGTTCGCAAAGGGGCCCGACGGCTCGCCCTTGCCGGGCATCGCGCCCGTTGCCAAGCAACAGGGCAAGTACGTCGCACGAGCCATCCGGGCACGTGTCGCCGGCAAGTCGGCACCGAAACCATTTCGCTACAAGAATGCCGGACTGCTGGCCACCATTGGGCGACGGGCGGCCGTGATTGATTTCGGCTTTGTCCGCCTCAAGGGATGGTCCGCGTGGTGGATCTGGGGCATTGCCCATATCTTCTTCCTGATCGGCTTGCGCAACCGGGTACTGGTGATGGTGCAGTGGTTGTGGAACTACCTGACATTCCAGCGCGGCGCGCGGCTGATCACGGGAACCGGAGATGACTGAGCCATTTGCGCGCCAAACCGCCGCGGCGCGGCGAGGCGCGCTGATGTCGGTTCTCGCAGCCGTCCTGGCGGTCACTGCGCCCGCCACGGCCGAGCCCACCTTTGCGATGGCTTGGTTCGGGCGCGACGGTCGTCTACTGGTTTCGGTCAGCCCCGACGGGCGAGGCTGGGCGCCGCCGGTGCGCCATGGCTCGCTCATTCGATCCGCGAACGGTCCGGCTCTCCTGTTCAGCAGCCAATATGGCTGGCGTGTTTTCTGGCTGACGCCGGACGGCGCCCGGATCGGCATGAGCCGCGGCTTTGGCAACGCTCGGCGAGGCGTGAAATTTGGCCCGCCACGCTTCGTCGAGGTTCCAGCCGAACATCGGCCTTTTCAGGCACCACCCGTGCGGCCGGCCGCCGTTTTCGACGGCCGGCGTTGGGTCATCGCCTACAGCAATCGCACACCAGGCCGGATCACCGTTGGCCGCTCCGGCACGCGGCGCGGCGGGGGCTGGACCTTCGAGACCATTGAGGCCAGCCGCGGCTGGATGACGCCTCCGGCAATCGCTCACGGAAACGGGGCGTTCCTTTTGGCCTACGCGGTTCCCGCGCCCGGCGGCGCCGAACTGCGGATGCGACGCTCGCCGGATGGCTCCCGCTGGTCGAAACCTTTTAAGCCGCGAATATCGGGCCGCACAGCCGAAGCACTCTCCCTCGCCCCGGTCCAAGGACCCGTGCTCGCATTCGCTGGCGGGCGGTTCCTGCTTGCGGTGACAAACCGCCGCGACAAGGCCGCGCCCCGGTTCCTTTACCGTTACGATCTTTCAAGCTCCGCGAACGGCCAGGAATGGTCGCCGCTCGCCGGCGGGTTCGTCGCCTGGTCCACCACCCGGGCCGCGGTCGCCATGGCCGTGCGGCCGACCGGCGGCTGTACCCTGGTCGCCGTCTCCAGCAGCCGGCCCTCGGGCGGCCTTAGTGCCCGCAATATCCATATCCGCCACGGTGTCACGCGCACCGACGGATGCCAACGCGCTCGCACGATCCGGTGGGCGCCGCTTAACGCGCCCTTCTCAGTCCGCTCGATGCTTGACCGATTTGTGGCGGTGGCCTACGGAAATCCACACCGACGCTGATCCGACCTTTTGCGATGCGGGCGTGACAGATCGTTCTTGACAATATATGAATAACTATTCATATATTCATTTATGATTACAATCGACCAAACACACGAACTGGCCGACATGTTCCACCTGCTGGGCGATACGAGCCGGCTGCGCATCGTGCTGGCCTGCCTCGACGGCCCGGCGGCGGTCGGCGACATCGCGGACGGGCTTGGGCTGTCGCCGTCGCTGGTCAGCCACCATCTGCGGCTGCTGAAGGCCGCCCGGATCGTACGCGCCGAACGCGACGGCCGGCACATTTTCTACTCGGCCGCCGATGCGCATATCAGCGGCATGCTGCGCGACATGATCGACCATCTGGTCGAGCCCGCGGCCAACGAGGCCTGAGGCATGGGCGCCGGGCATCATCACTGCACACCGGAAATCCCCGCCGATGGCTTGCCAAAGCGCGCGCGCACGGTGTTGTGGCTGGCACTCGTGCTCAACGCCGCGATGTTCGCGGTGGAAATCGGCGCCGGGTTGGCGGCCAAATCGGTGGCGCTGCAAGCCGATGCGCTCGATTTCCTGGGCGACGCCGCAACTTACGGGATCAGTCTCTTTGTCCTTACCCGATCCGCTCGCTGGCGGGCCGGCGCGGCGCTGCTGAAAGGCCTCTCGCTCGGCGTCTTGGGATCGTGGGTCGCGGTGGCCACCGTCATGGGCGCGATCCGCCAACCCGTGCCCGATCACACCTTAATGGGCGGCATCGGCATGTTGGCCCTTGTCGTCAATGTCGTCGTCGCGGTGATGCTATTCCGTATGCGCGGCGGCGACGCCAATCTGCGTTCCGCCTGGCTCTGCAGCCGCAACGACGCGATCGGCAACATCGCCGTGATGGCGGCGGCGCTGGGTGTGTTCGGCACGGCGACGGCCTGGCCGGATCTGGTCGTTGGCGCAGTCATGGCGGCGTTGGCGCTGAGTGCCTCGGTTTCGATCTTGCGCCAGGCCGTGGGCGAATGGCGCAGCACTGAAAGGCTCTCCGCGGCGCCTGGAGAATAATCCTCAAATTCGCCCGAGCATGCGTCGGCGAACCTTCACGCCTCTACTGCCTCGGGTCGCCCGGCCGGCGGATGCGGCCGTCGCGTATACCGCGCATCGGCGAGTGCGCGGCAATGTACTCCGCGACCACGTCCTCCAGGTTGACCCCGCCGTCATACGGCGCGATCGCCTTCTCCTTGAAGACCTTGTATCCGTCGCCGCCGCCGCGCAGGTAGTCGATCGTGGCGACCTTGTAGACGACCTCGTCCTTAAGCGGTGCCCAACCTGCTCCGGCGCGGACCTCAATCGAGACGACGCGGCCACCGCGCGGGCGGTTCGGATCCCAGACGAAGCGCATGCCAGAGATTTGCGGGAAGCGCCCGGCCCCCTCCTCCACCAAGCTGAGCCCGTGCTCCAGCGCAGCGCGAATATCACGGCCCTTGAGTTTCAGGGTGGCGAGCGCGTTCTGGAACGGCAGCACGACCAGGATCGCGCCCATCGTCGCCGGGCCTTTGGCCATGCTCGCCCGTACGCCGCCGCCGTTGATGAAGGCGATTTGCGTGCCCTGGGCGCGGGTCTTCCAGACCAGCGCATCGGCGACCATGTTGCCCATCGTGCATTCGCGCGAGCGGCAGGTCCGGGTGCTGCCATCGAGGCCGGTGGCGAGCGTGCCGACAACCTTGCGGCGCAGCGCGTCGACGGGGCCGCGCATGCGCTTGATCAGCGCCTCCATCGTCGGGTGCCGTGGAATGGCGAAAGCGGCCGGCTGCAGGTTGCCCTGCCAGGAGAGCGGTACGCCCTTGGCATCGAAACGAACCTGAAGCTTACCGACATAGCGCGAGAAGGCGAAGGCTTGAACCACGAGCACCGGTGCGCCCGACGGCGATTTTACGACCACCGGATAAGGACCATCCGCGCCCCGGATGCCATTGCCAAGCAAAGTGTTGGTATGGCCACCGACGATGATGTCGATCCCCTCCACTGCGGCGGCAACTTTCTTGTCGCGGCCAAAGCCCGCATGGCTGACGGCTACGATCTTGTTCACGCCCATGGCCCGCAGTTTTGCAATCGCGCCCGCCAGTGCGCTCTCCGCCTTGGTGAAGCGAACGAGCTTGCCGGATTTGGAGAGTTCCGGCGTATCTTCTGTGGTGTAGCCGACGATACCGATCTTTTGGCCGCCGACCGTGAGGACGGCATAACGCCGGATCAGCCCTTTCAAACTTGCGTCGCGCGAGGCGTCGATATTGGTTGCGACGACAGGAAATTTCACTTTCTTGAGGAAGCGGGCGAGGACGGCCGGACCATCGTCGAACTCGTGATTGCCGGCCGCGGAGGCGTCGTAACCGATCAAGTTCATCGCTTCGGCTGCCAACCGGCCCTTGTAGGTTCTATAGAAGAGCGAACCCTGAAACTGATCACCCCCGGAAAGCACGAGCGGGTTCACCGACGATTTTCGCAAGCTGTGAACTAGTGACATCAAGCGCCCGTAGCCGCCAAAGCAGCGCTTTTTGGCGCGGTCCTTGTCGGAGCATGTGTTGTTGAAGGCGGTGACCGGATCGACGCGGTCATGGACGTCGTTGGTGTGAATGATCGTGAGTGTGAATGGCGCCTCGGCAAGCGCCTCGCGCCCTGCCGCCAGGCTCAAGGTCAGCAAGACGACAATCGCACCTGCCATGACGGCGAAAACGGCGGCGCGGTGGGTCGGGGCTCTGTGCGGTCGCATAGTCATCCTCTTCAAGGGTCAATCCCGGAATCCTCCCATTCGGGGGCAACCAGTGTCAACGCCGTCCCCCTATGCTAGCGTTCGGCCTCAATCCGCCAGCGATGACCCCGGTTATGATGAGGATCCAAAAGGTGCGGCCACCGATCGCGACCCTGTTGTCCGCCGCTACGATTGCGATCCTCGCAGCGGTCGCGCTGGATACGGCTAACGCCGCTGGCGCCAACTTCTGCGAGACCTATGCGCGCGAAGCGGTGCGCCAAAGCGACATTTGCCAAAACAGCAACTGCCCCTGCCGGGGCAAGCCTTGGAGCCAGGACTATACGGTGCATTACAACTGGTGCCGCAATGCCCGCGCCGACCTGGCACGGCAGGTGAACGCGATACGCCGGCGCCAGCTCGCCCGCTGCGGACGCCCAAGCCAGCCCAAGCGGACCGAAAAGCGACGCGGCGAGTGGTATGCATGGAGCCGCATGCGCAGCCTGGACGGCAGGCTTTGCCCCGATAGTTATCCGGTGCGCCGGGGCACCTATTGTTATAAGCCCTGCCGGCGCGGATTTGTCGGCGGTATCTCCGAAAACCGGCCCGTTTGTTACCGTTGCCCACAGGGTTACACACGCGCCCAGCTTGGGCCCAACGGATCACTGGTGTGCTACAAATGAGCGCCAAAATGATACTGCGGTTCCTGCCGCATTCGCCCTATGTGCGAAAGGTCCTGGTGGCCGCCCACGAACTCGGCGTGATCGAAGATATCGAAGTGGTCGAGGCTCATGTGTTCGATCCCGAGACGCCGCTGCTTGGGGAGAACCCGATCGGCAAGGTCCCCGCGCTGGTCCGCGCGGACGGTTCGGTTCTTTACGATTCCACGGTAATCTGCGAATGGCTGGTCGCGCGCGCGGGCGACAATCGACTGTTCCCGGTTGAGAACGAGGCGCGAATTCAGGCACTGCGGCGGAATGCGTTGGGTGACGGGCTGGGTCAGGTTGCCACCTGGAATATCCGCGAGCGCTACCGTCCCGATGGTGAGCGCTCAGAGAGCTACATGGCCTATTACGACCGCACGATCGAGCGCTGCCTCACGGCGCTCGAGGGTGAAGCCGACGGGCTTGGTGCACGCTTCGACATCGGCGATATCGCCATTGCTTGCGCTATCTCCTATCTCGATTTTCGATATCCAGATCTCGGCTGGCGGGGCCGCTATTCGTCGCTTGGCAGCTGGTTCGATGAAACGGCACTTAATCGGCCGTCGATGGCCGCGACTCCCCTGGCTGCATATACCGGCCCGCTAAGTCCATGAATTCAATACACGAATAAGATGCATTTTCGTTGAGAAACGGTTGAAATTAAGGCTTCGCTAATCGACCGAGACTAGCTTATTTCGCCATCGGGGGCCTCCGTGTTGACGACCGCAAGAAGGCCAAAACTTGGGAATCTACGGCTCGGATTTCTACAATTTATCACGACTAAGCGCGCTGATCGTCGATGACGACACGAACATGCGTGCCATCCTGCGTATGACGCTGGAGGCGTGCGGGTTCAAGGAAATCGAAGTCGCGAACTGCGCGCCAAAAGCATTCGAGATTATCAAATCCGTTCAGCCCGACTTGGTGATCACCGATTGGGAAATGGCCGGCGGTGGGGGCATCGAACTGGTCCGGCTCGTACGCACCAATCCTGACAGCCCCGATCACTTCCTGCCTATCGTCCTGCTGACAGGTTACACCCACTCCGAAAGCGTCCAGATGGCCCGCGACGCGGGCGCTACCGACTTCCTGGCCAAGCCAATCTCGGCCAAGCGAGTGGTGGATCGGATCATTCATCTGATTGAGAAACCTCGCCCGTTTGTCAAAAGTGAAGATTTCTTCGGTCCGTGCCGTCGTCGTCGGGAGAATTCAGACCATGACGGACTAAACAACCGGGTCGCCCCTCCGGAGGAAATGCCCCTGCCGGCGCTTAGTTTCGAGAAACCGTCAGAGGGCGACGAACTTAGCTTCGAGGATGAGCCGGCTCCAGCGGGCCTTTTTCGCGCTCCCAACAAGCTCAAGGAAAAGCTGGGGGTCAAAGACGGACCCGACCCTGGACTTCTGATCGCTCGCATCGAAGCCGGCATTGCGGGGCTCAAGAAGACGTATGCGAGCTGGGCCAAAGCCGATCTGGGCGCTCTCTACAAGGCACTCGATTTGGCTCGGCAGCATTTGGATGAAACCGGCGAGCATGTCCAGTCCATGCACGATGTGGCGCACAGTATGCGCGCCCAAGCCAGCACTTTCGGGTATCCTTTGATCACCGAGATCGGTACTTCGCTTTGCGATCTGACGGAGCGAGCCGGCGAATTCGGCCCCGAGGAGATTGAGGCGCTGGCGCTTCACGTCCAGGCGATCCATTCGGTGGTGGAACGCCGCGTGGAAGGCGAGGGTGGCCGGGACGAAAAAGAGATGCTGGCAGGTTTGAGGGCGGTCGCTGAGCGATATGCCTCAGCAGGCGGCAACTAGCGTCCTATCCGGATTGCAGGCTCGGGCCAATCCGGCGCCTCGAGGGCAAACAATGCCCCGACTCGCTTAGGATAGGAACGGCGCCGCGACCAAGAGGATCACGGGAGCGGCAACGAGCGTGCCCATCGCGAATGCGACGATGCTAAGTGCGCGCTGGCCCAAACCACCCCAGAATGTGTCGTCGGTAAACATGCTACTTGCTCCCAATACGGGTTGATTGAGGGCGAGATTAATCAGATTGACGGAAATCGTCTGTGACGGTCGTCACAGGGTGAACATTTTTTCCTGAGGCGAATGGGCCGGCCCAAATTCACGTCAATTGACGCCGTGGGCCCTGAACCATGCGAGCATTCGCTTCCAACCGTCCTTGGCCGGCCCCTCGCGGTAGGAGGGGCGATAGTCCGCATGGAAGGCGTGCCCTGCATCTGGGTAGACCACGAATTGCGACTTCACGTTGCCGGCGGCCTTGAGTGCCGCCTCCAGCGCCCGTACGTCGGAAACCGGTATTCCTCGGTCCCGGGCACCGTAAAGGCCCAACACCGCAGCCTTGATGTCGGCCGCGCGCTTCAGCGGAATGATTGGGTCGTCGGGGTTCATGCTGCGCGAGATGTGGCCGTACCAGGGCACCGCCGCCCTGAGCTTTGGGTTGTGTGTCGCGTAGACCAGGGTCGCCCGCCCGCCCCAGCAGAAGCCAGTGATGGCGAGCTTTTCGGTGTTGGCCTTGCCGGTCGATTTCGCCCAGGCAACGGTGGCATCCAGATCGCTGGCAGTCTCGCGGTCGGATTTCTTGAGAACGACCTCTTTGAAGAGCTTGGAAATCTGCCGCATGGAGTATTTCGAGGCATCGCCCTGACGGGCGTACAGTTCGGGCGCGACGGCGAAATACCCCTCCTTGGCGAGCCGCCGGCAAATGTCCTTTATGTGCTCGTGGACGCCAAAAATCTCCTGCACGACGAGGATGGTGGCGAAAGGTCCGCCCGAGGCCGGCATGGCGCGGTAGCCGGGAATTTGCCCGTCGGAGGTGGGGATCTTCACCTCGCCTGCGATGAGCCCCTTGGCGTCTGTCCGGATCACGCTCGCCTGCACCGGGCCTGCCGCCAGCGCAAAACCGGTCGCAAGCGAGGTGATAACGAAGCCTCGCCGCGTCAATTGAGTTTTGGGCATAAGGCTCTGAAGCTGCGGGTGGATGATCTCGTTCATTGACTATCTCCCTTGGTACCGCGGTTTGACACGCCGATTGGCACAGAAGCGGGCGCTCTCTCACACTGCCGACTCTAATTCGCTTGGGCCCAAATTCCACCAGGCTCACCGAAAAATGATGATGGTATCGGACAATCGCAGCAGCAGCGCCGCGCCAATCGTGACACGGGCCGTTTGTGCGAAGCAACGCTCGGTCGCAGGCGACAGGTTGGCGACACGGTGGCCGGGACAGTGTTAGAACCAGCCCATGCGACCTATGAGCCTGCTTGCCGCTTTATTCTGTCCCAGTGTCCTCTGCTTAGGCTTGGTGGCGCCACCCGCCAGCGCCGAGGCCGTGCGGGTCTTCGTGCGGCCGGTGCCCCTTGTTAAGGGCAATCCAAAACAAGTTCGAGCCGGAGAACTGATCTATCGAGGCGGCCTTGAGTTGCGCTCACGGCACAAGCGATTCGGTGGCATTTCGGGCCTCCATGTGAGCGCCGACGGCCGGCGCCTGGTCGCCGTGACCGATGTCGGCCGCTGGATCACGGCGCGGCTCAGCTATGACAAACGCCGCCGGCTGATCGGGCTCAGCCGCGTGCGCATGAAGCGTTTGTTGCGCCCAGGCGGCGGGCGCCTGCGTTGGCGCGGCCGCGACGCCGAGGCGCTGGCGAGGTTGCCCGATGGGCGCTTTGTCGTCGGCTTCGAGGGCAAGCCGCGGATCTGGGTCTATCCGCGAGGGAAGCATCCGTTCGCCAAGGCGCCACGGGCGATCAAGCTGCCCGCGGGCGTTCGTTTCGTTTCGAGCAATGCGGGACTTGAGGTTTTGACCGCGCTGGCCAATGGGCGCCTCTTTGCGCTTGCGGAGGATCTGCAGGGGCCGGGTCCGAACGGGTTTCAGACCCATGCCGGCTGGGTCCAGAACGGCCGCGGCTGGACGGCGCTCGCCTACGACAGGCGGAGCGTCTGGCGGCCAACCGGCGCGGCCACCCTGCCGCCGGGCACGCGCCACGCCGGCGATATTCTGGTGGTCGAGCGGTCGGTTTTTCTCTTCGCGGGCTTTCAGGCGCGGATCATGCGGGTCCCGCGTGGCGCAATCAAGCCGGGCAAGACCATCCGCCCGGAAAAGCTCGCCACACTGGCGGGGCCTATGACGGTGGACAATTTTGAGGGCATCTCCGCGCGCCGCGGCCGCAAGGGGGAAACGCTGATCTATCTCGTTTCCGACGATAACTTCCGGCCGGGGCAGCGAACGCTCTTGATGATGTTCGAGCTGCGCTGAACAAGACCCGGGCTCGGTTCGGCGTTCAGCAGCAAAAAGCCCGCGAGGCAGCCTCGCGGGCTCAACTATTGGCCGCTGTATTTCACAGCCTCAGGCGCTCGCCTGCTTCGCCTTCATCGCTTTCTGGACCCGGCGCTTGAGCTTCTGCGCCTCAGGGGGCAGCGCGCCGTTGGCGGTATCGAGGAGATAGGCGTCGAGCCCGCCCTTCTTGTCGATCGAGCTGATCGCACGAGTGGTCAGGCGCAGCCGGATCGATTGGCCGAGGGCCTCGGAATGCAGAGAGGCGTTCTGCAGGTTGGGCAGCCAGCGCCGACGGGTCTTGTTGTGGGCGTGGCTGACATTGTTGCCGGTCTGAACGCCCTTGCCGGTGATCGCGCAGCGTCGCGCCATGGCTCTGAACTCCCGAGAAAACCGCAAAATGGCGGAAAAAGCATGCCGGGCCCCAAGAGGCACCGCACGCAGCGCTATTTAGGAGATCGGAGGCCAAGCGTCAAGGTTTGGCAGGCTTTCCAAGGAACGCCTGCAGCAGTTTCTCCGCCGCCGCGGCCGGAGCCAGCGTGCCGGCGGCGACCTGGGCTTCCAGCTTGGAGACCTGCCGGCGCACCCCGGCGTGCTCCTTGAAGGCGCCGGTGAGCGTCTCGTTGATCTCGCTCCACATCCAGGCGCGTGCCTGTTCGGCGCGCCGTGCCTCGATTGCGCCGGCGGCTGCCATGGCTTGGCGATAATCGCCGACGCTCTCCCAGACCTTGGCCACCCCCATCCCTTGTAACGCGGAGACCTGGAGCACCGGCGGAAACCAATCTCCTGACGGCGGGCGCATGAGGCCGAGCGCATTCTGATACTCCGCGGCCGTGCGCTGGGCGGCGGCCTTCAAGTCGCCGTCGGCTTTGTTGACGACCAGCAGGTCGGCCAGTTCCATGACGCCGCGCTTGATGCCTTGGAGCTCGTCGCCGCCGGCCGGCGCCAGCAGCAGGATGAACATGTCCACCATGTCGGCCACCGCGGTCTCCGCCTGGCCGACGCCGACAGTCTCCACGATCACGACGTCGAAGTCCGCGGCCTCGCAGAGCAGCATCGCTTCGCGTGTACGCCGCGCCACCCCGCCTGGTGTAGCGCCGGCGGGCGAGGGCCGTATGAACGCGGCCTCGTTCCGCGACAGTTCCTCCATGCGCGTCTTGTCGCCGAGGATGGAGCCGCCGCCGCGCTTGGAGGAAGGATCGACCGCCAGCACGGCGACCCTGTGGCCCCGCTCGATCAAATGCGCGCCGAAGGCCTCGATGAAGGTCGACTTGCCGACGCCGGGCACGCCGGTGATGCCGAGCCGCACGGAATTGCCGGTGTGCGGCAACAATTCGCCCAGCAGCGCTGACGCCTCGGCGCGATGATCAGCCTTGGTCGATTCCACGAGAGTGATCGCCTTGGCCAAGGCTCGCCGGTCGCCGGCAATCACCTCGGCGGCAAAAGGCGAATCATTCGAGGGCGCGCGCTTACCGCTCACGCCGCCTCCATCCATTCTAAGCAACGGGCAAGCTCGCCCGGCATCGCCTCGACATCGAAATGGCAACGGGCTCCGTGGCCTGGCAAGATCCACTCGAATTTGTACTCACCCACCAGCGCCACGGAGCGTCGGAGCTCGCTCCAGTCGTGCCAGCAGGCGCCGCGAAAGGCGTATATTTGGCCGAGCGCGGCCGACCAGGCGAGATGATCGCCAGTGAAGAGAAAGCGCTCGCCGAACAGCAGACACATCGAGCCGCGGGTGTGGCCCGGCGTTGGGATCGCGATGAGGTCAGCGGCCAGCGCGACCGCCGCCCCACCCTCGATCGTCGTCTCGACATCGCGCGTACCCGGCCGCAGGTCGGCGGCGTGCAGGATACGTTCGCAGCCGAAATGGGCGTGGAATTTTTCGTGGTCGGCGACATCGTCCATATGGGTCAGAAACATCCAGCGCAGTCCGCCCATCGCTTCGATGCGCTCCACCAGCGGCCGTGTAAAGCGCGGCGAGTCCACCAGCACGTTCCCGTCGGCGCGGCGGATCAGATAACTCGCTGCACCGTAGGATGACTCTGCGTGGTAGCCGCAATGATAAACCGGTTTCTCGATGGGATCCGGGAAGGCGGCGCGCGCGCCGGAAAGGTCGCGCTTCCTCTCACTGCCGATCGCAGCGACCGGGCATGCGAGAAGCGCCATTTCCGCACGGCGGACATCTTCGGTGGATTTCGGTTGGTGGTAGACGCGGCTGGCATTGGCTTGCGCATCGAAACTCTCCGGCGCCACCCAACGGCAGGTGGCGCAGTCGATGCAGGTGTCATCGACGTAGAATGCGCCGGGCGCGTTCGTCTTCAGGCGCTTGGATATCGAAGCCATGAATCAGTATAGCAAGGGCCGGGTGGGCACGGCGAGCGCTGGCCTATAGATCGAGCCCCCGCTTCGCAAAGGCGCGCTTCCAGGTCCGGGCGTGATTGCGGGCGAAGACCAGAGAGACGTCGGCCGGCACCACGACCCAGGCCTTGCGTTCAAGCTCACGCTCAAGCTGCCCCGGCCCCCATCCGGCATAGCCGCGCACGAAGAAGAACCGTTTGGGGCCCTTACCGAGCGCGATTGCCCTGAGGACGCTTGGATCGCCGGTCATGGCGAAGCCGCCCGGGGCCGGCTTGGTGGCTTTGCTCGCGTAGTCCCGCGAGTGAATGACGAGTGCGACCTTGCGCTCCACCGGCCCGCCCCAATGGATATCGATAGAGCCACTCACGCCGGACGTGTCCCGCCCGAGCGCCTGCAGGACCTCGGCGATCGGCCGGTGCCCGTTGACCCGGTTGACGACAAAGCCGAGCGCGCCCTTTTCGGAATGCTCCACGATCAGAATCACGGTCGCGGCGAAACGTGGGTCCGGCATCGACGGCGCCGCGACCAGCAGTTGCCCGACAATCGATCCCTTCTCGGCGGCAATGGCCGCTGGGCGCCACAGCGCGCCGGCGAAGACAATCATCACTGCGGAGGTGACGGCGATAAGACGCAGAGGCATAAGAGCGATGGTGCCCGATCAAAGCGCGGCCTGACAAGCCTAGTGACGCCGACATACCGGCGTGTTCGGCCACATAGCCAAAAAATCACACCATCCTGCGAAAACCGCATTTGTTAGAGCCGCAGCGATTGTCATCGGGGGACGGGTGATTATGATGTCCGACAATACCGGGTAAGAAGCGACTGGGGACGAGTATGTTTGGGCGGCGCTGTTTGGCGAAGTTGGCAATCGGCCTGACGGTCGGGCTCGGTCTTATGGCGAGCGGCGGCGCACAGTCGGAACAGTTGTTTCGCGAGCACAGCAACGACTATCTCACCCTGCAAGGTGGGGTCTGGGAGAGCGGGCTCGGCGGCAACCGCGAGCGGCACGCGGCCGCATTCGGTGCGGAGTATCGCTGGGGTGCGCATCTCTGGATCGTGCATCCCTTCGTCGGCATCAACGGCACCAGCAAGGGCGGCGTCTACGGTTATGGCGGCTTGCTGCTCGACATCTCGCTGATCGACCGGTTGTGGTTCACTCCGAGCTTTGCGGTTGGCGGGTTCAGCCGCGGCGGCGGCTCCGACCTCGGCCATGTCATCGAGTTCCGCTCGGGGTTCGAGCTCTCTTACGAGTTCGAGAACAAGTCGCGCCTTGGCGTGCGCTACGAGCACATCTCCAATGCCGGGATCAGTGACACCAATCCCGGAACGGAGAATATCTGGCTGGTCTTCACGGTTCCGGTCTCCAAGCTCTTCGGAAAATAAACCGCCGGCGATCGGGAGGGGGCGATGGGCAAAGCGCGGTACAAGTACCCCGAGGCAATCGTAACAGGCGAATGGCTCGCGGCGCATCTGGATGACCAGGCGCTCAGGGTGTTCGATTGCACTACCTACCTGGCATCGCCTGATGGGCCTGACCACCCCTACAAGGTCGTGAGCGGTCGCCCCGACTACGAAGCCGCACACATCCCCGGATCGGCCTTCCTCGATCTCCAGGAAGAGCTTTCCGACCGGGCGAGCCGCTACCGCTTCACCATGCCGCCCCTCGAAGAACTGGCCGCGCGGTTCGCCCAACACGGCATCGGCGACGGCAGCCGCGCCATCCTCTACAGCCGCAAGAGCCCGATGTGGGCGAACCGGATCTGGTGGATGTTGCGCGCGGTCGGATTCGATGACGCGGCGATCCTCGACGGCGGCTGGGACAAATGGAGCGCGGAAAGCCGACCGGCCTCGAGCGAACCGTCGAGTTACGCGCCTGCGACGCTGACCGCCAAGCCCCGGCCCAGCCTGTTCGTCGGCCCCGACAGCGTCGAGACCGCGATCGGCGATGCGGGCATCTGCACCATCAACGCGCTCTCGCCCGAGCTGCACCGGGGCGACAGTCCAAGATATGGCCGGCCGGGCCGCATTCCAGGCAGCGTCAACGTGCCGGCGGCCGGCTTGATCGACAAGGAAACACTAGAGCTGCCCGCGGCAGACGCGGCGGCGGCGGCGTTCGATTCGGTGGGTGCTAAGCCGTCAAAACGCGCGCTGGTCTATTGCGGCGGCGGTATCGCGGCGACGCTCGACGCCTTCCTGCTGCATCAGCTCGGCCATGAAAACATCGCGGTCTACGACAACTCGATGAGCGAATGGGCGACGGATGAGAGCCGGCCGATCGAGACCGGGTGAGCGATCACTTGGACGTCGGCCTTCATGCTTCGACAGGCTCAGCATAAGGGGCTGTATTTACCGCCATGAAACCCTCCCCCGAGCCCTTCATCCTGCGCTTGTCGAAGGACGATGGGCGGCGCAAAGCGGGCGCTCGGCCCAAAATGTTGCGTTCCACCGGAAATGCCCCGAATGACAAGCAAACCGTTTGACGAATGGAGCTGGCAGCCCTGCGATTCCCGCAGCGACCTGGTAGCCCGTTTGGAAAAGGCAAAGGGCAAAGTTTTCCAAACGCTGGCGGATAAAGAAGCGAACGCCTGGGGCTATGCCGCGCAGGACGGCGAGTTCATCCCGATCGGCTATGCGGATTTGGGACTGACGCCGGTGGTCGTTGCTTGGCGCGAAACAGTCTTTGTCGGCTCGGGCGGCACCCTGACCGCGCTGGATGCGAAAACCGGCCAACCCGTCTTCAGCTACGTCATGCCCACCGTCTTTCACGAGTTCCTCCGAATTGAAGACGGCCTCCTTCTCGCACGAGACGAGATCGGTTTCGTTGCGTTGTCGCTTCAAGGTCAGGAGAAGTGGAAGGCGCTCTGCGGCGACATTGTCGAAGACTACGAGATCCAAGGGGAGATCGATGGTGCCGTGATCACCGGACGGACCATGGAAGGGTCGAACTTCAGGTTTGTCGTCGAGATGGTGTGAGAGGCTAATACCCCTACTCCGCCGCGGCGGGTTCTTCCTCTTCGACCAGTTCCCCAGCCGCCGCGGCTTCCTGCTGGCGGCGCCACATGCCGGCATAGGCGCCGTCCTTGGCGAGCAACTTCGCGTGGGTGCCGCGCTCGACCACCTTGCCCTGGTCGAGCACCAGAATCTCGTCGGCTTCGACCACGGTGGAAAGCCGGTGGGCGATGATCAGCGTTGTGCGGTTGGCGGAGACCTGGCGCAGGCTGGCCTGGATTTCTTTCTCAGTGTGCGTGTCGAGCGCCGATGTCGCCTCGTCGAAGAGCAGGATATGCGGCGCCTTCAGGATCGTGCGCGCGATGGCCACCCGCTGCTTCTCGCCGCCCGATAGCTTCAGGCCGCGCTCGCCGACCGCAGTCTCGTAGCCGTCGGGCAGCTTGACGATGAAGTCGTGGATCTGGGCCAGACGCGCCGCTTCCTCGACCTCGTCCTTCGTGGCTCCGGTGCGTCCGTAGGCGATGTTGTAATAGATCGTGTCGTTGAAGAGCACCGTATCCTGGGGGACGATGCCGATGGCGGCGCGCAGGCTCGCTTGCGTCACTTTCTCGATCGGCTGGCCGTCGATGGCGATGCTTCCGCGCGTGGCGTCATAAAAGCGGAAGAGCAGCCGCGAGATGGTGGACTTTCCCGAGCCCGTCGGTCCGACGATGGCGACGGTGGAGCCCGGTGCGGCCTTGAACGACAGGTCGTGCAGGATGCGCCGGCGTTTGTCGTAGCTGAAATTGACCTTCTCGAAGCGGATCTCGCCCTTGTCGACCTGCAGCATCTTGGCGTCGGGCGCGTCGCTGACCTCCTGGTTTATGTCGAGCAGCGCGAACATGCGCTCCATGTCGGCCAGCGACTGTTTGATCTCGCGGTAGACGAAGCCGAGGAAGTTGAGCGGCAGGTAGAGCTGGATCATGTAAGTGTTGACCAGCACGAAATCACCGACGCTCATGGTTTTGTTTACGACGCCGCGCCCGGCCATATACATCACAAGCGTGAGGCCGGCGGCGATGATGAAGCCCTGACCGATATTGAGCGCGGACAACGTCGTACGCGAAAGGACCGCCGCCTTCTCGTAACGCTCCAATGCGTTGTCGAAGCGCCTGGCCTCGTGGTCCTCGTTGCCGAAATACTTGACTGTCTCGTAGTTGAGCAGACTGTCGACCGCCTTGGTGTTGGCTTCCTCATCGGTGCGGTTCATGGCCCGGCGGTATTTGATACGCCATTCCGTGACCGTCATCGTGAAGGCGATGTAACCGGCGATGGTCACGAAGGTGACGAGCGCGAACCACACGTCATAGAGATACCAGAGGATGCCGCAGACCATCAGGATCTCGACCAGGGTCGGGATCACGTTGAACAGCATGAAGGAGAGCAGGAACTCGATGCCTTTGGTGCCGCGTTCGATGGCGCGCGAAAGCCCGCCGGTCTTGCGCTCCAGATGGAAGCGGAGCGCCAGGCGGTGGAGATGCTGGAAAGTGCGCAAGGCCACGGTGCGGATGGCGCGCTGGGCCACCTTGGCGAAGATCGCGTCGCGCAACTCCCCGAAGGCCACGGTCAGCACCCGCACAAGCCCATAGGCGATCAGCAGACTGATCGGCACAGCGAGAATGACAGCGGTTCCGGCGGCGGCGCCGCCCTCGCCGGTCAGCACGTCGACGGCTTGTTTGTAGAGGATGGGGACGGTGACATTGGCGAGCTTGGCGCCGACCAGCAGCACGATGGCCGCGAAGACCCGCAGCCTCAACTCGACCCAGATCTCGCTGGTCCCGCTGCGCGGCCAGAGATAGGGCAGCAGCGACCGCATGGCCCGGCGTTCGTGGCCGGACGGGCGTTCGGTGTCGGCCGCCTTCGCCGTCTCGTCCGTCTCTGGATTCATATGGCGTCCCCTGAAGAAATCTAGATGGGGCGGGAGGTCGGCTCAGGCAAGATAGCTGCGGCGCGGACACGACGCGCATTTTGGGTGGTGATCATGGGAGCAAATGCCGAAGCCGTCCTGGCCGAACTGAAAGCGAACCGGGGTTCGTCCAAAGACCTTGCGGGCATGGCGCGTTACGCGATCAACACCGAGCGCGCTCTGGGCGTGCGCATGCCGGTGCTGAGAGCGCTGGCCAAGCGGCTAGGTCATGACCACACATTGGCGCAGGCGTTGTGGGACAGCGGTATTCACGAAGCGCGGATATTGGCCGGGCTGGTCGGCGAACCGGACAAAGTCACGGACGCAGAAATGGAAGCCTGGGTCCGCGAGATCGACTCGTGGGATGTCTGCGACGGGTTGATGGGGAACCTCTACACGCGTTGCCCATTGGCCTGGGAGAAGGCGGGGGTCTGGACCGGGCGAAAGCAAGAACTCGTCAAGCGCGCCGGCTTCGTACTCGCAGCGAGGCTGGCGGTCCAGGACAAGGCGGCTGAGGATGAACGCTTCCTGTCATTCCTCCCGGTCATCGAACGCGAGGCAAACGACGGACGGAACATGGTGATGAAGGCCGTCAACTGGGCGCTCCGCCAGATCGGCAAGCGAAACGGCGGTCTGCATTCCGCCGCAATCGCCTGCGCGGAAGACATCCGGCGTCAGGACACCAAAAGCGCCCGCTGGATCGCCAGCGACGCCCTGCGCGAGTTGAACTCCGAAAAGGTGAAGGCCCGCTTGGCACGCCGCTGACCTTGGCCCATCCATGCGCTGCGCTTACGCAAACGCCTTGCCACCTTGGACCGCCTCACTAAACTACTCTTTCCACCGACGCCAAACACATTCCCGGTATGCCCAGTCCACCGCAGACACTGGAAAACGCGTGGCTCGCGCGGTTCTATGAATATTGGTTGGGCAAGACCGAGGGGACGCGGCTGCCGTCGCCCGAGCAGATCGATCCGATTGAGATCCCGCACTTCCTGCCTTCGGTCCTGCTGGTCGATGTGGTGCCGGAAGGTGGCGTGCGGCGCTACCGTTTCCGCCTGTTCGGGACGCTGCATGTCGAGTTCAACCAGCGCGACTTGACTGGACGGTTCATTGATGAGGTGTACACACCGCGGGACGCCCACAAGATCGCTGAAGCCTATGACTGGATTGTCGACAACAAGTCGCCGCACCACTGGCATTCCAACATCGGGCTGGAGGGTGGGGGGGTCATGCATTACGAGCGATTGATGCTGCCGCTTGCCAGTGACGGCGAAACAGTGGACATGTTAATTGGGTTGTTCGAGTTCGAACGGATCGAAGCCACACGCAAGGAATGTCCGTGAGTCCCGACCCCCAAGCCCGGCGGAACAATGTTGCAGCCGAGGCCCAAAGACTTTTGTAACACCCGCTAACGCCAGATAAGAGGACCGCCGTGAAACCGATTGCAGTGCATACACTCTCCAGCGCAGCCCTGGCCTTGGCCATGACCGCCGTCGCCGCCGCGCCGGCCGCCGCGGACATGACCAAATGGAAGGCGACGGCCCAGAAGATGGGTACATTCCTGCCCAAGATCCCCGCCGGCTGGAAGGCCACCAAGCTGATCACCAGCGTGTCGAATTCGGCCTTCCAGAAGCACATCCTGGCGCGCCGGGTTTACCGGACCATCAAGAGCGAGGGTGTCGACACGCAGATCAATATCTTCATCCAAGGCTCCCCCGGCTGGAAGAAGAAGGGCTGGACCTTTCCCTGCCATGCGGACCGGACCTCGAAGAAATGCGCCAAGTTCGAGCAAAAGACGATTGGCGGGCACCAATTCCTGATCCAGAAACGGCGGGAGAACCTAAGCTACCGTACTCATCTCGACGGCGGGCGCATCACCATCCTCTTTGCCGGCAAATGGGCCAAGGCCTCGCATATCGAGCCGTTCGTAAAGAGGATCAACTACAAGTCACTGGCAAAGCTGCGCTAGGCACCGGCGGATGGCGTCGGGGAAAGTCGAGACCAAGGCAGATGGGGGCAAGGCCCTAGCCAGCAAAGCAGGTGTGGCAATCCTTGCAAATGACGCGATCCACGACTGGCTGATCGCCTTCCTCGACAGCTTCCGCCACCACAATCCCGAGCTGGCGCTTTACGTCCTGCCCTATGACAACCGCACGGCGCGCGTTCAGGCGCTGGCGGCGCGCTACGATTTCACGTTCGTGGACGCGGACTTCGTGGCGCTGGACCGCTTCGCCAAGCGGCTTTACCCATTTCATCCCGGCAAGCGACGCCGGGTGCGCAAATTCGGCGCCCTCGATCTCGACCTCGAGACCGTCATTTATGTCGATGTCGATACCGTGGTGCTGCATGATTTTGCGCCTCTGATGCGGCTGCTCGAACCTCGGTCGTGCGAGCTCGTCTATGCCAGCCGGTCGCCGGGCTACGTCTTCAAGCCGGCCTACCGCGAGGTGCCACAGCTCAAAGACGCAACCGAGTTCAGCGACGGGTTCTTCGTGACCTCGCCTCGTTTCGTCACGACGTCGCTCCTGATGGAGACGGTGAACACAAACCTCGCCACCTTCCGTGCGGTGCGCCAGGACCGGGTCTTCACCCAGCCGGTCCTGAACTTTACGCTGGCCATGGCGGGCGTGCCGGCGCGCGCGGTCTCGCAAATCACCCCAGACCTCTCCGACGAGACCTATTACAAGGGCGAGGGCATCACGCGTGAGGGCGAACATTTCCTCGACGCGCAAGGCCGGCGTATGCTGCTTATGCACTGGGCCGGGCCGGCCAAGCTCAAGGACGATGACCGCTTTGCCGATCTCTGGCAGCGCCACCGGGCGGCACACGATGCCGGCGGGTAAACGCCTGTTGCATCGTCAGCCGCTTGCCAGCGTCGCCGGTTGGGTCTAGATCGGGGCAGCGGATCACGATGAAAGCCGGCGAGCGCGCGTGACAATGAAACCGACGGTCTTCCTGCTGAGCCTGGTCGAACGCAAGGTGGCAACACCCCTGGGCGGGCTCGCCGCGCGTGCCTGGGAACGCCTGCGCGAAACGCACTTTCGGTTCTTCAAGAAGAACAGGCCGAGCGATCTCGATGCGAACCTTGAGGGCCGGTTCTGCGCCAAGCCCTTCGAGTCGATCGAGATGCAGGAGAACGGCAGCATCTATCTCTGCTGCCCGGTCTGGGTGCCGACGCGGGCTGGCAATCTCGTCTCCGGCAATGCACGCGAGATCTGGAACTCCGAGCGGGCGCGAGACATCCGCGGCGCCATCCTCGACGGCAGCTTTGCCTATTGCAACAAGACGCTCTGTCCCGAGATCCAGGCCGGCACGTTGCCGACCATCAAGGAAGCCAAGAAGGACCCCTTCGTCCGCGAGGTGATCGAGCAGAAGAAGACCGTCATCGACGGCATCCCACGCTTTCTCAACATGTCGCACGACCGCTCGTGCAATCTCTCCTGCCCGAGCTGCCGGACCCAGAAGATAAGCCATGTCAAAGGCATGGCTTACAATCTGACCAAGAAGCTTCACGACAAGTTCGTCGGCGAATTCCTGGACGAGCCCTCGGAGCAGGACTTCACCCTCAGCGTCACCGGCTCGGGCGATCCGTTCGGCAGCCGCGTCTTCCGGGAATTCCTGCGCGACTTCGACGGCGCGAAATTTCCCAACATGAAGGTCAATTTGCAGACCAACGGCGTGCTGTTGAACGCCAAGGAGTGGCAGCGTATCGCCGGCATCCACCCCAACGTCAACGCCGTCATCGTCTCCTTCGATGCGGCACGGCCGGAGACCTACGACATCACCCGGCGCGGCGGGCATTGGGGCGAGCTCATCAAGAACATGGAGATGATCGGCGAACTGCGCCGCGAGGGCACGGTGAAGCATCTCCGGCTCGACTACGTGGTGCAGGACGTGAACTTTCGCGAGATGGAGGCGTTCGTGGAACTGGCCAAGCGCTTCTCGCCCGACGTGATCTACTTCTCGCGCGCCGCCTTCTGGGGCACCTGGACGCAGGCCGAGTTCAAGGAAAAATGCGTGTGGGAGCCCGACCATCCCGAGCACGGCGAATTCGTTGATATGATTTCGCGGCCCGTCTTCGACGACCCGGTGGTGACGCTGGGGAACCTCTCGCAATTCCGCCGCGAGGCGCTGGCCGCGGCGGCGGAGTGAAGCGTTTCTCGGGTCAGGACCCATTCATCGGATGCCGTGACGACCGCTTCGAGCCGATTTCGGGCATTGCCCGCGCCTAAATGTTCTTGTAATGTTCTGACACGAGACACTTGTTTTGCGCCAGGGGAACGACGGGATGATCAGTGGAAGCTGTTGCTGTGGAGCGATCAAGTTCGAGCTGTTGGCCGAACCGTCGACGATGGGGACGTGTCATTGCACGCGGTGCCGCAAGGTTGGCGCCAGCACCTTCGTGTTCGTCAAGAAAGAGGACCTGAAATGGATTGAGGGCCGGGATCACGTCCAGCTCTTCGAGCCAGTTTCCCCTTACAAATACGGTCGTTGCTTCTGCAGAACCTGCGGCACATCGCTCGGCGAAGTGCTTTCAGAGGCCGATAGCTTTCCGGTTGCGGCGAATGCCATTGACAGTGAACTGAACCTGAAAACGCATTTCCACGAATTTGTCGCCGAAAAACCCTCGTGGTACGAAATCTGTGACGATGCAAAACAGTTCGATGGGCATCCGGTCCCCTCGTGACATTTCGTCAAAAGGACAAGTGTTCGCGTGATCTAATTCTCCCGAGCCGCCCCTTGGGGGACGTGCAGCGCGGCCGAGTTCAAGGCGAATTTCGTCCGGGAGGCCGACCACCCCGAGCACGGCGATTTTGTGGAAATGATCTCGCGGCCTGTCTTCAACGACCCGGTGGTGACGCTGGAGGATCTGTCGCAGTTCAGGCGCTGGGCGCTGAAGCAGGGAGCGGCGGAGTGACCTCCCTTAACCCTCGCCCCTCTGGGGAGAGGGTGGCGAGCGTCAGCGAGCCGGGTGAAGGGCCAACGCCGCAATGCGGCGGGGCGGCGGGTCCCTAAACGAACGATCTTGCCGGATGATAGGCTAGTTTTGCAAATCTCCCCTGGCGACCCGCGCCCCCTTCACCCTAACCCTCTCCCCCGAGGGGAGAGGGAAATTGGTACGTGCCCCTTTTTCTGCATTCACTCAAAAGGACAACACAGCCATGGCCGCATTTCTGATCGCCCACACGACCGTCAAGGACCCGGAAAAGTTCACGGCGTATAGCGCAGCCGCGACCGAGACCGTCAAGCCGTTCGGCGGCAGCATCGTGACGCGCGGGGCCCTGGCCGATGTGCTCGAGGGCGAGCATGACCGCAAGTCGGTGGTGGTCATCCGCTTCCCCGATCAGGTCTCGCTCAAGGGATGGTTCACGTCGGACGCCTATCAGGCCCTGATCCCCGGCCGCCGTGAAGCCGCCGACATGACGCTCATCGCCTATGACGAGCCGCCGGCGTAGCGAGCCTCAAGCCGCCTTCCGCTGCCGCCTGATTATCCCGATCACTTCGCCCGCCGCTTCGACGATATTCGTGCCCGGCCCGTAGATCGCCGCGACGCCGGCCTTTTTCAGCATGTCGTAGTCCTGCGGCGGGATGACGCCGCCGCAGACCACCACGATGTCGCCACCGCCGGCCTTGCGGAGATCGGCGATCAGTTGCGGCACCAGGGTCTTGTGGCCGGCCGCCTGACTCGATATCCCGATCACATGGACGTCGTTCTCGATCGCCTGGCGCGCCGCCTCGGCAGGGGTCGCAAAGAGCGGCCCGACATCGACGTCGTATCCCATATCGGCAAAGGCGGTGGCGATCACCTTGGAGCCACGGTCGTGGCCGTCCTGGCCCATCTTGGCGACCAGCAGGCGCGGCCGGCGGCCCTCCTCGGCGGCGAAGGCCTCGACATCGGCCTGGATCTTCTCGAACATGTCGTCTCCGTCGTAAGCGGCGCCGTAGACGCCTGATATCGCGCGGATCTCGGCGCGGTGGCGGCCCCAGGATTTCTCCAGCGCGTCTGAGATTTCGCCTACGGTCGCGCGGGCGCGGGCGGCGTCGACAGCGCCGGCGAGCAGGTTGCCCTCGCCACTCTCGGCGATCTTCGTGAGGGCCTTAAGCGTCGCCTCCAAGGCCTTGGGATCGCGTCTGCCCTTGGTCTGCTTGAGGCGTGCGATCTGGCCCTTGCGGACCTTGGCGTTGTCGATGTCGAGGATATCGACATGGTCGGGCTCGGCCGGCTGGTACTTGTTGACGCCGACGATGACCTCCTCGCCGCGGTCGATGCGGGCCTGGCGCTTGGCCGCCGATTCCTCGATGCGCATCTTGGGCATGCCCGTCGCCACCGCCTGGGTCATGCCGCCGAGGCCTTCGACCTCCTGGATCAGGTCCCAGGCCGCCGCCGCCACCGACTGGGTCAGGCTTTCGACGTAGTAGCTGCCGCCCAGGGGATCGACGACATTGGTAATGCCGCTCTCCTCGGCGATCACCAATTGCGTGTTGCGGGCGATGCGGGCGGCGAAGTCGGACGGCAAGGCCAGCGCCTCATCGAAGGAGTTGGTGTGCAGCGACTGCGTTCCACCGAGCGCCCCGGCCATCGCCTCAATCGTCGTGCGCATGATGTTGTTGTAGGGATCCTGCTCCGTCAGCGAGACCCCGGAGGTCTGGCAATGCGTGCGGAGCGCCAGCGAGCGTGGATCCTTGGCCCCGAACTCTTGCATGATGCGGGCCCATAACAGACGCGCGGCGCGTAGCTTGGCGATCTCCATGAAAAAGTTCATACCGAGGCAGAAGAAGAACGAAAGCCGCGGCGCGAACTGGTCGACGTCGAGTCCCTTCGACTGGGCGGCACGGACATAGTCCATGCCATCGGCCAGCGTATAGGCGAGCTCCTGCACGCAAGTCGCGCCCGCCTCCTGCATGTGATAGCCGGAGATCGAGATCGAGTTGAAGCGCGGCATCTTCTGCGCGGTGTACTCGATGATGTCGGCGACGATCCGCATCGAAGGCTCCGGCGGGTAGATGTAGGTGTTGCGGACCATGAACTCCTTCAGGATGTCGTTCTGGATGGTGCCGCTCAAATCCGCGCGGTTCGCCCCCTGCTCCTCGCCGGCGACGATGAAACCGGCGAGCACCGGCAGCACGGCGCCGTTCATGGTCATGGAGACCGACATCTTGTCCAAAGGAATGCCGTCGAAGAGGATCTTCATGTCCTCCACGCTGTCGATGGCGACGCCCGCTTTGCCGACATCGCCCTCGACGCGCGGATGGTCGCTGTCGTAGCCCCGGTGCGTGGCGAGGTCGAATGCGACCGAAAGTCCCATCTGCCCCCCGGCCAGCGCCTTGCGATAGAAAGCGTTGGAATCCTCCGCCGTGGAGAACCCGGCATATTGGCGGATCGTCCAGGGGCGGTTGGCGTACATGGTCGCGCGCGGTCCCCGCAGGTAAGGCGGGAAACCGGGCATCGTGTTCAGGTGCTCGATGGCTTCGAGATCAGCGGACGTATAGAGCGGCTTGACGGCGATGCCCTCGGGCGTTTGCCAGGTCAAGCCGTCAGGCGAGGCGCCCCTCAGCTCCTTTTCCGCTTGCCTGGTCCAGTCGTCATTGGTCTTCTTGGGAAAATCGCTCATCGCACCCGAGCCTCCTCGCTCGCTGCTTCCGATTATATTGCAGCTGCGAAGAAAAGATGAAGGTTCTTTGCGTCGCATGGCCGAAGCTCCCGACGACACCCTGATCCTGCACCACTACGATCTCTCCCCGTTTTCGGAGAAAATCCGCCTGATTCTTGGGCTTAAGGGCATCAACTGGCGCTCGGTCGAAATCCCCATTGTGCTGCCCAAACCGGACTACGAGGCGCTGACCGGCGGCTATCGGCGTACTCCTTCGCTGCAGATTGGCGCAGAAATATTCTGCGACACGTTGCTGATCGCCGACGAGATCGAGCGGCGCTGGCCGAAACCCACGATCTATCCCGACGGCCGAGCGGGACAGCACAAAGCGCTCGCTTTCTGGGCCGAGACCAACCTTTTCTGGCCAGCGGCCCGGGCGGCGATCGGCGCTAATATCGACGCCGACGATCTGCCGACCAACTTCCACGCCGACCGGGCGGCGATGGTCGGCCGCCCTCCGCCGGCGCCGGAAAAGCTGGTCGCGGCGGGGCAGCGCGGCCTGGATCAGTTGAAACCCCAGATCGACTGGGTGGTGCGGATGCTGGCGGGCGAGGACGGCTTCCTGCTGGGCGCTGCGCCGGGGCTGGCCGATTTTGCCGTTTATCACTGTCTTTGGTTTCTCGACGTGCTGCCGAACGGCCTGTTGAGCGAACTGGCGAAGGAGCCCGGCCTGCATCACTGGATGGCGCGGATCGCGGAGATCGGCCACGGGCCCCACTCGGCAATGAGTGCGGAAGCCGCCATCGAGGCCGCCGCCAAAGCCCAGCTGCCAGACGGGCCGCCCGACGGTCCCATCGAAGATAGCGTTTTCGTGGCCGGACAATCGGTTTCAGTGGAGCCGGTCGACCGCGCATCGGCGCCGGTCACGGGCGGACTTTCGATTCTCACCCACAGCCAAGTCGCAGTGCAGCGCCACGATCCGCGCGCCGGCGAAGTGGTAGTTCATTTCCCTCGCCTTGGTTACCGGGTGGTTGCCGCGTAGAAGTCCGTGGGCCTTCGCCGCGCCGGCGAAAGCCGATAGCGCATCAAAGCACGATGGCGTCGCCGGTACGCCAGCAGAGCTGCAGTTCGTCTCCCTCGTCAACATTGGCCTCTTTGCCGGCGAGGACGCTGAAACGGCGGCCGGCGGCCTCGACCACATAGCGGCTGAGCGCGCCCTGATAGACCACCGTCGCCACCCGGGCCGGCAGCGCCACGTCGAAGCCCGCCGGGTCCCGTGAGAGGATGAGGTCTTCCTGGCGCAAAGCGAGGCGGCGTTGACCGACCTGGCCGTCGGCCGGCGGCTCGACCGGTACTGTTGCCTCGGGTCCGAGCACGGCCGTCCAACGCCCGCCGACGTGCCCCACCTCGACATCGAACAAGTTGGCGGCGCCCAGAAATTCCGCGGCGAATGGCGTCCGTGGCCGGCCGTAGATCTCACGCGGCGAGCCGATCTGTTCGATCCGTCCTTCGCGCATGAGCACCACCATGTCGGCCAGGCTGAGCGCCTCGTCCTGGTCGTGGGTGACGAAGACGGTGGTGAGCTTCAATTGCCGTTGGAGTTCGATCAGCTCGACCTGCATGTCCTTGCGCAACTGGGCGTCCAGGTTGGAGAGCGGTTCGTCAAGCAGGAGCACACGCGGGCGCGAGATCACCGCGCGAGCGAGCGCCACGCGCTGCTGCTGGCCGCCGGAGAGCTGACGCGGCAGGCGCTCCTCCATGCCGCCAAGCCGGACCAGATCGACGGCCCAGGCCACGCGCTCGCGCTGCTCGGCCAGCGAGCCGGCTTTCTGCATGCGCAAAGGGAAGCGTAGGTTCTCGGCCACCGTCATGTGCGGAAGAAGCGCATAGCTCTGGAACAGCATGCCGAGCTGGCGCCGCTCCGGCGGCAGGCGCGTCACATCCTCATGGCCGATGCGTACGGTGCCGGCGGTCGGGCGCTCCAAACCGGCGATCAGGCGCAGCAGCGTCGTCTTGCCGCAACCAGAGGGCCCAAGGATGGCGGCAAACTTGCTGTCGGGAATCTCAAGGGTCACATCGTCGACCGCCGCCGCGACACCGAAGCGCTTGACCAGACCTTCCAGGGTGACGCCGGCCATCAGCGACCGCTTCCGGCGAGGCGGCGAACGCCCAGGATGCGCTCGATGACAAAGATCATCGCAACAGTGATGAAGATCATCACGGTCGAAGCCGCGGCGATTGAGGGGTCGGGGCTGAATTCAAGCTCGCTGTATATGCGCAGCGGCAATGTATCGATGCCCGGGGCGCGCAGAAAGAGCGCCACCACAGCGTCATCGAAAGAAATGTTGAAGGCGAAAAAGGCGCCGGCGGCCATGCCCTCGCGGCACTGCGGCAGCACGACGAACCAGTAACGCTGCCAGAGATTGGCGCCCATGGTGCGCGCCGCCTCCTCCGCATGGCGGTCGGCGCCGTGCAGCACTGCACCCACCGTGCGCACGACGTAAGGCAGGGTGATGACGAGGTGGCCGAGCACAAGAGCGAAGAACGAAGGACCGCTGCCGTAGCGGCTGAACAGCATCAGCATGCCGATGCCGAAGATCAGCGTCGGCAGGACCAACGGTGACAGGAAGAGGCTGCCAAGCGCCTCGGAGCCCGGGAAGCGGAAGCGGTAAAGCGCGATCGCGGCCGGCGTGCCGACGGCGAGAGAGGCCACGGTGACCACCAAGGCAAGCTGGATGCTGGTCCATCCCGCGGACAGGTACTTGTCCGAGGACAGCACGGCCTCGTACCAGCGCAAGCTGACGCCGCGTGGCGGGAACACCAGGAACTCGCTCGCCGAAACCGAGCTGCCGACGACCACCGCGAGCGGCACCAGCATGAAAACCAGGACCAACACAAGGAGCAGTGCACCACCGAAGCGCGCCACCAACGGGATGCCGCCGACCATCGGCTCAGGCGCCCCGGCGCTTGAGCAGCATGGCGTAGGGCACGATCACAGCAAGGGTCGCAAGGAGCAGCAGCATCGACATCGCCGCGGCGAAGTTCCAGTCGAGCGAGCCGGTGATGTGCGAGAAAATGCCGCCCGCCATCATCGGCAGGCGCACGCCGCCGACCAACGTCGGAGTTATGAACGAGCTGATCGACAGCGCAAATGTGAGCAGACTGCCGGCAACGATGCCCGGAAGGCTCAACGGCACGATCACGGTCCGCATAACGCCGAAGAAGCCGGCACCCATGGTGCGAGCCGCTTCCTCGACCTTGGGATCAATGCCGGCAATGACGCCCATGATGGTGAGTGCCATGAAGGGCAGCAACACCTGGACCATGGCGACCACGATCCCGGTTTCGGTATGCATGAGGCCGATCGGCGAAGCTGAGAGCCCCGTCCATTCCAGGACCTTGCTGAGCAACCCGCCGCGCCCAAGGATCACGAGCCAACCAAAGGTACGCACCACGACGCTGGTCATCAGCGGTACGACCGTCAGGACGATTAGCCAAAAGCGCAAACGAGGGCCGGCTCGAGCCATGATGTAGGCGAGCGGGAAGCCAAGCAGGAACGTAAAAAAAGTGGTAATCGCAGACAGGCGGAAGGTCCGCTCGGCCACACCGAGATAATAGCTGTCGGCAAAAAACTTGGCGTAGTTGGCGAGCCCCGCCGATGCCCGCGTTCCGGCCGGCGGCGCGCCGGCCTGGGGTGCGGTGAAAAAGCTCGTGACCAGAAGTTCGCCGACCGGCCAGAAAAAGGCCAGAATGAGCACCAACAACCCTGGCAATAGGAGCCAGAACGGCTCGCTACGCGAACTCATTGCCGATCACCCAGGCGCATGGCGGGCGCGCCCGGACCGAGCTGCCCGGGCCGCACCGCCATCACGTGCACGCGGTTACTTTGCGATCGCGCGCTTCCAGGCTTCGTTCCACTTCGGCCGCTCCTTGCCGATCTTGAGCGCGTCGAAGGCGACAAGCTTCTTGACCGCCGCGGGCCCATAGACGACCTGCGAAGCAACGTCGGCCGGCAGTTTGGCCGCCTTGTTTGTCGGCGAGTAGCGTAGGCCAATTGCCCAGCCGCGCGACGCCTCGGCGCGGATCGAAAAGTCGATGAACTTGACCGCCAGGTCGCGGTTCTTGCGACCGGCGACCAGATTGATCGTGATCGGCGCGAAGGCAGCGCCCTCCTTGGGCACGATGAATTTCACCGGCAGGCCGGCCTTGGTCAGCGTGAACGCATAATCCTGCGCGTAGGCGGCGATCCAGGCGTTGCCCTGGGCGAAGTTCTGCTGGATCTCCGGCGACTTGCTGATCAGCGTAGCGTGCGGCAGAAGGCCTTTCACAAAGGCCAGTCCGGGGCCGATATTGTCCATGGTGCCGCCGGCCGCGCGGTTCATCATCAACATGCCGAGCATGCCATACGTATTGCTTGCCGCGTCGGTGATCAGGATACGGCCGCGCAAATCGGGCCGTTTGAGGTCCTGCCAACTGGTCGGCGGCTTTTTCACCGACTTGGTGTTGTAGAGCAATCCGATTACCGCGACCGAGTAGACCGGTCCACGCCCCTGCTCGATGCCCGCAACCGCGAAGGGATACATGTCCTTGTAGTTCGTGAGCTCCGATGGCTTGATCGGGCCGAGCAGCTTTTCCTTCGCCGCAACAGCCTCAAGACCGCCGGAGAAGTGGGCGACGTCGTATTGCGGGTTGGTGCGCTGGGCACGCAATTGCGCCAAGGTCGCGCTCGAATAGGCGGTCACGACCTTGACCTTGACGTTGTATTTCTTCTCAAACGGCGTGATGACGAGTTTTCGGTGCAACTTCTCGTAAGAGCCGCCGAAGGAATTGATGACCAGTTCCTGCTGCGCAAGGGTCGGCGTTGAAAACGCCACCGCCGCAGCCATACCGCACAAAAGCAATGTTCTCATGAGATGCTCCTCCAATCGAGAGAGGCCGCGTTCAAGCGCGACCGATTTCCAAAGTCTTCGCGCCGGAAATACGGATGTCCCGGCACGCCGCCGCGAAGCCGTCGAGATTTTCCGCAATGATGCCGAACATGTTGCAAGGCGTCCAGCCGAGCGGTCCGAAGGTGCGGCCACCGTGGTCATAAAAAACGCCGACCTCCCATAATTCGTCAGTCAGCCCCTTCATCACGTTCTTGCCCTGGTAAAACCACAAAAGCTCGCCGCGTCCCGGAAAACAGGTCTGGTTCTCCTGGGGTATGGCGGTTGGATCAAAACTCTGAGCCGAGGCCGGCAGTCCAGTCATGATCTCAGGGCCGGCGAACATCGCATGCACAGAGGTCTCGCGAACCGGCTCGGCCACGGCTTGCCACAACGTTTCGCAGGTCACCGGCGCATTCTCCCAATAGAGATCGCAAACCGCCCGAATGTCGTCTTCCACCAGTGCCAAATAAATCCGTCGATCCGCCATGCCCGCCCCCCGTTGACCACCGTCGATTTATCTACGCCCAAGTGTATAACCTCACCTGACGCAAACACACGATATCTGTGCATGGCGCATATGTGCCGGCTCAAATGTGCCCGCGCATACGCGGCCCGGTCACAATAGTTCCGGGGATGAAACGAGGGGGAGCATGCAGGACGGTTTTGCAGGACAAGGAGCATTGGTCACGGGAGCGGGCTCGGGCATCGGGCGGGCCACGGCGCTCGCGCTGGCGCGTGACGGCGCGCGGGTCGTTGTGAGCGAAATTGAGGCCGCACGCGGCGCTGAGACCGTGGCGGCGATCGAGGCAGCCGGCGGCGAGGCCCGTTTCGTCGCCCTCGATGTCACCGACGAAGCGGCCTGGGAAGCGGCGATTGCAGCCGCCACGGACGCCTTCGGGGCGCCGCGGGTGCTGGTCAACAACGCCGGTGTCCTGCCCGAGCCGGTATCGCTGGAGGAAACTTCGCTGGCGGAGTGGCGGCGGGTCACAGCCGTCAATCTCGATGGCGTCTTCCTCGGCCTCAAGCACGGCATCAAGTCCATGCGCGAGGCTGGCGGGGCGATCGTCAACCTGGCTTCCGTCTATGGGATCGTGGGCGGGGCCAACATTGGCGGCTACGGCGCGGCCAAGGGCGGCGTAGTGTCTCTGACACGCTCCGCAGCTCTGGAATGCACCCAATTCGGATACGCGATCCGGGTCAATGCGGTCTGCCCTGGCTACATCGACACCCGTATGACCGAGGAGACCGCGGACATGCTCGGATATGACGTCCGCGAGGCCATGGCCAAACAAGCGCCGATGAAGCGAATGGGCCGGCCCGAGGAGGTCGCCGAGGCGATCGTTTTCCTGGCCTCGGAACGCTCGGCCTTCACCACCGGCACAACCCTGACGATGGACGGCGGCTACTCCGCGCGGTGATCGGGCCGAACTTCGGCAAGGCGGGTGGAATCCCCGGCGGTTTGGTGTAACGATGGGAGGGATCGCGGACGGCGGGGGGACAGGACTCGCAGGACCGTTTCACTGGGCCGGCAGCGGATAAGAGGGGATCATGTCCAAGATACGCATCGGGCGCAGCGACACCAACGACATTGTGCTCGACGACACCTCGGTCTCGCGCAAGCATGCCGAGATCGAAGACCTCGGCGGCGGCGCCTGGCGCCTGACGGATATCGGCAGTTCCGCCGGAACGTTCGTCAAGGAAGCCGGCAAGTGGACCCAGATATCCACCGCCGATATCGACTCCGATACCGAGGTGCGGTTTGGTGAGGCGGAGTTCCATCTTTCCGCGATCGTCAATGCCGACCCGGCCACCATCAGGCCAGAGACCGAAAGCGGTCTGGGACAACGGGCGGAAGTCGGCGCCGCAGAAATATCAATGGAGATGCGTCAGCCCAGTGGCACTGGCGGATCCGGAGGATCCGGCGGCGCCAGCGCTACAGGTGGTGGCGGCGGCTGGTCGGGCATGACCAAGAATACGAAGATCCTGATCATGGGCGGCGCCGGCGTGATGCTATTGATCATCATTGCCGTAATTTTGGTCGCAGTGATGGACGATGACGTCGGCCGCAGCGAAAAAACTGGAGGCGGAGCAACGGGTTCAAAGGCCGAACTCGCGCGCCTGATGACCGCCAATTGCCAAAAGCGCGGCAAACAGTCGTCTGCGCAATGCGAATGCGTGGGGCGCGAAATGGCCGCCAGTCTCACCGAAGAGGAGGCAGGCCAGCTTATCGCGGCCCGGCGCGCCGGGCGGAAACCGCCGAGCGAACTTGCCATCAAATTGCTGGGCGGCATCGTCGGCGCGGCACGCAAATGCGCTACTGTTCGCTAAAGCGGAGCGCCAACGCCAAGCATTCACAAACATCGGCCACGGAGCCAACGGAACCGCCTTCATGAAATTCTACGACTGCAGCACCGCCCCATCGCCGCGCCGCGCGCGCATCTTCATCGCCGAGAAGGGCATCGACATACCTACAATCGAGGTAGATTTGCGCAGCGGCGAGCAGATGAAGCCTGAATTCGCGGCGATCAATCCTTACCACACCGTGCCTGTGCTGGAGCTGGACGACGGCACGCGGCTGCATTCTACGCAAGGGGTCTGGCGCTATCTGGAGGACACCCATCCCGAGCCGCCGCTGATGGGACGAGACGCGCGTGAGAAGGCATTGGTGGCGGACCGCGAATGGCGCATGGAGATGGAAGGCTTCACCGCGGTCGGCGAGACGTTGCGTAACTCGGCCAAAGGCATGGCGGGGCGGGCAATGACCGGCAAGCACGGCTATGAACAGATCCCCGAACTGGCCGAACGTGGGCGCGCGCGCCTGCCGCGATTTTTCGAGACGCTCGACCGGATCCTGGGGGAAAGCGAGTACGTGGCCGGCGATTTCTACTCGGTCGCCGACATCACCGCCTTTGTGACCGTTGAGTTCGCACGCTGGGTGAAGATCGGCCTGACCGACCAGCAGACCAACGCTAAACGCTGGTACGACGCCGTCAAAGGGCGTCCCAGTTCAAGTCTTTAGCGCGACCGCGAACACCCGGCGGCTTGGCCATGAGACAGTTGCTTCTCGTATTCGTCATGCTGCCGATGACGTTGCTTGCCGGCCGGCCGGCGCTGGCTTGCGGGTCGATCGAGATGCTGACGCGCATGTATCTGCACGGAAATTCCTACTCGCGGTCACGCGCCATCACCTGGCTCGCCGGCGCGGGCTGCGGCAAACCAAGCATTGTCATGCTGACCTACCGCGGTGCGGCGAGCGACAAGATGCTGTTGGCCATTCTGCGCGACGCCGCTCGGAGGCCAAGGTGGCGACGGCAAGCGGCGCGGATCTTTTACGACTATCGCTGCTTGCCAGGTGCCCGGTCCGCGCCGGGATTCGCCGAAGTTCTGGGCGCATTGAAGTCGCCGGCGAAGCGCGGCCAGCGCTGTCCGACCGACAAGGACCTTCGGCGCTGGTTGGTGGCCAAGCGCGCCAGTGAGCTGCATCGCCGGCCCGACGCTGGGTCGACCGCAGTGGGCCTGGTGCGCGCCGGCAACGTCGTGACCGGGCTTGGACGCGCCGGCGGCTGGGCGAAAGTCCGGAGTTGGCGCGGGCAAACCGGCTGGATGCCGCGCGACTGGCTCGGCCCTTACCGCGAGCGGTAAGCGCCCGGCCGCGTTATAGTACTGGGCAAGGACGAGATCGCTTGGGAGATAGCGCGGTGACAGCAGGCACTTACCACAACGTCTTGGATATGATCGGCAACACGCCGATGGTCGAGCTTTCCAATCTCGATACCGGCAAGTGCCGCCTCTTCGTCAAGCTCGAAAACCTCAATCCCGGCGCCTCGATCAAGGACCGTATCGCGCTCAAGATGATCGACATGGCCGAGAAGGAAGGCCATCTGAAGCCCGGCGGCACCATCGTTGAGGCGACAAGCGGCAATACCGGGATCGGCCTGGCGCTGGTCGGCCGCCAGAAGGGTTACCGCGTCATCATCCTAATCCCCGACAAGATGAGCGCGGAGAAAATCTATCACTTGCGTGCCTTGGGGGCGGAGGTGACGGTGACGCGTTCGGACGTGCCGCCGGGCCATCCGGAGAATTACCAGGACATGGCGCGCCGCATCGCCAGCGAGATCCCCGGCGCCTATTACATCTACCAGCACGGCAACCCCCACAATCCCGACGCCCATGAAGAAACGACAGGCCCGGAGATCTGGGAGCAGATGGACCACGACCTGGATGCCGTGGTCGCCGGCATCGGCACGGCGGGCACGATCACCGGGGTCGGGCGCTATTTCAAGAAAGTCGCGCCCCATGTCGAGATGGTCTTCGCCGATCCCTACGGGTCGATCGTCGGACCCTACGTGCAGACCGGCGAGCTGCAAACGGTAGGATCGTGGCTGGTCGAAGGCATCGGCGAGGACGAATTGCCGCCCGTCGGCGACCTATCGCTGATCGGTAAGACCTACATGATCACCGACGAGGAAAGCCTGCACGCCGCCCGCGAACTATTGAGCAAAGAGGGGCATATGGGCGGTTCCTCGACCGGCACCCTGATCGCCGCGGCGCTCAAATACTGCCGCGAGCAAGCAGAGGAAAAGCGCGTCGTTACTTTCGTTTGCGACAGCGGCATGAAATATTTATCGAAGATGTACAACGACTATTGGATGATCGATCAGGGCTTTCTGGAACGCGAAATTTTCGGCAATTTGCGCGATCTGATCGTCCGACGCCACGCCGACCAGGCCGATATAACGGCCGGGCCGGATGACTCGCTGCTGACGGCCTTCACGCGCATGCGGCTCCACGATATCTCACAGTTGCCCGTGCTCGAGGACGGCGAGATATTGGGGGTGATCAACGAAACCGACATCCTGATCGCGGTGCTGGACAGGGAGGAGAATTTCTCCCATCCGGTCAGAGAGGCGATGGCGACCAATCTCAAGACCGTCCCGTCCTCCGCCAATCCGCGCGACTTGCTGCCGATCATGAACGACGGCTATGTGCCGCTCGTGGTCGATGACGGGAAATATCGCGGGCTGGTGACACCGATCGACTTGCTAAATTATCTGCGCCGCAAAATGCGCGAGTAGCCGGGCGATCGAGCAAGCCGTCGATGGTTAACCCATTCCCACAATAAGATTTGTAACCGGCGCGATTCGTATAACATTATCAAATGACAATATAACGTTGGCCAGAAATGCTGACGAATGTTCCGGGGTGTGAGGACCGAATTCCATGTACAAATTGAAGATTCGTAAGGTCGGAAACTCGGCCGGTGTAACCCTGCCCAGAGAGGCGCTGGCCGAACTCAAGCTGGGCGAAGGCGACATGATGATCTTGACGCGAACCCCGGATGGGTTCTCCGTGACGCCGTATGACCCGAAACTGGCCGAAGCCATGGAAGCGTTCACGCAAACCCGACGGAAGTTCCGAAACGCTTTGAAGGAACTGGCTAAGTGAGCGGGCCCAGATGGCTCGACCGCGATATCGCGGTGTGCCTGCACGGAGAGCTAACGGCGGAATTCGGTGGAACTTCAGGCATTCGGGATGCTGCATTGCTCGAAGACGCGCTGGCCCGACCGGTCGAACGGTTCGCGAATGGCGGCGCGACCTTCTGCGAACTCGCCGCCGTGTATGGATTTGAATTGGCCAGGCATAAGCCCTTCATCAACGGCAACAGGCGTATCGCGCTATCGGCAATTGATGTTTTCCTGCAGCTGAACGGCGGTCGCTTCACGGCGTCGGAAGTTGAGGCCTTGGCGTATATCGGCGACGTCGCGGCAGGAGACGTTGAGGAGGAAGTGCTCGCCCGTTGGATCGACGGCAACACGGAACCCGTTTCCGAACCGTCCGGATAGAGCAAATTGCCGCGCTCCACGGTCCAGCGGGTTGGGCAAACTGTGTCATTGAAATGACGGCTGATCGCGCCTTGGGACCGAATACTTATCTGATCGGCGAGGCTGCCGGGCTCGACCGGCTCACTACGCCCGCGCTTATCCTTCGCTTGGACGCCTTTGAGCAAAACCTCACGCGAATGGAAGCAATCCTGCAATCAGCGGGAATGCGCATCCGGCCTCATGCCAAGACCCACAAATGCCCTGCAGTCGCGCTGCGGCAGATCGAGGCCGGAGCGCTCGGCGTCTGCACCGCGACCTTACGCGAAGCCGAAGCCATGGTCGCAGCCGGCGTGAACGGCGTGCTGATCACCTCGCCCGTCGTCGGACCGCCCAAGATCGAGCGCCTTGCCGGATTGAACCTTCAGGCCGAAGGACTAATGGCGGTGGTCGATCACGCCGATAACGCCGATGCCCTGGCGCAAGCTGCCCGGACCGCCGGTGCAACACTTGCGGTGCTGGTCGATACCGATATCGGCATGCATCGAACCGGTGTGTCGAGCGCCGAGGCAGCGGTCGGCTTGGCCACCCGCATAGCGGCCGCCGACGGGCTCGACTATCGCGGCGTGCAAGGCTATTCCGGGCAGGTCCAGCATATCGAGAACTATGCCGAGCGCGAGAACGTTTACGGCCGTCAGCTGGATCGCCTAGCGGCCACCGTGTCGGCGCTGAGCGATGCAGGGCTGGCCCCGCCAATCGTCACCGGCGGCGGCACTGGAACGCTCGGCATCGATGTGCAGCGCAGGGTCATCAACGAGCATCAGGCCGGCAGCTATGCATTCATGGATGTCGAATACAACCTGGTGGAGATCGTGCAGGGACAGAATACCAGCCCCTTCGCCACCTCGCTGACGATGCGCAACAGCGTGGTCAGCAACAACGCGGCCGGTTTCGTCACCATCGACGGCGGTTTCAAATGCTTCGCCACCGACGGGCCGTTGCCGGAGCTCGAGAGCGGGACGCCCGGCGGCGCCCGCTACGAGTATTTCGGCGATGAGCACGGGCGCGTCGTTTTTGCCGAAGACAGCGAGGCACTGCCGCTGGGCGCGCAGGTCGAACTGGTGACGCCGCATTGCGACCCCACGGTCAATCTGCACGATTTCATTCACGCGGTGCGCGGCGACGTGATCGAGGATATCTGGCCTATCGAGGCGCGCGGCGTGCTCTGAGCATCATCAAGGCTTTGCCAGCGTTCCGCCGCTCTTGCTCCAATCAGCCGAAGCAACGCGCAACCGAATAAAGCTGACAGGGGCGGAAAACCCCTTGATCTTGGCCGTTTCCTTTGTCGCCTCGCAGGTTTTGAGGCGCGTTGCGACGGCCGGATCGCCGGCGATCTGCTCGGACAGCACGATATCGCCGCCGCGGCTCTCACCCTGCAAGCGGGCCGCCATGTTGACCGTCGTTCCAAAGTAATCGAGACGCTGATTGAGCGTGACCGCTATGGCGGGCCCTTCGTGGAGACCGAGCTTGATGACGATGTCGGTGCTGTCCTGCGCCCGGTTGAAGGCGTCCACGTTGCTCTGTATCGCCAGCGCCGCCGCGAGCGCATCGGCAGGATCTGCGAAGCTGGCCATCACCGCATCGCCGATTGTCTTGACGATCGCGCCCTGGTGCTCGCGCACTGTCTCGGATAGGAACGCGAAGTGTTCGCGCACGAGGTGATAAGCGGCGGCGTCGCCGATCCGGCCATAAAGCGCCGTTGAGCCCTTCAGATCTGTGAACATCAGCGCAATGCGCTCAACCGCGACATCATCGCCGGGCCGCAGAACTTCCTCCGAGAAAAGGTCGCGGAAACGTTGCATTGAGGTGACACGGTGGGCGCTCAACGCTTCGCGCGCCCAAAGCCGCGATTCCACGACGACGACTTCCGGTCGCTCGCGTTTGTTGGTTGCGACGATCCGGCCGGCCTCCCCTTTAGCACCAGTGCGCAAGTCCCGGCCGTCGAGGATGAGCGCGGGCAGACCGCCGCCACGATGTTCGAAATCGGCATCGCCGACGCTGTTCAGGGTGCGGTAGCGGTAAGGCCCCGGCTCCAACGCCAGGTCGAATGTCCGAGTTTCGCCGGGGCCCAAATGCTGCTGAAGCCTGACATGGGGCGTGGACATGGGACCGAAGAGGCAAAATTCTCCGTGTTCAACCGGGCGGATCGCGGGGGCCGGATGAAATGTCAATTCCACATTGCGGGCGAAATCCCGGTCGTAGTCGATATTGCAGCTCTCACAATGGGCTTCCGTCGGCAACTCTTCGAGACTAACGGCGGTCGCCTTGGCGCCACGGCAGCGCGGACAGAGGATCTGCCAGCTCATGCCCAGCAGGCCGGCACGAACCGACTCCAGGCAGGCCTCGATGGCGTGGCGTTCGGGGACCTGCCAACGATGCGCCATGGCGACCGGGCGCATGTGCATCAACTCGACTTCCTGGGCGTTGGCGATGCGCTCGGCGATGCGCGAGGCCAATCCGTGTCCGCCGCCCCCCGCTTCGATCCTTTCGATCGCTATTGCGACGCGCGATTTGGCTGCCTGGGTCAGCTTCGCCGGTGGAACACCAAACGGTGTGTCGCGCCGGCCCGCCAGAAAATCGCAAACATCGCTCACCAGCCTCATATACCGCTTTTCCGCACCCCGGATCAGGCGCGGCAACAGACGTCGGCCAAGCCAATTTCGCGGCTCGATCGACAAAACATAGTCGCCTTGCGTGCCCTCGCCATCCGGCGACAAGGTCAGCGTTACGCAGAGCCGCGCGATCGGGCCGCCGATGAATTCGTTGCAATGGGTGAAACGTTCATTTTCGATCCAGTCGATCGGGATGTCCCGCCAGACGACCGGAACGGGGCCGAGCTTGGCGTGGCCGGTATAGTGGACAGCCCCGTCCGCGCCGATATGTTCCACGATCTCGTGCTTGGGAAACCCGGCTGCTTCGTTGAACCGTGCCGTGTCCGCCATGATCTGCCAGACCGCCGGGGGCGGTCCGGGAAAGTGCCAGGTCCAGTGTCGCTCAACCGCCTTTGCCACGATCAGCGGCGCTCCTCGGCTCAACCACCACGCTCGCTCATAAGCCTACAGCATCGATCCGGATCGGCGCGCCCGCTGGCTTCGCCCTACCAACGGAACGAAGCTGCCGCCGCGATCGGGCGGCAGCCATGTTTTGCCATCAGCCGCTCAAGGGCGGGCGCCTCAGGGGCCTCGTCCTGCGTTGTCCCAAGTGCCAAAGCGTGGATGCCGCCGGTGATCAACAAAGCGTCGATGCCTGCCGCGTTCGCGCCCTTGATATCCGTGGGCATGGCGTCGCCGATAGCGAGAATTGACGCGTCTTCTGACAGACCCAGCAGCTTGCGGCTGGCCTCATAGATCGGCGCGTGGGGCTTGCCGTGATATTGCACCTCGCCGCCCAGCCGCTCAAAACGCTCAGCGATCGCCCCGGCGCAGATTTCTCGCACGCCGCCACGCAGAACTTCGTGGTCCGGGTTGGCACAGACCATCGCCAGACGCCGTTCGACAGCCCCGCCCAGCAGCCCGTCATAATCGCGCACGGTGTCCGACGACCGAAAGCTGCCGATGGCGAGGATGAAATGCGCCGATTTGATCGAATCCGCAATTTCGTATTCGAGCCCAAGGATCACGCTGTCGTCATCGGGAGGGCCGAGCAGGAAGCAGGCCCGTCCGAGGCCGGCATGGAAGCGGTCGCTGCGGTCCCGCAGAGCAATATGCGCCGCCTCGCCTGAAGAGAAGACCTCGTCCCAGGTCTCGTCGGGCACGCCAAGAGCGCGCATACGCTCCACCACGCTGTGTGAGCGGCGCGGCGCATTGGAAAGAATGAGAACACGCTTGCCCAGGCGCTTCAGCTGTTCGAGACAGGCCACCGCGCCAGGCAGCGGCCGCACGCCGTCATGGATCGTGCCCCAAAGATCGACGATGAAACCGTCATAGGTTTCGGCAAGGCCTTCCAGCCCGTCGACGATGGGGACTTCGGAGGCAGGTTGATCGGAGGTTTGGGGCTCGATGGACATGGCCGCCGCTTCTTGCCATGCGCCGGCCCGTCTTGTGAAGCCCTGGCGGTGAATTCGTCCGCCGGGCGATCGGCCAACAAGCTGCCTGAGGTCAGCGTTTTCGGCTAGCGCGCCGGGCGCGGCTCGCCGAAGAGATAGCCCTGGCCGAAATCGATACCGTAATCGAGCAGTTCGATGAGCTCGCCCTCCTCCTCCACGCGCTCGACCACGACGTCGATGGCATAGCGATCGAGGAGCTGCTTGAAGCCGGCGGGGTCGCCATCCTTGTTCGACTGGGCGTGATGGGACACAAGTGCCCCGCTTTCCACTTTCACGTACCGGATGAAGCGGCGCGAGAGCTCGGCGTAGTTGAGGTCGAGGCGTTTCACGCGGTCGATGGAGAAGCGAAAGCCCAGCTCGCCAAGCTCGTGGAGACGGGCGGCAGTATCGTTTGGCAAATCGACGATGTCGGACTGGGCAAACTCAAAAACAAGATGCGGCGCCAGCTCGGTGTTTTCCTGCATGAAGCGGACGAACTCGCGGAAGAAGTTCACGTCGGCCATCGTATGCGGAGAGATGTTGACGAAGAAACCGACATTGCGCCGGCGCTGCTGGACCTTGCGCACGAGCTGGATGCAGCGAATGAGAAGGATGTTGTCGATCGCCGCGATCAAACCCTCGCGCTCGGCAATCTCCAGATAAACCTCCGGGCCGATCAGCGTGTCATTCTCATCTCGGATGCGCGAGAAGCATTCGTAGAAACGGTGTTTGCGCTGGGGCAGGCTGACGATCGGTTGCAGATACAAATCGACACGGTCGCAATCCAAGGCCTCACGGACGATGGCCAGGATGGTGGCATCGTCAAGCTTGGCCAGATCGGCCGGCGCAATCGGGGTGACCGTGCGGTTCTCGGCGCCGGCCTCGTCCTCCGGCTCGTGGAGACGCTCGATTTCGCGGCGCAGCGTGGCGACTTCGCTGGCGACGTCGCCGAGCTGCGGTCCCTTCGACTTGTTGGCAGTCGCCGCCTCCAGTGCATCGTGGATCTGGACGACCTCAGCCCGAGCGTAGGCCAGTTCGCGCATCACCTTGCCATGGGAGTCCTGGAGCGACTTGACCTCGCGGTTGGTCAGACGGCGCGATCGAACAACGACAAAGCTCGCATGAACGATCGCAAACAGTCCGAGAGCCACCGCGGCCCAGACCAACCCGCCAGGCGGCACCAGCTTGGGCAGCGCCACCGGCAGGTAATGCGCGGCAGCGCCGGCGGCGGCCAGGTAGAAGACGATCAGGACACTATGGAGGGTCAACAGTTGCGTTCCCGCGCGGCAGTTCACCAGGAATTGTCAGGCGGGCAGTCTGGCGCGGCAGTCTTGAGATAGGGTTAATGAAAGGCAAAGGTTCTAAGCCTCCAAGTTGAACCCTGACCGTATATCGCAATCGATGAAACCGGCTGTGCTACTGGGCCCCGTGATCTGAGCCGACGGCTTCACAGACCCTGCCAAAGCCGTCGCGTCGCAAGAGTTCGGCAAGCCCGGCGGCGATCCGTGCCACCAGCCCAGGGCCCTCGAACACCAACGCCGTATAGAGCTGGACCAGCGAAGCGCCGGCACGGATCTTGGCGTAGGCGTCCGCGGCCGAGGCGATGCCGCCGACCCCGATCAGCGGCACCTTGCCCTCTGTAAGTGCATAGAACCGGGAGAGCATCGCGGTTGAGGGGGCAAAGAGCGGCACGCCTGAGAGCCCCCCGGCTTGCGGCGTGTTTTGGCTGCGCAGTTCGTCCGGCCGGGCAATCGTGGTGTTGGAAATAACGAGGCCGTCGACCGGTCCGTCCAAGGCCACAACCGCTATATCGCGACAGTCATCCTCAGTGAGATCGGGAGCGAGCTTGATCAGCAATGGCGGAGCCGGATCGGGCAGTGCGGCGTGCACTGTCTTTACGATAGAGGAAAGCTCGTTTCGGTCTTGGAGCGCTCGTAAGCCCGGCGTGTTGGGCGATGATACGTTGATCACCACGTAGTCGGCGTATCGGCCCAGCGTGGCCGCACCTTTCGCATAGTCGCCGGCGGCGTCGCCGCTGTCCTTGTTCTTGCCGAGATTTACGCCGACCAGACCGTCCCCGCCGGTGCCTGCACGATATGCGCCAAGGCGACGGAACACGGCCTCGACGCCCTCGCTGTTGAAGCCGTAGCGGTTGATCACGGCGCGATCCTCTGCCAGCCGGAAAACGCGCGGCCGGGGATTGCCTGGCTGGGGCAAGGGCGTGACGGAACCGATCTCCACAAACCCGAAACCCAGTGCCAGTGACGGCCCGATGGCCTCGGCGTGCTTGTCGAATCCCGCCGCGAGCCCGATCGGATTGGCGAAATCGCGGCCCCAAAGCGTCGTTGCCAGCACCGGGTCGGGCGACCCGCCTGCCCGCGGCCCAAGCCCCAACGCCAGTGCCCGTATGGTCAGCCGATGGGCGTTCTCAGGCCCGATCGCGGCAAGCAGCGGCCGCGCAAGCGGGTACAAGTTCATCGCGACAAGGCTGGAAAGACATGGGCGCCGTCGCGGCCGAGCGGCAATTCCTCGACCGCGACTACGGCATCAAGGGGCAGATCGTCATAGAGATGGGGAAATAGGGCGCCGCCGCGCGAGGCCTCCCAGCGCAGCCCCGGACCCAGCGCCCCCGGATCGACGGTCAGCAACAGGAGATCGCGGGCACCTGCGAAATGTTTCGCCGCGCTTTCGATCACCTGGTCGGCCGTGGAGAGATGGAGAAAGCCGTCGGCCTTGCCATCGGGGCCGCCATCGTAGCGGCCATTTCGCTGCCCTGCCGTCCAAGCCGTCCGCCGGCAGAGATGAAAGATGCACTCAGGCGCGCGCGTTCCGGCACTCATCGCCGAGCGTCGGCTTTTTTCACCGGCTCGGCCTGTTTGAGATAGTAGCGGACGAGCGCCTCCGCAGCCTTGCCGTCCCACTCCGCGGGGCCTTCCAGATAGCCCCGCACCCGACCCTCGTGATCGAGCACAAGCGTCGTCGGCAGACCCTGGCCGCCGACCTTTCGATAGAGCGCCCGGTTGCGGTCAAGCAGCACGGTCAGGCGCGAGACCCGGATGCGCTCCAGAAACGGCCCGATCTTCGCGAAGCCGAGCCGATCGAGCGAGACCGCGACAATAACAAAGCGCTCGCGGCCGAATTTCTCCTGCAACGCATCGAGGCCCGGCATCTCGCGCACGCAGGGCGCGCACCAGGTGGCCCAAAAATTGACCAGCACCACCTTGCCCTTGAAGTCGCTCAGAGTGACCGATCGGCCCTTCGCGTCGCGCAGTGGGACCTGTGGCGCTGGCCGCAGCGGCTTGATCAGAGTAAATTGCCCCATCGTGCCGTCGAAGCGCGGCGGTCCGTCATCCATCGCGTCGGCGGCCGCGAGGTTTGACGGCGAGGCCATCGATCCCCATATCGCCAACAGGCCGGCAATTATGAGTTTCTTCAATCGGTTAGACGATTTCTTTCGCATCACTCTTCCCGGCCCCACCGATGAGGCGTACTGGTCATGACGGGCAAACAGGCCCAGGCGACGAAGCCAGCGAGCGACGCTTCCGGCAAGGAAGGGAGCGACGCCGCACGCCCGCACTCTAAAGCCGGCGATCAAGCCAGCAGCATGTGGGGCGGCCGCTTCGAGGGCGCGCCCGATGCGCTGATGGAAGCCATCAACGCCTCGATCGGTTTCGATCAACGTCTCTACGCCCAGGACATTGCAGGCTCCAAGGCGCATTCGGCCATGCTTGTGGCGCAAGGCATCATCAGCCCTGAAGATGGCGCAGCCATCGCCGAAGGTCTAGATGCGATCTTGGGCGAGATCGAGGCGGGGCGCTTCGACTTCAAGCCCGCGCTGGAGGACATCCACATGAATGTCGAGGCGCGGCTGGCCGAAATGATCGGCGAGGCGGCCGGACGCCTCCACACCGCGCGCTCACGTAACGACCAAGTTGCGACCGACCTGAAGCTCTGGGTGCGCGATGCGCTCGACCGGCTTGATGCGGCTCTGCAAGGACTGCAGGCGGCGCTGATTCGCCAAGCCGCGACGCATGCCGGCACGATCATGCCTGGTTTCACCCATCTGCAGACGGCTCAGCCGGTGACGTTCGGGCACCATATGCTGGCCTATGTGGAGATGTTCGGGCGCGACCGGGGCCGGGCGTCCGATGCACGGGCCCGCATGAACGAAAGCCCGCTCGGCGCGGCGGCGCTGGCCGGCACCTCCTTTCCGATCGACCGCGATGCGACGGCGGCGGCACTCGGATTTGAACGCCCGGCGGCAAACTCGCTCGACGCCGTCGCCGATCGCGATTTCGCGCTGGAATTCGCGAGCCTCGCAGCGATTTCGGCAGTGCATCTGTCGCGCCTCGCCGAGGAGATCGTCATCTGGTCGACCGCCCCCTTCGGGTTCATCGCCCTGTCGGATGCTTTCTCCACCGGCAGCTCCATCATGCCCCAAAAGCGCAACCCGGACGCGGCCGAACTCGTGCGCGCCAAATCAGGGCGCATCATCGCGGCATTGAGCGGGCTGCTCATTGTGTTGAAAGGCCTGCCGCTCGCTTACTCAAAAGACATGCAAGAGGACAAGGAACCGGTCTTCGACGCCGCCGACAGCCTGGAGCTGATGGTGGCGGCCATGTCCGGCATGGTAGACGACCTCAAGGTCAACGAAGCCGCCATGGCTGAGGCCGCTGCCGGCGGCTATTCCACCGCGACCGATCTGGCCGATTGGCTGGTCCGCGAGCTTGGCTTGCCGTTCCGGGAGGCGCATCATGTGACCGGCCGCGCGGTCAAACTCGCCGAAGGCAAAGGCTGCCGGCTCGACGAGCTCGATCTGGAAGCCATGCAGAGCGTGGAGCCACGTATCAGCGACGCGGTCTACGACGTTCTGTCCGTGGAGAAATCGGTCGCAAGCCGCATCAGTTTTGGCGGCACGGCGCCGGCGAATGTGGCCGCCGCTGCGGCCGCCGCAAAGGAGCGATACCTATGATCCGGTCGTCCTTCCGTCTCGTGCGCCTGGCCATTGCGGCACTGGTCCTGCTCGGTCCCCTGGCCGCCTGCGGCAAGGCGGGCCCGCCGACCCTGCCGAAGGGCCAGAGCGACCAGTATCCACACACCTATCCGCGGCAATGACCGGCGCGCCACAGCCAGGCCCCGCATGAGCCCGCTCGATCACAGCCCGGAATTCGGCTATCGCAATGGCCGTCTCCACGCCGAGCACGTGGCGCTCGACGCCATAGCAAAGGCCGTGGGCACGCCGGTCTATTGCTATTCGAGTGGCGCCCTCCGGCGCGCCTATGCGGGCTATGTCGAGGCGTTCAAAGACCTCGATGCGCGTATTTGCTATGCGGTCAAAGCGAACGGCAATCTTGCAGTGATCCGCACCTTCGCGTCACAGGGCGCCGGTGCCGACGTGGTCTCCGAGGGCGAATTCCGCAAGGCTCTCGCGGCGGGCGTCCCGTCCGACCGCATTGTTTTCTCCGGCGTCGGCAAGACCGAAGCCGAGTTGGATGCCGCCCTTAAGGCGGGCGTCACCCTGATCAACGTCGAATCGGAGCCGGAGCTGGAGATGCTGAGCTCCGCGGCGCAGCGCACAGGGGTGCGGGCGCGTGTATCCTTGCGCATCAACCCCGACGTCGATGCAAGAACGCACGAGAAGATCTCCACCGGTCGCAAAGAGAACAAATTCGGCATCGATCTCGGCCGGGCCATCGCTGCATATGCACGGGCAGAAGATATGGAAGGTTTGGAGCCCGACGGACTGGCCGTCCATATCGGCTCTCAGCTGACCGACATCGAACCGTTCGCTCGCGCCTTCCGGACCGTCACCTATCTGGTCGGAACGTTGCGCGCGGCTGGCCATAGCGTCACACGGCTCGATCTCGGCGGCGGGCTTGGCATCGCTTATGACGACAAGCCGGCGCCCAGTCTCAGCGAGTATGCCGCGGCCGTGCGCAAGACCGTGGGCAACCTCGGCTGCGCGCTCACGTTCGAGCCCGGCCGTTCGCTGGTGGGCAATGCCGGCGTGCTGCTGACACGGGTGATCCTCGTCAAGGAAGGCGCAAGCCGGCGTTTCGTTGTTGCGGATGCCGCCATGAACGACCTCAAGCGCCCGGCACTCTATGGCGCCCACCACGCCATCGTACCGGTCTCAGAGCCGCCGCGCGACGCCCCGGAAGCGCCGGTCGACATCGTTGGACCGGTCTGCGAGACGGGCGATACTTTCGCGACCGGGCGCGCAATGGCCCCCGTCGCGGCCGGCGATTTGCTTGCGATCTGTTCAGCAGGCGCTTACGGTGCCGCCATGGCTTCGACATACAATGCCCGGCCGCTGGTGCCAGAGGTGTTGGTTGATGGTGCTCGTTTCGCCGTTGTGCGAGCGCGTCAAACTTATGACGAAATGCTGGCGCAGGATATCCTGCCAGACTGGATCGACGACCCGGCGCAAGACACCGATGCGCGTCAAAGCGCGTCGCCTGAAGAGGCGCTGGACGGCGTCGGCGCATCAAGAGGAACCGGCTGATGAGCGATCGCGACGGACGCCCCGGATCCCGTATTCGACCGAAAATGAGGTTAGGCCGGCGACTGGCTACGGCCTGGACCGCGATAACCTGGGAGCGGCTCTGGCGCGCGGCCTGGCCCGCGGTTCTGGTCGCCGGGCTTTTCATTGCCGTGGCGTTATCCGACATACTTCCCGCCCTACCGGGCTGGCTGCACATGTTGTCCCTGCTCGCCTTCGGTCTAGCGTTCGCATATGCGGGTTGGCGCGGCTTCCAAGGCTTCGTCCTTCCTGCACGCGAAGAGGCCAGGCGACGCATCGAGCTCGCATCGGAACTCCGGCACCGGCCACTGGAACACCTCCAGGACGAGTTGGCAGCCGGTGCCGACGACGCCGGTACGCGCGCGCTCTGGGAAGCGCATCGGCAGCGCATGCTGGAGGCGCTTGGGCGATTGCGCGCCGGCGTTCCCTCCCCCGGGCTCGCCCGCCGCGATCCGCTGGCCCTGCGCGGCAGCATTGCCGTGTTGCTGGTTGCGGCGCTGGTGGTGTCTTGGGGTGACGGCTGGAACCGATTAATCCGCGCGGCATCGCCCAACCTCGCCGCCGCCGCGGCGACCGGGCCTGCGACACTGGAGGTCTGGCTGACGCCGCCACGTTACACCAGGCAAGCGCCGCGTTTCCTGACCGCTAACAAGGCTGCGGGCGAGCCGATCGCGGTGCCATCGGGCACCAAACTGCTGGTCCGTGTTCAGGGCGGCCGAGGCGCTCCCAAGCTGCGGCTCGAGGAATCCAAGATTCAGTTTAAGTCGATGGCCGGCACCAGCTACCAGGCCGAAGGGACCTTGAAACAGACCACTCGGCTGGTGGTTACGCAGAGCGGCCGCGAGCTTGGCCGCTGGGCGATCAACGTCTTGCGCGACACGCCCCCGAAGATTGCGTTCAGCAAACCACCCGCCGGAACGCCGCGCGGCGCCTTACGGATCGACTACGATGCGCGCGACGATCACGGCGTCAAGCAGATGCTCTTGATCATCCGCCGCGCCGACAAACGCGCGCCAAAAAACGCCAAGCCGCTGACCCTCAAGCTGCCTGCGGGCGGTCAACGAAAGGCGTTGAAGGGCACAAGCTTTCATGATCTGACGGCGCATGTCTGGTCCGGGCTGAAGGTCTCCTTACAACTCCGCGCGGTCGATGCGATCGGGCAGGCCGGATCGAGCCTGATCGTGACGCTGGTTCTGCCGGAGCGTAAGTTCAAGCATCCGGTGGCCCGGGCGCTCGCCGACGCGCGCAAGGATCTGATCCGCGATCCGACGAGCCGGCAAGCGGTTGCCGAGATTGTGGGCGATCTGTCGGCGCGCCCCGACCGCTACAGCAACGACACAGTCGCGTTCATGGCTATGCGCGCGGCGAGGGCCCGGCTCTTTCTCGACAAAAGTAAGAAAGCCATAGATGAAGTCGCACGGTTGCTGTGGGACACGGCACTGCGAATCGAAGACGGACGCTTGTCGCTGGCCGAGCGCGACTTGCGCGCTGCGCAACGGGCGCTGCAGGAAGCCCTCAACAAGGATCGCCTGGGCGACAAGGAGGTGCAGAAGTTGATCGAGCAGCTTCAACGCGCGATCGACAAGTTCATGCGCCAACTCGCCGAGGACATGCGGCGCAACCCGGAAAAATACCGCAACAGCCAGTCGCCGCTCGATCCCAACGCCATGGTGCTGGAACGCCGTGACTTGCAGAAGATGTTGAAGCGGCTGCGCGACCTCGCGCAGTCAGGCAACAAACAGGCGGCCCAGAAGATGCTCCAGGCGCTGCGGCAAATGCTGCAAAACCTGCGGAACATGGCGCGCAATCCTGGCCGCAAGGGCAAACATCCCGCCGCCAAAGTGATGCGCGATCTGCAGAACCTGATCCAGCGCCAGCAGCGGCTGATGGACCGGACCTTCCGCGAAGGACAGCGTCAGCGCGGCCGCCAGGACGAAAGCAAGAAAGGCGGCCAAAGCAAGGGCTTCGCCAAGGAACAGGAGGCGCTGCGCCGCGGCCTGGGCTCGATCATGCGCCGACTCGACGAAATGATGGGCCGCATCCCAGGCCAGCTTGGCCGCGCCGAGCGCGAAATGCGCGGGGCCGGTACTCAGCTGGGCCGCGGCAATCCGCGCGGTGCCGTCCCGCCGCAGGGTCGCGCGCTGGAGCACCTTCGCCGGGGCGGACGCCAAGCCATGCAGCGGCTAATGCGGCGCTTCGGCAACAGAATGGGGACCATGCGCAGGCGACCGGGCTGGCGCCGCGGCGACCGGCGCGACCCCTTCGGCCGTCCGCGCGACGGCACCGGCGGTGCAGATACGAGCACGGTTAAGATCCCCAAGGAATCGGAAGTCCAGCGGGCTCGCGAGATTATCGAGGAGCTGCGCCGCCGCGCCGGCGAGCGCCAACGCCCCAAGATCGAGCGCGAATACATCGACCGGCTACTGCGCCAGTTCTAGGGGATCGCGCGTCGGCGAAGACCGGTGCGCGGAGCTTCAAGCGAAACTGTGCCGTGCGATGGGGCGCTCAGCAATGGGGCTTGCGCCATGCGGCCTGTCGCCGGTGCACCTTCAAGCCGCCAACACCTCGTCGACAGCGCTGCAGATTTGCTTCAACGTGAACGGCTTGGCTACGACCCGGTGGACGAGCGCGTCGAGATTGTGCGCGCGCTGACGCTCGGCGGCATAACCCGACATCATCAAAATCGACAACTCGGGATGGTCTTTGGCGAGCTTCAAAGCCAGCGCGATACCGTCGAGACCGGGCATAACAATATCGGTGACCAGGAGATCGAAACCGCCCGCCTCGAGTTCCCGCAGGGCTTCGAGCCCGTCCTCGACCGCGACGACTTCGTGGCCGCTATGCGAGAGCGCGCGGCTTACGAATTCGCGCACGGCCAACTCGTCCTCAGCAACCAGTATCCGCGCCATACCACTATCCCGGATATCGCAGGGCACTATGCGGCTGTGCCGCACACCCTAACCGCCGTCCCATCGGTACTGGGACGGCATCGTCCCCATCACGAAGCCTAGGACCGCCCCGTAAAGAATCGGTTAACACCCGTTAACGCTTGTCGGTGCGTAAGACTGGCGGGATGCGCGCTCAGGAGCCGGCTTTGATGACGGGGTAGCGCATGCGCAGCTGGATCTTCGTCGCGGCCGGCGGCGGGCCGGTGATGCTGGTCATGAACTTCACATTCTCACCCGGACCGAGGGTGGTCTTGCCAACCGCGAAGTTGTGCCGCTTCAACTCTTTGCCGTCATCATTTTGCAGAAACACCAGTATCTGGGGCGCCGGCCGCGACTTGTCCGATATGTTGGCGATTACACCGCGCACAACGAGGCGGCGGTCGACACCGTCGCCCTGATACTCAAGTTCCAGCTTCTCCCGCACGATGCTGAAGCTGTAGCCGGGCGGCGGAACGACCGAGATGCCGACAGTCTCGTAGACCACGGTGGCGGCCGGCCATTTGTCGACCAGGGCCTGGCGATAGCGATACGCGCCGCCGAAGATCGCCAGCACCAGGATGGCAAAACTCAGCCAGACCGCCGTTCGCACCATGCCGCCGCGGCCGCTACGGCGCTTGGCGCCGCCGTCGTCGGACGCTGTCTGAGCTGCCGCTTTGGCCGCTACAGGCTTGGGCTTGGCTTCGGTCGGCGGTGGCTCTATCGCTTCCTCGAACGCAATATCCGCAGGTTCCGGCGCCGGCTCGGGCGCATCTTCGATGGGCTCCTGATGCCAGCTGCTCTGACAACTGCTGCAACGCACCTGTCGACCGGTCGTTCCCAGAGCGGCGGTGGGGACCTCAAAGCGGCTGGCACAATTTGGGCAGGAAATTATCATAAACATTTGGCGGTTTGCGGGGGTGTCACCTTATAAGGTCTCGTGACTCACAGAACAAGGTCGGACGATCTGCCGACGCCAATCCCGGCGTTCGCGGTGGCCTCCGTCAGCCTACGGTCCGGGCGCTGCGGCAACGCCTACGATTTCCTCACGCGGCCGAACAGATGAGGACATGGAAAGCCCCGTTTCCCCCGATCCTGTTGTGCGCTTCCAGCAAGTCGGCATGCGCTACGGAGCCGGGCCGGAGATTCTGCGCGACGTATCCATTACGTTGCCAGAGCGGTCTTTCCATTTCCTTACCGGTCCCAGCGGTGCTGGGAAATCTTCGCTCTTGAAGCTGCTCTATCTCGACCATCGGCCCTCGCATGGGCGCATTGATATCTTTGGCCGCAATATCGCCACGACACCGCGCAGCGAACTGCCGGCCATCCGGCGGCGTATCGGTGTGGTGTTCCAGGATTTCCGGTTGATCGAGCACTTGAGCGCGCTGGAAAATGTGGCGCTGGCGTTGGTCGTGGCCGGCGCGCGCTTCGAAGACGTCCGCGAGCATGTCGCGGAAATGCTGCGCTGGGTCGGCCTTGCCGAGCAAATCCATGCAAAGCCGCGGACGCTCTCCGGCGGCGAGCAGCAACGCATCGCAATCGCCCGCGCGGTCATCGGCAAACCAAGGCTTTTGGTCGCCGACGAGCCGACGGGCAGCGTCGACGACGTTGTGGCAACGCGAATCTTGTATTTGTTCGAGGAGTTGAACAAGATGGGAACGACCGTGCTCGTGGCAACGCATAACGACGAACTGGTTTCGAGGTTCGCCCATCCGCGCCTCGAACTTAAGGATGGCGAAGCGGCGCTGTTGCCGCCTGCCTGATTGGCATCGAGCGATGGCAATGGAGAGCCCCGACCTTCCCCTGCAGCACGACGCCGCCAGCCGATTCGTGCCCTACGTGATCGCCGTGATGGTTTATCTGGCGGCGATCGCGCTGGCCGGTTCGATGCTGGTAGCGGCGGCGCTGGGTGGCTGGACGAGGGGGCTGAGCGGCACGTTGACGGTTCAAGTGCTTCCCAACCCAGGCGGCCCCGCTGCCACCGCCAAGGATATCGGCGCGGCGCTCAAGATCCTGCGTGCCACATCAGGCATCACCGCGGCACGCGCGCTCGATGAACGATCCTCGCGGGCGCTCCTCAAACCTTGGTTGGGCGGCGGTGCCATGGCCCCGGAAATCCCGGTGCCGCGCCTGATCGATGTCAGCGTGCGGCCGGGCGCTGCACTCGATATGGCGCGGCTGACATCGCGTTTGCGGAGCGCCGTGCCAACGGCGGAGATCGACGATCATCGAAAATGGCTGAGCCGGCTGTTCGGCCTTGCGAACTCGCTGGAGGCGATCGCTCTGATTGTGTTAATGCTGACCGCCGCAGCAGCGGCCTGCGCGGTGATCTTTGCCGCCCGGTCAGGGCTATCGGTACACAAGCGGGTGATCGACATTCTCCATTTGATCGGAGCACCCGACCAGTACATCGCGCGCCAGTTTGAGCGCCGCGCTTTTGCCCAGGGCCTGATCGGCGGGATTGTCGGGCTGGGTGCCGCGATCGCAACACTGCTCGTGATGGGACGGCTGTTCAGTGGGGTCGAGCTGTTCGACCTCGGCGCTGTCCGCTTCGGCGCATTGCATTGGATCGCGTTGGCCGCGCTGGCTCCGGCGACCGGACTGATCGCCCTGGTCACGGCGCGGATGACGGTCCTTCGATCCCTGTCGCGGAGGCTCTGAGGGGCCATGACATTGATACTCATCGACAGGGACGGGGTGCTCAATGAGAACAGGCCGGATTCGGTAAAATCCCCGGGTGAACTCATCATGATCCCACGCGCCGCCGAAGCAGTCGCGCGGCTGAATGCGGCCGGCATCAAGGTCGCGGTGACGACCAACCAGTCGATCGTCGGGCGGGGTATCATCGACACATCGATGCTGGAACGCATCCATGCGAAATTACGCGACGAGCTGGGGCGGGCCGGCGCGCGGCTCGACGCGCTCCTTGTGGCTCCCGATGCTCCGGACCGCGCCAGCGAACGACGCAAGCCGGGGCCGGGCATGTTGCGCGAGGCGCTCGCGATGTTTCGCGCCGTTGCGGCGGAGACGCCGATGATCGGCGACGCGCTGGTCGACCTTCGTGCTGCCACTGCCGCCGGATGTCCGCGGATTTTGGTACGCACCGGCGCCGGGGCCGAGGTCCAATCCCGGGGTATCCCGAGCGATCTTCTGCCGGTCGCCGTGCACGACGATTTGTGGGCGGCGGTCGACGCGCTGTTGGCCGCCCGAGAGGGCGCGCTCACATGAAAATGTTGCTCGTCCTCTTCCGGTTGCTGGCGCTGGCAAGTCTCTGTCTCGGCGTTCTTTGGTTCGCCGGGCTTGTTTGGTTTGGCGCCACCATGCCGACCTCGCCGTCGAGCAACCAAAGCCGCACGGCGGCGATCGTGGTACTGACAGGCGGCTCGAACCGCCTGAAGGAGGGTGTCCGTCTGCTGTCGCGAGGTTATGCGAAGTGGCTCTTCGTCTCTGGCGTGAACCCCGACGTCCGCAAGCCGGAACTCATGAAGGTTGCCGGCGTGGAAGCGCCGGAGGTGGCTCGTTTCGTCGTGCTCGGCAAGCGCGCCGTCGATACACGCGGTAATGCATCGGAAAGTGCGGAATGGCTGCGAAAGCGCCGTTTCACATCGCTTCGTCTGGTGACGGCGAACTATCACATGCGACGCAGCCTGCTGGAATTCAGGCGCGCCCTGCCCGGCGTCCGCATCATCGCCAATCCGGTCTTTCCCAAACCCGTCAACCAAGGACCCTGGTGGCGCAGCGGCCGCGCACTCACCGTGGTCGCCGGTGAGTACAACAAATACATTTTTGCCCTCATCGGTCCCGGCGCGACGCAGCCGGCGACGCCCGCGCGCTGATCCTGGCGGAACATCCTGCCGCCATGCTGCTCCTACGCTCGCTCGCCTTCAATGTCGCATTTGTCGCCTGGACGGCACTGGTGGCGATCATCTGCCTTCCAGCGCTGGCATTACCCCGCGCGGCGGCCCATGCCGTGAGCCGCTTTTGGGCGCGCGGCGTGCTGGGCCTATTGGCCGTGCTTGTCGGATTGCGCCATCAGATACGCGGCCGCGAGCACTTACCCCAAGGTCCCGTGATCTACGCCGTCAAACATCAGTCGGCCTGGGAGACCATCGCCTTTGCGATCCTTATTCCGGGCTTCGCCGGCATATACAAGCGGGAGCTTCTCCGAATTCCAATCTACGGCTGGTACATGTGGCGCGCCGATATGATCCCTGTCGATCGCAGCGCAGGAGCCGGCGCGCTCCGCAAGATGCTGCACCGGGCCCGCGAGGTCGCCGCGGAGGGTCGGCCGATCGTGGTAATGCCCGAGGGCACCCGTGTCGCGCCGGGCACGGACAAGCCCTATCACCCCGGCGTCGCGGCACTTTATGTCGACCTCGGCCTGCCGGTCGTACCGGTAGCGCTCAATTCCGGAGTATTCTGGGGTCGCCGTGCTTTTCTGAAACGGCCCGGCCGGATAACGTTCGAGTTCCTGCCGCCGATCGAGCCTGGATTGAACCGCAGGGCATTCATGAAATTGTTGAAAGAACGGATAGAAACCGCCTCGAATGCATTGGCCGATGAGGCGTATGTGCAAATCGGCAACGGCGCGCCCTAATCGCTTGTGCGCAAACTTGTGGATAGTCTGCCGTGGCGCTTGTGAAAGCTGGGCACAAGACAACTTTGCAATTGCGTGCAAAGACTTGCAATTAGTTGCACTGTTGTTCAACTTGTTGAGAAACAAATTGAGAACTTTACTTGACCATATTGGGAAAAGCTTCTATAATTCAGGTGAATTTCTCATTTGTATCATATACTTAAGTGAAATTCGCCAAATCCGATATAGGACAAGCGGAGCGACACCAAGTGCGCTCCACACACGAGGTCGTCGATGACCCCACTTGCCAGTATCTCCCAGCAGATATGGGACATGAAATACCGCCTCAAGGGGCCCGACGGTGCCCCTGTGGACAAGACGGTAGAAGACACCTGGCGGCGGGTTGCCGACGCGTTGGCCGAACCAGAAGCGGACAAGGCGGCTTGGGCGGAGCGATTTTACACCGCAATGGACGATTTCCGCTTCCTGCCCGCCGGGCGCATCGTCGCCGGCGCCGGCTCCGAGCGCAACGTCACCCTCTTCAATTGCTTCGTGATGGGGGCCGTGCCCGACGACATGGGCGGGATCTTCGAACACCTGAAAGAAGCCGCCCTGACGATGCAGCAGGGCGGCGGCATCGGCTACGACTTCTCCACGCTGCGGCCGGGTGGAGCGCCGGTAAAAGGGGTCGGCGCCGACGCCTCGGGGCCGCTCTCGTTCATGGATGTCTGGGACGCGATGTGCCGCACCATCATGAGCGCCGGCCACCGGCGGGGCGCCATGATGGCCACGCTCGCCTGCGATCATCCCGACATTGAGGCCTTCATCGAGGCCAAGCGCCGGCCGGGACGCCTGCGCATGTTCAATCTCTCGGTTCTGGTGAGCGACGATTTCATGACCGCCATCCGCGAGGACGCGCCGTGGGAGCTCACCTTCGGCGGGACGACATACCGCACCGTGCCGGCGCGTGAGCTGTGGGACAAGATCATGCGCTCGACTTATGCCTTCGCCGAGCCCGGCGTGATCTTCATCGACCGCATCAATCAAACCAACCCGCTCTATTACGCCGAAGACATCCGCGCCACCAATCCTTGCGGCGAGCAGCCCCTGCCCCCCTACGGCGCCTGTCTGTTGGGGTCGATCAATCTGGCGCGACTGGTCGAACACCCCTTCGAAGCGGAGGCCGCGGTCGACATGGCCGCGCTGGCAGAGATCGTGCCGTTGGCCGTGCGAATGATGGACAACGCCATCGATGTCTCGAACTTTCCGCTGGAAGCACAAGCGGTCGAAGCCAGGGCCAAGCGGCGCATCGGGCTTGGCGTCACGGGCCTCGCGGACGCGTTGATGATGTGCGGTGTGCGCTACGGCGGCAAGGAAGCGGTGGCGCTGACCGAAACCTGGATGAAGGCGATCCAGCGCGCGGCTTATCTGGCCTCGGCCGAACTTGCCGGAGAGAAAGGCGCTTTCCCGCTATTCGATCGGGAGAAATATCTGGCAGGCCCGACCATCGCCGGGCTCGACGAGGATGTGCGCGCGGCGATCGCCGAACATGGCGTGCGCAATGCGCTGCTGACGTCGGTGGCGCCGACCGGCACGATTTCGATCTTTGCCGATAATGTGTCGTCGGGCCTGGAGCCCGTGTTCAGCTTCAAATACACCCGCAACGTCCTGATGCCCGACGGCTCGCGCCGCGAGGAGGAGGTGAGCGACCACGCTTATCGTCTCTTTAAGCGCTTGCGCGGGGCAAACGCGCCGCTGCCTGACCACTTCGTCGACGCCCAGGCGCTGGCGCCCTCCGATCACGTGGTCATGCAGGCGGCCGTGCAGAAATATATCGACGCCTCGATCTCCAAGACCATCAACCTGCCGGAGGATATTTCCTTCGAGGACTTCAAGGACATCTATCTCCAGGCTTATGCCTTGGGCTGCAAAGGCTGCACCACTTACCGGCCGAACGAGGTAACCGGTGCGGTGTTGGAAGCAGGCCACGGCAAGCCGGCCGCAGGGAAGGATGGCGCGAAAGACGGCGAGGCGGCAGCCCAGACGGAGTTGCAGCTCAGTTCACCGGTGCAAAAGGCGCGCGACGAATACGAGACCGGCGTGGTCTACATGACCCAGCCGTTGTCACGGCCCGATGAGCTGCCCGGCAAGACTTACAAGATCCGCTGGCCGGAGAGCGACCACGCGATCTACATCACCATCAACGACGTGGTCCAAGACGGCAGGCGGCGGCCCTTCGAGGTCTTCATCAACTCCAAGAACATGGAGCACTACGCCTGGACGGTGGCGCTCACCCGGATGATCTCTGCGGTGTTCCGGCGTGGCGGCGATGTCTCTTTCGTGGTCGAGGAATTGAAGGCCGTGTTCGATCCGCGCGGCGGCCAATGGATGGGCCAGAAATACGTGCCTTCGCTGCTGGCTGCGATCGGTGGGGTGATCGAGACCCACTTGATCGATATCGGCTTCCTGCCGGCGCCGCACGAACAGGCCCAAGCCCAGGCGATCGTCGAGGCGAAAGCCGTGATGGGCGCCGGCGAGGGCGGCGCTGGCGGCGGCGGCCATGTCGCCATGCGCGGCTGCCCCAAATGCGGGACTTACGGGCTCATACGCCAGGAAAACTGCGACGTCTGCACCAGCTGCGGCTACTCAAAATGCGCGTGAGGCAGGCCGCAACTTCAGTCGACGCCAGAAAGCCATCGACAGCCATTTGATACCTGGAGCTAGCTGTTGATGCAGAGGTTAAACTAGGTGCTGTCCCAGTATTGAATTCCCCGCCGGGCCGCCCCACATAAGCTCGGTCAGTGACCGAAGTCCTGGGCGTATTGATCAGCGTTGTTTCGACCGCGCCCGTCTTGCTCCTGGAAATTTCTGAAACTGATCAACCGCTTGGCGATGTCCGCCGGCGGTGTTTAGACACGTTTGGAGAATAAGAAACATGGAAACTGGAACCGTAAAGTGGTTCGACCCTGTCCGAGGCTTCGGCTTCATCACCCCCGAGGGCGGTACGAAAGATGCTTTCGTCCACATTTCAGCGGTAGAGCGCGCCGGACTGCCCGGCCTCAATGAAGGCCAAAAAGTGCAGTACGAGTTGCAGCCTGGCCGTAATGGCAAGGAATCGGCGGAAAATCTTCAGCTTATGTAGCTGACGACACCTGCACGAAAGCGAAAAGGGCTCGTCCGATCAGGACGGGCCCTTTTTCTTTTGGGCGAGTGCTTCAGTTCGAATCCAATCGGCAAATAGCGCCTTCGCCTTTTGCCTTCTCCCGCTTGCGGGAGAGGGAGGGGCCCATCGCGACGCGATGGGAGGGTGAGGGCAACCGCCGCCGGCGAGAACCCATCACCAGGCATTTCGTTTCCAAAGAAACCCTCACCCGGTCCGCCTTGCGGGGCGGCCCACCCTCTCCCGCTCACGGGAGAGGGTTATCGATAGAGCCTTTCGCCCGGTCAGCCGCCCTGCCCCTGCACGATGTCGAGCAGCGCATGCAGCCGGCCTTCCTTGATGCCGAGTTCGTCCAGATGTTCGATGGTGTTGGCGAGATAATCGGTGTTGGGGCCGCGCTGGCCGACACCGCGGCGGATGAAAACAGCAGTCTGCTCCATCGTGAGCCTGGTCAGGCAACGATCGGTCTGGAGCACATCGGCGACATAGGTGTGCGCGGCAACCTGTATGCCGAGCTGCCCGGTCTCGTCGTACAGACGCACCGGGACGGTACGCGGAATGTAGACATAATCCGGCATCTCGCGGTCGTCCAAATAAGCCAGCACCTCCTCAACCTTGTGATCGGCAACCCGGTAAGCGCGGCCCAGACACGAACCGCCCGGCGCCAGGCCGAGCACCAGGCCGGGATTCTCCTTGGTCCCGCGATGGCGGTGCGAGACGATGCAAAAGGCGCGGTGATAGCCGCGCAGCAGCGCCGCGGCCCGGTCCTCGAAATCAAACCCCGGATCCCACATCAGCGAGCCGTAGCCGAAGACCCAGAATTCTTGCGGCCTGGATAAAGAAGCGCGCGGTTTGCGGGCGGAAGACATGGTCCTACGAGATGGGCAAGCGCCGCGCTGCCGGCAAGCCCGCGCTCATCCGACCGCACGTCTGGTTTGCGGCCGCACCAAAAACACCAAAGCCACTGCCGCACCTGCGACGAGGCCGATCATCAGGAGCCCCATCGGCAAAGCCGTGCCGTCGTGCAAGGCCACCGATGCCGCGCCGAAGGCCGCGCCGGAAATCCATTGGATCACTCCTGCGAGCGAGGAGGCCGCGCCGGCGTTCTGACCATAGGGCGCGAGCGCGCCGGTGAAAATGCTGGGTGACGATTGCCCGAAGCCGAACATGAACACTGCCAGCGGCGCAATGATCGCGGCGAAAGTCGCGATCCCGGCAATCGCGAGGCCGATCAGCACCAGGCTGCCTACGGCCATGAAGCCGAGCCCGGCCCCCATCATCGCCATTGGGCCGCGTCGAACCGCGATGCGCGTGGACAGCAGCGCACCTGAGATTTGCCCGACCATGACGAGTGAAAACCCGAGCCCGACTTCGGTCGGGCTAGCGCCGAGCGAGCCGACGAGAATGAAAGAAATCTCCGAGATCAGCGCGAAGAGCGCGCCGTAAGTACAGGCAATCACGATCGCATAGCCGCGAAAATGACGATCGCCCAAAAGGCCGGCGAAATTTCGCAGCATCGGGCCGGGGCGGGCCGCCCCAGGCACTTTGTTGGCATTCGATTCGTCAAGCCACAAGGCGACGACGCCGAGTAGCAGCACGCCGCTGACCGCAAGGCCGACAAAGGTCCAGCGCCAGTCGGCCACCGCAAGGATGGCGCCGCCCAGAATAGGCGCAAGCAGCGGCGCGAGGCTGGCGCCTGTGACGATCAGCGACATCACCCGCGCCATCTCCGGCCCGTGAATGTCGCGCGCGCAAGCCCGCGCCAGCACCATGCCGGCTCCCGCCCCTGCGCCCTGAACGAAACGCGCGGCGATAAGGAACTCGATGCTCGGCGCGAATATGCAAGCCACCGAGGCGGCAAGATAAAGGCAGAGGGCCGCGAGCAGCACCGGCCGCCTCCCGTAACGATCCGACAAGGGGCCGTAATAGGCTTGCGACAATCCGAACCCGACCAGGAAGAGGCCCATCGTGAGCTGGCTGGCGCCGGCGTCGGCTTCAAGGCTTTTGGCAATCGCCGGCAACGCCGGCAGGGCTATGTCGATGGAAAGCGGCGTCACCGCCCCAAGCGCGGCGAGGATTGCCGTCACCCGGGCGGAGGCAAGCGGAGGCCGCGTCACGGGCGGATCAAGCGGCGGTGGTGCATGACGAATAGAGGAGATCGGAACTCAGTGAATGGCCCGCCCCGCCTCCGCGTCGGGCACTTTGAGGCCGATGGTCTCGATCTGGGTGTCGAGGTCTTCCTTCCACATGCCCCGCAATTCCTCGTTGCCCCATTTGCGTATTCCGTATTTGACCGCCAGTTCCGAAATCTTGGACTCCTTGGCGCCGAAGGTGTCGAGGGCGTGGGGGTACCATTTGTCGACCGTGGCCTGGGCGTCGTCCGGTGTTGCCTTGCAAAGCTCGGCGTATTTCGGGTTCTGGACGACGTCCCTGATGCGGCGGGCGCCGAAGGAAGCATGGAAGCGTTCTTCGTGCACCATGGAGGTCATCTCGCGGGCGAGCGGCGCGTAAGAGCAACCCTCCAGCGCGCGGAGGTGGTACCAGGCGACGTGGTCGAGCAGGAAGCAGAAGCCGCAGGTATCGACCCAGCTCTCGAAGGGCACGTTGAAGGCCTTGAGCGGGTGCTCGCCAAGCTTGAGGGTGAGCAGGCGCTCAGCGGTTTCTTCGCCCTCGGGGCCGAAATGACGCAGCAAGCGCGAGTCGATGAAACCCTGATGCGCCTCGTCGGCGCAAATCTGGGCCTGAGCAAAACGATCTTCGGGCGTCGGTCCCTTGTTGATCCAAGGCTGATGCTGTTCGACGCTGGCGAATTCGGTCGAGGCGAGTGCTGCGATGATCTTGAAAAGCGGCTTGCGGTAATCCTCAGGCATCTGCTCGACCGTCTCGATCTTGTTCATGCCCTTGAGTTCGCCGTGCATGACGCGGCGGGTCACGACCGTTGCCATCGTTTTCGCTCCCTTATTGCCGCCGATTTGCTTGTACCGCGAACGGTTTGAGGCCCGAACGATATCACGAATGCGGGGGCCATTTCGCCCAGCCTACTCACCCGTCTTTGCGCTTGTCTTCCTCGGGCTGGTCCTGGCCGGCCTCGATGATGCCGCGGCGGATCTCGTGCGTGCGGGTAAACATTTCATGCAGGCTTTCGCCGTCGCCTTGGCGGAGCGCCTTGCGGAGCGCCGTCAGGTCCTCGGTGAACCGCGCCAGCATCTCCAGGATCGCATCTCGGTTGGCCAAGAAGACGTCGCGCCAGAACTCCGGATTTGTGGCAGCGATGCGGGTGAAGTCGCGGAACCCGCCGGCGGAGAACTTGATGACCTCGGATCTCAAATCGCCCTCAAGCTCCGTCGCCGTCCCGACGATCGTATAGGCGATGGCGTGGGGCAAATGCGATGTGAGCGCCAGTACCAGATCGTGATGATCGGCATCCATGATCTCGACGGTCATGCCGCCGGCGCGCCACATGCCGGCCACCGCCTCGACCGCGACCGCATCGGCGCCCTCGTCCGGCGTCAGGATGCACCAGCGATCCTGAAAGAGCTCGGCAAAGCCGGCATCGGGCCCGGAGAACTCGGTGCCGGCAACCGGATGGCCCGGCACAAGGTGGGCGTGCTTCGGTAACACGGCCGCCAGCCGGTCGATGACCGCGCGCTTGGCGGAGCCGACATCGGTGACAATGGCGCCCTCGGCGAGCCGCGGCGCAATCGCCTCGCCGATGGCCTCATAGCTGCCGAGATGGAGCGCCAAGACGACAAGGTCGGCACCCTCCACCGCATCGGCCGCGTCGGCCTCCGCACGGTCGACCAGCCCAAGCTCCAGGATCCGGTCCCGGCTCTTTTCCGAACGTGCCACCCCGACGACCTCGTCGGCCAACCCTTCGCGCCGGATCACACGGGCCAGCGAGGAGCCGATCAGGCCGACGCCGATCAGCGCAATGCGCTTGAAATGGGGCTTGGCGGCCATGGTTCAGGCAAGAAACTCGGTGAGCGCATCGACCAGTGCCCCGACCTCGTCCTCCAGCCCCACGGTGATGCGAAGATGTGCCGGCAGACCGTAATTGCCGACCGGCCGAGGCATGATCCCGCGCGCTGTCAGGAATGCATTCGCCGCGTCCGCATTCTTCGCCTTGTCGTCGGGGAAGCGCACGAGAAGGAAATTGGCAACGCTCGGCACCACCTCCAAGCCGAGGCCTTCAAGGGCCGCGGTCATCTTGGGCCGCCAAATGTCGTTATGGGCGCGCGCCGCGTCGAGATGTGCGATGTCGCGCAGCGCCGCCAGCCCTGCGACCTGGGCCGGAACCGTGACATTGAAAGGATTGCGGACGCGGTTCAGGACATCGGTGATCACCGGCGGCGCATAAGACCATCCCAGGCGAACCCCCGCCAACGCATAGGCCTTGGAGAAGGTCCGAAACATCACGACATTGCCGCCCTCACGGACCAATTCGGTGCCGGGGGAGTAGTCGTTACGGACGATGTACTCGGCATAGGCGGCATCGATCACGAGCAGCACGTCGTCGCGCAGCCTTTCGCGCAATCGGGTGATCTCGTTGGTGGGCAGGAAACTGCCGGTCGGGTTATTCGGGTTGGCGACGAAAACGATACGCGTCCGCTCAGTGACGTGATCGAGAAGCGCATCGACATCGGTCGTCAGATTGGTTTCCGGCGCCATCACAGGGGTCGCACCCGCGGCCAGGGTGGCGATCGGGTACATTGCGAAACCGTGGCGGCTGAACAGGACCTCGTCGCCGGGGCCTGCATAGGCGCGGGTGATCATCGCGATCAACTCGTCGGACCCATTGCTGCAGACGATATTCTCCGCCTCGATCCCGTAATGGGCGGCGAGCGCCTCGCGCAACTCATTGGAGCCGCCGTCGGGATAGCGGTTGAGGTCGGCGGCGGCCTCCTTATAGGCGGCCAGCGCATGCGGACTGGGGCCGAGCGGGCTTTCGTTCGCCGACAGCACGACCAACTTGTCGAAGCCGTCGAGCGCATGCTTGCCTGGAACGTAGGGGTTGAGGTCCATGATGCCCGGTCGGGGCGTCAGAAGCGTCTTGCCGGTCATTGATCAATTCCCAGGTCGGATGGCGCGAAGGGCGCGGGATAGGCGCCGATTGGATGAAAGGATGCCGCGGGGATACGACCGCTGGCGGCGATCGTGGCGAGGCGCGGGTCATCGGACGGCACGAAGCCGGCGATCTCCACCAGTATGAGACGGCCTCCGCCTTCGGCGCGCGAATCCATGAACAAAAGTTCGAGCCCGACGTCAGCGAAGGCGCCGGTGACCGCAGCGCGCGAGACCTGATCATCGGCCTCGACCACGATCAGAGTGCAGTCGTTACCGGTCTCCTCGGCGTTGTAAAATCCAAGCGCCATGCCGGAAAGCTCATCAGAAGCGCCGCCGGCCATCCCGGTAAAGGGCAGTCGACCGATCACCTGGGGCAGCCGGTCAGTGTTGCCCACCAGCATGCGCCACCAGGGATCGGCGCCTTCGAGCGTCGGCGCCGGCACGATACCGACCGTATAGCGCCGGCTCGCCACCGCGCTGATGACCTCGCCTGGGGTTTTGAACGTGGCGAGCGGTCCTACGGTGCCGAACTGAGCGCGGGTGAGCTGGATGTAACCGGACATGCCGTCGGGTACGCAGACGGCCAATGTGAATGTGCCCTGGATGCCGACCGAGGCTGCCATCAATTCGCGCCAGATACGCACCATCGCTGCGGCGGGAAAGGTTCCCGCATGACGGGCGACCAGCCGCCGAAGAACCACCGCCTCGCGTCCGGGCCGCAATACCGGCGCATCGCTTGCCGCTTTTAGCCGGCCGATTTCCTCGACCACAGAGGCGCGCTTCATGATCAGGTCATGGATGGCGTCGTCAAGCGTGTCGATCTCGCCGCGCAGGCGCGCGAGAGGCTGGTCTTTAGCGGACATGAGCACAGAAACCCCCGGATCAATGAGGCTTAGTCATATGCGCGGCATCCCCCGAAATCAAAGAAAACATTGACAGTTCCACGATGTCGCCATAGCTCAACCGGACCCGCGGTGGCCGCCGCGAGCTACCCGCGGAACGATCATGCCGATTAAGATTCCCGACGACCTGCCCGCCCAGAAGACGCTCAAAGAAGAGCGCGTCGACGTGATCAGCGAACATGACGCGATCCGCCAGGACGTGCGTCCGCTCCGCATCGCGCTTCTGAACCTGATGCCGGAGAAGATCAAGACAGAGACCCAGCTGACCCGACTGCTCGGCGCTTCGCCGCTGCAGATCGAGATCACGCTGATGACAACGGCGTCATACGTGCCGTCCAACACCCCGCGCGAGCACATGCTGGCCTTTTACGAGCCCTTTCACGAGCTCGCCGACCGGACCTTTGACGGCCTCATCGTGACCGGCGCGCCGGTAGAGGAAATGCCGTTCGAGGACGTCCAGTACTGGGAGGAACTAACCCAGGTCTTCGACTGGGCCGAAACCCATGTGCACAGCAGCCTCAACATTTGCTGGGGGGCGCAGGCCTCTCTCTATCACCGATACAAAGTGCCGAAGTATCTGCGACCGCAGAAGATCGCTGGCGTTTTTCCTCATCGTATCAACCGACGCAATTCGGAATTGGTGCGCGGGTTCAACGATCAATTCTTTGTGCCGGTCTCGCGCTACACCGAAGTACGGGGGCGCGACATCGACAAACATCCCGAGCTTGAGGTCCTAATCGAATCGGACCAGTCGGGCATTTGTCTGATCCATGATCGCAAGCGCCGCGATATCCATATATTCAATCACTTGGAATACGATACATGGACGTTGTCGGACGAATACAACCGCGATCTCGAAGCGAGGCCGGACTCGGTCTTCGTCCCCCATCACTATTTCCCAGACGACAACCCGGCGCTGACCCCGCACAACACCTGGCGCGCGCACGGACATTTGCTGTTCTCGAATTGGGTCAATCTCGTTTACCAGAGCACGCCATTCGATATTTCAAAGCTGGGAAAAAAATAAGCGGCGGATAAGGCTGCAAATCCGGCATTGCCAACGGGCTGCGAAAGTTCGGCAGATAATCGCCCCGACCGCTCCCGCGCTATCGTTCTTCTGAATCGCGACGGATGCGGCGCTGTGCACGCGGCACGCCGCCGGCATTGGGAACCGGCACGATGGTACGGCGGCGTTTGCCCGACTTCACTGCATTTGCGGCGTAAATCTCTTTCTTGGCCTCGATCAGTATGACGCCGGCAATGGGCGTCATCCAACCGCTACCGATACGCTCCCAGGCGGCCGACGCGCGGGTCAGCAGGCGCCATCGGCTCGGCGGCACGAACAGCGCCGGCTCAGTGCGCAGCGGCGTGAACATGGTGTCGCGCAGGAGACGCGAGAGCTGGCCGGCACTGTAGGGCCGCCCGTGACCAAAAGGCGTGCGCTCGAAACGGGCCCACAAGCCCCGACGGTTTGGCACAACCACCAGCAGTCGGCCCGAATCGGAGAGAACGCGCCAAATTTCGCGCAGCATGGGCCGTAGCGCTTCGCTCGATTCCAACCCATGCACGATCAGAACGCGATCGAAGGAAAGATCCGCGAACGGCAGCCGCGTCTCCTCCACCAAGGCGATCTTGCCAAGCCCCTCAGCGGGCCAGCGAAGCACACCTTGCTGGGCCGGCATCGCGGCCAATGCGCGCTCGGCCTGATCGAGATAGGGCCGCATGTAGGGTATGGCATAGCCGAAACCAAGCAGGCGTTCGCCCGCCATGTCGGGCCACAGCTCGCGCAGGCGCCGGCGGATGACCCGGCGGGCAACCTGGCCCAGATGGGACTGGTAGAAATCGCGGAGGTCTACGACATCAATCCACATGACTGATCGGAGTCTAGCATGGGGTGCGTTGTGGGAGCAGCCATGCAAGATTGGCGCCCCATGGCCCGAATGGTAGGTTCGCGCCCCCAAATATCCCCCATCCAAGGAATGCGTATTCCATGAAGCTATTCTACGCCGCGCCATCTCCGTTCGTTCGTAAGGTCCTGATATCGGCAATGGAGCTGGGCATCGCCGACCGGATCGAGCGCATCGACGCCGCCACGACACCGATGGCTCCGGATGCCGCTCTGGCAGTCGCCAACCCGTTGGCCAAGCTGCCCGCGCTGATGACCGACGAGGGCGAGGCGCTCTACGATTCGTCGGTGATCTGCGAGTATCTGGCGACCGAGCATGGCGGTAGCGCATTGTTGCCTGCGAGCGGCCCGGAGCGCTGGACGGCTTTGCGCCTTCAGTCGCTGGCCGATGGCATGCTAGACGCAGCTGTTCTGCGCCGTTACGAAGTCGCCATGCGCCCCGAGGAGCATCGTTCCAAGGAGTGGGACGACGGCCAGCGCCTGAAAGTCGCCCGTGCACTCGACGTGCTCGACCGCGACGCCGCGTCACTTGGAGACAGCCCGACGCTGGGCACCATCGCGGTGGCTTGCGCGCTCGGCTATCTCGACTTTCGATTTGCCTCCGAAGACTGGCGCGCCAACCATCCCAATCTCGCGCGCTGGCATGAGGCCAATTGGGCTGCGAGGCCGTCGTTCATGGCGACCAAGCCTCCGGCGTGAACAACGGGACTGTAATCGAGGCCGCGCTGGGGAAATCGATGAGGGGCGAAGAATGAAGCTCCACCACAGTCCGAGATCGCCCTATGTGCGCAAAGTTCGCGTCGCGGCCCACGAGCTCGGCCTGCATGACCGTCTCGAGTTGATCGAGGCGACGGTCCAGAACGTCATTGAGCAAGTGAGCCCCGACAACCCGCTGGGTCAAATTCCGACGCTGGTGCTCGATGACGGGACGGCGCTCTACGATTCGCCGGTCATCGTCGACTTCCTCGACACGCTGCACGACGCGCCGCCGCTGATCCCGCGCGCCGGACCGGAACGCTGGCGGGCGCTGGGCCAACAGGCGCTCGGCGACGCGATGATGGATCAGGCGATCGCCATTTATAGCGACCCGGCGCGGAAACTGGGAGAACCTTTGAGCTCCATGACCAGACGGCGCACGGACCGCCTGGAGCGCTGCCTGGATACGCTGGAAACGAACCTCGATGAGTTGGGCGGCGCAACCACGATCGGGCTGATTTCCGTAGGCTGCGCACTCGGCTATCTCGACTTCCGCCTGAAACCTGACTTTTGGCGCCCCGGCCGCGCAGCCTTGGCCGCCTGGGCCGACCGCTTTGCCGAGCGGCCCTCAATGCGGTCAACGCCGCACCTGCCGGCGGAATGAACGCTACGCCGCCGTGGCGGCCCGGTTCGCGTAGGCGTGTTCGTTCATTCGGCTGGTATAGGCGGTAAGGTTCTCGAACTTCGCCGCAATCGGGGTCAGCGGTGTTTTGAGGGTGGCGTCGATCATGCCGGTCAGGACGCCGAAGGCGCTGGCATCGACGGTACGCGGCTGCTTACCCAGAAAGAACGGCTTGTCGCCCAGGAAATCTGAGGCAGCCTGCAAATCCTGCTCTGCCTTGGCGTAGATCTGTTTCGGTGTGTGCCGCCCAAGCCCGTGGGCGTGGAGCGTCTTGCGGAGCGAACGCTTGGCCACGACCGGGACGATCGAGCGCAGCACCGGCGGCAGCTTGCTGAAGAAAGCCTTGTTGAGCACTTCGAACGGCTCGTCCTCAAGCCAACGCGAATAGACCAGAATCCAGTATAGATGCTCTTCGAACATGCGGCGAAACGCGTGGCCCGCGGCCCGGTCGGCGGGGTTCAGACCTTTGTCCAGATCGACCCCAAATCGGTCGGAGAGGGTTTCGATGATGTGCTCGGAATCGCCCAACACCGTACCCTCGATCTCTATGAACGGAATTTTACCTTTGGGGCCCTTGCGAGGGTCGCGGCACTTCTTGATCCGGAATGGCAGCTCCGCAAGGCGCAACCAGGTTTCAAGCTTTAGGCAGAACGGGCTTGGGTTCTGAACGCCGAAAGCCGGCGGCGCTTGGTGCAGGACGATCTCCGGGCCGGACTTCGGTTCGCCCTTTTGCTGAGTGGTTGTCATGGCGCTGCTCGATCCCTACTATGTCAAGTTAATTGACATTAAAAATCGAGGGGCAGATTGTCAAGAAAGTTGACGACCACGGATCGGGACAACCTCGCCTATCTGCTGGTTCAGGCGTTTCGTTGGACCCAATTGAGCACGCGCGCGCTGCTCGACGACCCCCGTGTGCCGCAGAACCTGACGGCGACGCAAATCATGCTGCTGGCCAATCTAGGCGAGGACGGTCTGCGGCTATCCGACCTCGCACGCAAACTGGGTGTCTCCCGTCAGGCCATTCACCAGCAGGTGCGCCCAGCGGTTGACGCGAAGCTGGTCGAGATCGTCGACGATGGCGGACCCGGTGGGGCAAAACGCGTGATGCTGACCAAGGCTGGGCGCGCCATCGACCGCAGGGCGGTGGGCTTGGTTCACGAGATCGAAGCGGAGTTGATTGGCCGTATCGGGAAGCGGCGGGTGGCGGAGCTTCGCGCGGCGCTGGAGACCGACTGGGGCCCCCCGATCGCTGAGATCACCGACGCCGACGGATAAGGTCGGAGGCGGCAATGAGGGCGCCGCCGGTGATCAGCAGACACGCCGCCACCACCGGCCAACTCAGCGCTGCCGCGCCGAAGACCACGAGCACGATCGTGGAGAGCAGCGGGGCGGCATACATCGACGCCCCCAAGGCCTTGATGTCGCCGCGCTTGCAGCCGTGATCCCAGGTGAAAAAGGCAGCGCCGACCGGACCCAGACCCAGCCCCAGCACCGCCAACCATTCCGGGCCGCTCGGCCAGACCGTCGTCTCGAAAGCAAGATGGCAGATCAAGCCGAGGATCGCCGCGGCGCCGCAATAGCCGCCGACGATATCCGTAGGCACGTGCTGGAACCGCCGGCTGAGCACCGAGTAACTCGACCATATGAGCGCGCATGCGAGTGCGGCCAGATAGCCGGCCAGGAACTCTGCCTTGAAGCCGACATCGATCCTGCCGCCGGTGACCAGAAAAACCGCACCGGCTAGTCCGGCGAAAGCCCCGACGAGATGGAACCAGCGCAGCCGCTCGCTCGGCAGCAGGGCCGAAAAGAGAATGATGAGCAGCGGCGCCAGATAGGCGATCAGGCTGGCCTCGACCGCGGGCGCCGACCGTAGCGCCATGAAATACAGAACGTGATACCCGAAGAGGCCGTAGACCCCAACTGCCCAGACCGCCGGCGGATGGCGGAGATGGGCAAAGACGTTCTCGCGCCGCACCAACCATTTGACAGCGGCCAGTGCGAAAGCGACCGTGAAGGACATGGCAACGAGCTGGAAGGGCGGCACTTTTCCGGCCAACGTGGTCAGGAGCGCCAGCACCGCCCACATGAGGACCGCCGTAAACCCGATAAGTGTAGCGCGCATGCGGCCATCGTCGGCACCGTCGCCGGACGTAGTGGCTTCGCTCACGCGAGCTGCTCCCGCAGCTCCGCCGACAAGGCGATGATGCGCAGTGTTTCGTCCCAGAGCGTGTACTGGGCGAGATCGTCGGGATCGGCCCAGGTGACCGCCGCGGCATCGGCGCTCGCGGCAGCCTCGCCGGCGCGCCAATCGGCGTCGAAATCGACCAGGGTGAAGTGATAGTGCACGCGGCCCTCGGGATCGCGAGTGACGCTGTCGATCACATCGAGCAAGTGGCCAAGTTCGATCTCGAGCCCGGTTTCCTCTTGAACTTCCCGGTGCGCGGTTTCGCGGGTCGTCTCGCCAAGCTTCTGGCGTCCGCCGGGTAGGCTCCAATCGCCCTCTCGCGGCGGTTTGCCGCGCCGGATCAGCAGGACGCGGCCGTCTTTCCACACAACCACACCGACGCCGGCAATCGGATAGTCCGGATATTCGCGCGCTCCCGCCATGGCTGGAGCAAGTATCGCGTGAAGCGCCCTAGCGCAAGTCGGCTGATCGGGAAAGCCTACTCCGCGGCTTCGCGGCTGCCCTCATCGGCGATCCGGCGCTCAAGGATACGCCGTGCCAGCACCGTCGCCTTGTCGAACCCAGCATCGACCCGCGGTGATTCGGGAAAGCGATCGTTGCCGCGCTGCACCGCCTCGATCACTTCTACGTCCTCAAGGAAAGCTTCGCGGAACTGCGCTTTCACCTGTTTGGAAACGGCGGCGTCGTTCAGCTTGAAGTTCCGCACATGGGTGTAGAAGTAAAAAGCCGTGCCCTCGGTCTCCGGCGTCAGCAGGTTGAACGAGCGCAGTTCGATACCCTGCGAGCGGTCACCCTCGGGAGCACCAGTGCCGGCGAGCGCGCTGCCCATGTCGACGATCACCATCGACGGCGGATGCGAGCTGATGATCTGCCAGCGATCGACGTTCTGGGTGAACTCGCCGAGCTTGGCGTAGATCGGGGCGGCCGGCGAATCGAGGATCCAGCGGGTGACCGACACGCTATCCGACGCGCGCGAAACAGCGACCGGAATATCGGCGACATTGTCGGTGCCGAGCGTCGACTGGTGCACGAAGGAGACGTGGCTAGGGTCGAGCAGATTGTCGATGGCGAGCTGGTAGTGTCCGGCCATGTGGATCAGGTCGCCCTCCACGACGGCCCAATCGGGATGGTCGTTCATCCAGATGTCGGGGATCAGCGCCTCGTCGGCGAGGGCCGGGTCACCCATCCAGATCCAAACCCAGCGCCAACGCTCGACCACCGGATAGGTACGGACTTGCGCCTGAGCCGGGATGGTCTCCTGGCCGGGAATGCGGATGCAGGTGCCTTCGCAGTCAAACGTGAAGCCGTGATAGCCGCATTGCAGCGTGTCATCTTCGAGCAGCGTGCCCATCGATAGCGCCATCCGGCGATGCGGGCAGCAGTCCTCCATTGCGACTGGCGTCCCGTCTTGCCTGCGGAACAGAACCACCGGTTCGCCCAGTAGCGTGCGTGGCAGGAGCACCCGCTCCAACTCGTGGTGCCAAGCCGCGACGTACCAGGCATTGCGCAAATATCCGTTGCCGCTCATGGCCCCTCTAACCTGCCGGGATCGGCGGGTCGTCAAATCCTATATGCCGACGATCGCCTCGCCCGCATTGGGGCTGATCGTCTGACCGGTGATGTAATCTGACTCGGGGCCTGCCAGAAACGCAACGGTCTTGGACATGTCGGCGGGCTCGGCCAAGCGTCCGCCGAGGGGAACGGCGGCGGCCCGCTTGTCCCATTCGGGGCTGTCCGCGCCCAGGCTCTCTACAGTCATTTCGGTGCGGATGAGGGGCGGCGCGATGGCGTTGACGCGGATCCCGAAGGGCGCCAACTCCACCGCCAGCGCCTTGGTCAGGCCCAGAAGCGCACCCTTGGCGGTCGTGTAATGCGGGGCGTTGGGGCTGCCTTTCATGGCAAAGACCGATGAGACGTTGACGATCTTGCCATAACCCTGCGCCTTCATCGCCGGCACCAGCGCCTGCGTTGTAAAGAAGGCGCCTTTGACGTGAACCGCCATCATCCGGTCGTAGAAGTCCTCGTCGATTTGCTCGAAGGGCGTCTGCAAGCCTGAGATGCCGGCGTTGTTGACCAGAATATCGACGGCCCCGCGCGCTTCGACTATCGCATCCAAATGCGGGCGCAACGCCTCAATGTCGCTGACATCGACGGCAAGCGGCTCGGCCGCGTGACCGGCCGCCCGGATCGCCTCGGCGGTTTCCGCAGCTTTGTCGGCGCGAAGTTCCAACACAATGACATGGGCGCCTAGTTCCGCCAGCGCCTCACAATGCGCACGGCCCATCCCGGCCCCGGCGCCCGTGACAAGCGCGCTGCGGCCGGCCAGGGGTTGATGGTCGCTCATGATGCGGCCACCGCCCTAATACATATGCTGGCCACCGTTGATCGAGAGCGTGGAGCCGGTGACGAAATCGGCGTCATCGGCGACCAGGAAGAGCACGCCGCGTGCAATGTCGTGCGCCTTGCCGAGTCGTCCGACCGGAATGCGCGCAACGATCTTTTCCAGCACCGCCGGTGGCACCGCACGCACCATGTCCGTATCGACGTAACCGGGCGCGATTGCGTTCACGGTGATACCGATGCCCGCGCCCTCCTGAGCGAGGGCCTTGGTGAAACCGTGGATGCCTGACTTGGCGGCGGCATAGTTGACCTGGCCGTACTGGCCGGCCTGTCCGTTGATCGAGCCGATGTTGACGACGCGGCCGAACTTGCGTTCGCGCATGCCGTCGATGACGCAACGCGTGACGTTGAAGCAACCGCCGAGATTGGTGTCGAGCACCTCCTGCCAGCGTTCGTGATCCATTCTGTGCATAGTGCCGTCGCGGGTTATGCCCGCATTGTTCACTACGATGTCGATCGGACCGAGATCGGACTCGACCTGGGCGATGCCCTTCTCGCAGGCGCTAAAATCAGAAACATCCCACTTGTAGGACTTTATGCCGGTGCGTTCAGAGAACGCCTTGGCCCGTTCGTCATTACCGGCATAGTTTGCCGCGACCTCGCAGCCCATTTCCTTGAGCTCGATGCTGATTTCCTCGCCGATGCCCCTCGTGCCACCGGTCACCAATGCTACCCGCGCCATATCGATCTCCTATGCTGTTCCCTCAAGCGCCGGGCGCTCGCGTCCGCTCGCTTGGCTTCCGCCGCACAAGGCAGCGGCCCGCAGTCGCGGGCATTTTGGCCCGAAATGCCTCCCGCATCTCGGACCTCGAATTTCGATTCTGTGGACTGTCGCCTTGGCGTTATCAGCCCCTCTCGACACACATGGCGATACCCATGCCGCCGCCAATGCAAAGTGTTGCAAGGCCCTTCTTGGCATCGCGCTTCTCCATCTCGTGCAGCAGCGTGACCAGGATGCGCGTGCCCGAGGCGCCGATCGGATGGCCGAGCGCGATGGCACCGCCATTCACGTTCACCTTGTCCGCATCGAGCCCAAGATCTTTCAACACAGCGCAAGCCTGTGCCGCGAAGGCCTCGTTCGACTCGACCAAATCCAGATCGTCGATCGTCCAGCCGGCCTTTTCCAGCGCCAGCTTGGAGGCCGGTATCGGGCCCGAACCCATAAAGGCCGGATCGACACCCGCCGTGGCCCAGGAGGCGATGCGTGCCAACGGCTTGACGCCGCGCTTCTTGGCTTCGTCGGCCGACATCAGGACGACCGCCGCGGCACCGTCATTGATGCCCGAGGCGTTGCCCGCGGTCACCGTGCCGTCCTTGGCGAAGGCCGGGCGCAAGCCGCCCAGTTTCTCCGCCGTGGTGCCGTGGCGGGGATACTCGTCGGTGTCGACCACCACGTCGCCCTTGCGCGAGGAGATGGTGACGGGAACAATCTCGTCCTTGAAACGGCCGGAGGTCTGGGCGGCCTCGGCTTTGGCTTGCGAGCCGGCGGCGAATTCGTCCTGCTGCTCGCGCGTGATCTGCCATTTCTCGGCGACGTTCTCCGCCGTGTTGCCCATATGGTAGCCGTTGAAGACATCCCACAAGCCGTCTTTGATCATCGTGTCGACAAAGGAGGCGTCACCCATCTTCACGCCGTCACGCAGATGCGCGCAGTGCGGCGCAGCGCTCATGTTCTCCTGACCGCCGGCGACGACGATGTCGCTGTCGCCCGACTTGATCGCCATATAGCCATTGGCGACCGAGCGGATGCCCGAACCGCAAACCTGATTGAGAACGTAGGCCGTGCGCTCCACGGGCACGCCGGCATTGACCGCGGCCTGGCGCGCCGGGTTCATGCCCGCGCCGGAGGTGAGGATCTGGCCCATCACCACTTCACTTACATCGCTCGGTTCGACCTTCGCCCGTTTGATCGCCTCACGGATCGCCACCTCGCCCAGATAGGCGGCGGAAACCGAGCTCAAACTGCCATTGAAGGCGCCAATGGGCGTACGCGCGGCGCCGGCGATTACGACCTCCGTCATCTCGTTACTCCCGGAATTATGGGTTGTCCCTGATCTTCTATGCGCGTCGATATGGTAACAGGCCGAGTATGCCACAACCGCGACAAATTGGCCCGGCCGATCATTGAGCTGGCTATTGCGCCAAACTGGCGACCCATTCGGCAAGTGGGTCCCAGAGATGCTCACGCCGGCGCCCGCCGACGACCATGCCGATATGCCCGGCCGGTGGCTTGAGCACGCGCGCTTGGGGGATCGCCGCGGCGAGCGCGTCAGCGGAGGCCGGAGGTACGATCCGATCGTTGGCCGGCACGACTGCGAGCGTCGGCAATTCGATTTGCTGTGGCTGCACTGGGGCGCCCCCGACGATCCAGCGCCCACTCGCCGTTGTGTTCTCAGCGTACCAACCGAGCAGGCATTCGCGGGCTACCTCGACCGGCAGCGCCACGCCGTCGTTCAGCCAATCTTCCAGTGCTACAAAGGCATCGGCCCGCGCGCTGTCGGGCTCGTGCTCCGAGAAGGCCAGGAATTTCCTCAGCGCCAGCAAAGGATCAAGGCTGGCGAACAACATCTGCAGAACATCGACCGGCATCTCGCCCAATCGCTGAAAGGCCGGGAACCACGACGACGTCAACTTGGCCATCATCTGCGCCTGGACACCGCCATCGGCATGGAAGTCCCAAGGCGCGGCCAGAAGCGCCAGGCCGCTCAACTCGTCGGAGCGGCGAGCGGCGAGCGCAGCGGCCAACGTGCCGCCCATACAGTAGCCGACCAGCGCAGGCCGGCGGCCGGTGCCCGCCCGAACAGCGTCCAGCGCACTGCCGAGCCGGCCCATGATGTAGTCGTCCAGCGTGAGCGCCCGTTCCGCCTCGCCGGGCGCGCCCCACTCTATCAAGTACGGACGTATGCCGCCGGCCGCGAGTGCACGCATGAGGCTGCGTTCCGGCATGAGGTCGAGCACGTAGCCGCGATTGACCAGGGATGGCGCAATCAGGATCGCGGGGCCATCGGACGATTGCGCCTCAGGTGACCGCGAATAATCGAGCAGCCGCGTCGATCCTTCTGACCAGAGCACCGGTGGATCGGCCAATGTGCGGCGGTAGGGATGATGACGATAACCGTCGACTGCTCGCAAGAAGCGGAGCAGGCGCTCGCATGCCGCCGTTTCCACGACCGGCCGTATTTCGTCAGGACTTTTGTTTGCGAGGCTTTCCGCGAGCGCCGCCATCCGTTTGGCCAAGCTTTCGCTCCAGCCGCTCGAGCCGGTGCTCAAGTTCGCCAATCCGGTCGGCGAGCTGAGACAGGCGATCGTCGCGATCCCCAGATGCAGTGCCAGCGGCCGCGGACCCTGACGTGGCTCCAGCGCCGGATCCCCCGCGCTCGTTGCTGCCTCGTTCATCCACGCCTTCCGTAAGCGGGGTCATGGCGCCAAATAGACGCGCCATCGCCTCGGCATTCGCCGGGTCGGCCGCCATCGCCGTAAACTGATCCTGCCACAAGTCGAGGTAGGATTTGGCGAGCTTTTCCAGATCCGACGGTTTCGACATGGGCGCTAGTATACCGGGGCGTTGCGCCGCGCGCCACTGCGGTGCAATGGCGTGCGCGGTTGCGAAACCACGAGACGAGGCGCGGGCTTCTTGGGCAATGGCTTGATATGCAGCGCAAAACAATTTCTTGCGCAGCGCAGCATTTTGGGGGCATTTTGCCCCCATGCGGGGATTTCCCCGCTCGGACAAAACTAAAGAACGGACCGGCCATGGCGGCTGACGGACAGAGCGGCGGCGAGCCGATTACCATCAAGAAATACGCCAATCGCCGCCTCTACAATACGGCGACAAGCAGCTATGTGACCCTCGACGACCTCTGTCAGATGGTCAAGGAGGACAAGGACTTCGTCGTTTATGACGCCAAATCCGGCGACGACATAACGCGCTCGGTCCTGACGCAGATCATCGTGGAAGAGGAATCAAAGGGCCAGAATCTGCTGCCGATCGGGTTCCTACGCCAGCTCATTGGATTTTACGGCGACAGCCTGCAAAGCCTGGTGCCGCGCTATCTCGATCATTCGATGATGAGCTTCGCGCAAAACCAGGAACAAATGCGCTCATACATGCAGAACGCTTTCGACGGAATATTCCCGTTCGGCTCGCTGGAAGACATGAGCAAGCAGAACATGGCGTTGGTCGAGCGCGCCATGCGCATGTTTTCGCCTTTTGCCGAGGAGGGCGCCGCCGAAAAGACGGACCAAGCAGCGCCCAATGCGCAGCCGAATCAAACGGCATCGCAAGACCCGGCCCCGCCGCCGCCGGACGATGCCAAGCTCGACGTGCTGAGGCGCCAGATCGAGGCGCTGCAGGAACAAGTGGAAAGCCTGTCGGGCAAGCCCGGCGCCAAGAAACCGTCCTGACCTAGCCGGCCTCGCGGAAAGGCGGAATGCCGGCTGCCACGACGTCCGGCTGTGGCTCTTCCGACCGTGCGTCCTCGGGCTGATTTACCTTCGGCAAAGTTTCATCGTCACGCCGATCCCAGGGCGGCTCGATCGACGGTTTACCGAAAAAGTATCCCTGCAGGGCATCGACGCCTTCACCGGTCAACGCCTCGGCGTCCGCTTCGGTCTCAACGCATTCGGCGATTGTGCCAAGGTCGAAGCCCTTGGCGAGGCCAAGCAATGTGCGCACGAAGAGCTGATTGTCGACATTCTCAGCGACCCCGCGCACGAAAGCGCCGTCGATCTTGACAGTGTCTACGGCCAACGATTTCAAGTGCCGGAATGAGGTATAGCCGGCGCCAAAGTCGTCGAGCGCGACCTTGCATCCCAGGTCGCGGACCTGAGCAACAAAGTTGGCCGACTCCTCGATATCCTGCAGTGCCATCGTCTCGGTGATTTCCACAACCAGTCGCTCGGCGACGGCGGGCTCGTTACGCAACAACGCAAACATCAATCGCAACCACGACCGGTCACTCGCGGTGAGCGCTGAAACGTTGATCGCAAAAGACACGTCCGCATGTTGGTGCAATTGGCGCACCGCCGTCTCCAGCACATAGCGATCAACCTCTCGAACCAGTCCCATGCGCTCGATCACTGGCATGAAGCGCGCTGCCGCAATAACGCTGCCGTCTTCCTCGATCAGGCGCAGAAGGCATTCGTGGTGGATAACGGACCGGCCTTGCGCCGCCACGATCGGCTGGTAGGCGAAGACGAGGCGATCGTTCTTCAACGCTCGCACGACCTGCTCGGCGATCTCGACATGCTCGCGGCTGTCGCGGCGCTGTTCTTCGCTGCAATTGTAGCGCACAAACGGCACGCCTTGGCCCACGCGCGCCTCGCGGCTGGCGACTTCGGCTTGGGACATCACGTCATGGGCGGTCTGGCCGACCAACGGGAACGTCACGCCCCCGACCGAAACGCTGAGATGGATGGGCCCGCTCGGCGTTTCGACCGGCGCATCGTGGCAGGCGGCCAGCACCTTGTTAGCCACAATGCCGATTTGCCCATCGGCGCAGTTGGTGACCACGACCCCGAAGCTGTCGATGCCAATCCGCCCGACGATGTCACTGCTTCGGATGCCACGCTCGATGCGCTGGCCCAACGCCAATATGGCGGCGTCGGCCGCTGAACCATCAAAGGCGTCGTGGATCATTGACAAGCTGTCCATCGAAACCTGAAGAAAGGCGCCCTCAACACCGTAGCGGCGGCCATAGGCCATCGACTGCTCCAGCGCTTCGCGCAATCGCGACTGGTTGAAGTGACCGGTCATCTCGTCATAGTTGGCGAGATATTCCAGCCGCGCCTCGTTGGCCTTTCGATCCGTGACGGTGCGAAGGGTGCCTGCCACCCGCTCCGGTTCGCCCACCGACGACAGCGAAGCCGTGCCGCGCTCGTGCACCCAAACGATTTCACCGCCGTCGCCACGAATACGGTATTCGCAATCGAATGGAATGCCTGAGGCGATATGCTCGGAAAGTGCGCGTCTGCGGACCAGAAGGTCTTCGGGGTTGATGCGGCGCTGGAACTCCGCGCCTGCGGCAACCTCCGCCTCGCTTCCCAGTCCAAACAGGTCGGTGATCCGACCCGACCAGGCGATGGTGTCCGAAGCCAGTTCCCACTCGTACGCAAGGTCGCCGGAGCTGGCCAACGCGTGGCGCAGACGCTCCAACTCAATCTGGGCTTTCTTGAACGGATCGGACGCCACGGACGACCCCCTACCTGAAGGCTTTGCATGACAAGAAGCGCCGCTAACTGCGGATTAGAGCGACACTAATGGCCGACCTGTTAACAATGCTTAAAAGGCCAGATAATGATGCCGCAGGTCATGCTGCCAGTAGGGGACCGTGAGAAACGCGCTGTCAGGCGGCCGCGCGGATATTGCGTCCGACCGTCTCGACAATCTGGTCGATCTGGGGTTTTTCAACGATCAGTGGCGGCGACAGCGCCACGGTGTCGCCCGTGGTGCGAACCAGCACCCCGTCCTCGTAGCAGCCCAGGAAAATGTCGAAACCGCGCTTGGCGGGCTCGCCCTCGCGCGGGGCAAGTTCGATGCCGGCGACCAGCCCTAGATTGCGTATGTCGATCACGTTCTTTTCGCTCTTCAGAGAGTGGACCCCCTCCTCCCAGTAATCGGCCAGGCTGGCCGCTCGCTCAAAGAGGCCCTCGTCGCGATAAACGTCGAGCGTGGCCAGCGCCGCCGCGCAAGCCAGCGGATGAGCGGAATAGGTATACCCATGGAAGAGCTCGATCATGTGGTCGGGCCCGGTCATGAATGCTTCGTAGATGCCCTTGCGCACAAAGGCCGCGCCCATGGGGACCGTCCCGTTCGAGATGCCCTTTGCGACCGTCATGATGTCGGGAACGACGCCGAAATAGTCGGCAGCGAAACCCGTGCCCAACCGACCGAATCCAGTGATAACCTCATCGAATATCAGCAGAATCCCATGCCGGTCGCAGATCTCGCGCAGGCGCTCCAGGTAACCCTTGGGGGGTATCAGCACACCGGTCGAACCCGCCATGGGCTCAACGATCACGGCCGCAATCGTAGAGGCGTCGTGCAGCGCCACAATGCGCTCAAGCTCATCGGCCAGGTGACTACCCCATTCGGGTTGGCCACGGGTGAAGGCGTTATGCTCCGGCGCGTGGGTATGCGGCAAATGATCCACGCCGGGCAGCAGGCTCCCGAAGAATTTCCGGTTGGGTGCGATACCGCCCACGGCGATGCCGCCGAAACCCACCCCGTGATAGCCGCGCTCGCGCCCGATCAGTCGTTGGCGCGCACCTTCGCCCCGAATGCGATGATAGGCGATGGCGATCTTCAGGGCACTGTCGACCGCCTCTGAGCCGGAGTTGGTGAAAAACACGTGGTTTATGTCATCCGGCAGCATGCCGGCGAGGCGTCCCGCCAATTCGAACGCGGCTGGGTGTCCCATCTGGAAAGCGGGCGCGTAGTCCATGCGCGCAACCTGCTCTTGAACGGCCTCCACGATCGGCCCGCGGCCATGCCCCGCATTGACGCACCAAAGGCCCGCCGTGGCATCCAAGACCTGGCGACCGTCAACCGTGGTGTAGTGCATGTCCTTTGCACCAGCGAACAGCCGCGGCGCCTTCTTGAACTGGCGATTGGCCGTGAACGGCATCCAGAACGGTTCTAGGTCGTTGGGAACTGCAGCTGATTTGACGGCCATGACTCACCTCCAGATTGCGGCTTTATTAGTCATAGCATGACAACGGTTCGGTCGGAAAACCAAGCCGTGGTCGGTGTAATCTCAGGATTGCTCTAGGTTATGGCCGGGGGAGTTTTCAGTATTGATCGAAATAATGGTTAATATACATAGTTAAGGTAAGTTAATATCACGGTTGTTTTTTTGGACACCTGAAGGATAATGTGGCAAATTGTAAATAATAACCTATTTCAATAGGGTCGAATGAAAGCAGTGGGGTATTAGTGCTAGCTGGTTCGATAAGCCAGTTCTCGACTTACAGCGGCTCGGCGGACACTCTTCGCCGGGCGCAGCCGCATGTCGCCTCAAGGAAAGAGGCGGTCCGGCCGATCGCTCCTACCGCGCGGTCCAATGCCGATGCACGCGGTCGCGGCGACAGTGTCGTGATCGACCTTCGACCCAACCCGCCGGAAGAGACCGCGAAATTCAGCGCCAAGCGGCAGCCTGAACGTTCAACGGATGCAAAGCCTTCGAACACGGCCGCCCCCCTGGGGCCGCCAAGCCGGTCGGCGGCCAGCGAAAGTCCGCTCACGCGCCGCGCCAACGCCGACACACCCTATCGCCGCCGCAGCTTCGAGCAGAGCTACGAAGCGGTGGAACGCCTTGACGCGCCGGTTCCGCATCGCGGTTCGATCTTCGATCTGCGCATCTGAACTTTCGCGGCACCCGGTCACCGTCGGGTAGCGGGGCTGGCCTCCCTTCAGGACCACTGGTATTGTCGCGGCCCCTGAGGCTCCGCGGGCCGGCACACAGTATTCTGCGACGCAATCCATGGCGAACCCGTCAACCCTACGCTCGCTGATTGCCGGTGGCGACGGCGCTTCGCCGGCCCTGCTGGCGCCGGACCGCACGGCCCTGAGCTTTGAGGCCCTTACCCGCCTCGCAGACGACACGCGGGAGGCTTTGAACGGGTTCGGCATCGGCCGCAACGACCGGGTCGCGATCGTGTTGCCGAACGGGCCGGAGATGGCCGCTTCCTTCGTTGCCATCGGCGCCGGCGCCACGACCGCCCCGCTCAATCCGGCTTACCGGGCAGAGGAGTATCGCTTCTATCTAAGCGATCTGAACGCGCGCGCCCTTGTCGTAGAACGGGGCGCCGACACACCGTCGATTGGCATCGCCCAAGAGCTCGGTGTACCGGTCATCGAACTTGTGCCCGAGGAAAACGGCCCTGCCGGTGCTTTCACCTTGGCGGGCGAGAGTACCGGAGCCCCCGATTTGCCAGGCCCGGCGGAACCGGACGATACGGCGTTGGTCCTGCACACCTCCGGGACCACGTCGCGTCCGAAGATCGTGCCCCTTAGCCACAGCAATGTCTGCGCCTCGGCTCAAAACATCGCGGCAACGTTGAAGCTTTCCCCCGAGGACCGCTGCCTCAACATAATGCCGCTGTTTCACATCCATGGATTGATGGCGGCGGTGCTGGCAAGCCTCGGCGCCGGCGCCTCGGTCTTCTGCACGCCGGGCTTCAACGCCCTCCGATTCTTTGCCTGGATCGAGGAAGCGCAGCCCAGTTGGTACACAGCCGTGCCGACGATGCACCAGGCGATCTTGGCACGGGCCAATCGCAACCCCGAGGCCGTCAAGGCAGCGGCATTGCGGCTGATCCGTTCATCCTCTTCGTCGTTGCCGCCCCAGGTCATGGCCGGATTGGAGGCGACCTTCGATGCGCCGGTGATCGAATCCTACGGGATGACAGAGGCCGCGCATCAAATGACATCCAATCCGCTGCCGCCGGCGGCTCGCAAACCCGGTTCCGTCGGACAGCCTGCCGGCCCGGAAGTGCGGATCATGGACCCGGCAGGTGGCTTTTTCGATGCCGGCTCCACCGGCGAGATCGTTATCCACGGTGACAATGTTACCGGAGGATATGAAGCGAACGAGACGGCCAATGCCGAATCATTCGTCAACGGCTGGTTCCGCACCGGCGATCTCGGAGTGTTCGACGCCGACGGCTATCTCTCTATCGCAGGACGGATCAAGGAGATCATCAATCGCGGTGGAGAAAAAATCAGCCCGCGTGAGGTCGACGAAGTGCTGCTCGACCATCCCTCGGTTGCGCAGGCCGTGACCTTCGCCTTGCCACACGAAAAATTGGGCGAGGAGGTCGCCGCGGCGATCGTCACGGCCGACGGCGTAGACGAAGTCAGCGTCGCCGAATTACGCGCTTTCGCAAGCGAGCGCCTCGCCGATTTCAAGGTACCGCGCAAGGTGGTATTCGTCGAAGAGATCCCCAAGGGAGCCACCGGCAAGCTGCAGCGCATCGGCTTGCACGAGAAGCTGGCCGAGGCACTGGACGCCGCCGGATGACGGCTGCCAATCCATGAAGATCTGCATCTACGGCGCCGGCGCGATCGGCGGGCATATCGCCGCATTGCTGGGGCAGTCCGATGAAGAAGTCTCGCTCGTTGCCCGCGGGGCTCATCTGGCCGCAATCAAGCAGAACGGGCTGCGGCTGCGCAGGGACGGCGAAGAGATCGTCGCCCGCTTGCCGGCGACCGACGACCCGGCCAGCCTCGGCGTTCAGGATTACATCGTCGTCACCTTGAAATCGCATCAGTTGCCGGGAACGGTGGCTGCCATGCAGCCGCTGCTAGGCCCGCAAACCGCGGTCGTCACGGCGATGAACGGCATACCGTATTGGTACTTCCATGGGCTGAAGGGCGAGTATGCCGGCCAGCGGATCGAGGCAGTGGATCCAGGCGGGACGGTCTGGGACGCGCTGGCCCCGAAACGCGTGATTGGCTGCGTGGTCTATACGGCGCTTGAGGTAAAGGAACCCGGCCTCGTCGTGCATGAGAGCGGCGACCGTTATTCGCTGGGAGAGCCCGACGGCAGCAAGTCGGAACGCGCGCTGGCGCTCGGCAAGGCGATGAGCGCCGCTGGTCTCAAGGCCCCGGTGAAAACGAACATCCGCGACGAACTGTGGCTGAAACTATGGGGCAACCTGTCGTTCAATCTGATCAGTGTCCTGACCCACGGCCAGCTGGAGCAAATGGCAAGCGAGCCCGGAACACGGGCGATTGCGCGGGCAATGATGGTCGAAGCGCAGACCATCGCCGAACTGCTCGGGGTTCGCTTCGCGGTCGATGTCGACCGGCGACTGGACATGTCCAAGGCGGTCGGACCGCACAAACCCTCGACCCTGCAGGACCTGGAGCGCGGCCGGCCGATGGAGGTCGACGCGCTGTTGACCTCGGTTCAGGAAATGGGCGTGCTGACCGGAACGCCGACGCCGACGATCGACCTCATACTGACGCTCGTCCAGCAGCGCGCCCGCAATGCCGGGCTCTATCCGACCTGATTTCCGCTCAGGGGTTCAGAGCTTCCAACCCACCGTAGCGCGGTCGGAAAAACGCCCTGTGGTAGAGCTGATTGGCGCCGACAATGTCCCAGAACAGCAGCGGCGAGTAATTGTAGTACACCTCCGCCACGATCAGGCCTTCGCCGGATCGCACCACCATACCGGTCGGCAATGTTGGAGTGGCACCTTCGGCACCGACCTGGCTTGTGGCGGCAACACCACCGGCACCAGTTCGCTGCCAGAAAATCGTAGTTGGGTTGGCGCCCACCGTGCCAATCGAGCTGATGAGAACCACGCCATCGCCCGATAAGTCGAACGGCTCCATGATGTGCTGGACCGCATTGAACATGTCGCTAAGCTGGGCGACCGTGATGTCTTCCGACTGCGAGACCAGATCGGCCATCGCGGTGGCGGCCCGGTCCATCTTCTGGTGGATCAAGGTCAGACGCGCGATCTCAAATCCGGCCAGCAGAAGGACAATCGTAATCGGCAGCACGAATGCCGCCTCGATGAGGACGCCGCCACGATCATTTCGACGAAAACGGCCGATCAGGCGCGCCATTCGCTGGAGGATCATGTGCTGCCTCCTGATGTGTCGGGATAGGGCTCGTTTCGAACCGCGATGCTGGCCCGCAAAGTGACCTTGTCATCGGCGCCGCCCATGATGGCGCTGAGCAACGGCGTCATCAGGCCGAGGTCGTACTTTATCTTATAGAGTACGATTTCGCCCGGACCGCCGAGACCAGCGGCACCCATATCGGCGTCCCAAACACCGTTGGAATTGATGTCGGTGAAAGGCTCGCCCATATCGTAGGTGCCATTGCTGTTCTGGTCGACAAAGGGCTCCGGTTGGCCGATATCGCCGAAGCTGGGATAAACCAGCGTGTCGATGGTGGCCGTGGTCATGTCGACCAAGCCGATCGTCGCATCACCGATGATCTTCTTGATCTGATCCTCGCGGGTGGTACCCCCGGGAGCCGATCCGGTAATACCGAAGCGCGCAGCATCGCGCAGGCCGCCTTCGAGCAGCGACGAAACGGTCAGCACCATTGCGACTTCCATGATCCCGGTAATGATCAGGATCAGCACCGGAGCCATGATCGCGAACTCGATCGCAGCGATGCCTTGGCGGTCGCGCCAAATACTTAAAACTCTACGAAAACTCAAGTCGATCATACGTTTTGTCTTGGTCATCTTTACCTCCCGGTAATTCACCGGCGGTAGTGTCATGTGCCATATCGAGCGATAGCCCGAGAGCACTCTCATGACATCCAACGCCCTCAATCGTTGCTTTTTCCTTACCAGCGTCGCGAGTCTTGCCCTTATGACGGGCTCGTGTTCGACCTCGCTGTTCAAAGCCGAAGGCGACGAAAAGCCCGGAATCAAAGCGAAAACGCGGTCTGCCAAGGCCCTGATACGCATGGGCGACGCAACTTGGCGACGTGGCAACACTGCTGCGGCCGCGCGCTTTTATCAGGCTGCAGCCAATGCTGCGCCGAATGACCCGGTTCCGACCTACAAGCTGGCTCGGGCGCTTCAGGCGATGGGCGCACACGTTGCAGCTGCGGATTCCTACCGCAAGGTCCTGCTGCTACGGCCGGGTAATGCCGATGCCAAGCGTCAGATCGCTAATACGCTGATTTCACTGGACAAACCGCAAGAAGCGATCGTGCTTTATCAAGAAGTCATCGCTGCGGGCGGAGATTACCGAGCCTTCAACGGCCTCGGCGTCGCTCTGGACATGACCGGCAAACACAAGGACGCGCTCGCCGCTTACCGGGCCGGCCTTGCCAAGGAGCCGGAAAGCCTGACCCTGAAGAACAACCTGGCGCTCTCCATGGCGCTGGCCGGCCAGTACACGAGCGCCGCCAGGGTGTTGCGCACAGTGACCGCCCATCCGCAGGCCACGGCCCGGCATCGCCAGAATCTGGCGCTGGTATATGGCTTGGCCGGGCAGGATCATCAGGCGGCCCAGATGGCGCGGGCCGACCTCGACACTCCGAGTGTTTCGCGCAACCTGGCCTACTACACCTGGTTGCGTCGCCAGCCGCGCTGGATGGTCAAGAAAATGCTCCACAAGGGCGCGCCCGTGAAACCGCAGCAAGCCAAAGCGGGCACGCACCGCAGCACCGTAGCTCCGGCTCGCAAGGAAAATGCCACCGCGCCACGTCGCAGCCGCGTTCAGCCGCCTCGGCGGCAGGCCGCTCCAGTGGCCCAGAATATTGCGCTGAGGCAGCCGGAAAGCGAGCCGTTGGTCCAATTCGCCCGCCTGGAGTTCGGTTTCCGCCCCGTACGCGATGCCAACGGCCCCGCGGCACCGAAGCCGCCCGTGGCCAAACGCCAGGCCGCCGAGCCTCGTGTCGAACCGCCCATGCCCGTCGTTGTACGTGGCGCCCCAAAACCGGCCCAGCCAGTGCAGCCTGCCAAATCCGGCGGCTCGTCAAAGTCCGCCCCGTTGGCCAAGCCGGCCATAGAGGCGAAGACGGCTCCGGCGATCCCCGCCCGGTCGGCTCCGAAGGTCGTGAGGGTTGCGAACCCGAAGGTTATCAAGGTCGCAGCCATCAAGGTCCCGAACCCTGCCCCAGAACCCGCGCCAAAGGCCGCGCCGAAAGTCGAGGCCGCCGCCGCTCCAGTCGCAGTGGCGCCGTCCGCACAGGGTGCCAAGGTCATACAGGCCAGCGTCGCGCGGACAGCCGATGCCGTGACCCGCAGGGTCGAGCTCCACTTTATTCGTACTGGGCTTGAGCATCTCATGGGCAGCAGCAAACCGCCGCAGACGGCGTCCAACTAAGCCATCACCTGAAGCCAAAAAGGCCGGCTGCCGCCTCATCGGTGCAGCCGGCTTTTTTGTGCGTGGCCATCCGGCCGGCGACGACCGGGAGGACGTAGGCACCCGTGTCCCCTTGCCGAGATTTGCTTGAGTACCGTTGGCCACAACGGACACGCCATCCCGGTTGGGAGCCGTTCCGCGTGGAGGCGCCCTGACGCGCCGTCGGACGTGGTCACCAAATTGCCACCGCCATAGCCCCCGGGACAGGCTGCCATCTGTAACAACACATGAGCCGCTCCACAGGGAGTACGCCCCTGACGCCGGTTGCGTCGGCGCCGCCATGGACGGCATAGTTCCTTCTCAAACGGATACCTGCACAGGTGGTGGGGCATGGGGGCCGCTCCACGGTCGACGGACCACACACCTCATCCCTGGAAGATCACCGAGGTTGCATCAACGAGCCGGTCAGTCCCGGGCGAGGCGGTGCAGGCGGAGCCAGTGCGTGACGATGCGTCATGGCGCGAGCGTCACTCTCGCCGGCCGTAACTAGGACGTGTTGGGTAAGAAGACGGCGTCTCTTACGCCGCAGCGGCGGATCCGATCAGCCGGCTGTCATCTTGGTCAGGGCGTCGACGATCCGGAAGATCGCGGGGCCGAGCAGAATGACGAACAGTGTCGGCAGGATGAATATGATCATCGGCACGGTCAGCAGCGCCGGCAGCTTGGCGGCCTTTTCCTCGGCCTTCATAAGCCGGTCGTTGCGGAACTCCGCCGACAGCACACGCAATGAATTGGCGAGCGGCGTGCCGTATTTTTCGGTCTGCTGGAGCGTGTTCACAATGGCCCGGAATTCGGCCATGCCACTCCGGTCCGCTAGGTTCTGCAGCGCCTGGCGGCGCTCTGGTAGAAAGCTGAGCTCGATCGACGTGAGGCCAAACTCGTCGGCAACCTCGGGAGACGATTTCACCATCTCACGCGAGACGCGCGAAAATGCCGCATCCATGCCCAGACCCGCCTCCGCACAGATGACGAGCAGATCGAGTGCATCGGGAAGGCCACGACGAAGCTGCAACTGGCGCTTGGAGGCCTGATTCCTGATCCAAATGTCCGGGCCGAAAAAGCCGAGCGCAATCGAGCCGCCCGTCCCAAGCGCTTGATATAGAGGCTTTATTTCGTAAATCTTGGCGACGTAGATCAGAAAAGCCGCCGTCGCGCCGAACACCACCGGTAAAGTCGCCTTGCAGAACACGAAGACGATCGGCGCGTCCTTGGAGCGGTAGCCGGCCTGGGCGAGCCGAACGACTTTGCTCTTGCCCTGACGTTTGCGCAGAATATCGAAACTGTTCACGAAGCCGCGCGCAAAACCCACACTCTTGGCCTTGCGCCTTTCCTTGCGCTGGCGCCGCGGCGGGGCGGTCAGCCCGGCCTTGAGCGCGGCACGCCGCTCGGCCAGGGCCTTCAAACGCGGCCCAAGCGGATCGCGGACCAGCAGAGCCTGCCAGACGGCAAGCGCCGTGACCGCCGCCGCGATCGCGGCGAGCGCCAGGATGAGCATGTCCGGCGTCATGCCGGCCGGTAGATATTCCGCGAACTTCATATCTCGAACCGGATCATTTTGGCCATGACGGCGAAACCAATTAACATGCTGCCCAGTCCGGCAGCCATCAGCATGATACCGCGCGTCTCTTCGAAGAGCTGGCTGATGTAACCGGGATTGAGCATGAAGAGGATCGTGAACATAACGAAGGGCAGCGAGCCGATGATGAGCGCACTAGCCCGCGCCTCGCCCGACATCGCCCTGATCTTGAGTTTCATCTGTTTGCGCTTGCGAAGGATGTCGGCGAGGTTCTCAAGCGTTTCCGTCAAGTTGCCGCCGGTCTCGCGCTGGATCACCAGGCTGATGACGAAGAACTTGAACTCCGGCGTGTCGAGACGGCGCGCAGCCTCCCACATCGCTTCTTCGATGGTTTGGCCAATCTTGAGGGCGTCGGAGATGTCGCGGAACTCCACGCCGACCGGGTCGTCGAGCTCGGCGCCGACCACCTTGATCGATTCTTGAACCGGCAGGCCCGACTTCAGGCCGCGCACGATCAGCTCGATCGCTTCCGGGAAGAGACTGGTGAACTTTTTTAACCGCCGCCGGATCAGATGGCTGACAGCCATATGCGGAATTCCCAGTCCGCAAGCCGCGCCAATGAGCCCGGCCGGGACAAATGCAAGCCCGGTAAAGCGATGAATGAGGTAAGTGACGACTGCCGCAATCAATGCGTTGGCAAGCGCATACTCGCCGATTGAAAGCGGCTTGCCTGTCTTATGCAATCGCTCGCGCAAAAGCGCCGGACGCGGGACCACGCGCTGCAGCACCTTGTCGAGGCCGGCGATCGAGCTGTGGGAGGCGCGCTTCTTAACACTGACCGTGCGGGCTTCCTTTTGAATCCTGCCGGTATATCGCTGGTTGATGCGCGTCATACGGGCCTTGACGCGATTGCGCGAGCGCGCGACCACGATGAAGACGACCATGCAGGCAAAAAAGGCAACGAGCCCCACGCCCATAAGGATCAAGATGGTCGGATCCATTCCATTTTCAGAAAAAGACATCGCCGTTCCCGTCAGATGACTTCCATGAGCGCGCGCTCAAGACCGAAATAGGCGGCCTTGGCCGCGAAATGCGGCCGCAAGCCAGAGGATTCGAACCGGCCGATCAGATTGCCGTCGTTGTCTTCCTCCTCGAATACGTAAGTGAAGAGGTCTTGCGTCGTGATGACGTCGCCTTCCATGCCGACGATCTCCACGATGCTGGTGATGCGACGCTGTCCGTCGCGCATACGCGAGATCTGCACGATCATGTCGATCGCCGCTGCAATCTGGGTGCGCACGGCTTTGGCCGGCAGGTTGATGCCGGCCATGCCGATCATGTTCTCAAGCCGGGTCAGCGCCTCCCGCGGGCGGTTGGCGTGGACGGTGCCCATCGAGCCTTCGTGGCCGGTGTTCATGGCCTGGAGCATGTCGACCGCTTCCGATCCACGTACCTCGCCGAGGATGATGCGGTCGGGACGCATACGCAGCGAGTTCTTCACCAGGTCGCGCATGGTGACCTCGCCCTGGCCTTCCAGGTTGGGCGGACGGGTTTCCAAGCGAACCGTGTGGGGTTGCTGGAGCTGCAGCTCCGCGGCGTCCTCGATCGTAACGATGCGCTCGCCCGGGTCGATCATCTGGCTGAGCGCGTTCAGCAGCGTCGTCTTACCGGAACCAGTACCGCCGGATATCAACACGTTGAGCCGCGCCCGCGAACCGATACGGAGCACAGTCGCCATATCGTTTGAAATATTTTCCTGACGGATCATCGTGTCGAGTGTGATCTTCTGCTTGGCGAACTTACGAATTGAGATCGAGGCTCCGTCGATCGCCAGCGGCGGGATGATGATGTTGACACGAGACCCGTCTTCCAGACGCGCGTCGCACAAGGGGCTCGCTTCATCGACGCGGCGGCCGACCCGGGTAACGATCCGGGTTGCGATGTTCATCAGGTGGCGGTGATCGCGAAAGGTAACGTCGGTCAATTCAAGCTTGCCGCCGCGCTCGACATAAACTTGGTTGACGCCGTTGACCATGATGTCGGTGATGCCGTCATCGGCCAGCAGCGGCTCCAGCGGTCCAAGACCGAGCATGTCGTTGACCAGCATGTCGATCAAGCCCTTCTGCTCGATCGAGTTTAACTGGATCTTGTTTTCGGCCAGGATTTCCGAAACGATTTCGCCGATCTGGCGGGTAAACTCATCATGCGCAAGCTGCGAGGCCGCACCGATATCGATGCGATCCATGAGAACCGGCTGGACCTTCGCTTTGGCCTGCTCCACGCTCGCCATACTGGCGCCGGAACCAAGCGCCGTGCTCATGGTAATCTTGTTGTCGCCCTCGTTGGGTTTCAGCTTTTCTGCTGATTCGGTATCGGAACCGCTATCCTGGACTTTGGATTTGCCACCGCTCTTCGCCGCGCCGGCGGTCTTCCCGCTGGCTGCGTCGGGCGCAGGTTTGGCCGGCGCCTTGCGCTGTTCAGTTTTCGAAGCGGCGGCGTCTTTGGCTGGCTTTTCAGGTGCAGGCGCGTCAAAGCTCGTCGACGCGAGCTGATTCTGCAGCTCGACGACCGGCGGTTGCTCGCCCTTTTCCTTCTCCGAGCCTCGACGCCCGAACGATCGGCTCATTTTTCCTTCTTACGCCGCCACAGGGGCTGGCGCTCCTTGTTGTCTTTCTTGTCTTTCTTGCCTTTAGTGTCTTTTTTGCCCTTTTTCTCGGACTTTTCGTCCTCGGCCGGCGTAGCCGCCGCCTTGGCAATCTCGCGAACGGCGGACACCACTTTGGCGCGCTTGGCCACTGTCTCGATCGGCTTGCCGGCATGGCTCGCGGCCGCGACAGCCTTCTTGTCCTCCGGGACGATGACATCAATCTTAGCTTCGATGCCCTTTTCGAAGTCCTTACGCGGCACCTCGTTCTTTTTGTCGCCGCCCACCCGGTTCACCACCGTAATGACGGAACTGTCGGTGTAGGCGCGCTTGGCAAAGCCACTGAGCCGCAAGGTGTCACGAACCCCCAACAGCGACATGTCGGAGACCACCGCAACGGTTGCTTCGGCAAGGGCCGCCTGCTGTTGCACGGCAACGGAGCGCGGAATGTCGAGGATCACCACATCGAAGCTGCGGCGCAACTCGGCCAACAACAGTTCGAGGGCGTCGGGATGGAACTCCACCCCGTCTTCCAACGGCTCTTCGGAGCCGAGGACGTAAAACCGGTCGTTGATGCCTACAGCGGCACCGGCGACGAAAAGGCTGTCGATCCGTTCCGGATGCTGCAACGCTTCGCGCAGGCCGCGGCCCGGTTCGATGTCGAGCGCCAGTGAGACCGAACCGAACTTCAGATCGAGGTCGACGATCGCGACCTGTTTCTTCATTTCGGTGGCCAGAGCCCATCCGGTGTTGACCGCCAACGTGGTCGCCCCGACACCGCCATGGGCGCCAACAAAGGCAATGATCTTGCCATTGGTCGACCCTTCCTGGGCGCCCGCCGCGGGCGCTTCGGCGGCGGTTTCGACCGCCATATCAATGCTTTCGTCATTCAGCGGCTTGACCAGGTAGTCGGTGATACCGGCGCCCATGAGCGAGCGGTAAAGCTGCACGTCGTTCTGGTCGCCGATGGCGATTACGGTGGTGCCGGGCTCACAGACTTCCGCGAGGGCGTCAATCTCGGTCATTGGATGATCCAGGCCGGATAGATCGACAAACAGCAACTTGGGCGAGGGATTGCCCTGGAAGCGTTCCACCGACTTGTGCACGCCACCGGGACAGATCAGCGCTGAAAGGCTGCGTTCCTGGAGCCGCGTAGCAATCGCCTGCGCAGTCACGGCTTCAGTCACGAAAGCCATCGCAGCGATCGAGCCACCATTGTCGAGGTGGATATCCGAGAACTCGCCAGAATCCGTCGATGCAATGTCGTCGGACGGGGCGGCAACCGTATCAAATCCTGCGTCGGGGGCCGCTTCGGGCGCCCCGTCAAATCCGGCGTCTGGCGCCGCCTCGGGCGCCCCGTCGAATCCGGCATCTGGCGCCGCTTCGGGAGCCACATCAAAGCCGGGTTCCGCTGCTGCTGTGGGAGCCGCATCGAATCCGGCGTCCGGCGTCGCCTCAGGATCCGCAGCGGACTGCGGTTCAGCGCTCTCCGGCGCGGTCGCCTCCGCCGCATCAATCTCTTCTTGCGGCTCGAAGGAATCCAATGCTTTCATTTCCTGCATCGGCTTTTCCTTTACTGGGTCTGCGTTGATTTTGGAGTCTTGGCCTTGCCAGCCCGATATTGGCGAATCCAGTGGGTCTGGTAATCGCTGTCACCGGCATCAAAGCGACGGCCGCGACGAAGATCGTTGGGATCGGCGACCATGGCGGCCAACGCGGCGGCGTTCAGGCAGCCGAAGCGGCTGGACTTGCCATCGAGGGCGCCACCGGTAAGCGCGGTGTCCCAATCAGGACAATCCGGCGCGATAACCACCGACCGCCGAATGCTGACCCGCACGATCCTGGTGGCCGGTCCGGCGCCACCATGGCTCCCGAAAAGGACCCTTACGCCACGGAATGTCATATACCGCCCGACTTGCTTGCGGCGCGCGCCGGCGAGGCCGGCCGGCCGTTTGCCTGGCGTGGCCGACGCAGTAACGACAACGCGGTCTCCGTAGCGGACGCCAGCGCGGCGAAGGAACGCAGCCAGCCCGCTTCGGGCCGCTTTCGTCATGCGGCTCGACTTGCCGGTGAAGACAACGTCGTGTTTCAGTTGCACGGTGCGAATGTGATTTGAATTGATCCGCGCCTGGGGAGCAACGCTTTGACCGGTCACGCAGCCGCCGAGCAGAGCCGTCAAGCCAAGCACGAGGACAACACGCAGACCGTTTTGGGTGATCACTGTAGGCATATCTGCGCTCCTCCTATTCGAGCTCGAAACCGGCAGGGCCACGCAATCGTTGCGGCGGCCCGCCGGCGGCTTGCGCCGGACCCTTGCCAGCCTTGCCAGGCTTGCCAGCCTTGCCGGCGCGCCGGCCCAGGAACAGGCGATTGATGTCTTTTTCCTTGTTGCGTTTGGCCGCGCGGGCGGCAGCCGCAACGCGAGCTCTATTGGGGTCGAACGGCCTCACCACGTAGGGCGTGACCACAATCACCAATTCGCTCTCGTCGCGGCGAAAGTTCTCTGAAGTGAACAGCTTGCCGAGCACGGGTACTTCGCCGATCCCCGGCACCTTGCTGAGATCCTTGGTGTAGTTGTTCTGCAAGAGACCGGCGATCGCGAAGGCTTGGCCGCTGGCCAACTCCACCGTCGTGGAAACGCGGCGGGTTGTCAGCGACGGCACGTTGATACCCTGGATCTGGATCGCGCCGGCGTTGGAGAGCTGGCTGACTTCAGGTTCGACCTTCAGGTTGATTCGGCCGGCGCCCAGGACGGTCGGCGTGAACGAAAGCCCGACACCGAATTTCTTGAACGTCACCGTGATCACACCGCCGTCTTGCGGTACTGGCACCGGGAATTCTCCGCCGGCCAGGAAGCTCGCGGTCTCGCCCGACTGCGCGGTGAGGTTCGGCTCGGCGAGGGTCTTGACCAGCCCGCGGGTCTGCAGCATGTCGAGGACGCCATTGACCGTGTGGCGCTGGCCGCGATAGCCAAGAATGCCACTGTTGGTTCCATTGCGGCGGGTGAGGATACTGGCGCCTGCCGAAAACGTGTTGCCAACGAACGTCGCCCCACCGGTAGCAAGACCAAGAACAGCCGAGCTGCCGATCGAGAAGGCTGCGTCCCAGTTGATCCCGAGTTGCCGCGTCACGTTCCGCGAAACCTCAACGATGCGGACACGCAGATTGACTTGCGTCGGCCCAGAGATACGTAGGCGATTGATGACCTTCTTCTCCGAATTGACGAACTGGGCGGCCAATCGCCGGGCATCCTCGGATTCGCGTGCCGACCGCACAGTGCCACTGAGCACGATCGCACCGCCGACAGTGCTGACCCTGACCCCGTTGCCGGGCATAAGGCCGCGTAGCGTGCGGTTCAGCGTGCTCAAATTGTGCCGAACCTGGATGGTCAGGTTAACCAGCACGCGGTCTTCCTTGTCGACCGCGAATAAGGTTGTCTCGCCCGCGCGCTTGGCGAATATGTAGATAAGCGTCGGCGACTTGACCTGAATATCGGCAATCTTGGGATCCGCGACGAACACGGTCGCGATCGGTCGCCTGATACGGAGCAGGCGGCCCTTCTTGGCTTCGATCGCCATGATGCCGCCGCCACGCACGACGGTCGCGTTCTGCGCGACCGCACTTGCCTGAGCGCCGATGAGCGAGGCGAGAAATAGGGTCAATGCGCCGGCGAGCCGCCAGGAGCGGCCGCGATGGCGTAGGACCGGGGCGATGCGGGTGCGTTTGGTCATCACGGACCTTTCGGGAAGGCGATCGAGGAGCGTTTGTTGCCGCGCACGATCAAGATTTTTATGTTGTTCGATTGACGGCGAAGCAGCCGGCTAGTGCCTGAATCCCACGTATGCGTATTGCCGCGACCCGGCGGACGCCGGTCGAGCGAATCAAGGTCGAGGACGACACCGTTCGCAAGGATCTGCGCCTTGCCGTTGGCGGTCTTGCTGAGGCTGCGAAGCGCCAGAGAGAGCGTTCCCAGACTTTTTGCCACAGCGATGACCTCAGCCTGTCGCGGGGTGACCTCAATGGTGACGGTCTTGCCGACCGAAGCTTTCTGGTTGCCGTCGGTGACCTTCTGATCGATGGCCAGGATGCGGACATTGGTCAGCATCGTTTCACTGACCAGTCGGCCGTTCCGGCCGCCGCCAACCCGATGCGTAAGCAAGATATCGACACGGTCTCCGGGGAACGCGAAGCCGGCGACGCCCGTCACTGCATTGGCGCGCAGCGAGACGCCGCGCATGCCGGGATTGAGTACGGCGGCCATGAAGCCGCGCTGACCGGGCCTGACGATGCGGGCAGCAGTGATCGGCTGGCCGGCGGCAATGTGCTTGCGCACGACGACGCCGAACAAGGAGTTCTGCTTGAAGCCGCGCCGTCGAACATAGCTGCGGTGCAGCCCGCCTTCCGGCCAGGCTTGCCAGGCCATGTGGTTCTTCTGGATGAACGTACCGGCGGGCAAATTGACCTTGGCGACCAGCACGAGGTATTTCGGCTTGGCCTTCTGAGGCTTCTTGGTCTTCATCGCCTCCAACGCCTGACGCTCCGAATCAAGCCAGGTGCGCGCGAAGTAAACCGTACCGCCTACGGTAAACAATGCGGCAACGATGAGGATGATGGCGCGTGGCGACATGGGCCTGCTCCGTCTTGGTTATCCCTGGCCGATCAGGTACTGCGAAGCGATATAAAGACCGCCCGCAGAAATCCCGACGCCATAGGGAATCTGCATTTTGAAAATCGGAACGTGGCGCAGGTTCGCGACCATCGTCCCCAGTGAGTTGGTCTGCGCGGCGCGCGCTTCGGCAGCCGCCGTGCGCACAGCAAATACGAGCGCGATCACAAGCGAGCCCGCCAAGGTAATGACAAAGAGCGTGATCAAATGATGCGGCGCGGCCCACAGAGACACGGCCGCCATCAATTTCACGTCACCGCCGCCCATCGCCTTCATGGCGAAAAACACAAATCCAATAACGAATACGACCGCGGCGAAACCGAGCGCATACATCCAGGCTATGGGCTGGGCCGCAGTCATGACGTGAGCTGGATAAAGAGCAGCGATCCCAATCACCAGGTGATTGGGGATGCGAAACTCACGCAAGTCGTCCACCGCGGCGGCGATCAACAGTATCGCCAGCACCGCGATCACGACCCCGTTTATGAGCGTGCTCGAGACCATCGTTTTCTTGCCCCGGCGGTCGATGCGGTTAAGGGCCGAATGACATGGTTGCCCATGCTCCGACCTTCTGTTTGGTTCAACGTTTTCGGGCGGCTATCCAGCGCCGATTTCGATCCTTGCGGAGCGTGTCGGTTGAGCTGGCGCAGTCGCCCGATTCTTCATGGTCTTCTTAGTCTTTCGGTTTGCGGCTGGCTGCGGTGCCGGGACGAACCCGGCACCGCGCACCTGCAACAAAGTCCCGTTTTACGGGGTCTTGGAAGCGCTCACCGCGCCGTCCAACTGACTGGACACCGTGGAGAACATGGCTTTCAACGAGCCACCCATCGCCTCGAGGGCGACGATGCCGGCCACCGAAACGAGGGCCGCGATAAGGCCGTACTCAATGGCCGTGGCACCGGACTCGTCGGTGATCAGGCTGCGAAAAGTCTTCAACATGGCTTGCACCTCCTGCTCTGAAGCCTATGGCCGGCATAATCGCGGCGATAACTTAAGAAACCCTTAAAGGAAAGAACGACCAAAGCACTGTAAATCAAAATAATATGAGAACGATATTCAAATAGAAAAATTCATTAAACTTTTCTTATATTCAATATTACGCAAATATAATTCGTTAATTTCGTAAATTTTCCTACTTCCTATAAAGAAATTCCATTCCGATATAGCAATCAATATCAAGCAAAAGTATCAACAACACTATACGATAATATTATTGAGAGTAGCTACAATAATTGTACAAATTGTCTAAAATGTTATCTAAATATATATTGGAGTATAGTAATGTGTCTGCGTCAAAAAGATCACCTATTTGATTTGAAAATTTACGATTTGTTCAGCATCCCGCACGAGAATGCGCGGCCACTTATAGTCTTTTTGTGAGCCACTAATACCTCAAGGTGACCCACATGCTCATTTCTCGCTGGTTACGTTCGCTTCGATCGTTGGCGCGCGACACACGCGGCGCCAGTGCCGTTTTCGTCGCCGCGGCGATCATCCCGCTCATCGGGTTCGTCGGCCTCGGAACCGATGCTGCGCGTGGGTATCTGGTGAAAGCGCGGCTCAGCCAGGCGCTCGATGCCGCCGGATTGGCTGGCGCCCAGAACGCTCACGATCCCACCATGTTGAACCAAGACATCCAGATGTTCTTCAACTCGAACTACCCTCCTGGATTCCTGGGTTCGACGATCACAGGGCCGACATATACGTATGACGATGTGAACGACAAACTCACGGTGACCGCCAGCGCGAATGTACCGACCACGTTCATGCGCGTCCTCGGTTTCCAGAACGTCACCGTCTCCGCCTCCACCGAAGTGACGCGCAAGACGCAGTACCTCGATGTCATATTGGCGATGGACGTGTCCGGCTCGATGGGTTGGTCGGCCGGCGGCGGCTTGACGCGCCTCCAGGCTACCAAACAGTCCGCCAACGCCCTGGTGGGGATTCTTTACGGTACGGCGGAGAGCAAACCGTTGCTGAAGATCGGCCTGGTGCCCTGGAATTCGAAGGTTAATGTCTGGACACAAGGCACCACTTTCTCATCCGTCCTGACCACGACTCAGGCCGTTACGACCTTCAAGAACCCCGTCACCGGCATCAACCAATCCACGCTCTACTTTGCCAACAACTCGCCAGTGCCGCTGCTCACCTGGCCCACCACCCAGTGGCAGGGCTGCGTTTACGCCCGGTTCCTGAACGACGGCATCACGACGAACGACGCCGATATCATTGAGGGGACATTGGCGACCCCGCAGGGCGACTGGATCGCCTGGGAGCCAATCCTCGGCGAAGGCGAACCGCAGCCCGGCTCAATCTCTTGCAGCTCAGCCCCATCCGGCTGGGAGTGCACCGCGTGCCCGAGTGTCGGCATAACCCCGCTCAACCAGAGCAAGACGGCGATCACCAACGCGATCAATGGGCTCGCCGCCGGCGGTTCGACGAACATTCCGCAGGGCCTCGCCTGGGCATGGCGCGTACTAACCCCCGCGACTCCCTACGACCAGGCAGAGCTCAACCCCGATGGCGAGCGGGTCCAGGCCATCGTGCTGCTGACCGACGGTGAGAACAACGGCTACTACGGTGACGCCTATAAAGGGATCTGGGGTGCCGGCAACCCGCAACCGAACATGGATGCACGCCTGCTGGCGCTCGCAGCCAATGTCAAGGCAGAAGGCGTGATCATCTACGTGATCCAGTTCGCCAATGGCGGCGGCGCACTGCAGGCGCTATTGAAGCAGGTCGCAACGGAAACGGGCTCGCCCTATTACCACTACGCGCCCGATCCGGCCTCGCTGAACGCGGTGTTCACCGAGATCGCGAACCATCTGTCCGAGCTGCGCTTGTCGAAGTAGATCGGCCGAAGGTCCCCGCCGCATAGAGGCGCGGCTTAAACCGACGTTAAGGCGGTGCTGGCACATTGGTGCATCAGCACCGCCTTTTTCTTGCATGGACCGGCAGAGAAACTTGCGATGAGCGCCGTCAGCACCAGTCTCGATCAGCCCTTTGGGCGCCTCCGCCGAATGGCAAACGACTTCGGCGCGGCCTGCCTGGTGGCGCTTCGCGAGCACCGAACCTATCTGGCCATTATTGTAGCCTATGCACTCGCCTGCCTGGGCACCGGTTGGCTCGCCGGGACAAGCAATATTGTCAGCATCCGGTTTTACGCAGCCCCGTTCGTTCTTCTCGTGGCGGTGTTCTGCGGCACTTTCATCATCGGCCATGCGGCCTGGATGGCGGTCGTCGTGCGGCCGCAGCACTCGCTCTTTGCCGCCATTGGCCAGGACCTGAAGACGCGGGTCCTGACGCCCCGAAGGATTGCCGGCTTTCTGGTCGCCTCGGCCCTTGCCCCGCTGTTTTTCTCCACCTTCGGATCATTCAAGCGGATGATCCCGCTGCTCAATCCCTTCGCCTGGGACCCCAACTTCATGGATTGGGATCGCTGGCTGCATTTCGGAGAGCATCCGTGGCGGCTCTTGCAGCCGCTGCTCGGCACACCGATCGTCACCAGCGGCACCAGCTTTGCCTATAATCTTTGGTTCTTCGTCCTCTTTTTCACCTTCATCTGGCAGGCGATGGGGACCAAGCGTCCAGAGCTGCGGATGCAGTTCTTGATCGCCTTTCTTCTGACCTGGGTCGTATTGGGAACGGTTCTGGCGACCCTGCTGTCTTCCGGCGGGCCGGTATACTACGGGCGCATTACCGGGCTTGCGGATCCCTACACGCCATTGATGCAGTATCTCTACGCCGTCCAGGAGCGCTTCCCGGTTTGGGCGCTCGCCGTCCAGGAGAAGCTGTGGCTCACCTACAAGGCTGGCGGGGTCGATTTCGGTTCTGGGATTTCCGCAATGCCGAGCCTACATGTCGGCACGTCGGTGCTGTTTGCGCTGCTGGGCTGGCGGATCAGCCGCTGGGCCGGGATCGCCTATTCGGCTTTCGCAGCGCTGATCCTCGTCGGTTCGGTTCATCTCGGATGGCACTACGCCATTGACGGATATCTATCCATTCTGGCGATCGTCCCGATCTGGTGGTTCGCCGGCATCCTGGCCGGCAAGATATCGCCGAAGCCGAAACCGTGAGCCCCAGTTCGCACGGCACAAGAACTTGAGGGTTCTAGTCGATATCGTGCACCCGGCAGATGTGCTGTTTTTCAAACGTCCTTTGGAATGCTTGAAATCGCGCGGTGCGGAGACGCTCATATTGTCTCGGCGCAAGGACGTCACCTGCGGACTTCTGGAAGAACTCGGTTTCGTCCATCAACCGGCGTCGACCGCGCGCCGCGGCACAATTGGCCTCGCCGCCGAGCTGCTTCGCCGCGACGTTTCGATCCTGCGGGCGGCATGGCGATTTCGTCCAGATGCCATGATCGGGTTTGGCGGCATCGCGATCGCCCATGCCGGTCGGCTGCTCGGCGTCCCCTCGATCAGCTTCTACGATTCCGAAAACGCGTCTCTGCAGACGCGCCTGACCTGGCCCTTTATCCACCAGCTCTATGTACCGGACGCATATGAAGGGACAACGCCGCGGGGCCGAACCACCCGGCTCCCAGGAACAAAAGAACTGTCCTATCTGCACCCGACCGCATTCACCCCGGATCGGTCGATTGCCATTCGCAACGGCCTGGATCCGGAGGCGGACAACTTCTTTCTGCGCATCGTCGATTGGCGGGCCAACCACGATATCGGCAAAACCGGTTGGAGCGGCGAGCTTCTGAGTGCAGTGGTAGCGTATCTGGAGCAACGCGGGCGGGTCCATATTTCCAGCGAGGTTGGGCTCCCCGATCACCTCGCCTCGAAGCGCTACTCCGGCTCGATCGCCGAGGTCCATCACCTGATGGGCCACTGCCGTCTGATGGTGGGTGAAAGCGCAACCATGGCCAGCGAGACTGCCGTTTTGGGCGTACCCGCCATTTACTGCGGGCGAGATTTCCCGGGTTATGTCCGCGAGCTGGAAACGGCGGGTTTGGTCCACACCCTGCCGGCTGGGCGAAGCAAAGACCTTCTCGCCTTGATCGAGCGCTCGCTTAGCGCCCCGCCAGCCGAAGCCAAAGCCGCGCGCGACCGCTATGTGGCCGCCAAACCGGACTGGTCGCACGCCGTTATAGAGGCGATTGATAGATCAACCGCCCGACGTTCCCCGCCATACTACGGATCTAGCCTTGAGTCGCGTTGATCCGGTCCGGCGAATCATCGTGCCGACGTCGAAAAGCTTCCTTGGTGAATCCAAGGTTCCACGCCACCAGTCCGGCGATAATTCCCGGTGTGTGGCGAATAAGGTTCCAGATGGGCGCATCTCGGCTGCGTAAAGCGCGGCCGTAGATCTGAAGCACCCGCACCAACCACAGACCTAGGGAAAGCGCCGGCCAACGCACCGCAGCGTATCCAGGTACGTGCTGATGCCACCGGCGCAGCCTTGCGGCATGGCCGCCCAGGGCTCCCAGTCGTTTGAACAAATAGTCCGAACCGTTCGGAAACACGTGGGCTGTCCTGGCGGCTGGAACAAATTGCAGCCGGCCTCCCATGAGATGAAGACGAGCATGTAGGTCGCTATCTTCAGCTGCGAAAAGATCTTCCTGGAAACCATGCAACTTTGTGAACCAGTCCCTGGACAGCACCATGTTGCCGCCGGGCCCCGTCATCATGGTTCGCGGGGCGTTGTATGAATGAACCGTGCCACAGGCAATCCACCAGCTGCACCAAGCCCAGTAGTCGGCGCCGGCGGCGCAATCGATTGCGCCACAAAAGGCGACCGCCGTGCATTCGGCATCGGCAATTGCCCTCGCAAAGTTCCTTAGCCAATCTGGCGAGACTAAAATATCGCTATCGATAAAGGCTATCCAGCGGCTGCTTGATGCGGCGGCACCGGCATTTCGGGCGGCGCCCGGATACCACCGCTCGTCGGAATGTAAGACATCGACACCACGGTACCGCCCCGCGATCAATGCGCTCGGATCGTCGGTTCCGCTGTGAGCGACGATGATCTCAGCCGGCGTTACCGTCTGCCGATGAAGCGCATCGAGCACGTCCATCAAATGCGGATCGTGGCCATGCGACGGAATGACCACGGAAATAGAATTCGATCCGGGCGCTGCGGTCATGCGCCGATACCGGAAGGCTCGGGAAATGACTGCCAGCGCCCTGGCAAGCGGCCCGTGTTTTCCAGGACCCGGCCTGCGAGCGCTGGAAGATAGTGCCGCGCATGAACCGCGAAGGCCGAGAGGGCCGCCGGGTTGCGAAGACCGCCGCCGCGCCGAATGATGGCTTCCGCCAAAACGCCGGCGGTTTGACGCTTGAGCCAGGTTCGCCGACGGGGTTCCGCCTCAACGTCGAGCGCCACCATGTCGTCCAGGGCGGCGACGCTCTCGGCGATCAGTCCTGGCGTGGCGGTGCGACCGAGAAAGTAGATATCGAGAAACCCGTCGAGGCGTCGGGCAAGCTCCGTCGGCAGATCGGCCGCCATCGATCGCCCGGCGATTTGACGGGCATTGGCGTGTTGCAATGCCTTCTTGTTCGCTGAGATGTTTCCGGCATGCATCCGGTAGTCGATCAGCGGCGCGCCGAGCGAGGCTATGCGGCCGGCCCGTGCAAGGCGCGCGATCAGCTCGAAATCTTGTGCGACCGGCAGGTCCTCTTCGTAACGGACCGGCGTGCCGTCCGGAAGCGTGGCCCGAAAGCAAATCGACGGATGGGGCATAGGCGTACGAAACCGCGACAGCCAGCGCGCGGCAAACGAATCCATCGGGTTGATCTTGGTGTAGAGGACCTTTCCGGAATGATCGATCGCCCGATAGCCCGACCCGACCATAAGATGGTCGGGATGCATCTCCAGAAAGGAGAACTGGTCGGCCAGTCGGTTCGGAGCACAGATATCGTCGCCGTCGATCCGAGCGATGATGGGAGCGCGCGCATGTCGCAAACCGATGTTGATTGACGCCGTCAGACCTCGATTGTCTTGGTTGGTGACGATCTTCACCCTGCGATCCTCAGCCGCCGCCTTGGCGAGCATTGCCGGCGTTTCATCGGTTGACCCGTCGTCGACGACCAGGAACTCAAATTCGTGGAAAGTCTGTCGCAGTACTGAATCGATTGATTTCCGCAGATAACCCGCGCCGTTGTAGACCGTCATCACGACGGAGATTTGAGGTGGCGATGGATGGCGCATTAGGCCGCCCTCTCAGCCAAATCCCGATAGAGGTCGAGATAGTCGACTGCGATCTTGTCCCAGTCGTATAGCTCCACAGTCTTCTGCGCCCCGGCCGTGAGACGTTGTCGGAGATCGCTTTCATCAAGCACGCGGCCAATGACGGCCGCCATACGCTCCGGTGCGGCCGCAGGGCAGAGCAGGCCATTTTCTCCATCGCTGATGGTCTGTTCCAGCCCCCCGACGGCGCTGGCGACGACGGGCAGGCCTGCCGCCATCGCCTCGATGGCCACCAAGCCGAAACCCTCGCTGAGCGACGGCAGCGCGAAGACATCGGCCGCTTTGTACAGGTCGATCACCTGGTCCGATGGGAAAGCCATTGAACATCCGGCGTCGCCCAGAAGTGCCGGCAATATGTGGAGGTCATCCGCCACGCGCTCTTGGCGCGCGAGTTCGCACATCTCACCCTGCTCGCCCCCGAGAATGACCCAGGCAATGTCCCGCTCTTCGCGTCGCAAAGCGGCAAGTGCCGGCGGGATGAAGCGATGGCCCTTGGCCGGCCGATTGCTGCCGACGGTCAACACGAGCGGTTTATCGACTGGCAGGCCAAATGCTCTGCGGACCGCGTTGCGGTCGGTATTCCGACCTCGAAACCGTTTGATATCCACACCGTTTGGAATGTATCGGATACGATCTGCCGGCGCCCCCATTTCGCGGTAGCGCACCTCCATCTGTGGAGAGATCGCGGTCAAGCTGCTCGCACGTCGGGCAAGTGCTTTGATCCGCTCATCGTGTTCGGGCCGCAAACGGAAGCCATGCCCGCTGCCGCAATCCGTTTCAATATCGGCGCCATGCGCCGTCATCGTCACCGGAATGCCCATGGCTGCCAACGCGTCATGCGCCATCCACCCAGCTGGATAAAGCGAATGAATGTGCCAAAGATCGAAGCGATGGCGTCGCTGGTGCGCCTGTACAGCGGTGCTGACCGGCCAGCGCGGTCCAACGGGACCCGTCGGGTCGCGATCGAATTTTGGGTTCGGGGGAAGCGGCAAGGCGCGATAGGGAAATTCGGCATTGCGGAGAGCGCGATATTGTTTCCAGCGCGTCACAAGCCGAACTTCGCAGCCCGCCTCCAACTGAGCGCGCAAAAGCCGGTCCACCACGATCTCCAGCCCACCGATCGAACGCGGTAGGGCCGAGAAAGCGAGATGGGCGATACGAAGCGGTTGGGACGACATGGTCACGCGCCAACGCGGGCATGGGCGACGCTGCCATCAGCAGGAATCGGCGACGCGGCGTGGTCAGGGACCCCCAAGCGCCGATTGCGGTCCGCACCCGATGCCGGTCTCATCAGTGGGTCATTTCCTGAGCAGCAGGCGCTCATGATTCTCGCCTATTTGGATGAGTTCTACTGAAGTGAATTTTTCGGAAAGAACGGCCCTGCCATTGGTATCCTTGCGAATGTCCAAAATAACCACACCATTGTCCGATAGCGTAGCGTAAGCATCGTTCAAGTAAGTTTCGACCGGATAGTGAAATCCCCATGAAATTAGGGAAACGATAACATCGAATTTTGTGTCTTTAGGAAAATCAACTGAATCTATATCGAAAGTAGAGATCTTGTTTTGCGGCACAGAATTCGCGGTCAAAAATTTCTTCGCCAAAATCAATGAATTATAGAATGCACCTTTACCGTGGTATCCATAGTATACTTCCCTAGAGACCCCTTCTTTATCCAATAGGAATATATCAATTTCCGATGGGATATAATGATTGAATATCAAAATATCTATTCCACCGATGCCGCACCCAATATCAAGAATTTTTTTGGCATTCTTTGGAAGTAAATCTCTAAACGTATCAAATTCACTTTGCATATCGATCGAATACAATTGAGAGATTTCATCTTTTCTAGATGCTTCAATCACCTTGAGCAAATATCTATCGTAGACGCCGCCTAGATTAGCACGTCGAAAATATCTATTTAGCGATCTTTGATAAGATGTTCTCTGCAGTAGGATATAGTAATACGCATCGTCAGGAATATTAAAACACTGTATGATGTCATCTACATTGTATTCTGATTTTGTAATCTGGTTCATATGCAAATACTGCGGCTATTTGGTTGGAAAAGTTGAATTCGGTTGTTTGACGTGGTGCACACGCCTTGCGACGATAAGAGACCGTGGATCACTCCGCTTGAACACTTCGGTGATCGGTTGATTGGACAGCGCCATCGCCTAGCGCCAACCAGCGATCAAGGAGGTATCAATCCCCAAGGCAACTCTGGCGAACAGCCAGTTTAGAATGCTCCACACAAGGATTGCGCCGACTAGAGCCAGTGCTGCCCCCGCCGCCCCGAATGGCCCGATCAAAACAAGACCAAGTCCTAGTTGGACCAGTAACATCAAGCCCTGCACCAAGATGCGTAGCCGCATCGCCCCTGCCATGGTCAGCAAAAGCGCCGCCTGCCCAGTGCCGGCGCTCACTAGCTGAGCCATTCCGATCCAGAGCACCAAGTGGGCGTTTACGAGGAACTCACGGCCAAATGCCGAGAAGATAAGCGGGGCAAGCAAAACCAAACCCAGTACGACGATTGCCGTGACAACGGTGGCAAATCGAGTGGCGAGGCGAAAAAGGTGGCGGATGCCATCCAAATCCCGCTCCTCCCAACGCGCCGCTATACGGGGAGCCAACGGCATTGCGAGCGCTTCGTTTGCGATCAGCATGATTGGCACAAGTCGCGCAACAGGCTGGAAAAGCCCCGCCTCTGCCGGTCCGGCCAACCAACCGAGAATTAGCGTGTTGGCCTCAGTGCCAATGATGCCCAACACAAAGATAGCAAGAAACGGAGCGGCGGCCCGCCCCCAATGCCGTGATTGAACCTCGGTGATTTTGGTCGGTGCGAGTGTCCGGACACTCCTGGCCAGGCTGATTGCCGCCAACAACGCCGCGAGGCACGCCGCAGCTAGCACCAGAGTCATAAAACCGACCGTCGAAATCGAACTGCCAAAGAAAAGCAGTCCTCCGACGCAGCCGACAATGATGACCGGGCGCAACAGGTCGTTTGGAACCTGCGCTGAGAGAATTCGCCCAAACCCCTGAAGCACACCGCGAAGATAAATCAACGCCGCAAGTGGAAGCACCAAGACGGCGGCGATCGCGATCTCAAACCGAAAATGAACCCCAAACAGTCCGGTCCACAGTGCAAGCGCCGCAATGGCGCCGCCGGCGACGAGTGAGGCGATGATCACCGCCAGACCTGAGTACCGAAGAAATCCTCGCAGGGTTATCCAGTCTGCGCGCGCAGACAGGCGGGCAACCTCGCGAACAGCAAGCGGCCCGAATCCCAGCATCGCAACAGTGGCCGCGATCGTTGCGATCGATAGTGCGACCGCGATCGTGCCATAGCCTTCGGGCCCGAGCAGGCGCGCGGTCAAAACAGCTTGAAGAAACAACAGCCCCAATGCCGCGACCCTGATAGCAATGCTCAGCAAGGACCCTCGGGCGATGGGGCCGCGACCGAGAGAAGCCAGAGAACGCGCGGAATTCTCCAGCTTCACGACGGGACTATGCTCCGCCCGAAGCATCATTTCGCCCGCCTGCCCCGCTGCCGAAAGCCCGCCAGTTCATGGCGCACCTGGTCTTCGTTGAATTTGCGCTTGCCTTCCTTTGTCTGGGCGGCTCCGTCCGCGCCTCGTCCCAGATCGAGCTCGACTTGGGTGACTTTCTGCAGGGCAATTTCGATGAGCTGCCGGTTGAACCCGATGAGGTCGGCGAGCATGCCGAACAGAAGCGTGATGAAGCCGATCACCAGCAAGACACCGCCGAGGACCAGGGATTGAATGTGCCCCCCGCCGCTACCGGCAAAGTAAAAGTACAGAAACCGAAAGATCGGCAGCGCGCCGACCAGGACCAGCGTCATGCCGATAACGAAGAAGACCCGAAGCGGCTGGTACATGGCGTACATGCGGGCGATCGTGGCCACGGACCGGCTGAGGAAGTGTGGAATGGAGCGAAACAACCTGGAGTCCCGTGTCTTGGGGTTCGTCTCGATCGGTACGGAGGCGACGCTCAGGCGTTTTGAACCCGCCTGGATCAGCATCTCGATCGTGTAACTGAACGAGGACACGATGTTGAGCTGCAGCGCCGCCTGGCGCGAGATCGCGCGAAAGCCGCTTACGGCATCCGGCACGGTGGTTTGCGACAGGCGCCGGACCAGCGCACTTCCCAACAGCTGCAGGCCCTTCTTTGGGAGGGAGAAATGGGGATTGGTTCGCGCCCCACGGTTGCCGACGACGATGTCGGCATTGCCGTCGAGGATCGGCTGGATCAACTTCGGGATATCGGCGCCGCAATACTGATTATCGGCGTCCGTGTTCACAATGATTTCGGCGCCCGCCTTTAGGCACGCCTCAACGCCGCTCCGAAAGGCCCGCGCCAATCCCTTGTTCATCGTGTGCCTGACGACATGCTCGACGCCAAGTTCGCGGGCCAGCTCAGCCGTTCCATCGCTGGAACCGTCATCGATCACCAAGAGTTCGACGCAATCCACACCGTCGATCGAACGCGGAATATCGCGGATCGTCTGCGGAAGGGTCTCTTCCTCATTGAAGCAGGGGATCTGAACGATCAGTTTCATTCAGTTGATGCCGTTCTGTTCGCCCGATCCCGCAGTTTGGCGGCGATGCTCGGGGTGATCAGCCGGGTCGCGCGGCGGCCAGCAGAACCGGCCGATGCGAGGCGAAGACGGATGCACCTCAGATTAGGTCTGCGAGGGTTAAAATTGGCTTTAACGGCTTGATTTTAATGACTTAAGGGCCGGTGCGCCGAGAAACGGCGCCCGAAGCGGATAATTCCAGGCAGCGATCGATATGGCCGGTTGTTACGAGCCGATCTCGGCTTACCGTGCGGCACCGGTTTGAGAAACCTGCGGTGTCAACCGTATCAACGCACGACCCGCAACCTTGGCCATGGGCGTTACGACGATCGAGCGCAACAGCCCCCGCGCCCTCATGTCCCGCCATACATTGTCGGGGAACCAGGCATAAACAGAAAAGCCGGCCCGGAAATGGGCCTCGACCAGCGGGCGAAACGTCAAGAAGTCGTCGCGTAGCGGTTCTGCGATCCGAATATCGCCACGCTCGAAAAGTCCGGTGAACTTCGAAATGTGTTCGACCACCAGGAGCGAGCGCGGTTCGATCAGTGGCGCGACCTGTGCTGAGACCTGGACCCCGATCGCGCGTTTGGCGAAGGAGCGCGGGACATCGTAGGTGAACGCAATCATGCCCGCCCAGGCAAGCGAGACGATCAGTCCCGCCACGGCGAATTGGGCAACCATGGTCCGCGCCGGCAGCCGAACGACAAGTGTGCCGACAACCAAGGCGAACACCACGCCGGCCAGCACCAAGGGTCCCGTAAGCAGGACGGTTTCGGCGCGCGCGACCGGCAAAACGAATAGAGGCGCGACTGCGAACAAACCGCCCAGCAGCAGGATCGAGGATGCCGTACCTAGTCGAAAACCGAGCCGACCTCCGGCCGCCTTCCGCGCCAAATCACGCAAGGCGAAAGCGGTGAGGATTGAGGTGAATGGCAGCACCGGCAGGAGATATCTCAGATTCAGGCCCATACCCCCATGCCAGGCGAAGTAGCCGTAGGCGCCGATATAGGTCACCGGAACGAACAACAGCATGACCAGCGGCAAGGTGAGGGCCCTGGTGCGGAACAGAGCGTAAATCGGGATTGCCAGCGACGCGAGGTAGGGGCAACTCTGCAACAATGATTTTTTCAATCCACCGAAATAGACCATCCCACCGCCCGGCCCGCGGGACAAACCACCTTCGGCAATGCCCAGATCGCGAACTCTGAGATCGACAACCAGTTGATAAAGACCCCCGGCCAATCGGGCCGCCGAAATCCGAATCTCAGGAACCAGCAAAAGCGCGCCAACCGCGGCGCATAGGCCGATTGCGGTGGTCCATCGGTGATCCCGCCAGAACGTCGGAAGACGCGGCCGCGTCAACAACCAAAGCCCAGCCGTCACTGCGACGCCGATCGCGACAACCGGGACATAGGACGACACACTGATCCCCGACCCTGAGGTCCCACCGTAAGAAAAGGGATTGGCGACGCCGAACTTGATCTGATTGACAAGCGCCAGTGAAACCAACCCCGGCAAGGTGGCAAGCCCCACCGCTACGGCCGGCCAGGAGCGCGGCGGCCGGGCAAGCAACAGGGGAATGATCAGCGCCGGCAATACGAAGATCACGTCGACGCGCACGCCGACCCCAAATCCGACGACCACTCCCGCAGCGGCCGCCCAAGCGGTGGCGGTTCGTCGCTCTGGCGCCTGAAACGCGCGTAATGCGAAATAGGCCGAGACGGCAACAAACAAGGTGGCCAAGGCATGCGGCCACGCGGCCTGCGCGTAGTCCCATGAAAACGTCGCAAGGATCAGGATCAGGCATCCGGTGAGGGACAGCGATCGGTCGGAAAATGTGCGCTGGGCGAGCAGATAACAAACCCAAACCACCCCGCAGAACGCCAAGGCGTTCATAAGGAACAGGCCTTGATATCCAGCCAACTCATAGAATGGCAACGCCAATAGCGAGTGAAAAGGCGGGTATTGAGAGACCAATTGCCCGCTCTGAACGACCGTAACCGGAAGCACAAACGCGCTGGACGCGAAGTCCTGATAGCCATTCAGGATTTCGAAACCTCCGGACGCCGACAAACTCCTCACCATGAGGTGGTAGGCGATTTCATCGACACTCAGATGACCGGGCGCCACACCGAAAATTGAAAATCCCACTGTCAGCAGGCCGAGCGCGAGGATCAGCCCGATTTTCACGGTCTCCTTGTTCTGTCCTTGCGTTAGGAATCTTGCCATCGTTGGTCACCCGTGCAGGCGTTGACCGCGCCTTTCGTACAGGTCGGAATCTACACGTGGCCCGTTGTCAATTTGTAAAGCGGCCGCGAATTCGACCTGTCGGCTACGATCCGCCGCCGGGCTGACCGATCAAGCCCTCATTCCCGCTTTGGCGATCCCTGTCGCCTCGCAGGCCCCGGCTCGCCGCAGGCGATGCGGCTGGCAACCGTGGCGCCGAAATCCTCCACGACGGCGATATGGCGGCAACCGGCCGGCGCCAGCGTCCAGGTCTCAAAGCTGTGCACTGCCAGCGTTTTCGGGCGGCTCGGCCAGGCCGCGCCGGACCGCGCCAAAGCCATGACCTGAGCGACGCTGGCCGCGACCTTCCATTGTACGATCGTGACGCCCTTGTCCCACGGCCAGGTGCGTCGCGCCTCCCGGGTGAGGCGGAGACCACCCAGCCATCCCAGCGGACCGGTATCGTTGCGGGACAATATCAGGGCGCGCCCGGTCGATCCCGCCGGCAAGCCCAACGTGCGCCAGCCCGACGCGTCGACCTCGGCGCGAACGCGGACCGGCGCACCCGCGCCCAGCACCCGAACATCGAGGCTCATGCCGGCACCTCTGGCGGTCAGGTTGACGCGCACGCGGCTCCAGTCGACTGGCTCCTTCGCCCGAATGACCACGTGACGGCCGCGCCGCAATTCCACATAGCCATAGAAGCCGTCGCGGGCGCGAACCGACAGCGCCACTCGACCCGCAGCGCTGTAATAGCGCTTGGCGAGGTCCGATCCCGTCACGGCTGGATTGAATACCGCGCCGCGCGTCAGCGAACCATTGCTGGCATAAAAGAAAAACGAAAGATCATCGAAGTAAACGATGCGCGCGTCTTTCGGCAGCCCGGCCAGGACGCGCGCCGGCTGGCCCGTGTCGAGCGGCATCATTCCCCATGCCGTCATGTAGCGGGCCGTCGAGAGCACGGCGCGGCCCCCATTGGTCGCTGTACCCAGCGCGGCCAACACGGTGGCCACCGCCACCAATGCGAGCCCGATGATGCGCACGAAAAGCCCCATCGTTGAACGCATCCGGGCGCCAAACCCACGGCCCCCGCCTTCATCTCGCGGAACCACGAACAGCGCGACCGAACGCCAGGCGGCGTAGCCGGCCAAGCCCGTAGCCACGATCGCGAACGGAACGAAGATCCGTTGGAACAACTCCGCAGGGTATCGCGGCAATATATAGGCGAGGCTGGCGACAACGAGGCCAAGGACAAGTCCACCCAGAACCAGCAAAGCGCGGCGCCGGCCGGATTCGGCAATGGCCAGACCAAGCACGGCCAAGGCAAGCACCGCCGCACCGCCGCGCTCGACAAGCCAAGGCCGAACAGCCCACCACGCCGAACGTAGATTGCGTTCGATCCCGGCTCTGAGCTCGCTCGATCCATCGTCGTGGAGGCCCAGATAGGCCAACGCCGGGCGGTCGATGAAGTAACCGGCAAGGATCGGCGAGGCCAAAGCAACCAACCCCAAGGCGACGACAATCCAGCCGCGCCGGTCATTCCAGGCAACGAGCGCAGCGTAAAGGACGAGCGTGGCCGCAGCGTAGATCCGGCCTATCGGGTGCATCCAGACCATCGCCAGTATCAGCAGCGGCAGCAGCGCGGCGAGGCCGCGTGGCCGTGCTATCGCAGCCGCCCAACTGAGCATTGCAAGGCCGAGCGTGAGCGTGCTGGGCACGATCCAATGCAGACCGTGATATCCGGGATAAACACCGAAGGCCAACAATGCCAGTGCCATACCGGCCGGTCCGGGCCCGAATGCGGCGTAAAGCAACCAGGTGACGGCGCAGGCGATCAAGATGGCGCCGGCGACCGAAAGGATGTTGATTGCCAGCGAATAGTTGACGCCCAGTGACCGCATTCCGGCCAGGGCCACCGAATGAAGGATATGATACTGAAGCAGTGCCCGTTGGTGGGTCAGCGTTCGTTGACGGGCAACCTTCTGCGACAGACCGGCGCTCAACTCGACTTGGCGATGCAGGTCCGCCAGGGCCGGGCAGCGCTGGCGCGGGCAGGCGCGCAACTGCTCGGCCTTGGCAATATAGACATAGGCGTCGGTGGTCCCTGGCGGCACCGGCCGTGCCACGATGGGCCCCAATATCAAGCCAACCTGGACGAACATATAGAGGGCGAAACCGGCGGCCAGCACGACCGCGGCCGGATGCATCCGGCTCCGCAACGGCGTGCCGACGGTCGTGATGCTGCGGCTGGAATTCGGCGTCTGCTCGTTCATCGACCGCTCGCGGTGGTTCGCCCTCCGCCGCGGAGCCTGGAACAGGACCTTCAGGATCGCTCGCGCCGGCCCCTATTGATACTCAAATCCGGGCCGGTTTTCACGAGCTACATTCGCAGCGTCTCGCGGCTCGTACTGAATCCGATAGGCTAGCCGTGAGCGCTTTCGGCAAAATCGTTCCGCGGGGCGAACACAAAGAACCGGCTGGCGGCAAAACCAAAGGCCGGCATTATGAGCGCCACCACGGCAACGGCAATGCGATAGTCGCCGCCCGCTCGCTGTGTGATGACCCATACGATCATCTGGCCAAGCGCGAGCGAAAGTGCCGCGATCGCAACGAAACGCGGGAAATATCTGGCATGGGCGCCTTCGCATTCGAAGGTCCACCGATGGTTACCGAGATAGGTGACGAGCACGGCAATAAGGAAGGCGCCGAAATTAGCCGTCAGCACCGGAACCGCAGCAAGTTCCACCATGGCCACCACCGCGAGTACGTGCGTCACCGTGGCCGCCAGGCCGACGGCGCCAAATCGCGCTGCTTGGAACATGACATTGCTCATTGGCCGCTCCCATCGTTCCACTCAAAGCATCGTTCAGTTCTGCGGGCAGAGCCGGCATCGCCAACCGTCCACAATCGCGTTCCGGTCTTTTGGAGCGCAAACCCTAGGGTTTGCGAACCGGGCCTCGGCACCGCCCATCGGGATAGTGGCTCGATTCTAGGGTTCCAGGCTTAACGATTCGTCTACGGGCAATTGCAAGAATCATTTTGTATCAAGCAATTAAGTCAAAACCGGTGAATTGCCGAGATCAGCCAAGATCGCCCTGATTCGCGCGCAAACACTCACTCCCGGCGGTCCCGGGCGGCCTCGCGAAATGCCTAAACCGATCCTTAATGCCCGCTGAGCGATAAAACTCCTGAGGATTTTGGCGCGAAAGAGACGTCGGGCGATGGCTGAGAATGAGTCCTGATCCAAATACCGCCGCAGCCGGGCTAGCCGCCACGAAGCCGGGCACGACACGCCGGCTGTCAATTCATTCGGCCCTAAGCGTCATTTCCAACGCGGTCCTGCATCACCGATGGTTTGTCGCCTTGGTGGTGCTATTTGTCGCGGCGGCCGTATTCGTCGGCCTGGTTACCGGCAACTCCAACATTGTCAGCATCCGGATCTATAGCGACTCGCTTGTGTTGCTGATTATCCCCTTCATCCTGGCCGCGGTACTCGGTCACGCGATCTGGATGATGATATTCGTGCGTCCAAAAGGTGCCCTCGCACCGGCGCTCTGGGCGGATTTCAATCGCCGGTTCTTGCAGAAAGAGCGCATTGCAGGATTTCTGATCGTTTTTCTGCTGGTGCCATTGTTCTTCAGCGCATTTTCGTCATTCAAACGAATGATCCCCTACCTGAACTTCTGGACCTTGGACCCAACGTTCCGGGATTGGGACAAGTTCCTCCATTTCGGCCGCCATCCGTGGGAGTTGACGCACGCAGTCCTCGGAACGCCGCTGATGACGACGGGCGTCAATTTTTTCTATCACGCTTGGCTTTTCGTTATGTTCTTCACGCTGATCTGGCAGGCCTGGAACATCAAGCGGCCGCACCTTCGCATGCAGTACTTCGTCAGCTTTGCCCTGATGTGGATCATCATCGGGACGGCAATGGCGATCCTGCTCAGCTCGGCTGGGCCGGTCTATTTCAGCAACGTGACGGGGGTATTCAACCCTTATCTCCCCTTGATGTCGCGGCTCTACGAGCTGCACCAGACATCACCGGTTTGGGCTTTGGACCTGCAACAGACCTTGTGGGCCAACTACGCCGCCGGCAGCACGGCCCTGAAATCCGGGATCACGGCAATGCCAAGCATGCATGTTGCCGCGTCCGTTCATATGGCCTTGCTTGGCTGGAGCTATAATCGGTGGGCAGGGATCGGTTTTACGGCTTTCGCCATCATCATACAGATCGGCTCGGTCCACCTTGGCTGGCATTACGCAATCGACGGCTACGTCTCAGCGGTCCTTGTCGTCCTGATCTGGTACGGGGTGGGACGGGTGATGCGAGGCTCGAAGCGCCGGTCTTGAGCGTCTGAGCCCATAGTCCGCCACAACTGAACTCGGACCAAGGCGGCACATCGTTACGGATGGCCGCGTCGAACCTTGTAAATGTCGAAATACGATCCTGTTTTCAGCAGCGTCATGTGACGAGGCGCGGGGTTGCCCCGATTGTTCATCCGGAACACGACTACGTAATCGAACATATTCGGCCAGAACGCCCAGTAATAGTGGCGCCCGCGAGGATCGCGGCGGGCGAACATTCGGTCGGCCCAGCCCCTTTCCGCACCCCGGCGCAGGGCATGGTCGGGCACGGGATTGCCGTAGGGCGTGTTCATGTAGCGGTACCGTTGGGTGACGATCAGGGGCTGCTTTTCCGGATCGGTGAACAATGTCGGCATATAGACCGACTGGTCGATCACCGCGTAGGCCGCGGAGTGATGGTGCACGCGCCAGAAGATTGTTCTTCGCTCCGGCCCGTGCGGCAAGTTTCGCGCCGCGAGAAGGCGAGTGCCCGGCGGGACCACCTCGGCAAATGCCGCGCGGAGCTCCGCAATTTGCTTGTCGTGCACACGGACGATGCCCACGGTGGAAACCACCCGCATGGCGATCAGCGCCGCACCCATTATGAGAAGCAGATCGGTCAGCATGCTCTTGCGCCGTTCAAAATCAGTGCTGGCGATCGCGATGGCGACGAGGACCGGCGGCGTTCGGAAATCGGCACCCCAGGAACTGAACAACCAGTTCGGCATCGCGAGCATGGCCGCCAACAACACCAGGAGCGGCACCGTCATGCGTGCATCGAGGCGGATCGATCGCGAAAGCAGCCCTCCAACGAGCAACACCACCAGGAACAGCAACGTGGCCACACCGACACCCTGGATTTGAAACAGCACCATGCTGACCCACGCGGATATCTTCGATCCGCTGCCGCTGTACTGGGTGACGCCCGATCCTGCGCCAGCCGCGGTCATCATCCACAGCATCATCGGAACGACGAATTGCGCGCCGCCCTGCGCCCATTCCACGAAGTGCCGCTTCAGCGATTTTTCGCGCCAATCGCCCATGCTGCGGCCGAGCTCAAACCCGCCGATCGCCAGCGCGTACACGCCGAACGCAAACATGTGAGCGAAGAAAAGGCCCAACGCGGCCAGCGCAAAGACCGCCGCGCGCCGATGCCAGCTCCATCTTTCACGGGCCCAGATCCAGCCGGCCAGCGCAAACAATGCAAGGCCAGCCCCGAACAGATAATTCAAGAACCCCCAGGCAAGTACGTGGTTGTAGACGATCAACAACACGGCCGCCGGCCATATGCCGATCCTGCCCCATAAGACCCAGCGAAGCGCATACGCCCCGCCGATAAAGAGCAACATCGTGGCGACGACGAAGAGCTTGCCGAGGAGATATATCGGCACAACCTTGGCAAGCGGCACCAGGAGCGCATCCATCGCCAAGTTCGGCAGCAATGTCCAATGGGCGAGGTATTTCTCCTGCAACATCGGATTGTCGGCGAGGGTCGCAAGCACGTGAATGCGAGCCAGATGATTGGCGTAGTCAACCAGCGGCGGGTGGGTAGAGAGAATTATCGGCGCGACCACGGCGAGGATGGCAACGGCATGGAGGATCATGAGCTGACGCGCTGTGAGCCGTATTTCGCGCGCGCCGTCGGGCGCCGAAAACGCCGTTGCGATGCGCGCGATCATCGGGTCATTCTCTCCACTGCGTCACCCCGCGTCGCGAGCGCACCAGGGTGGAAATCCTGATGCGATGCCGTATTCCAAACGCTGCCGCTTGCCCGCACTGGCTCAACACCGCTTGCGGGCCAGCATCAGCAGGGATACGCCGATGGGCATTGGAACAGAGCCGATCAAGCGGCGCTCGAAAGAGAATACGCGGCGCAGCAACGCGTTTGCGATACGGCCGGGAAGCCGGTCGTCGTCTCGTTTCGAGCCAGTGATCCGGCGCACAAGGCGTACCGCTAGGATGATCGGAAAGAGAAGTGTGTTGTAGTAGCTCACCATGATGGGATCGAGGCCGGCATCGCCGGCCACTTTCATTAGCCGTCGCTTGGTGTAGCGGCGCTTGTGGTGCCGTTGCTCATCATGGTTGGACCACAGGAACTTGTAGGCCGGCACAGTCAGAAGCAGATATCCGTTCTCGTGCAGCGACCCGGCCAATGCCTTCAGGCAAGCGACGTCGTCGTCCAGATGCTCCAGCACGTCGAGCATCACCGCCAGATCGAACTGTTCCTGGGCGAAGGGCACCTGGTCGGGCAGGCTCCCGCGACGGATCTCAAAAAGGCCTTTGCTGGAGGCGGTTGCAAGCGCGGCATCGTCCGGCTCAAAGCCGCCAACCGAGCCGAAGCGCGATAGCATTGCGAGATTCCCGCCAGTGCCGCAACCGGCCTCCAATATCCGGGCTGGCCGGGGCAGACCCGCACACTGCCGGATAATGTCGGCAATGATGCGCCGCCGGCTTACGAACCACCAGTGCCGGTCTTCAATTTCGCCCATTCGGGCGTAGACCTGTGGTTCCATGACGCTTCCTCAGGGGGTGTGTCTTCAAAGCCGGCGCGTGCGCGCACCAGGTACAACGGTCGGGCTTTCACTTCCGTGTAGATGCGCCCGACATATTCACCAATGATGCCGAGTGTCAGCAGGTTGATGCCGCCCATGAAGAGCAACACCACCATCAGCGAGGCATATCCGGGAACGTCGGCGCCATAGATCATCGTGCGAACGATCAAGAAACTGGCATAGACCAAGGCGGCAAGGAACACCGCAGCGCCGACATAGCTCCAGATCCGCAACGGTACCGTGCTGGCCGAAGTAATGCCGTCGAGGCCGAAGTTCCACAACCGCCAAGGCGACCATTTGGACGTCCCGTGAGCGCGCGCTTCGCGCGTGTAGTCGACCCGCGCCTGACGGAATCCGACCCAGGCGAATAGCCCCTTCATGAAACGGTTGCGTTCCGGCAGTTGGCCCAACGCCTCAACGACGCGGCGATCCATCAGCCGGAAGTCGCCCGTGTCGGCGGGGATCTTGACCTCGGCCACCATGTTGTGGATGCGATAGAACCAACCGGCCGTGGCACGTTTTGTAACCTTGTCGGTCTCGCGCGACGATCGGGTCGCGTAGACGACCTCATGGCCGTCGAGCCAGCGCGCGAAGAGTTCGGGGATCACCTCAGGCGGGTCTTGCAGGTCGCTGTCGATAGGGACGACCGCAGCGCCGGAGGCGTGATCAAGACCAGCCGTCAGCGCCAGATCCTTGCCAAAGTTTCGGCTGAGGCTGACGATTCGGATGGCAGGATTTCGAATACGCTCGATTTGGAGCTTTTCAAGCGTGCTGTCGGTTGAGCCGTCGTCGACACAGACGATTTCATACGAACGCCGCAAGGGTGCCACGATGCTTTCCACGACCGGCTCAACCCGGGCGAAGAAAGCTTCCAGGCCGTCCTCCTCGTTGAACATCGGAACGACGATTGAAAGAACGATGTCGGTGTCGTCAGCCACTGGGCGCAGGTCCTTACGGAGCCTCGCAAACTGCCCCGTTTTCTAGGAATACCAATGGCTTCACTCTAGGTGGCTGTGGTTAACGATTGGTTGAATTGCCGTCAGGCACCATCGACCAATATCGGCCCTTCATGGTACCGCAGCGAGAGGCAGGACAAGCCTCCATCCAGGCATGCGGCCTGAACCGTGGAGACTGGTTGAACGGCGTAATTGGCCTGCGACAAGAGCTCCGCCGTGCGCGGATAACCATCCGCCAGCAAAACCCGATCATTTATCCGAACCGCATTTGCCGCCGGTGCCTCGCCGGCCGCCGTACTCAATACCCTAAACCGTTTGAAACACTCCGCTTTCGCCAACTGAGGGCTCACCAGGATGGTCTCCCCATCCAGCAGGCTGCAGTCGGATTTCAGATGCAGGACACCGGCGGGAAGCGGCACGGTTTCGACTACATACCCCCATGTGCTGAGAATTTTCGCCAGCGCCTCGATTCCTGCCCTGTCGGTGCGGGAGGAGAGACCGACGAACACGCCAGTCTCGGTCACCAGAATATCTCCGCCATCAACGGTCCCACCCGGCGGCAGTGTCTTCACTGACGCAAACGCGTCCCGCAAAGCCGGTTCGATCGCAGCGGCTTCTCCGAACCGGGACGGCGCACCCGGGCGCAAAACGATCGCGCCTTCCGGCAAACAAAGCGCCGCGTCCTCGACAAAAACCGAATCCGGATAGCCTTCGAGCGCTGGCAGCGTCCGCACCTCAAGTCCGGCTCGCTCGAGCGCCGCGACATAGGTGGCGTGCTCGGCCCGAAAAGCCGAGTAATCCGGCGGCGGGCCGTCGTTGCTGCGAAGGCCGACGACGACGCTTTCAGCCGGCCACCGTACGATCGCGTGGCTGAATCGGTAGGAAAACCCGTTCCGGTGATCAGCCACGGCCTAACTCACGACTTCTGCACGCCTTCGGGCTCGACATAGCGCATACGCGGTGTGTAGCGCTCCAGTGAGGAATATTGGTTCGGCCAATCCACCACGTGATCCTGATCGTAGGCCGCGTGGCGGGTGAAGTAAGGGTCGTAAAGTTGCCCCCGCGCCATGACGCAAAGATCGGCCCGTCCCGCGGCCAGGATTGAATTCACATCCTCCCATGACGAAACCGCCCCCACAGTCATCGTCGGGATATCAGCCTCCAGGCGTACGCGGTCGGCAAACGGCGTCTGGAAGAGGCGGCCGAAGACCGGCTCCTCGAACGAAACGGTCTGCCCGGTGGAAACGTCAACGATGTCGCAGCCATGGGCCTTCAGCATTCGGGCGATCTCGACCGCATCCGCAGCTTCGATGCCACCCTGTGCCCAGTCGGTCGCAGAAATACGTACGGAGATTGGCTTGCCCTCCGGCCAAGCCGCCCGGACCGCATCGAAGACTTCGAGTGGGAAGCGCATTCGGTTTTCCAGCGAGCCGCCGTACGTGTCCGTACGTACGTTCGTCAGCGGCGAGACGAACGAGGCCAACAGGTAGCCGTGCGCGAGGTGGAGTTCGAGTATGTCGAAGCCGGCCCGGTCGGCCATTGCGGCGGCGCGGGCATGGTCGTCGCGGACCTTGTCCATGTCCTCGCGGTTCATCTCGCGCGGCACTTGGTTGACGCCTTTGACGTACGGGATAGGCGACGGCGCGATGATTTCCCAGTTGCCGTCATCGAGCGGCAGGTCCAGTCCGTCCCAAGGCGTCTTGGTTGAACCCTTGCGGCCGGCATGGCCAAGCTGCATGCCGATCTTCGACGTGCTGTTGGCGTGGACGAAATCGACAACGCGCTTCCAGGCCGCAACATGCTCGTCCTTGTACATGCCCGCACAAGCCGGCGAGATGCGGCCCTCCCGGCTGACATCCGTCATTTCGGTGAAGATCAGCCCGGCACCGCCTACGGCGCGGCTGCCCAAATGGACGAGATGCCAATCGTTCACAGTGCCATCGTCGCAGGAATACTGGCACATCGGCGAGACGACAATGCGGTTGGAGAGCACCATGTCGCGCAGTTTGAAGGGTGTGAACATCGGCGGTGGGGCCGGCTCGCTTGCGACATTGACGCCGGACTGATTGGCGGCAGTCCCGGCAAACCATTTGTCGATCGAATCGACGTAACCCTCGTCGCGCAGCTTCAGATTGGCGTGGCTGATGCGCAGCGAGCGTGTCAACAACGAGAAGCCGAACTGGACCGGCTCCAGGTGCTCGTAGTAGCGCTCGGCTTCCTCGAACCATTGCTGCGAGACCTTGGCGGCACGCTGAGTGCTCGCCACCTGCGGCTTCCAATCCGCCTCGTATCGCGCAAGGCCTTTCTTTACGTCGCCGGTGTCCACGATGGCGTCATGAAGCGCAATGGCGTCTTCCATGGCAAGCTTGGTGCCGGAGCCGATCGAGAAATGCGCGGTGTGGACCGCATCGCCGGCCAGCACGACGTTCTCGTGGGTCCAGTTATCGCAGCGGATATTCGGGAATTGGCGCCAGTGCGAACGGTTGATGATCACCTCGTGGCCATCGAGGTAGTCCTTCATCAATTCGATCGTGTAATCCCGCGTGGCCTCTTCATCGGTGATTTCCAAACCGGTGTTCTGAAAGGCCTCCTCGGAGGTCTCCAGGATCAGCGTCGCCATACCCTCCATGTAGCGGTAGCAGTGGGTGCGGAAGAGCCCATGCTCATTCTTGATGAAATGGAAGGTGAAGGCCGGGAAAGGCGCACTCGTGCCAAGCCAGACAAAGCGATTCGGACGGAAATCGATTTCGGGCTTGAAGTGCTCCTTGTACTTCTCGCGCGTGATCGAGTTGACCCCATCCGCCGCGAACAGCAGGTCGCAATCGCGCAACGCCTCGGGGTCCTCGACAAGGGTCTCGAACGAGATTTCCACGCCAAGCGCGGCGGCGCGTTGCTGCATGATAATCAGCATTTCCTTGCGGGACATACCGGCGAAGCCATGCCCGGTGGAGTTCAGCACCTGGCCTTTGAAGTAGATGTCGATGTCGTCCCAGTGGGCGAATGACGCCTCGATCCGATCGTGGGTCTCAGGATCGTACTCGTAGAAATTCGCCATGGTCTTGTCGGAGAACACGACCCCGAACCCGAATGTGTCGTCGAACTTGTTTTGCTCGATGACCCTGATCTGGGCGTCGGGAAATGACTTCTTCATCAATATGGAGAAATAGAGGCTGGCAGGTCCGCCGCCGAGGCAATTGATTTTCATTGCGTACTCTCTCGTTTATTCGATCTGTTGTGTCTGGAATTCCGACCCTTATGCTTCGACAAGCTCAGCATGAGGGCTTCCTTCCATCGCTAAGAACGAGCCTCGTTCTGAGCTTGTCGGAGGTCTTTTCCGGCTGTCAGCGCGCCTTTTCCAGCTCCTGCTGGCGCAACCGGAAGCGCTGCACCTTGCCGGTTTCGGTGCGCGGAAGGTCGTCGATGAATTCCACCAGCCGCGGGTATTTGTAGGGCGCAATCTCCGCCTTAACGAAGTCCTGCAGCTCCTTGACCGTATCCGGGCCGGCCTCGCCGGTGTCGCGCAAAACCACGAACGCTTTGACCACCGTTCCGCGATCGGGATCAGGCGCGCCGACAACGGCGCATTCGCGCACCTTCGGATGATCCAGAAGGGCCGCCTCGACCTCCGGCCCGGCGATGTTGTAGCCGGCGGCAATGATCATGTCGTCGGCCCGCGCCTGGTACTGATAATAGCCGTCTTGCGTCTGCAGGTAGACGTCGCCCGGCAAATTCCAGCCGTCACGCACATAGGCCGTCTGACGCTCGGGATTGTCGAGATAGCGGCAGCCCGTCGGGCCTTTGACCGCCAAATTGCCCGGTTCGCCGGGACCCAAAATGGTCCCGTCATCGCCCATGATGCAGGCCTCATAGCCGGGGATTGCCTTGCCGGTATAGCCGGCCCGCATCTCGTCCTGGCTGGCGGAAACGAAGATATGGATCATCTCGGTCGAGCCGATGCCGTCGATGATGCGGACGCCGGTCGCATCGTTGAACGCCTCCCAGATCGGCCCCGGCAGCGTCTCGCCCGCCGAGACCGCCTTTTGAAGGCTGGAGATGTCATAATTCTTGGCGATATCGGCCATGGCCCGGAACATCACCGGCGCGGTATAGAGCGTGTTGACCTTGTATTTGACGATCGTCTCCCACAGCGCCTCGGGCGAAGGCGGCCGGTCGAGATAGACGACGGAGGAGCCAAGCCGCAGCGGAAAGGCAAGCTGCGCGCCCAGGCCGAAGGTAAAGGCAACCGGCGGCGAGCCGGTATAGACGTCGTCGGGGCCGCCCTTGAAGACATAACGGGGAAAGCAATCGCACATCGCGACGATATCGCGGTGGAAATGCATGGTGCCCTTGGGCTGGCCGGTGGTGCCGCTGGTGAAGGCGATCAGCGCCACGTCGTCAGCCGCGGTATCACAAGCTTCGAAACCACCCGACTTTGCCGTCATGGCGGTGTCGAGATCGGCGGCGGCATCTCCGCCTTCGCCGGTCGCAGTAAAATAGGAGATCGTCTCCAGGATCGGCGCGCGTTCCTGAGCCCTCCGCATTTCGTCGCCAAGCGCGACATCGCAGAGCGCGTGCCGGATCTCAGCCTTTTCCAGCATGAAGGCGAGCTCCCGGCCGCGCAGCAGCGGCATGGTCGCGACGCACACGAGACCGGCCTTGACGACGGCAAGCCAGCACGCCGCCATCATCGGATTGTTGGGCCCGCGCAGCATGACGCGGTTGCCGGGCTCGAGGCCCATATCCTCGACCAGCACCTTCGCGATACGGTCCACTCGGTCTTTCAGATCGGCATAGCTCCAGGTCAGATCACCGTAGCGGATCATCACGCGGTCGCCGCCGAACGCCGCGATGCTTTTTTCCAGTAGCTCCACGGTCGCATTCATGCGGTCGTCATAGGCGGCGAGTTCGGGCAACGATGCGTAATCCATCTCCGCCCATTGGTCGCGCGGCGGAAGGTGGTCGCGCGCAAAGGTATCGATATATCCGCTTTCGCCGCCCGGCTGCTTGCCTTTGCCCATGTTGCCCCCTCCCGTTTCTTCCCGCGACCCGGCTGCGATCCTGGCCTACGCCAGCGCCTTCATGGTCTGGCCGGCGATGACCAGCTTCTGAACCTCGCTGGTGCCCTCATAGATGCGCAAGGCCCTTATTTCGCGGTAGAGTTCCTCGACCTTGTTGCCCGAGACCACGCCCTGCCCGCCATGGATCTGGACAGCCTCGTCGATGACCTCCTGGGCGGTGTCGGTTGCGTAGAGCTTGGCCATCGAGGATTCGCGCGTCACCCTGGCCTGGCTCACATCCTTGGTCCAGGCCGAGCGGTAGATCAGCAGCGCCGCGGCATCGACCTTGAGGGCCATTTCCGCGATCTTGGCCTGGATTAGCTGGAAATCCGCCAATTTGCCGCCAAAGGCTTCCCGCTGGCCGGCATACGAGACCGCCTCGTCGAGCGCGCGGCGAGCGAAGCCGAGCGCCGCCGCACCCACGGTGGTGCGAAAAATATCAAGCGTCGCCATGGCGATCTGAAAGCCCTGCCCCGGCTCACCCAGCAATTGGGTTGCTGGCACCCTGCAATCGTTGAAAGCCAGCTTGGCCAGCGGATGCGGCGCGATGACGTCGATCCGCTCTGCGATCTCAAGTCCCGGCGTGTCGGCGTCCACGACGAAGGCGCTGAGGCCCTTGGCGCCCGGCGCCTCGCCGGTACGGGCGAAAAGCACATAATGTCCAGCGATCCCGCCATTGGAGATCCAGGTCTTGGTGCCATTCACCACGTAGTGGTTGCCGTCAAGCGTCGCGGTCGTCTTCATTGACGCGACATCGGACCCGGAATGCGGTTCGGACAGCGCGAAGGCCGCCAAATGCTTGCCGCCAAGCACCTGCGGTAGATATCGCGCTTTCAGCTCATCGGAGCCGTAAAGCGTGATCGAGCCCGTGCCCAGGCCCTGCATCGCGAAAGCGAAGTCCGCGAGGCCGGTGAAATAGGCGAGCGTCTCTCGGATGATCGCGATCGAGCGCACGTCGAGTACCTCGAACTTTCCGCCATGGCTGGCCGGCACGGCGTATTCCAGGAACCCGGCTTCGCCCAGTTTGGCGGTAATAGTCCGGCAAATGTCGTCGACGTCCGTCTTGCCGTGCGCCTCGGCCTCGAGCGGCGCGATCTCCTTTTCGGCCCAGGCGCGAAGGCTCGTCGCCAGCGCGGTATGCGTGTCGTCGAAGAAGGGCCAGGTGAGGAAGCTTTTGTCGGGCATCAGTCGCCCTTAAAGACCGGACGTTCCTTCTTCACGAAGGCGTCGTAGGCGCGCTGATAGTCGCGGGTCTGCATGCAGATTGCCTGGGCCTGGGCCTCGGCCTCGATGAACTCGTCGAGGTTCATGTCCCATTCCTTGTTCATCATCATCTTGGTCATGGCATGACCGAAAGTGGGCCCATCGGCAAGCTGGTTGGCGAGCTTGTTCGCCTCGTCCATCAACGCGTCCGATTCGACCAGCCGATTGAAGAAGCCCCAGCGCTCGGCCTCCTCGCCGCCCATGGATCGGCCGGTGAAGAGAAGCTCCGCCGCGCGGCCTTGGCCGATGATCCGCGGCAGCATGGCGCAAGCCCCCATATCTGCGCCTGACAAACCTACGCGCACAAAAAGGAAAGCGACCTTGGCAGCCGCGGTTCCGACACGAAGATCGGAAGCCATGGCGACGCAGGCGCCCGCTCCGGCGCAAACGCCGTCGATCGCCGCGATTACGGTTTGCGGACAATTTCGGATCGACTTCACCAGATCGCCGGTCATGCGGGTGAAGTTCATCAGCCCGGTCATATCGAGTTCCAGCAGCGGGCCGATGATGTCGTGCACGTCGCCGCCGGAGCAGAAGTTGCCGCCCTCACCGGTGATGATCACGGTCTTGATGCCGTCGACATAGGTGAGCGCGCGGAACGTGTCGCGCAGTTCGGCGTAGCTGCCGAAAGTCAGCGGGTTCTTGCGTTCCGGCCGGTTGAGCCGGATCGTCGCAACCTTGCCGTTCTGCTCGAAGGCAAAATGCTTCGGCTTGATATCCGCATCGCTCTTGATCGGACCGGACGCTTCCGGGCCGAATACGCGCGCCGTTTTGGCCATTACCTCTCCCCTTGACGTAGCTGGGCGCCGGTCCCGCCGGCGCTGAGTGACTTTTTCAATTTTCCCAGAAGCGCGAAGAGCGCTTTCGTCTCCGCGCGGTCGAGCCCCTCCAGCAGGCTGTTGATCCAGCGCTGGTGCTCCGGCCACATGGCATCGAAGACTTTCCGGCCAGCGGGCGTCAACGTCACGAGCTGGGCGCGCCGGTCTTCCGGTGCGGGTTTCCTGGCGACCAATCCCTCGCCGACGAGCCGGTCGATCAGGCCGGTGACGTTACCATTGGAGACCATGAGCCGGCGCGACAACTCACCCATGGTGAGCCCCGCCTCGGCACGATCGAGCTGCGCAAGCAGATCGAAGCGCGGCAGGGTGAATTCGTAATCCGTGCGCAAGTTTCGGCGCACCGCGCCCTCAATCATATTGGTGCATGTCAGGAGGCGCAGCCAGACCCGCACGTCGAGGTGATCGTCGGCGGACGCGGCGGTTTCATAGTCGCCCTGGCGCTCTGACTGTGCCCTGCTGTCCATGGCCGACCTCACATGACCTCGCCGCTGGCGACCGGCAGCGACTGGCCGGTCATCGCCGCCTGTTCGGGCAGCGCCAGCCAGGCGACGGCGCTGGCGACTTCCCCGGGCTGGATCAAGCGGCCTTGCGGACTCGTCGCGGTCAGCTGCGCGATCGCCTCGTCCTCGGTGGCGCCGGTCTTCTGAACGATGTTGGCGATGGTCTGCCGCGTCATGTCGGTGTCGACATAGCCCGGGCAGACCGCATTTACGGTGACGCCGGTCTTCGCCGTCTCCAGCGCCAACGCCCGGGTCAGGCCGACCACGCCGTGCTTGGCCGCGCAATAGGCGACGACGTAGCGATAGCCGACGAGGCCGGCGGTTGAGGCGACGTTCACGATGCGCCCATAGCCGGCCTCGACCATCGAAGGCAGCGCCCGGCTGGTGAAAAGAAAGGCGCTGGTCAAGTTGATGTCGATCATGTGCCGCCAGAAAGTGAGGTCGGTCCGTTTGAAGGGCGCCGATTTGCCCGACCCCGCATTGTTGACCAGGATGTCGACCGGTCCGATGGCGTCGTTGGCGACTTCGAATGCTGCATCCGCGGAGCCCTCGTCGGTGACGTCGGCCGTGGCAAAGACCGCCGAAACGCCGTGTTCTTCGCGTATCTCGGTGGCTTTTACGTCCAGTGTTGCAGCGTCCCGGGCCACCAGCGTCACCCCGGCGCCCAGGGCCGCCAGCCGCTCCGCGATCGCCGCGCCGATGCCGCGGTTGCCACCGGTGATCAGCGCATGACGGCCGGACAGCGGGCGTTGGCCGGGACCGGCGCCGTCCTGTTCGGCGCTCCTTGCAGTTGCCTGCATCATCGCTTGTCCTGCTCATTGACCGGCGGCGGGGAACTGGCGGGGGCAGTTGCCAGCTATCCGGAATTGTTTTAAGTATAAAATATATTCTGCGTCAAGCAAGCGACAACTCGCCGCAGCGGCAGCCGGCCGACGCCGCGTGTAGGTTCGGCGCCAATCGTCAAGACGGCACGCACTGCCACGCACCGCCAACAATGAGGGGTAACACGACCATGGAAGTCTTCAATCCGGATGGCTGGCCGCGGCCCAAGGGCTACTCGAACGTCATCGTCGCCGAGGGCAAGCAGGTCCACGTCGCCGGCATGGTCGGCTGGAACCCGGTCACCGAGAAATTCGAGACCGACGACATCGCCGGGCAGTTCAAACAGGCCCTAAAGAACGTCGTCGCTGCTTTGGCAGCAGCCGGCGGCAAACCGGAGCACTTTGTCCGCTTCACCATCTATTTGGGCGATGCCGACGAGTACAACGCCAATCTCAGGAATATCGGCGCCGGCTACCGTGAGGTTATGGGCTCGCACTATCCGGTGATGGCCGGGATCATGATCAAGGGCTTCGTGGAAGCTGGCGCCAAGCTCGAGATCGAGGCGTACGCGGTGATCCCGTAGACTTGAGCGTCCTCATTCTAAAACGCCTCCAGCGCTGAAACGCCTTCGGCGCTGAAACGCCTTCGGCGTTTCAGCCTTTGACGCACACCACCTGCTTCAATGTGTGCACGACCTTGACCAAGTCCGCTTGGGCCGCCATGACCGCGTCGATGTCCTTGTAGGCGCCGGGCGTCTCGTCGATCACGCCGGCATCCTTGCGGCACTCAACGCCCTCGGTCGCGGCGCGGTGATCTTTCAGGGTGAAGCGTTCTTTGGCGGCCTTGCGCGACATGGCGCGGCCGGCGCCGTGCGAGCAGGACTGAAAGGCTTCGGGATTTCCGCGTCCGCGCACGATGAATGAGCGCGCGCCCATCGAGCCCGGAATGATGCCGAGATCGCCCTCGCGGGCGCGCACCGCGCCTTTGCGGGTGATCCAGATCTCCTCACCGAAATGGGTCTCCTTCCAGGCGTAGTTGTGGTGGCAGTTGATCGCCGCCTTCTCCGTCTTGAAGCGCTTGAGGGCCTTGCGCATCACGCGGAGCACGCGCTCCATCATGATCTCGCGGTTGGCGGCGGCGAAGTCCTGCGCCCAGCCGAGTGCGGTGACGTAATCGTCGAAATTCTCCGCGCCTTCCTTCAGATAAGCGAGGTTCTTGTCGGGCAAGTGAATATTGTTGCGCTCCATATCCTTCTTGGCGAGTTGAATGAACTCGGTGCCGATGCGGTTGCCAATGCCACGCGAGCCCGAATGCAGCATCACCCAGACGCGGTCCTCCTCGTCGAGGCAGACTTCCAGGAAGTGGTTGCCGCCGCCGAGCGAGCCGAGTTGAAAGGACGGGTGCCGCTTTGTCGATACCTTGGGGTACTTCTCCATGAGCCAGGTGTGCCCGACCTCGAAGCGCTCCTCCCAGATCGGCTTGGCGCTGCCGTCGACCGTTTGGTTGACCGCAAAGCCCACCGGCACCGCACGTTCGATCGCCTCGCGCAGCGGCGCCAGCTTGGCCGGCAAGTCATGGCTGGTGAGGCTGGTGCGCATCGCCGCCATGCCGCAGCCGATATCGACGCCGACGGCGGCCGGCACGATGGCGCCCTTGGTCGGGATCACCGAGCCGACCGTGGCGCCCATGCCCCAATGCACGTCGGGCATCGCCGCGACGTGGCGGTAGATGAACGGCAGGCTGGCGACATTCTTCAATTGCTGAAGCGCCTGGTCCTCGATCGGCACGCCCTTGGTCCACGACTTGATCGGCGCCGCGCCCGTGGAGATGGTCTCATGCATGCTGGCCATCGGCCCCTCCCGGCGCGGAACAGTCTATCAAAAAATTGGCGCCGCCCCCTCGAATTGAACGAGGACCTCCTGGTTTTCGGCCAGGCGTGCAGACCATCTACACCAAAGCGGCAGCAGGGTCGGAGGCGGGAAGGCGCTTGCCCTCTTCAATTCGGGGGCGAGCCGACGACCACCGGATCAAGAACCCCGAGCTCAGCCGACAGCGCTATTGGCCTTCATGGCATCCGAACAACATGAGCGGATCAGACGGACCCATGGGCCCGCTTCCGCGAAATGTCTCAACGCGCGGTCAGAAGTTTTCCGTCGCGGCGTCCTGGATGGCACGGCTCATCAGCCATTCGATGCGGTGGACCACCAGCATCGACAGCACCACGGCGCCGGTGAAGGCATAGATGCCGACATGCGTCTGAACGTTGGTGATGATCGAGATGTTGAGCCCGACCACCATCAGCGCGACGACGAAGACATCGAGCATCGACCAACGCCCCAGCGCGCGAATGAGCGAGGCGTAACGCTTCGCCCACGGCCCATACCAGTCGATGTGGAACCAGAGGATGTAGGCGCCTGCGAGCTTGGCGATCGGAAAAAGGATCGAGAACAAAAGGATGACCGCGAAAAGGAAGAACTCATTCTTGTCGAGCATTTCGACGAGGCCGCTGGCGATCGAGACGCGGTCCTCCCAGAACCACAGCTTCTTCACCGTCATCATCGGCATGAACCACGACACCGCGAGCGCCACGACGCAAAAGGGGATCGCGTAACCGATCAAACCGTCGACCCTCGAGCGCCGCCGCAGGCGCGCCGGCTTGGGCGCGGCCGATGGCGCGGCGGCCAGCCGTTCGGGACGGATCATGGGTTGGCGTTGCGGTTGCATTTAATAACCGTACCCGCGCTATGTTGGTGCCGCGCTCTAACATATCGCGGTCGCAGGTCGGTCGCACAAGGCCTCGCTCGTCTGGACGCGACGCGCTGTCGGCTTATAGGTCAATCGGGGTCAGTGTTTCCAGCCGGCCTTCGAGGAAGCGCCGAACCCGATCAGTGGGCGCAATCTTGATCGCCTCGGCCAGGCTTACCCGGGCCGCTTCGTCGTCGCCAAGGCGCCGGTGCAGTTCACCGCGCGTCGCCGGCAACAAATAGTAGGCGGCGAGCTGGCGACTGTTTCCAATGGTATCGAGCGCAGTCAGGCCGGCTGCCGGACCGTCGCACATGGCAATCGCCACCGCGCGATTGAGCGCCACCACCGGCGAGTCCCCAAACGCGGCAAGCTGGTCGTAGTAACCCAGGATCGCCCGCCAGTCGGTCGCCTCGAAACTGGGCGCTGCCGCATGGCACGAGGCGATGCCGGCTTCCAGATGGAACGGGCTCAGCCGGTCGGTTTCCATGGCGTGTTCAAGGTGCAGTGCACCGCGGGCGATCAGGGCACGGTCCCAGGCGGATCGATCCTGGTCCGCCAGCAACAGCAACTCGCCAGCCTCGTCCTGCCGGGTCGGGAAACGCGCGGCCTGAAAACAAAACAGCGCGCAAAGCGCATGCGCCTGCGGCGTGCCGGTCACCGGGTGTTCTGCAATCAGCTCAGCGAGACGCAAGGCCTCCGCACAGATATCCCGGCGAACCAGACGGTCGCCGTCATGGGCGGTGTAGCCCTCGTTGAACATCAGATAGAGCACGTCGAGCACGGAGGGCACACGATCGGACAGCAACTCGGGGTCCACGCTGGCGAAGGGTATTTTGGCGTCCCGGATCCTGCGCTTGGCGCGAATGAGCCGCTGGGCGATCGTGCTCTCCTGGGCCAGGAAGCCGGCTGCGATTTCGCGCACCCCAAAGCCGCCCACCGTTTTCAACGTCAGCGCGATACGGGCATCGGCGGCGATCTCCGGATGGCAGCAGGTGAAGATCATGGCCAGCTGGTCGTCGGCTATCTCACGCGCGAACGCGTATTCCGGCAGTCGCGCGAGGCGGGCCTCCACGAGCTCCACAACATCGCTCTCGCCGTCCCGGCGGGTGCCGCGGCGGCGCAATCGATCGAGCGCTGCGTTGCGCGCCACTGTGAACAACCAGCCGCCGGGGTTGGCCGGCACGCCGCGAAACGGCCATTGGCGAAGCGCCTTTTCCAACGCCTCCTGAACCGCGTCCTCGGCCAGCCCAATATCGGCGGGACCGAAGACGCGGGTCAGCGAGGAGACCATCGCGCCGTATCTGTGACGAAAGAGATGGTCGACAAGGACACCGACATCGCGTGTTTCGGTCACCGCCATTGGAACGCCCGCCGGGTTTACATGCCGTCGATCTGCCGCAGCTCAACCGTGCCGCCATAGGTCAGGTGCGGGCAGGATTTGGAAAGCTCCGCCGCCTCGTTGTAGTCGTTCGCTTCGAGGATGAAGTAGCCGCCGATCAACTCCTTGGTTTCGGCGAAGGGTCCGTCAACGACGGAGACGGCGTCCCCTCCCCGCAACACCTTGCCGGCGTCCGCGGCGAGCTTGTTGCCGCCGGCCAGCTTGCCCGCGGCTCCCATCTTCTCGCTCCACTCCTGGTACTTCTTGACCACCGCCTGGATCTCCTCCGGCGAGTACGAACCTGCCGGGCTGGGCTCGCTATGCAGCAACATCAGAAATTGCGCCATCGTCCTAATCTCCTTATTCGGGTTGGCTTACATTAGTCAGACGTTTGGTCAGAACCAATATCGACAACGCCGCGCAAAAAATTCTGCGCCCGCCAATTCGGGGCCCATCATCGGGGGGTCTGCAATGGCCGGGCTTGAGCGGCAGATTTGATCTCGATCGGCGCATAGAGCGCGGAAGACTATGCGAATCCTGCATGGTGCGGCATCGCCAATAATGGAGCACATGAGGATTAATCCTCGTATCCGAGGCGGCCGGTACTTGATTTATTTTATGAAAAACAGTCGATTAAGTGACTATGCCAACATCGCAAATTTCACTGGGTACCACACCGGGTACCATAGTATGCGCGCGCTCCTTCAATCCCACTAACATCCAGGCCGGCACTCGATGGTGCGGCCGCGAAGCCCGCCGATCACGACTTCGCCCCCAGAGCGCGCACGTGCTCGCCCCAGGCCTCGAAGGCGTTTCTGAGGTCGTCGACGCTGCCCACCGTCGGCCCCGCCTCCACGCCTGCCACAGTGGGAAGCGCCACGCTGTCGAGGAGCTGGCGAACCACGGGCGCGGGCGTGCCACGCGCAACCATGCCCGCCGCGGCGCTGCGCCGAAGATCTTCGCAGCGCCAATCGGCAACGCCCGAAAGCCGGGTCGCCCGCTGGGCCGCCTTGGAGAAACCGGAGACATGTCGGCCCGGCCGTCCGCGCGCCGGGAACATGAAGCCGCTGCCGTTACGCGGCAGCGAGGTCATGATCTCAAGCACATGACTGGAGAGCGGGATCTCATGGGCATGGCCGGCCACGCCGCCCCCATGCGGCACGGTCCAGACCTGATTGGCGAACCCGATGTCATTGAGACGCATGGCCGCGACCTGCCCGCGCCGTTGCGCCGTCAGAAGAACGATCTTGAACATCGGCCCGAAGGGCCAGGCCATGGCATCCCAGGCGCGCCACAAGGCAGCCAGCTCGTCATCGTCGAGCACACGCCGGCGCCGGACTTCGCGGGCGGGTGCGGCGACACGAACCACCGGCGTCGCCTGGACCAGGTCGACCTCCACCCCCCAGGCGAACATCGCACGCAGCAGCGACAGGCAACGGTTGGCGGAATAAGGATGCCCCTGAGCGCAGATGCGTTCGACCATCTCGATCACGTCGCGCCGCCGAACAGTGTCGACGGGCCGCCGGCCCCAGGTCGGAACGAGATGGCGTTCGATCATGCTGGCCTCGGCCCGCCAGCTTCGCTTGTTTCGCTTGGCGTGCCGCTCAACATACGCGCGGGCGAAATCCGCGAAGCTGTTTTCGGTGCCGCGTGCGGCGGCGCGTTCCGCGGCAGGGTCGTCGCCCTTGGCGACTTGGCGCAGCGTGGCCCGCGCGGCATTGCGGGCTACCTCCAACGGCAGGGCCGGAAACGTGCCCAGCGTCAGCCGGCGCTTGCGGCCCTCGATGCGGTACATGACCTGCCAGGATCGGCGCCCCGCCGGAGAGATGCGCAAACCGAAGCCCGGCATCTCCTCATCCCAAAGGTCGAGCCGACCGGATTTAGGCGGCCGGGTCCGTGCCACCTTGCGATCGGTCAGCCCGGTCGTCGGCACGGTCTCGCTCCACAAGCGATCGTCACGCTCGGATGCAAACGGGATTCGAGATAGCGCATGCGCGCCTTTCGCCCAGCCTCGGAGCCACCGCGCCGAACATCGGACGACCGGCGGTATCAGGTTTGAATCACAAGCTTGTATGTATTGTCAAATCGCGGTCGGGGGTCAGTCCTTCACCATGTCGCGGATCTCGAATTTCAGGATCTTGCCCATGGCGTTGCGCGGCAGGGCGTCCACGAAGACGACGTCACGCGGATGTTTGAAACGAGCCAGCGTGTTCTCGTAGAGCGCCAGCACCTGCTCGCGCGTGAGGTCCCCACCGTCCTTGCGCACCACGACGGCCACCGCGACCTCGCCCCATTTTTCGTTCGGCCGCGCGACGACGGCCGATTCCACGATCTCCGGACATTCCGCGAGCACCGCCTCGAGCTCGGCCGGATAGATGTTTTCCGAGCCGGAGATGATCATGTCCTTCTTGCGGTCGACGACGTAGTAGAAACCATCCTCATCCCGGTAGCCGATATCTCCGGAGTAATACCAGCCGTCGCGCAGCGCCTCGTTGGTCGCCTCCTCATTGCCCCAATACTCGATCAAGACGTTTGGCCCGCGGATCAGGATCTCGCCGGGTTCGCCGGGCGGCAGGTCGCGGCCGTCGGCGTCGACGATCCGCGCCTCGCAGTGCAGCGCAGGCTTGCCGGTTGAGCCGATCTTGCGCTCGCCGTCTTCACCCAGCAGCACGATGGCAATGGGCGCGGTCTCCGACGAGCCGTAGATCTGTCCGACGGCAACGCCTTTTTCCAGATATTTTCGGATCACCGGCAGCGGCACCATGGTCGAGCCGGTGATCATCTGCTTGACGCTGGAAAAATCGGTCGCAGCCCAGTCGGGGTGTTCCGCCATCGCCTGGGCGGTGGCGGGCACACTGACGAAATGGGTCGGCTTATGCTCACCGACCGCTGCCAGCGCTGCGCCCGGATCGAAGCGCGACTGCAAGACAACGGTGGCGCCGGCATGCAGCGCCGGCGTGGTCTGGATATTGAGGCCGCCGACATGGAACATCGGCAGATAGGTCAGGATGATGTCCGCGCTGGTCAGGTCGAACATATGGGTTGAGTTGACCGCGTTCCACGAGATCGCATCCTGGGTCAGCACCGCGCCCTTGGGCCGCCCCGTTGTGCCCGATGTGTAGACCACCAGGAACGGCGTATCGCCGGTGACATGCGGGTTAGCGTCGTCGCCGTCAGCCTTCACCAGAAGATCGTCGTAGTCGAGCCAGCCCTCGCCGCCGCCATAGCCGACGAAACGGCAGTCGCCGATCTCATTGCGGACGCTGTCGATGGCCGGCCGGAATTCTTCCTCCGCCAGCACGACAGAGGCCGAGCAGTTCTGCACGATGTAGAGCAACTCCGGCGGCGCGAGGCGCCAGTTGAGCGGCACCAGCATCGCGCCCAGCCGCGCGCAGGCAAAAAGCAGGTCGACGATCTCCGGGCTGTTGTAACCGATATGCGCCACCCGATCGCCACGGCCGACGCCGAGCTGATGTTTAAGGACCCGGGCGAGGCGCTTGATGCGGCCGTCGAGCTCGGCATATGTGATCGTCCGACCCTCGAAATGCAGTGCGACCTTGCCCGGCCGGAAATCGGCATTCCGTTCAATCCAGTTGGATAGGTCCATAAGCTCCCCCTGCCCGACCCCGTGTCGTTCGATCTTTGTCTTAGCCCAGAAGGCGTGGGCGCGGAAGCCGGGTTTCGCTAGCCAACAGGCAAGTGTCAGCATCACCCGAACCGCTTGACCTTCCAGGTACTGCAAGCTCTAGCGTCGAGGAATTGAAACCTTGATGGGTCCCGGAGACGATATGCGGTCCTACAAAATCTGGGGGTCAGCGCTGATCGCGGTTGTCGCGGCGGCGGCCGGTATTTGGCTCGCCTTCGGTCAAGGCAACGGCGCGCTTGCCGGCGCGAACGCCGACGATCGCGAGCTCGTCACCGTCGGGCGCAGCGTCTATGCCAAGGCTTGCGCCTCGTGTCACGGCGCCAAACTCGAAGGCGAAAAAAACTGGAAGCAGCGAAAAGCCGACGGCACCTTCGGCGCGCCACCCCACGATGCAACGGGCCACACCTGGCACCACCCCGACGCGCTGCTGTTCCGCATCACCAAGCTCGGCGGCGCCGCGGTGATGCCCGCCGGTTCAAAATCGGGCATGCCGGCCTTCAAGGACCAGTACTCAGACCGCGAAATCTGGGCCGTTCTGGCCTACATCAAAAGCCGCTGGCCGACACGGGTGCGCGAGATCCATGCGCGCATCAACAAACGAAATCGCTGAACCAAGGCACGTCCAACCCACCGGCGGCCGGTGGACCTAGTCTGAAACGTGAAACCTGAGCCGCGTTATTCGGCCGCTTGGGCGGCAGCCTTGCGGCCACTGCGCTTGGCCAGCAGTTTTTCCGACAGCACCGCGCCGCGCCCCGGTTCCGACCATGGGCAGACTTCCAGGCAGATGGCGCAGCCGTGCGTGTGGGTAAAGTAGAAGATGCATTTGTCGAAATCGACGTACCATTTCTCGGTGCCGCGAACCCATTGCTTGGTGTCGAAGATTGCGGCGGGCGGGCAATCGGTGCGGCAGCGTTGGCAGCTCATGCAGAGATCGTCGACCCCGATATCGACAGGCTTGTCGAGCGCCATCGGCAAGTCGGTGAGGACGCAGGTGAGCCGGAAGTTCGAGCCGAACTCCTTCGAGATGAGCGAGCCGTGCTTGCCGAGCTGGCCAAGCCCGGCTTTGATCGCCATCGGCATCAGGATTATGTCCTCGCCGATCCCGTAGCCTTCGGCCTGCCAACCAAGAGTGCGGATAAAGGCAGCGAGCTGGTTGGCTTGCTGCGAGCTCGTGCGGTAAGTCTTCATGACCTCGGTGCAGCCGCGACGGTGGGGCACCCAAAGCATTTCCTCGCGGTCCATCTTATGGCCGAGCAGGATCGCGTATTTGTAGGGAAACGAGATGCCCTGCATCTGCGTTTCCTCGTCGTAAAGCGTGACACCGACAAGGTCGATACCCAGCCCACGGGCGGCGTCCCTCACGGTCTGCGCCATTGCCGCCTCGTCCTTGACGTCAACGGGCTGTCCCGTGACCGGCCCGGCGGCGTGCCGGCGCGCCCACCAGCCCTTGAGGTTCTCCCAAAACATCGACCACGGATTGGTCAGGTTGAAGAACATGTCGAGCGAGGCGTATGGCACCTCCTTGCGGCCCGTCCCTCGGCCGGTGTTATGGAAGACCTGGGTCGGGCGTCTTTTTTTGCGTTCGCCGAGGCCGTTGATCTCGTTGCCGGTGGTGGTCGGCATCGACTTGTACCCGAACGGATAGTCGATCGAGGGCGGCGCCTTCTTGAGCTTGGTCATTTGGCACCCCCGCCCGCGATGTGGTCGATATAGAAGACGCGGCCCTGGCGCTCGGCGCGGCGCTTTTCCCGGCGCAGCTTGCCGCCGACCGTGAACCACAGCCAGAAAATCCGAAGGAGATAGCGGAACACCCACCAGTCGCGACGCCGGCGTTGCACCCATGTCGACTCGTATAGTCGGAACTGCCGCTCGCTTGTGGTCTTTTGCCGGGCCATTGCTTCCCCTCCCGGTTTCTGGCATTTATATGCAAATGCATATAAATGGTATCCCTGACGTGTCCGAGAGTCAATTGCAGAACTTCGTCCCGGCGACCTGTCCGGAGCGGCATGCACATGGCTGAGACCGCAAGAGCCGAACCGCAAGGCGCATCGGGGACAGACAAGGCGTTGCCGGCATTCGTCGATACGCTGCTACCGTTTCTGCTGGCGCGGGCAAGTCACATCGTGAGCGCCGAATTCTATGCCCGCTTGAAGAACCGCGGCATTCCGGTGCGGCGCTGGCGACTGTTGGCGCTGCTTTGGGACGGCGGCGCAATGACCATCGGTGCGCTCAGCCGCTCGATCCTGATCGAGCAGTCATCGACCACCCGCCTCGTCGACCGCGCCGCCGCCGATGGGTTGGTGGAAAAGCGCGCCGATGCGAGCGACCGGCGCCGGGTGCATGTCAACATCACGCCCGCCGGTCGCGACTACATCGCCGACCTGATCCGGGACGCAGCGCAAGCCGACGAGGCCATCGCCGGCGAAATCGACCCAGTTACCACCCGAAGCCTGAAAGCTGAGCTTCGCGAACTGATCGATCGCTTCGATCGGCGCTAGATTGTTTCCGGCATTCGCCGCCTAGGGTCGCGCTCCACGGCATTGATCGTCTAGAGTGCATCGCTGGCAGGCACGGAAAGACCGCGATCATGAGCGAGGCCCACGAGGAATTGCTGGCCGCCAACGAGGCATTTTACCAAGCCTTCACCAAGCGCGACTTTGAGGCGATGGTGGCGCTGTGGTCGGAAGACGACGAAATTGCTTGTGTGCATCCGGGCTGGGACATGCTGGCCGGCTATCGCGAGGTGATCGAGAGTTGGCGCGACATCATCACAAACACCAACAGCCCGAAGGTCCGCTGCCATGGCGCGCGGGTCTTCTTGTACGGCGACATCGGTTGCGTCGTGTGCCACGAGGTACTTCCCGAAGGCGTCCTGATCGCGACCAACATATTCCGCCGCGAGGGATCGAGCTGGCGGATGGTCCACCATCACTCCGGGCCGATGGCCGCCGACCCGCCGTCGGAGCGCGAGCGCAGGCCGTCCGGCGGAACCGTTCACTGAGCCACCGACCGGAAGCGTCCCGCCAACGATGACCTACGAACAGATTGCAACGCTAGTCATCCTGGGCGTCGCCCTCGTGCTCTTCATCTGGGGACGATGGCGCTACGACCTGGTTGCGTTCTGCGCGCTGATCGTCGCCGTCTTGGCCGGTGTGGTCGAGCCCAAAGCGGCGTTCGAAGGTTTCGGACACGCCGCCGTCGTCACGGTCGCCGCGGTGCTGATCATCACCAAGGCATTGGCGGAATCGGGCGCGGTCGACATCCTCACAAAATACATACTGCCATCGAGCAAAAACACGACATTGCAGATCTTCTATCTCGGCGGGGCGGCGGCGGTGCTGTCGGCCTTCATGAACAATATCGGTGCGCTGGCCCTGCTGATGCCGGTGGCGATCCAGGCTGCTGCGCGCAACGGCCAGTCGCCGGCGACGCTGCTGATGCCGCTTTCCTTTGCTTCTATTCTGGGCGGGCTGGCGACCCAGATCGGCACACCGCCCAATATCATCATCGCCGCATATCGTGCGGAGACACTTGGCAAACCGTACAGCATGTTCGAGTTCGCGCCCGTCGGCGCGCCGACCGCGATCATTGGCGTGATCTTCGTGGTGCTGATTGGTTGGCGGCTGATCCCGCTCGCGCGGCGTAACCGCAAGCCGCCGGAAGAACTCTTCGACATTGAGGACTACATCGCTGAGGCCCGCGTACCCAAGGACGCAAAGGCCATCGGCATGTCCGTGGCCGATATCGATCGGCTGGCCTCCAACGACGCCGATATCGTGGGATTGATCCGCAAGGGCGATCGCATCACGCTCAACCGGCGCCGCAAGCTGGAAGAAGGCGACATCCTGATCTTCGAGTCGGCGCCGGATCATATCGCCGCCGCAGCCAAGGCTGCGGGATTGGAGCTGATCGCCGGCGGCAAGCCGGTCGCGCCGGACCTGCAATCCGACGACATCGAGATGGTCGAAGCCATCGTCGGCCCGACCTCATTGCTCGACGGCCGCACGCCGGGCGGATTTCGCCTGCGTCAGCGTTATCGGGTCAGCCTTCTGGCCGCCACCCGGCGCGGCAAGTCGTACAAGGGCCGCCTGAAGGACTTCAAGTTCGGGGCCGGCGACGTACTGCTTCTGCTAGGCGACAAGGACCGGATGCCGACCCTGCTATCCACGCTCGGGCTGCTTCCGCTGGCCGAGCGTAAAATCGATTGGAGCAAGGGCGGCAAGGCGGGGCTGACGGCCGGCGTCTTCGCGCTGGCGATCATCGCCACGGCACTGGGGCTTGCCGCCGCGCCGGTGGCGCTGGGCGGCGCCGTCGCGGTTATGATCCTGTTGAAGATCATCTCGCTGAACGACGCCTATGGCAGCGTCGACTGGTCGATCATCGTATTGCTCGGCGCGCTGATACCGGTCGGCGGCGCCTTGGAGACCACTGGCGCAACCAAGGTGTTCGCTCAAGGGATCGTTGACTGGACAATGGGCATGCCGCCCTGGGCTATTCTGACGATCGTTCTCGTTGTGACCATGACCGTCTCCGATGTCCTCAATAACGTTGCCACGACCCTGCTGATGGCGCCGGTCGCGGTCGGCATTGCAAAGACCTTGCAGGTCAATCCGGATGCCTTCCTGATGGCGGTGGCGATCGGCGCGAGCTGCGCCTTCCTGACGCCGATCGGCCACAAGAACAACGTGCTGGTGATGGGCCCCGGCGGCTATCAGTTCGGTGACTACTGGCGCATGGGTCTGCCGCTGGAGATTATCGTGGTCGCGGTCTCGGTGCCTCTGATCCTGGTCGCCTGGCCGCTCTAGTTTTGGCGAGCATTCGCACCGCAAAAAGTGCATTTGCTATACTCGTCTCGCTCGCCGACGACGGTTGCGCTTGGTTAGATCGTTTGGTCCATAGGTCTGCACGCGGTCGGGCCGTCTCCCGTATCACCGCTCGAAGATCAGGCGCGCGAAATCCGATGGCACGAGGATCAATCTTTGGCCGAAACCACATCCACCAAGTCAACTCCAAGCACCGCCAACGGTAAACGGAGCGGACGGCTGCTTCGCCGTCTGATCCTCGTTGCCGTACTGGCGGTCCTGGCAGGCGGCGGTGCGTGGGCCTATTTCGGCCCCGGCAATGGCGAGGCGAAGCTGCAATACCGGTTGGCGCGGGTGCAGCGGGGCACCATCGTCAGCTCTGTAACCGCATCGGGTGCCTTGAAGGCGCTGGTCACGGTGCAAGTCGGCTCGCAACTCTCCGGTCAGATCAAGGAACTCCACGCCGACTTCAATTCCAAGGTCAAGAAAGGCCAGGTCATAGCGCGGCTCGACACCGCGCATCTGATCGCCCGGCTGGCGCAAAGCAAGGCCGACCTGGCGGCCTCGAACGCTGCGTTGGAGATGCAGAAGGCCCAGGCCGAGCGCGCCGCCTCCGATGTAGAAACGGCCCGTGCGGAAATCCTGCGGGCCAACGCCGCCCTGGTCGAAGCGCGCCGCGACAATGCGCGCAAGGCCGAACTCGTAAAACGCGGCATCACCACCCGTTCCGAAGGCGACAAGGCCGAAAGCGCCCTGCGGCAGGCCGAAGCCGGCCTGGCCAGCGCCAAGGCGAAACTGGCTGCGGCGCAGGCAACCCGAAAAGTCTCGTTGGCGCAGATTTCCAGCGCCATCGCAAACGTGGCGCAGCGCACCGCAGCCGTCCGCCTGGTTCAGGTCGATCTCGACAGATCCGAAATCCGCGCACCCATCGACGGCGTCGTCATAGAGCGCACGATCGATGTCGGCCAGACCGTGGCGGCCAGCCTGCAGGCTCCGACACTCTTCACCATTGCCCAGGACTTGAAACAGCTGGAGGTTCACGCCAGCGTCGACGAGGCCGATGTCGGGCGGATCGCGATTGGCCAGACCTCCAGCTTCACCGTCAGCGCCTTTCCCAACCGCACATTTACCGGGCGCGTCAAACAGATACGTCTTGCATCCAAGGAGGAGCAGAACGTCGTCACCTACACAGTCGTGATTTCCGCCGACAATCCCGACGGCCTGCTGCTGCCCGGCATGACGGCCGAAGTCAAGATCATCAGCGCACGGCGCAAGAACGCCCTGAAGGTGCCGAACTCGGCGTTGCGCTTTCGGCCGCGCACCACCAGCGGAGAGACAGGGCGTGCTGGCTTCGGTCGAACAAGGGTGTCCCTCGATGTGATAGTTCGCCGACTGACCACGTCGCTCGGTCTGTCGCAAGATCAGCAGGTCCAGATCCGGTCGGTTTTCGCCGAGGCGCGCCGGGAGTTTCAGTCGATGCGGGGCGTGAGAATGTCCCGTCAGCAGAGACGCAGCCGCTTCGGCGCCATCAGGCGCAAGATCAACCAGCGCATCCGCGCCGTGCTGACCGACAAGCAGCGTGAGGTCTACACCAAGCTGCGGCGGCGCCGGGCGCAGCGCGGCCGGGGCGAAGTCTGGGTGCTGGGTGCGGACGGCAAGCCCAGGCGTGTGCGCCTGCGTGTCGGTATCACCGACGGAGCGTCGACCGAAATCGTGCGCGGCGGCCTCAAGGTCGGCCAAAAGCTGATCGTCGGCACCTTCAGCCGGCAAACACGGGCGCGCGGCCGACGCAGACCCCGCCTCGGTTTCTGAGCGCCTGCAATGACCGCCGCTCCGCTCATTACAGTCCGTGACCTGGCGAAGACCTACCAGGTCGGCGAGCATGAGGTTCCCGCGCTCAAGGGCGTCAGCGTGGAAGTGTCCCGCGGCGCTTTCGTTGCTGTGATGGGGCCGTCCGGATCGGGAAAATCGACCTTCATGAACCTGGTCGGTTGCCTCGATTTCCCGACCACCGGGCAATTGACGCTCGACGGTGAGGCGATCGCAGGGCTCGATGCCGATGAACTTGCCGCGATCCGCAACCGCAAGATCGGTTTCGTCTTCCAATCGTTCAATCTGTTATCCCGCGCCACCGCACTGGCCAATGTCGAGCTGCCGATGATCTATCGCGGCGAGGCCCGCGACGCGCGACGGGTCGCGGCGCGAGCGGCGCTGGCGACCGTTGGTCTGGCCGACCGCACGCACCACCGTCCGACCCAGCTCTCAGGTGGCCAACAGCAGCGGGTGGCGATTGCCCGGGCACTCGTCAATGACCCATTGCTGATCCTTGCAGATGAGCCGACCGGGGCCCTCGACAGCCGTACCGGGTTCGAGATCATGGCGCTCTTTCAGCGCCTCAACGCCGACGGCATGACAATTGTGCTGGTCACGCACGAGCTCGAAGTGGCGCGTTTCGCCGAGCGCGTGCTGCACTTCCGCGACGGCGAGCTGGTGCGCGACGAGACGCGCAAGCCCGATGACGCGGCTGCCCATCTCGCCAGCCTCGGAGCCGCGGCGTGAGTTACCTGGAAGCGCTGCGCCTGGCCCTCGACGCTCTGCGCGCCAATTTGATGCGCAGCATCCTCACCATGCTTGGCATTTTCATCGGCGTGGCAGCCGTGATCTCCACGGTTGCCGTCGGGTCCGGAGCAAGGGCGGTGGTGATCGAACAGATCCGCAGCCTCGGCACCAATCTGATCATCGTTGTATCCGGCGCCACACGCGTGCGCGGCGTGCGCCGGGCCGCTGGCAGCCACATGTCGCTCACCGAAGACGACGCCCGCGCTCTCAAGCGTGAGATAGCGTCGATCCAGGCCGCCGCGCCATATCTGCGGGGCACGGTTCAACTCGTGAAAGGCAACCAAAACTGGTCGGCTGTCGCTTACGGTGTCGATGCCGATTATTTCGTGGCCCGCGAATGGGGCCTCAGCCGTGGCCGAAACTTCACCGAAGGCGAACTGCGCGGCGGCGGCAAGGTGGCGCTCCTCGGCCAGACGGTGGTCGACAACCTGTTCGGCGGCGCCGATCCGATCGGCCAGACGATACGGGTCCGCAAGGTGCCTTTGACGGTGATCGGCGTGCTGGCCCGCAAAGGGCAGAACAACTGGGGCCGGGATCAGGACGACGTGCTGTTGGTGCCGTTGACCACGGCCAAGCGGCGGGTCGTCGGCTGGGCCAAGGCCAACCCGCGCTCGGTGCCGGTGATCATCGTCAAGGTGCGCGAAGGCGAGGACATGGCGGGTGCATCAGGGCAAATCCGGGAATTGCTGCGCCAGCGGCATCGCCTGCGCACTGATCAGGACGACGATTTTTCGATCCGGAACCTCACAGAGATCATGCAGCGCCGCGAAGCGTCCTCCAAAGCACTGACCGTGCTTCTCGCCGCCGTCGCCGCCGTGTCGCTCGTGGTGGGCGGCATCGGTATCATGAACATAATGCTGGTTTCAGTGACCGAACGGACGCGGGAGATCGGCCTGCGCATGGCGGTCGGAGCCCGGCGACGCGACATCCTGGTTCAGTTCCTGATCGAGGCCACGACGCTGGCGCTCACCGGCGGTATCGCAGGCGTCATACTCGGCGTCGGCGCGGCCTACGCCATCGCGGAAATCGCTGGATGGCCAACGCTGATCCAGCTCGACTCGATCCTGCTTGCGGTCGGGGTTAGTGCGGCCATCGGCGTCTTTTTTGGCTTCTATCCGGCCCGGCGAGCGGCGCTGCTCGACCCGATCGAGGCGTTGCGCCGGGAGTAGCGACGGCGCGGACCGAATGGTGCCGGCAATGACGAAAGTCGCGACGGGAATTCTTTAGCGATACTGCGCCAGGGCCGACGGCCTAACCGGAAATCTCCGCCGGGCTTCCTTTGGATTGCCGCGGGTCATCGATCGCTGCGGGTGAATTCCCAAACCAGCGTCTCGGTTATGTGGGCGACCGACTTGATCGTGCGCGTCCCCTTGAAGCGCCGACCGCCCGGCGCTGCCTTTCCGGACAGACGCAGTCCGGACACGGTGACGGTCTTCTCGCCGGCCGATTTTTGGCAGTCCCCCGGCTCGCGGCACAGATAGCGCCGCCAGTTCGCTTTCACCGGGACGTCCCCCAGCACGAACCAGTACCGCCCATCGGGATCCACCCGGACATAGGCGAATGCGCGAAGCACGCGGCCCTCGCCGGTTCCGATGGTCTCTTCTTCGCGGGTGACCGTAATACCGTTGCGAATGCGGATGCGCTTCAGCTTGGCCTCAATCGTCGCGGCGAACTTTGGTGAGCCGGCGCCGAACTCGTAGGTCACCGCCTCGATCTCGGTCGCAATGTCACTGGCTTTGGTCCGGCGATCCTCCTGGCGGATCTCGATGGTACGTTTGAGTGCAATCGTGCCTTGCCAGCGCGGGCAGCCGGCCCGGCGGGCAATCCGCTCCGACAGCGCACGCACCATGGCCGGTACCTGGCGCGGACCAAGCGTCGACGCTGCCTGAACCAGCCGTGCTCCCGGTCGCGCTGGATCGAGTGCCACGCCGACCGCATGGTAGCGGCCCGCCTCACGGCGCACCGAAATGACCACGAGATAACGAGCATTCAGCCGCCGCAACACGGCGCGAATCGCCTTGCGATCAAACGCGCCGGCGAGCGCCGGGCCAAGAGACGCTGGCTTGACGATCGAAGCAAGACGCCCCGCCCCAACGACCTCCCGGCAGCCACGAGACAAGCCGAGTTCTGCAGCTTCAATGTAAAGGTCGATGCCGGTATTGGCGGGGTCGCCGCGATCGAGCGTCAGGATCGGATCTGCAAATGCCAACGGCTGCACGCCGGTCTGCGCTGCGGCGGACCCGCCCAGACAGGCAAGCACGTATGAAAACAGTGCTGCGGCCATGGTGCGCATTGACGATACTCTCAAAGTCGACAAGCGCGATCACTGTGAAGTATAGCTTTGATTGGACGGAGTGAAAGCCATTTATCTTTGTTTCCCAACTAAAGTGCGACAATAGACCGGCTAAATTGGTCGTAGCAGCCCAATAGATTTTTCACCCTTAGGGATGAACGATGAAGTCCTTTCGTATCAAACGGTTAGACAACTATGTGCGCCGCTGCGGTCCGGAGAAAAAGTCATTGAAGCAGGTTTGGCCATTCCTGTTGGCATTCGTGCTGGCCGTTTCGTCGGCGGGTACTGGTATTGCCCGGGCAGCAAATGAGCGAAACGGTTGGTCGGCCGGACCGGCGCACTGGAGCCGCGGAGTGCCGCTGCGCCAGACGCGGCTGGGTTTCGGCCAACCGCGCTACGGTCATCCGCGCGGCACGAGCAACAGCGTTGGGCGTTGGCGGAAACCGCCCGATGGCACCTATCTGCAATTGACGCAAAATCGCCGCCGTGTGCACGCAGTGGGAAAGTCTTGGCACACCCGCGGCCGCAGCTGGAAACCCAGCAACACGCGACGCAAGCCACGCGGAAGGCATTTTCGAGGCCGCTCATGGCACTCCTCCGGACGCAGTTGGCATGTCCGCGGCCGGTCGTGGTAGCGGAGATCACAAATATGTGAGACAAGTTGGCTTCCACGTATCGTATTCGGCGGACGATGCCTGGACAGAGGATTGGACGGGATGACGACAGTTGGACACTGTCGAACTGCAATTTGGGAGGTCTCGACTTGACTATGTTTATGTCTAGGATCGTCGCCGCGATGTCTTGCGCGGTCGTCGCCGCAGGAATGTTAACCGGGTCCGGAGTGGCTCTGGCGCAGTCTGGCGCGGCAAATGGGAAAAACGGCAAAACCGCCAAACATCCCGATCAATTAGCCCAGGTTCGCGTTCATGTCCGAGGCCGCAGCTGGCACCAGCTGGGTCGGAGCTGGAGAGGCGGCGGTGGCGGCGGTGGAGGCGGCGGTCGCGTTCATGTCGCCGGTCGCAGTTGGCACCAAGGCGCGCGAAGCTGGACCGGACACGCCGCAGGCCGTACGTGGCATCGCGGCGGGCGCAGTTGGGGCGGACACCGCGCCGGCAGGTCCTGGCATCAGGGCAACCGCTCCTGGCACCAGCGGAGACGCAGCTGGACCGGACACGCCGCAGGCCGTACGTGGCATCGCGGCGGGCGCAGCTGGGGCGGACACCGCGCCGGCGCCTCTTGGCACCAGGGCAACCGCTCCTGGCATCAGCGGAGACGCAGCTGGACCGGACACACCGCAGGCCGTACGTGGCATCGCGGCGGGCGCAGCTGGGGCGGACACCGCGCCGGCGCCTCCTGGCACCAAGGCAACCGCTCGTGGCATCAGAGGAGACGCAGCTGGACCGGGCATGCCGCAGGCCGTACGTGGCATCGCGGCGGACGGAGCTGGGGCGGACACCGCGCCGGCGCCTCCTGGCACCAGGGCAACCGCTCGTGGCATCAGAGGAGACGCAGCTGGACCGGACACGCCGCAGGCCGTACGTGGCATCGCGGCGGGCGCAGTTGGGGCGGACACCGCGCCGGCAGGTCCTGGCATCAGGGCAACCGCTCCTGGCACCAGC